>Ga0233425_10000037_pt1 | contig 317956 bp, 292 predicted proteins | sample Watercolumn_Towu_2_FD_181712 | JGI IMG/M metagenome (GOLD analysis project Ga0233425, IMG submission 181712) | Freshwater microbial communities from Lake Towuti, South Sulawesi, Indonesia - Watercolumn_Towuti2014_140_MG | ecosystem: Environmental > Aquatic > Freshwater > Lake | place... | reverse complement strand
GAAGAGACGACGCCACCGGTGACGAAGACGAATTTGGTCATAAACCGAGCTTGCCGGGGAAATCGGGATTATACATGAGAGCCCGTCGCCCGCCGACCCGGAAATTGTGACAGCGCAGCGTCTGGCAGCGGTTCGCCGCGCCTTTGGCATGGCTGCGGCGCATGCGCCGCACGGCCCCGCGATGACGGGCGGACGCTCCGCTAGCGCCCCTCCGCGCGCATCTGGTCGATCAGGCCGCGCACCACTTCGGCGGTCTCCAGCGGCCGCTCCATCGGATAGAGATGGCCGCCCTCGACATAACGCAGGCGATCGCCCACCAGCTTGCGCGTGGCGCCCAACCCCACCTGCCGGACTTCGCGCGATCGGGTTCCCGCGACAAATCCCACCGGGACCGGCGCGCCATGCGCCACGCGTCGCCCGAGGCTGGTCGGAAGGGTCCGGTAGATACGATATTCGACGTCCCGATCGAAGCGCAGCTTGCGCTCGGCGGCGCGGCCGGTCGGCTCGGTGCCATGCTCGGCGTAATCGCGCAGCACCTCGGGATCCCACACCTGGAAATTGCGTTTGGCCTGGAAATGCGTCCACACCGATTCGGTATCGGGCCAATGCGTGCGGCGGTTCTTGGTCACCGCGGCGGGGCTCGGCTTTTCATCGAGTCCCAGCACTTGCGAGGCGCGCAGCAGCGATGCCCGCCACCCGGCGATAATCGGCGAATCCAGCATGACGACGCCGCGCACGCGCTGCGGCTGGCGCAGCGCCGCCATCAGGGACAAAAATCCGCCCAGCGAATGGCCGACCAGCCAGACCTTGCGCGAATCGTTGCCCCCGCGCCCGGCCCGTTCCATTTCGTGCAGCAGTTCCTCGACGAGATTCGGCCATTCGCGCGTGACCGGAAATTTCGGATCGTGGCCATAACGCTCGACGGCGCGGATTTCAAACGCGTCGTCCAGGGCACCAAACAGCTTGCGGTATGTGGTGACGGGAAACCCGTTGGCGTGGGAAAACAGCAGGAGGTCGCGCATGGCGTGGGGCGAATGACAATTATCAGAACGTTTGCGAATTGACGCAAAGTGTACCGACTGTCCCGCCGCGCCGGGCCGTCGTCTTCAGAGAACCGCGTAGGTTTTTCCTTCTATGCCGGCGATCGGGAAACGCTGGGTGAGCGCACGGCCGTCCAGGAAAATCACTAAATGGATTTTATGTCTGCTCTGCGTGAGTTCCGCGAGGCAGACCGAAGCGAGTCGCAGCGCGACTTCACGCCCGAACTCCTCGGCAAATCGGAACATCGTAGCGGGCTCCGCCATACTCCTGATGGAGGGACTATTCACGTAACCGAATACGAGCCGCCCCGGCAAACGCGTCGACAGCTGGGCGGCAAAACTGGACGTGTAGGCGTCGCTGGGCATCCCCAGCGACGAGCGGAGCGCCGGTCGTGCCGTCGAACAGGCGACGAGATGGACCGCCGTAATGTGCCGCTCGTCGGGCAAGGCGACGACTTGTGCGGCGACTTGCGCGGCATTGAGCAGTTGCCCGCCCATCTCCACGACACCTTCCCGACCATGGGCACAAATCACGAGACCGAATTCGCCCGGATGATTACGACGCGGCATCAGCGCCCAATAGGCATCGGGGAGAAGCAGAACAAGTTTCATCTCTAATTGCTGTCGAGACCGAATGGTCTACTGCAGAAACTGAAACAGCAATTGTGGGAGCACAACGGCGGCGCACCAAGTGTTTGCGCCGTTAAAGCGACGTGGCTTAACTTCGGTCAACGCTCCCGGCGGGCACGCACCGGCTGGCCCCAGCGATCGGCCTCATCACGGGCCAACGGAAACTCGGCCGGCTCGCTCGCGTCCCACTCGGGATTGCTGATCTCGCCGAACACCTGGCGCAGACGATGTCCCCAGGTGTCGCGAATCATGCGGAAATAGGCGTTCTTCTCGTCGATATTGACGAAACGAGTCACCCGCAGAGAATCGCCTTCATAGACGAGCAGGTCCAGCGGCAGGCCCACCGAGATATTCGATTTCAAGGTGGAGTCCATCGAAATCAGCGCGCACTTGGCGGCCTCGCCCAGCGGCAGCGACGGCGACACTACGCGATCGATAATCGGTTTGCCGTATTTGGCTTCGCCAATCTGGAAATAGCAATTCTCCGGCGTCGCTTCGACAAAGTTGCCGGCCGCATAGATATTGAACAGGCGCGTGCGTTCGCCGCGAATCTGCCCGCCAAAGATCATGCTGACGTTGAATTCGATACCAGCCTCGCGCAGCGCCTGCGCGTCGCGCTTGTGCACCGCACGCACCGCTTCGCCGACGATGGTGGCCGCCTCGAACATGTCCCGCGCGGTCCAGAGCGAGCGTTTTTCTTCCCGCGCCTCGGCCAGCAACTGCCGCACCGATTGACTGATGGCCAGGTTGCCGGCCGTCATCAGCACCATTACGCGGTCGCCGGGCTCTTCGAAGACGGTCATTTTGCGGGCGGTGGAAATCGCATCCACGCCAGCGTTGGTTCGGGAATCGGACAGGAATACCAGGCCGGCATCGAGCCGCATGGCTACGCAATACGTCATAGAAAGTGTGATTTTGGGGCGACGGCAAGCTTGCATTCTAGCCGGTCGCCAGACATGCACGCCGTTTGTTCGTGGCCGCGCCAACGCGCGGGCGCGGACGATGCAAACCATTGCGGCGAGGTCAGGCCAGCGGCGTGATATCGATGGCGACTTCCAGCGTCTCGCCCGTTCCGCCCTCCAGGATGCCCCGGATCGGTGCAGCCGATGCGTAGTCACGCCCCACGGCGAGGCGCACATGGCGCGCGTCGGTCACGCAACCGTGCGTTACGTCGATGCTGCACCAGAGGCCGCGGCCGGCATCGAGACAAACGTCGGCCCAGGCGTGGCTGGCCATCTCGGTGGCAGCTGGATCGAAGAAGTAACCACTGACATACCGGGCCGGCACACCGAGTGCGCGGCACGCGGCCACCATGACCTGCGCCTGATCCTGGCAAACGCCGCTGCCGAGCCGGAAAGCCTCGGCCGCGGACGTCCCCACGTGGGTGGAATTTGCCTGGTAGCGAACCCGTGCGGCGATGCCCTCGGCCAGCGCCAGCAATGCGGGAACGTCATGGCCAGCCGCCAGGTACGGGGCGGCAAACGCCTGCATTTCTGCGGGCGCCTGCGTCAAGGGCGTGGCCGTCATGAAATAAAGCGGCGAAACACGCGCCTCGCCGGCTTCGGGCGCATCGTGGAACGCGCCATGGCTGGCGTCGGCGATATCGTCGCCGCGCTGCGCCGCCATGACCTCCACCTCGCCGGTGGCCGAAATGGCGATGGTACGGGCAGGCCCCGTCATGGTGAAGTTGTGGACGATATTGCCAAAGCCGTCACGCGCCTCGGACAAGTTGCCCGGCGCAGACAACGTCCACGCCTGCACCGCCTGCAGCGGGCCGGAACGCGGCGAAAGTCGCAATTCGTGCACACTTCGGCGCACCGGTTCGGTGTATCGGTAGACGGTCTTGTGGCGGATCTTGTATTTCACAGTGCTTGTCGCGTCCAGCACGCATTACCGTCAGAGCAGGCCCCTGCCCGATGCATGACGCATCGGGCACTTCGAGGCGGATCAGGCGGCCAGCAGCGGAACCAGGAAATCCCGGCTGATGCCATTGCCGAGATCGCCGATGCGCTCCAGAAAGCTGGTCAGGTAGGCGTGCAGTCCGACGGCAAAAATGTCGTCGATACGCGCGTATTTAAGGTCGGCGTGGAGTTTACCAGCCTGCCGCTCGGTCTCGGACGACTGCTGGTTGGCCACCAGCGCAAGGATCGACACGACTTCATCAAGGCTCGACACGAGCGAACGCGGCATGTCGGGACGCAGGATCAGCAGCTCCGCCACGCGCTGCGGCGTGATCACGGCGCGATAGATCTTGCGATAGACCTCGAAGCCCGATACCGACCGCAACACCGCCGCCCAGTGATAGAAGTCGTTCTGCTCGCGATTCGGATCGCCGTCGTCGCGGCCGGACGCCTGGAACTTGACGTCAAGGATCCGCGCGGTATTGTCGGCCCGCTCCAGGAATGTGCCCAGCCGCATGAAATGGAAGGCATCGTCCTTGAGCATCGTACCGAACTGCACGCCGCGCGCCAGGTGTGAGCGGAACTTGACCCATTCAAAAAAACGCGATGGATCGTCGCGCAGTTCGCCCTCGGAAATCATGCGCTGCACGTCCAGCCACGTAGTGTTGATCGTCTCCCACACTTCCGTGGTCAGCGATCCGCGCACCGCGCGGGCGTTTTCGCGCGCCGCGCGCAGGCAGCTCATGATCGACGACGGGTTGGTCATGTCGCGGACCATGAAGTCGATCACGTCGTCACGATGCAGCAGCCCGTACTTGTGATCATAGGCCTGCGTCAGCTCGGAGATATCGAGCATGGCCCACCAGCCCTGCTCGGCCACTTCGGCCGATTGCGGCAGCAGCGAGGTCTGATAGTTGACGTCAAGCATCCGCGCAGTATTCTCCGCGCGCTCGGTGTAGCGGGCCATCCAGAACAGGTGGTCGGCGGTACGGCTCAGCATGATGGGTTCTCCCGGCGATCGACGTTCATGAATCAGCGCTCCAGCACCCACGTGTCCTTGGTGCCGCCGCCCTGGGACGAATTCACCACCAGCGATCCTTCGCGCAGCGCCACGCGCGTCAGGCCGCCGGGCACCATGCGCACCTCCTTGCCTGACAGCACGAATGGTCGCAGGTCGATATGGCGCGGCGCGATGCCCGATTCCACATATGTCGGACAGGTCGACAGCGCCAGCGTCGGCTGCGCGATGTACTGCTCGGGCCGCGCCTTGACCACCTCCCGGAACCGCTCGATCTCCGCGCGCGTCGCGGCCGGCCCGACCAGCATGCCGTAACCGCCCGCGCCATGCGTTTCCTTGACCACCAGTTCCTCCATGTGGTCGAGCACATATTGCAGGTCATCGGGCCGCCGGCACATATAGGTCGGCACGTTCGACAGGATGGCTTCTTCGCCGAGATAGAACCGGATCATGTCCGGCACATAGGGATAGATCGACTTGTCGTCCGCCACACCGGTGCCGATCGCATTGCTGATGGTCACGTTGCCGGCGCGATAGACCGATAGCAAGCCCGCGGCGCCCAGCGTGGAATCGGGCCGGAACACCAGCGGATCGAGAAAATCGTCATCGACGCGGCGGTAAATCACGTCGATACGCTGCGGCCCCTGCGTGGTGCGCATGTACAGATGGTCGTCCTCGACGAACAAGTCGCTGCCTTCCACCAGTTCGATGCCCATCTGCTGAGCCAGGAAGGCGTGTTCGAAATACGCCGAGTTGTACATGCCCGGCGTCAGCACCACCACGGTAGGATCGGCGATGTTTTGCGGCGACACGCTGCGCAGCATGTCCAGCAGCAGGTCGGGGTAGTGGGCCACGGGCGCCACGCGATTGCGCGCGAACAGGTCCGGGAACAACCGCATCATCATCTTGCGGTTCTCCAGCATGTACGACACGCCCGACGGCACCCGCAGGTTGTCTTCCAGCACATAGAACTCGCCCGCCCCGGCACGCACCACGTCGATGCCGGCGATATGCGCATAAATGTCGCGCGGCACCTCGATGCCCAGCATCTCCGGCCGGTATTGGGCGTTGTTGTAGATCTGGTCTGGCGGGATCACGCCGGCGCGGATGATGTCCTGCCCGTGATAGATGTCATGGATGAACCGGTTCAACGCGGCTACGCGCTGGCGCAGTCCCCGTTCCAGCGTGGCCCATTCGCTCGCCGGGAAAATGCGCGGGATGACGTCGAACGGGATAGTCCGCTCGGTACCGCTGTTGGACTCGTCCTTGTCGCCGTAGACGGCAAAGGTAATGCCCACGCGCCGGAATATCAGATCGGCTTCGGTCCGTTTGTTGTCCATCGTGGCAGCGGACTGCCTGCCCAACCATTCGGTGAAACTCCGGTAATGGGGCCGGACCGCCCCGTGCGGCAACGCCTGACCCGCCTCGATGGCAGTCAACGTGCCGTCCTCTCGCCCTTCCAGCATCTCGTCGAAAAACCGCGCCGCCATGATGGCCGCTCCTTCGTGGAAATGGGCGTTCTGCCGCCAACCGTCCCCCGCGTGCTGCTACGGCTACTGCCAGACAATGTCGCCGGCCACCCGTTTGTCGATGCCTTGTCGAGTCAACTCTTTCAGCATATCCGCACCGGCGAATCGCGCAAGAACTGCGCGCGCGACAGGCGCCGGTACGCGATTCGGTTTAGCAAGATGCTTGCCAGGCGCTCAGCGCGCGGCCTGGCCCGTGCACGAGACGGCGTCCGGCGGGCATTTTTCCAGGATGTCCTGGACCAGCGCCTCCGGCGTCTGGCGGATGTCCAGCACGAGGGCGTCGCCCGGTTCTTCGAGCGTATCAAACTGACTTTGCAGCAACGCAGGGTTGAAGAAGTGGTCCGAGCGCGCCGACAATCGGCCGCCGATCGTCGCCGCGTCGCCCTTCATGAACACAAAGGTCACGCCGCCCCCGGGCGGCATCAGCCGGTCGCGATAAATCTGCCGCAATGCCGAACAGGTGAATACATGGGTGCGGCCCTCGGCCCGGGCGGCGTCGATCGCCGCACGCATGGCATCGAGCCACGGCCAGCGGTCTTCATCGGTCAATGGAGTACCGGCGTGCATCTTCGCTTTGTTGGCCTCGCTGTGGAAGCTGTCGGCGTCATGGAAGCCGCAGTGCAGGCGCTCCGCAAGCATCTGGCCCACGGTGGTCTTGCCGCTGCCGGAAACGCCCATCAGGATATAGATCATGTCTGCTCCATCGATCATGTGTCGGATGGTGTTGCCATCCTTGTCGGTAGCCGCCGTGCAGCAGCCATGTGGCACGGCGGTGCCCCGGCCGCTTGCGCGCCGGGGAATACGGGATGTCAGAGAAATGCGATCGCCAGTTGGACGTTCGCCTATTGTGCGACGGCGGATCCGGTTTGGATAGCGTCGGCCTCGGAAAGGTCCAGCGCGCTGCCGCCCTCCTCGGCGCCGCGGGCATGCCGGCGGAACAGCCCGAAAAGGCCACGCCCCATGCTGAAGCTGGCGAAACCGTCCACCTGCGCGACAGCCGGTGCGCGGGCGGCAAATTCGCCCTGCACAGCGTTGTCGCCGACCAGGTCCAGCGTGCCCGCCACCGCGTCGATCCGGATGATGTCGCCATCACGCACGCGCGCCAGCGGGCCGCCCGCCAGCGCCTCGGGGCCGACGTGGATCACGGCCGGCACCTTGCCCGACGCGCCCGACATCCGGCCATCGGTGACCAGCGCAACCTTGTACCCGGCGTCCTGCAACGCGCCCAGTACCGGCGTCAGACGATGCAGCTCCGGCATGCCGTTGGCATTCGGACCCTGGAAGCGCACCACGGCCACCACGTCGCGGTTCAACTCGTCGGCGTCGAACGCGGCCTGCAGCGCTTCCTGCGAATCGAACACCCGCGCCGGCGCCTGGACAATCCGATGTTCGTCGCTCACGGCCGATACCTTGATGACGCCTCGCCCCAGATTGCCAGCCATCAGCCGCAAGCCGCCTTCCGGCGAAAACGGCGCGCTGGCCGGAGCGACCACAGACGCATCGCCGCTGACCGTAGGCCCGTCGCGCCAGCGCAGCACGCCATCGACCATCACGGGCTCCCGGGTGTAGTGCTTCAGTCCGCGCCCGGCCACGGTGTTCACGTCCTCATGAAGCAGGCCCGCTTCCAGCAGTTGCGCGATGACGAAGGCCACGCCGCCCGCGGCATGGAAATGATTGACATCCGCCGAGCCATTTGGATAAACGCGCGCCAGCAGCGGCGTGGCGGCGGACAGCTCATCAAAATCGTTCCAGTCGATGATGATGCCCGCGGCGCGCGCCATGGCCACAAGATGAATCGTATGGTTGGTGGAACCGCCGGTGGCCAGCAGGCCCACCATTGCATTGACGATGGCACGCTCGTCGACGATGCTTGCCAGCGGCGTGTATTCGCTGCCGCGTGCGATCAATGCCAGCGCGCGCTGCGCCGCAGCCACGGTCAACGCGTCGCGCACCCCGCTGTCCGGATGCACGAAGGCCGACCCGGGCATGTGCAATCCCATGATTTCCATCAGGAACTGGTTGCTGTTGGCGGTGCCATAGAACGTGCATGTGCCCGCGCCGTGATACGCCGCGCATTCGGCCTCCAGCAACGCATCGCGCCCCACCTGTCCGGTAGCGTAGAGCTGGCGCACGCGCGCCTTTTCCTTGTTCGACAAGCCCGAGGCCATCGGACCGGCCGGCACGAACACGATCGGCAAGTGGCCGAACTGCAGCGCTCCCATTAGCAGGCCGGGCACGATCTTGTCGCATACGCCCAGCATCAGCGCCGCATCGAACGTGTTGTGCGACAGGGCCACGGCAGTGCCCATGGCGATGGCGTCGCGCGAGAACAGCGACAGCTCCATCCCCGCATTGCCTTGCGTGATTCCGTCACACATCGCCGGCACACCACCCGCCACCTGCGCCACCGCGCCCACGGCGCGCGCCGCCTCGCGGATCACGGCCGGATACCGCTCGTAGGGCTGATGGGCCGACAGCATGTCGTTGTAGGCGGTCACGATACCGAGATTGGGCGCATGCTCGACGCGCAGCCGGAGCTTGTCGTCGGCCGGCAATGCCGCGTAGCCGTGCGCAATGTTGGCGCAGGACATGCCGCGCAGCGGCCCGAGTTCCTGCTGCGCGCGTTCGCAGCGCGCCAGATAGGCGGCACGACTGACGCGACTGCGTTCGACAATGCGTTGCGTAACGGCCGATACGACGGCCAGGACGTTGCCACTTGCTGCTTGGGACATGTCGGAAATCATCCTTGTGGGAGACATGCGCGTTCCGCCTGGGACCGCGACGCATGTAGATTTTCTACATTATAGCCAGTTGCAATCAGACACCGAAATAGGCAACACATCTGAATAATGCTTGCCAAGGCGCAAATTGGGGTTAATCCCGAGTCCAGAATTCCGAATAGGCGCGCTGTATCGGCCACGTTTCTGTGTAGAATCTCTACAAATTCAGGACTCGACGCAACAACCGGGCTCCGCAAACACTTCCAAGATTTCCCGCACACCACACCATGCGCGACAGAATCCTTGCCGTCTATGACACGCTGCGCCCGTCCGAACGCCGCCTGGCCGATTACGTGGCGCGGCACGGCGCGAGCGTCATCCGCTTGTCCATGCCGGAACTTGCCGAGCGCGCCGGCGTTTCGCAGCCGACCATCGCCCGCTTTTGCGCCGCACTCGGCTACGACGGCTTCAAGGAATTCAAGCTGCAGTTCGCGCAGAACGTTGGTGGCGGCACGCCATTCGTTCATCAGGACGTGCAGGCCGACGACCGGCCGGCGGACATCGCGGGCAAGGTATTCGACCGCACCATCGCCACGTTGATGAGCGTGCGCAACGCGCTCTCGGCGGACCAGATCGAACACGGCATCCGCCTGCTTGCCAACGCGCGTCGCATCGAGTTCTATGGCTGCGGCAACTCGGGAATCGTGGCGCTCGATATTCAGCATAAGTTTTTCCGCCTCGGCATTCCCACCACCGCCTATTCGGATTCCCATGTATTCAGCATGTCGGCCGCGCTGCTGCGCCCCGGCGATGTTGCCGTTCTGGTATCCAACAGCGGCCGCACTTGGGACATGCTGGCTGCGGCCACGCTTGCGCGAAGCAGTGGCGCAAGTGTGCTGGCGCTGACGCACAGTGGATCGCCGCTCGCCAAGCTGGCCGACGTCTGCGTTTTTTCGGACGTCGAGGAAGACAGCGAGGTGTACACGCCGATGACTTCGCGGATCAGCCACCTGGTGCTGGGCGACGTGCTTGCCGCCGGCGTGGCGCTGGAGCGCGCCGAGACCGTCGCCGCTGGGCTACAGCGCGCCAAGGCGCATTTGCGCGAACGCCGCATTGCGGGCGCGGAGCCCGCGCCTCTCGTCGCCGATATTGCCGGCGCGTCGGCCGACGGCGGCACCCCAAAATCCCAACCGCCAAAACCGGCCCGCCCGACCAAGGGACGGGACGTGCGGCACGCCGTGCCGCCTGCACGGAAAACGCGCGGAAAAACTGCATAGATCGAGGTCAATTGCGTCAGCCATTTTTCTTCCCTCAGCGCTGAATTGGCGGAACATCGCGCCAGTATCGGCGATGCAGTTCCCGATACGCCTGCACGACATAGCGCTCCTTGTCTGTGACCACGGACACTGCGCCGGTTTCGTCGGTGCGATACCGGGCGATGTCGGCGCGCTTGTAGCGCAGCCAGACATCGGCGCGAGGATGTTGGTAGCGGTTGGCGAAACCGAGCTGGAATATCGCGATTTCCGGGCGCACGGCACGCAGGAATGCCGCATGCGACGATGTGCCGCTTCCGTGATGCGGCGCGAGCAAAATGTCAGCGCGATAGTCCTGCGGCGACTTGCGCCTGATCAGCGCCCGCTCCTCTCGTTCGCTGATATCCCCCGTCAGCAGGGCGCTGCGATGCGCCGTCGCGATGCGCAGCACACAGCTTCGGCCATTGCTGCTCACCGTGGCTTGCGACAGCGCGTCTTCGGGCGGATGAATGATCTCGAATGCCACGCCATCCCACTTCCAGCGGCGGCCCTCGGCGCAAGGCTGCCACTCGAGGTCGCCGCCCTGCAATAGCGCATGATCGCGCGGTGCGCCTGTAAGACCCTGCGCCACGGACACGGCCTTTAGCACGTCCCGCGCGCCGCCCGCATGGTCCGCATCCTCGTGGCTGATCATGAGCATGTCGAGTTGCCGGACGCCACTGGCCCGCAAGAACGGCACGATGACCTGGCCGCCCGCGCTGGAGCCGGACGCATATGCCGGGCCTGCGTCATAGAGCATCGCATGCGCGCGCGTTTCCACCAGGACCGCCGTACCCTGCCCCACGTCGATCGCTGTCATGCGGAACTCGCCCTTCGCAACGGATTCACGCATGCCAGCCAGAATCGGGATCATCGCCAGCACGCCCGCGCCTCGCACCACGGCTTTGCGCGGCATGGTCACCAGACCCAGCCGACGTGCCCGTTGCCGCCACCACGCCAGGTGGTCCGATGCATTCGATCCATTCGATGCCTTAGATATCGCAAGCGGCAACGGCGTCAGTACCAGCACAATCCCGCAGAGCGACAACACGGTGGCCATGATCCCCGGCTGTGCCGCTTCCCAAACCGCCCACGATGGGCGCGCCAGCCACGCCAGTCCATCGATGAGGTACACGAGCACCCCATGCGCGACGCCAAGCACGACCGCCGACCATGCCTGCGGCAATACAGCGCCCGTCAGCGCTAGCGGTGTTACCAGCAGACTGATCACGGGAATCGCCACAGCGTTGGCAAGGATCGACACCACCGAAACCTGCCCGAACAGCACCAGCGTCAACGGCACGAGTCCGATCGTCACCGCGCATTGGGTCCGCGCAGCACCGCTTAGCGCTGCGCGCCAGCTTTCCGGCAGCCACGCCGCCGCTTTCGCCGCCACGCTTCTCCCGCCTGCGCGCTTGAGCGCGGACGGTGGCCCGGCGCGCGCAGGCTCCTCATCGGCATCGCCTTGCGCATGCAGGAAAATGACCGCGACGGCGCCGAACGACAACCAGAAGCCGGGCAGCATCACGGCCCAGGGATCGATCGCAATGGCCAGCGCCGCGGCCCAGATCAGGACCAATGACGCTGGCGGGCAGCGATTCCCCCACAGCGCGATCGCCGCCACGGCTAGCATGGTCACCGTGCGCAGCGCAGGAATCTGCATGCCGGCAATCGCGCCGTACACCAGGGCCAACAGCAGCGCCGCAACCTGTGCGGCCTTCTGCGCGGGCCAGAGCAATGGCAGAGGTCTGCGCATTCGACCGCCAAATCCGAACGAGCGTCGCCATAGCAGCCGCGCGCTTGCCCCGGCAAGGCCCGCGATCATGGTGATATGAAGCCCGGATATGCTGACCAGATGCGCAATGCCGGTCCGTCGGAATACATCCCAGTCCGCCGGCGAAATGCCGCGCTGATCGCCAATGACAAGCGCCAGCAATATCGGCCCGAACCGCGCATTCTCAGGCAGAGACGCGCGCAGGTCATCGCGTATCCGGGCCCGCAGCATGGTCACGCGGACAGCCGTCGGAACAGGCCGAGCACCCGATGCCGTCGCGCCTGTGGCAGGGAGCGCCGCGCCTGCGCTCACGTAGCCAGTCGCATCGATGTCCTGCGACAGCAGCCAGTACGCATAGTCGAAGCCATGAGGGTTGGCAAGACCGCGGGGGCGTCGCAAGCGAACGGTCATCCTGTAGCGCTGCCCTGGTTGCAACTGCTCGGGCGGGTCCTGCCACGTCAGGATCAGATGCTGGGGCGTTGTGCGCCGTCGCGCTGCTTCGGGCATTGCGGTGGCGGGCCAGGACTCGACAAGAAAGACGAAGCGCGTGCCGTGAGCGGCCGTATCAGGCAAACCTGCGACGACGCCATCGATCTCGACGTCGCGGCCGGTCAGCCCGGGATCGATCCAGCGTGCGAGCCGCACTTCAGCGCGACATGCCGCCCAGGCAAAACCGAGCAGGCATGCCACGGCCATGCACAGCGCGATCCGCATCCATGCTGCGCGCGATCCATGCATGCGCCAGGCCACAAGCGACAACGCCGCTGCGATGCCGCCCCCGGCCGCCAATAGCCGGCCCGCCGGCAGCGCCGACTGCTGTTGCAGCAGCCAGCAGCCCGCCACGAATGCCAGCAGCACTGCACGCATCGGAGGTCCCCATCAGTTATCGATGGGCGTAGTTGTACCGCGTAAGCGCAGGCAAAAACGTGTCCGCGCGATACGTCGATGTGTCAATGAGTTAAATCTGCGAGATGTCGCTTGTCGGCGGCTCAACGCGGCGCCATGATGTCCGCGAAGGCTGCCAGTCGAGGCAGCGCCGCCAAGGAGTTGCGCCACATGATGTCTGCGAGATCGCGCTGCGCCAGCCCGCGCAGTCCGGCCACCACGTCCGCCACGCCCGCCACTTCAGCGGGTGTGTTGCGCGCCTTGTGTTGCTCGCCGAACTGGTCGTCCGACAGCCACGCAGGCGCGATGTCGGGCGCATCGGTCTCGAGCACGATCGCCTCGATCGGCACGTCGACCGCAAGCCGGCGAATCTGCTTGGCGCGCGAAAAGGTGACATTGCCGCCAAACCCGAGCTTCATGCCATGTTCGATATAGCGACGCGCCTGCTCATGGCTGCCATTGAACGCGTGGGCAATGCCCTGTCGAACACCCACGCGGCGCAACTGTGCGTAGACCTGATCCTGAGATTTGCGCACATGCAGCAACACGGGAAGGTCAAACTCGCGCGCGATCTTGAGCTGCTCCACGTAAAGCCAGGTCTGGTGCGCAGCGTCCAGCCCGGACACGAAGAAGTCGAGCCCGATCTCGCCGATGGCGACCAGTCGAGGATCATCGATCGATGCGGCCACTTCGCGTCGCAGCGCGTCGAGATCCGACTGCCCCGCACCGGGCGTACAGAGCGGATGAATGCCAAGCGCGTAGACGCATTGCGGAGCATTCCCGGACTGGCCGTGGGCGAGCGCCCGCACGGCGTCAAAGTTGGATACCGCGACGGCGGGCAGCACGATGCCGGAGATGCCCGCCGCGCATGCGGCCGCCATGACGCTCGGGCGGTCCGCATCGAATTCCCTGGCGTCAAGATGGCAGTGGGTGTCGATCCACATGATGGCGGAGATCCCGGGCGAAAAAGGTCAGCGTTCCGGATGCAACAGGCCGTCGCGCAGCCGGAAGATGCGGTCGCAGCGGCCTGCCAGTTCCATGTCGTGCGTCACGATCACGAAACTGGTGCCGAGCGTGCGCGAGAGCTCGAGCATCAGGTCATAGACACCGCCGGCGGTGTGGTCGTCGAGGTTGCCCGTGGGCTCGTCGGCAAGCACACAAGCCGGCTGTCCGACCAGCGCCCGTGCCACGGCCACGCGTTGACGCTCGCCTCCGGACAGCTCGCCGGGGCGGTGCTTCGATCGCTTGCCAAGGCCAACGCGTTCGAGCATGGCTTGCGCGGCGTCACGCGCCTCGCGCTCCGGCAGCCCCCGGATGCGCATCGGCATCGCAACGTTATCGAGCGCCGTGAACTCGGGAAGCAGATGGTGGAACTGATAGACAAAGCCGAGCGAGCGGTTGCGCACGATATTGCGCTCTTTCTCGCGCAGCGCCGTAAAGGGCTTGCCGTGCAACGCCACGCGCCCGGAGTCAGGGTTGTCGAGCCCGCCCAGCACATGCAACAAGGTGGATTTACCCGATCCGGAGGCGCCCACGATCGCCACCTTTTCCCCGGCATGGATGCGCACGTCCACGCCGCGCAAGACTTCTACGTCGAGCCCGCCCTGGCGAAATCGCTTGGTCAATCCTTCGGCGACCAGCACGGGCGCGCCGGCCTGCGCCGAAGCGTGTGGCGCCACTGGCGCGGACACATCCTGAAGCAGCGTCGAATCACTCATAGCGCAGCGCCTCCGCCGGATTTACGCGGGCCGCACGCCAGCTCGGATAGATCGTGGCCAGGGTGGCCAATACAAAGGAAATGATGCCGATGGTGGCGATGTCGTTCACGCGGGGATCCGAGGGCAATTCGCTGATGAAATAGATATCTTTTGGCAGAAACTGCACATGCAGCACCCGTTCGATAAACGGCACGATCACGTCGATATTGGTGGCGATCAGCGTGCCGCCCAGCACGCCCAGCAATGTACCGATAAAGCCGATGGCCACGCCCTGAACAATAAAGATCTTCATGATCGATCGCGGCTGGGCGCCCATCGTCCGCAGGATGGCGATGTCCGGCTGCTTGTCGGTCACCGTCATCACGAGCGTCGAAACAAGGTTGAAGGCGGCAACCGCAATGATCAGTGTGAGGATGATGAACATCATGCGTTTTTCGGTCTGCACCGCCGCAAACCAGTTGCGGTTCTGCCTGGACCAGTCGCGCAGATACAGGTCGCCGCTCATCGTGGTGGCGAGATCCTGCGCCACCTGGGGCGCGCGCTGCATGTCCTGCAGCTTCAGGCGCACGCCCGTCGGACCGTTCTGGCGGAACAGCACCTCTGCGTCCTCCATGTTGACCAGCGCAAGCGCACTGTCGAATTCATAGTGACCCGAGGAAAAAATGCCGCTGACGGTGAATTGCTTGAGGCGTGGCAGGATGCCGGCCGGCGTGATGGTGCCCTGCGGCGCCACCAGCGTCACCTTGTCGCCCACCCGTACGCCCAGCGCATTGGCCAGTTCGCTGCCCAGCGCGATATCGAAGCCGCCGGGCACCAGCGTGTTCATGCTGCCCGCGCGGAACTGGCTGGCGACATCGGACACCTTGGGTTCCTGCGCAGGATCGACGCCTCGCAGCAGCACGCCGCGCACGGCGTCGTCGCGGGTAAGCATCGCCTGGGCGGCCACATACGGCGCGGCGCCGATGACCTCCTTGTTGCGCTCGGCTTCAGCGGCCGTCTTCTGCCAGTCCTGCAGCGGTCCGGCGCCGATGACTTCGATGTGCGAGAGCACCGACAGCATGCGATCCCGCACTTCCTTCTGAAAACCGTTCATGACCGACAGCACCACAATCAGCGCCGCCACGCCCAGCGCAATGCCAAGCATCGAGATCATCGAAATGAACGAAATGAACGTGTTGCGGCTGGCGCGCTTGCTCGCGCGGGTATATCGCCAGCCGATCTGCCACTCGTAAGGAAAGTTCAAGAGGAGTCCTGTTGTTCTAGAAACGCGTCGGCGCCTGGCATGACCGCCCCGAAAGACGGAAATGTGGCGCCGGCCAGCCGGAAGTTTACAATCTCGGCAACCATGATGACGCACCTGACCCTGATTGTGCCTTTTTCCGTCCCACCTGGCGCCGGCGACGACGCCACGGACGATGTCGTTCCCGGCGCGGTACTGCGGCAGTTGGAGTTGCCCGCGCTCGGAAAGTTGCTGACCCGCGCCACCCCGGGCCCGCGCGAGAACCACGATGATCCCTATCTGCGCACGCTGCCGCAAGAGCGCTGGCTGGCCGGCCGCGCCGGGCTGGACACCGTGCGGGTGCCGACTGCGCCCTTTATGCGTCTGGCCGACCATGCCGCTGCGGGGTCGGCGGCCAACCAGGCGGCGGCCGGGGCAATCGAGCCTGCCGGTGCGTGGGCCTGTCTCCAGCCGGTGCATATCCATGCGGCGCGCGATCACCTGGTCCTGATGCATCCCGACCAGTTGGCCATCCGTGCCGACGAGGCCGCCGCGCTGCGTGCGGCGATCGACGACCTCCTTGCCGAAGCCGGCATCCCGCTCGATGCGCCCCATCCGGCGCGCTGGTATGTGCCCGAGGGCGTTTTTGGCGATCTGGTGGCCACCACGCCCGTGCGCGCCACCGGGCGCAACATCGATATCTGGATGCAGGCCGGCGCGCGGGCGCGCGAATGGCGGCGGCTGCAGAACGAAATCCAGATGACGTGGCACGACCATCCGGTCAACGCCGCGCGCGAAACCGAAGGCAAACTTCCGATCAACTCGGTGTGGCTGCACGGCGGCGGGGCGGCCGCGCCGGTTGCCCGGCTTGCCGATATTGTGCTCGCCGAAGATCCGTTCCTGGCCGGGCTGGCGCTGGCGGGCGGCAGCCGGCTGGCCGCCCAGCTAGCGCGTTTCGCCGATATCGAACGCATCGACGGCTCCGTACTGACGATGCTCGCCGACGCCACCGAAGCGCATATCGCCACCGACTGGGGCCTATGGATCGAACGGATGCACAGCCTGGACGCCGACTGGTTCCAGCCGGCGCTGGACGCGCTTGCCGCAGGCGGGCTCCAGGCCGTCACGCTGGTGCTCGGCGGCGAAAACCACTTTGCCGAATTCACCGTCACGCGCGCGGATCTGCGCAAGTTCTGGCGCGGCCTTGGCACGCGCGGGGACTGGCGCGCGCTGCTGTCCAATCTGGCGATGGCCGCCTGATCCAAAACTACCGAACTCGCCCATGACCCGGATTGCCATCCGTAACTATTCCGACGACCACGCGAACGCGCTGGCGGCCGCCGGACTGCATCCCACCCTCGCGCGGATCCTCTCGGCGCGCGGCGTGCTCAGCCCTTCCGAACTGGCCACCGATCTGCCCGAACTGGTGCCACCATCGGCGATGAAGGGCATCGGCCACGCCGCCGAATACCTTGCCGACGCCATTGCCGCGAAACGCAAGCTGCTGATCGTGGCCGACTACGATTGCGATGGCGCCACCGCTTGCGCGGTCGGGGTACGCGGCCTGCGGATGCTGGGGGCGCGCGTCGACTACATCGTGCCGAACCGCTTCGAGTATGGCTATGGCCTGACGCCCGAAATCGTCGCACTGGCCGCCCAGCAACAGCCGGATGTGATTGTGACGGTCGACAACGGCATCGCCAGCGTCGACGGTGTGGCGGCGGCCAATATGCGCGGCATTGACGTCGTGGTGACCGATCACCATCTGCCCGGCGCGGTGTTGCCCGACGCGGCGGTGATCGTCAATCCGAACCAGCCGGGCTGCGAGTTTCCGAGCAAGAACCTGGCCGGCGTCGGCGTGATGTTCTACGTGCTGCTGGCGTTGCGGGCAGAACTGCGCAAGCGCGGCGTGTTTACACAAGCCACGCAGCCGCCGTTGCAAACGCTGCTGGACCTGGTTGCGCTGGGTACGGTAGCGGACGTCGTCAAGCTCGACACCAACAACCGGATCCTCGTTGCGCAAGGACTCAAGCGCATGCGCGCCGGCCGCATGCACGCCGGCGTCGCGGCGCTGTTCCGCGCCGCGGGACGCGAGGCGTCGCGCGCCAACACGTTCGATCTTGGGTTCGGGCTCGGCCCGCGTCTGAATGCGGCGGGGCGGCTTGCCGACATGTCGCTCGGCATCGAATGCCTGCTTACCGACGACGCCAACCGCGCTTGGGAGATTGCGCAGGAACTGGACGGGATGAACCGCGAGCGGCGCGATATCGAGGCCGGCATGCAGCAGGAAGCCATGCAGATCCTGGAACAGCCGCTGGATGGGCTGGATCCCGCGTCGCGATATACGGTGAGCGTGTTCCACGAAACCTGGCACCAGGGTGTGATCGGCATCGTGGCGTCGCGGCTCAAGGAGAAATTTCATCGTCCGACGATCACCTTCGCGCCTGGCGACGACGAGCATATCAAGGGCTCGGGCCGGTCGATTCCCGGATTTCACCTGCGCGATGCGCTGGATCTGGTGTCAAAACGGCACCCAGGGCTGCTGGTCAAGTTTGGCGGCCACGCAATGGCGGCCGGCCTGACCGTGCGCGCCGCGGATTTCGACACGTTTGTCGCCGCCTTCGAAGCGGTAGGCCGGGAATGGCTCAACGACGAACAACTGGCGCGCGTGATCGAAACCGATGGCGATATCGACGACACCTGCTTCTGTCCGGAATTTGTGACGCTGCTCGAAGGCCACGTCTGGGGCCAGGGCTTTCCGCCGCCCACGTTCTCAGGCGAGTTTGATGTGCTGCGGCAGACGGTCCTGAAGGGAAAGCACCTGAAACTGCAACTGGGACGCGGTAGCCAGCGTTTCGACGCCATCTGGTTCAACCACGCGGACGCGCTGGACGGCGCCAGCGCCACGGTAGCCTATCGTCTCGACAACAACACCTTCAACGGGACGACGCGCGTGCAACTGGTGGTAGAGCACGCGCAATAACCGTTCCGCGGGTCAGCGGGTCAGCGGGTCAGGGGTCAGCGGGTCAGGGGTCAGCCGTTCAGCGGGTCAGCGGGTCAGCGGGTCAGCCGGTCAGCCGGTCAGCCGGTCAGCCGCGCGACGGCAGGTAATTGGCCGGGTTCATCGGTTTGCCGTTGCCCCGCACTTCAAAATGCAGTTCGCTGGCGTTGTCCATGCTGCCGATCTCCTGCCCCGTGGCAACGCGCGCGCCTTCCTTGACCAGCGGTTTGTCCAGATTGCCGTAGACCGTCAGCCAGTCGTCGTTATGTTTGACGATGACGATCTGCCCGTAGCCGCGCAGCGTCCCGACGTGGATGGCCCAGCCCGCCGCAGCGGCGCGCACCTTGCCGCCGGCCGGCACTTCGATACGCAAGCCTTTCTCCGCGGGCGGCGCGAAGCGGCCGGTCACGCGGCCGTCGGCTGGCCATTGCAGGCTGATCGCGCTGGCTGGCGGCTTGACCGATGCGGGGTCAGGCGCGGCGCTGCGTGTCGGCTTGTCGGCCGCGGCGGCCTTGTCCGCCGCTTTGGCCGCCGAGATCCCTGCGCCGGCGGGCGGCCTGACGCGAATCAGCTGTCCGACTTCGATCTGATTGTTGTCCGCCAGATTGCTCCAGCGCGACAGTTCGGCAACCGAGCGGTTATGCCGGCGCGCGATCGAATAAAGCGTGTCGCCGCGTTCGACGCGGTAGTAACCTTCGGGCGCCGGCTCGCTGGGCGTGGTGCCACAGGCGGCCAACATCAAGGCCAGGGCGGGAGCGGCCAGCCATCCCAGCGCGCTGCGGCGGCTTGGCGTGGCACGGGTGTCGTGATTTGCTGCGAGGTGTCCTGTCATGCGTCCGGAAAGCTCCTGATCGTGGCCGCTATTGTCGCCCAAATGGGTGAAAGTCTCGCAATAGACTGTTCGCTGCACGAACAGTTCGCCCGGAATATATGCCGGCTGCGCGCGATCCGAGGCCGGTTTCCGGTGCCAATCCGCTATAATTCAACGTTTTTCAAGCGCAGGAATCTCAATTTTCATGGAAGCAGAACGCCTCAACGCCATCTCCGGTGCCATCTCCGATCTCCGTTCGCGAACGGAAGATCTACGGGGGTATCTTTGACTACGATGTCAAAGCAAATCGCCTAGACGAAGTCAACGGACTGCTGGAAGACCCGGACGTCTGGAACAACCCCAAGCGCGCCCAGGATCTGGGCAAGGAAAAGAAGGCGCTCGAAGCCGTCGTGCAAACGCTCGGCAAGCTGACGGAAGACCTGAACGGCGCTGACGAGCTTTTCGAACTCGCGCGCGAGGAAGGCGACGACGAGACGCTGGAATCGATCGAGGCCGACGTAAAAGGCTTCGAGGCCATCGTCGCCGACATGGAATTCCGCCGCATGTTCTCCGGCGAAATGGATCAGGCCAACGCGTTCATCGACATCCAGGCCGGCGCCGGCGGTACCGAGGCGTGCGACTGGGCGTCAATGCTGCTGCGTCAGTACCTGAAGTACTGCGAGCGCAAGGGCTTCAAGGCCGAAGTGCTGGAAGAATCAGAAGGCGACGTGGCGGGCATCAAGAGCGCGACGATCAAGGTTGAAGGCGATTACGCGTTCGGCTATCTGCGCACGGAAACCGGCGTGCATCGACTGGTGCGCAAGTCGCCGTTCGATTCGTCGGGCGGACGCCATACTTCGTTCTCGTCGGTGTTCGTCTACCCCGAGGTCGACGATTCGTTCGAGGTGGAAGTCAACCCGGCCGATTTGCGCGTCGATACGTATCGCGCTTCGGGCGCGGGCGGGCAGCACATCAACAAGACCGACTCCGCCGTGCGGATCACGCACATCCCGACCGGGATCGTCGTGCAGTGCCAGAACGACCGTTCCCAGCACCGCAACCGCGCCGAAGCGATGTCGATGCTGAAATCGCGCCTGTACGAGCATGAGATGCGCAAGCGTCAGGCCGAGGCCGACAAGCTCGAGGCCGGCAAGACCGACGTGGGCTGGGGTCACCAGATCCGCTCGTACGTGCTGGACCAGAGCCGCATCAAGGACCTGCGCACCAATGTGGAAATGTCCAACACGCAGAAGGTGCTGGACGGCGACCTCGATCCCTTCATCGAGGCCAGCCTGAAACAGGGCCTGTAATACCGCAAGACCTGCGATGCATCGGGGCGGTGGCCCGCGCCATACGCCACGATGCACGCGACAACCCCACGTCATCCATCTCGCCGTTGCACAAGACAAGGTCCACGCCATGACCACCGTAACGCCCCGCTCCACCCATCTCCATATCGTCACCGGCGCCTCGCGCGGCCTGGGCGCGGCGCTGGTGCGCGCGCTGCTCAAGCCGGGCAACCGCATCATTGGCGTGGCACGCAGCCGCAATACCGAGCTGGAGGCCGAGGCGTCGGCCAGCGGCGTGCCGGTGGCCTGGCACTTGCAGGATCTTGCGCAACCGGGCCCGTCGGCGGGCTGGCTGGCGAGCGTACTCGAAGCCGTGGACGACGCGCCGGCCAGCGTCACGCTGATCCTCAACGCAGGCGTGGTGGAACCGATCGGCCCGATCACGTCGCTGCACGAGAACACGCTGGTGCCGCATCTGCAAACCAACCTGGTGACGCCGATGACGATGACGGGCGCGTTCATCACAGGCACCTCGCGCTTCGATTGCCCGCGCAAGATTCTGGCGATCTCGTCCGGCGCGGCGCGCAATCCCGTGCCGGGCTGGAGCGCTTACTGCGCCGGCAAGGCGGGGCTGGACATGTTCATCCGCTCGGTCAACGCCGAGTACGGCAACCTGCCGGACGCGCACGCGGTGCGCGCCGTGGCGCTGGCGCCGGGCGTGGTGGACACGGGCATGCAGGAAACCATCCGCGGCGCCGATTTCGCGCAGGTGCAGCGCTTCCGCGACCTGAAGGCCAACGACCAGTTGGCGTCGCCCGAAGACGTGGCGCAACGTATCGTCACCTATCTTGGCCGCGCCGATTTCGGCAAGACCGAACTCGACGACATCCGCAACCATTGAACCGACTGACGCGCGCGGGCGCTTGCTTGCGCGCGACCGAAACTCACATCATGACCGAACAGACCCGCACGCCGGCCGCCGAAGCGCCAGCCGCAGACGAGAACAAGATCATCGCTGAGCGGCGCGAAAAGCTGCAGGCCCTGCGTGCGCAGGGCGTAGCCTTTCCGAACGACTTCCGCCCGACGCATCAGTCCGGCGCGCTGCATGCGCAGTACGGCGAGACCGACGGCCCGACGCTGGAAGCCAATCCGGTAGAAGTGGCCATCGCCGGGCGCATGATGCTCAAGCGCGTGATGGGCAAGGCCAGCTTTGCCACCGTGCAGGACGGCAGCGGCCAGATCCAGTTCTACATCACGCGCGACAAGGTTGGCGAGGATGTCTACGCGGCGTTCAAGCATTGGGACCTGGGCGACATCATCAGTGCGCGCGGCGTGCTGTTCCGCACCAACAAGGGCGAGCTGTCGGTGCAGGTGCGCGAACTGCGCCTGCTGTCGAAGAGCCTGCGCCCGCTGCCGGACAAGTTCCACGGCCTGGCCGACCAGGAGCTCAAATATCGCCAGCGCTACGTCGACCTGATCGTCTCGCCGGAAACGCGCGACACGTTCCGCGCGCGCACCAAGGCGATGTCGTCGCTGCGCCGCCATATGGCCGACGCCGGCTTCATGGAAGTGGAAACGCCGATGCTGCATCCGATTCCGGGCGGCGCGGCGGCCAAGCCGTTCATCACGCATCACAACGCGCTGGACATGCAGATGTTCCTGCGCATCGCGCCCGAGCTGTATCTGAAGCGCCTGATCGTGGGTGGCTTCGAGCGTGTGTTCGAGATCAACCGCAACTTCCGTAATGAAGGGGTGAGCCCACGCCACAACCCCGAATTCACGATGATGGAGTTCTACGCGGCCTACACGGACTATCGCTGGCTGATGGACTTCACCGAGAACCTGATCCGACAAGCGGCAATCGACGCGAGCGGCAGCGCGGTGCTGACCTACCAAGGCCGCGAACTGGATCTGTCGCGCCCGTTCCATCGGCTGACGATCTGCCAGGCGATCCAGAAGTTCGCGCCCGAATATACCGACGCGCAGCTGGCCGACGCCGATTTCCTGCGCGGCGAGCTCAAGAACAAGTTCAAGATCAACACCAGCGCGCCGCAGTTCCTGAACGCTGGCCTGGGCACGCTGCAACTGGTGCTGTTCGAGGAAACCGCCGAGTCGCAACTGTGGGAACCGACCTTTATCGTCGACTATCCGGTCGAAGTGTCGCCGCTGGCGCGCGCATCGGATACCGAGTCGGGCATTACGGAACGCTTCGAACTGTTTATCACCGGGCGCGAAATCGCCAACGGTTTCTCGGAACTGAACGATCCCGAAGATCAGGCCGACCGTTTCCGCAAGCAGGTGGAGCAGAAGGATGCGGGTGACGAGGAAGCCATGTATTTCGACGCCGATTACATTCGCGCGCTCGAATACGGCATGCCCCCGACGGGCGGCTGCGGCATCGGTATCGACCGCCTAGTCATGCTGCTGACCGACAGCCCGAATATTCGCGACGTGATCCTGTTTCCGCACCTGCGCCGGGAAGACTAAGCAGCTTGCGCTGGCGGGCAAGACCCGCACCGCGCATGACAGGCCCCGCCTTTTTGGCGGGGCTTTTTCATTTCTGCACGATCCGGTCCGCGCGCACGGCCACTTGTAACAACAAGCCGCCGGCAGGCCGTCGCAAAAGATCTCTAACCCATTGAATTTAAAAGAACAATTCAGCTACAGATACTTACAAAATCAAACGGCATTTGGCGCGCGCTTCGGACAGACTTCAAGTATCTACTACGTCCCGTAGTCGTCGGAGAACAAACAATGTCTGGTCCGGAATCGCTTCCTACCCTGCCACCGCCGCGCCGCCTGCATCCGCTGATCGGCGCCGCTGCGGTGGCGGTTGTCATCGCCAGCCTGACCGCGGTTGCCGCCATTACTGGCGTGCTGCCGACCGGCAAGGCCAGTCAGGGCTCGCCCGAAGCATCGATGTCGAACGCGACTGCCTCGTACAGCGAGTCCCAAACCTATCCGTCCGCGCGCGCGGTCCAGGGTACGCAGGCGCAGGCTGCGCAAGGTCAGATGCCAGCACCCGGCTCGACCACGCGGCCACCCGCCTACGATGCCCAGCAGGCGTCCGGCATGGCGCCGCCGCCGGGCGCGCCGGCTCAGCAGGCGCAGGCCGAGCCCCGGCCGGCGGCTCGCCCCAGCCATACCGCTGGACACGTGACAGGCGTACAGGTGGTGGAAGCCGAAAAGCCGACCAGCGGACTTGGCGCCGTGGGCGGCGCCGTTGTGGGCGGCTTGCTCGGTAATCAGATCGGCAACGGCAATGGCCGCATCCTCGGTACGGTAGCGGGCGCTGCCGCAGGCGGCTTTGGCGGTAACTATGCCGAGAAGAAGCTGAACACCAACAAGTCTTACCGTGTCAGCGTACAGATGGATGACGGCTCAAGACGCACCTTCACCTATCAGAACCCGCCGGGAGTGGAGGTGGGCCAGCGTGTGCATCTGGAGCGCGGCGTGCTGGTAACCGGCTGATACGCCGGAAGCGCCGCGGAAATATCGGGCGCCACTCGGCGCGTACACAAGGCCGGCCATGTGCCGGCTTTGTTATTTGAGACGGCCCGGCGTCCCCGCCAGAGGCCGTCATGCTTTCGAGTTGCGTCGCCGCGATTGGCTCGTGACGACATGAGTCGAAAATCCGCTTACTGCGCTTCCTCGATCCAGGCGGCCTGGATCGCTTCCAGGATTTTCTCGCCCGAACGCTCTGGCAGGTCGCTGAATCCATCGAGCTCCAGCACCCACTGGCGCAGTTGCGTGAAGCGCACCGTCAAAGGGTCCACATCCGGAAATTTGTCGTACAGCGCCGCAGCGATATCGTAGGTATCAGTCCATTTCATCGGGGAAACTCCGGGCGGCAGGCTCAGTGGCCTTCCTTGGCGTGGTTGATCGTGTATTTGGGGATTTCGACGGTCAGGTCTGTGTCAGCGACGAGCGCCTGGCACGACAGCCGCGAATTGGGTTCGAGACCCCACGCCTTGTCCAGCAGGTCTTCCTCTTTTTCCTCGGCATCTTCAAGCGAGTTGAAGCCCTCGCGCACTACCACGTGGCAGGTGGTGCATGCGCATGACTTTTCGCACGCGTGCTCGATTTCGATACCGTTGTTGAGCAGCGCGTCGCAGATACTGGTGCCGGTGCTGGCTTCGAAGACGGCGCCCTCGGGACACAACTCGACGTGGGGCAAAACGATGATCTGTGGCATTTCTATCCTGTTCTCTTTGTAGCGTCGGCGCTTAGCCGATCTCCTGCACTTTCTTGCCGGCCAACGCACTCTTGATCGAGCGGTTCATGCGGCGTGCGGCGAATTCGTCGGTGCCGTGCGACAGCGCCTCAACCGCCGCCTTGATCGCGTGATGGTCTTCGCCCCGGGCAATCTCGCCAACCTTGGCGATCAGCGCTTCGACTTCGGCGCGTTCTTCCGGCGCCAGCAGATCGCCGTCCACTTCCAGCGCGCGCTGGGTGGCTTCCATCAGACGCTCGGCTTCGACGCGCTCCTCGGCCAGCGCCCGCGTCTTCATGTCCTGCTCCGCTTCCCGGAAGCTCTCCTGCAACATGCGCGCAATATCGTCATCGGCCAGACCGTACGACGGCTTGACCGATACCGACGCTTCCACGCCCGAATTGGTTTCGCGCGCCGATACAGAAAGCAGGCCGTCCGCATCGACCTGATAGGTCACGCGGATGCGCGCCGCGCCGGCCACCATCGGCGGAATGCCGCGCAGCTCGAAGCGCGCGAGGGACCGGCAGTCGCTGGCCAGTTCGCGCTCGCCCTGCAAGACGTGGATCGCCATCGCGGTCTGGCCATCCTTGAAGGTGGTGAACTCCTGCGCGCGCGCCACCGGGATCGTGCTGTTGCGCGGGATGATCTTCTCGACCAGCCCGCCCATGGTTTCGACGCCCAGCGACAGCGGAATGACATCGAGCAGCAGCCAGTCTTCGCCTGGCGCGTGATTGCCGGCGAGCAGATTGGCCTGCATGGCCGCACCGAGCGCCACGACCTTGTCCGGATCGAGATTGGTCAGCGGTTGCTGGCCGAAATATTCGCCGACCGCCTTGCGGATGGCCGGCATGCGCGTGGCGCCGCCAACCAGCACCACGCCCTTCACCTCATCCGGTGTCACACCGGCGTCGCGCAACGCCTTGCGCACCGGCGCGAGCGTCTTCTGCACCAGATGCGCGGTGATTTCGATAAACGTCGCGGCCGTCAGCGGCAGATGCACGATCTCGCCGCTGGCCAGCACGGCGTCGATCACGGTGCTGTCGCTGGACGACAGTGCTTCCTTGGCGGCGCGGGCGCGCACCATCAACAGGCGCATGTCCTCGGCGGACAGCGGCTGCAGGCCGGCCTGCTCGACGATCCAGCACAGCAGGCGCTGATCGAAGTCGTCGCCGCCAAGCGCGGAATCGCCGCCGGTCGACATCACCTCGAACACGCCCTTGGTCAGCTTGAGCACCGAGATATCGAACGTGCCCCCACCCAGGTCGTACACGGCATAGATACCTTCGGCTGCGTTGTCCAGTCCGTACGCGATCGCCGCGGCGGTCGGTTCGTTGAGCAGGCGCAGCACGTCCAGGCCCGCCAGTTGCGCGGCGTCCTTGGTGGCCTGGCGTTGCGCGTCGTCGAAATATGCAGGCACGGTGATCACCGCGCCGACCAGATCGTCGCCGAGCGAATCCTCGGCGCGCTGGCGTAATGTGGCCAGGATCTCGGCCGACACCTCGACGGGGCTCTTGACGCCCGCCACGGTCTTCAACTGGACCATGCCCGGCGCGTCGACGAAATCGTAGGGGCTGTGTTCGATATTGCTGACATCGCGCAGGCCGCGTCCCATGAACCGCTTCACAGAAACAATCGTGTTCTTGGGATCGCGCACCGCTTCGTCCTGGGCCTTGTAGCCGATATGCGCGGTGCCGTTCGGCAGATAGCGCACCACCGACGGCAGCAACGAACGGCCGCTGTCGTCGGGCAGGACTTCGGGGATGCTGTTGCGCACGGCGGCCACCAGGGAATTGGTGGTGCCAAGATCGATACCGACGGCCAGGCGTCGCTGATGGGGCGCCGGCGACATGCCGGGTTCGGAAATCTGGAGCAGTGCCATGGGAATCTTCTAATCTTCGAGACGATCGATCGCTTCGCTGGCGTCGTGTTCGATCTTCTCGATAAACATCAACTGGCGCGCGGCGCCGCCGGCGGCGTCATTGTCGCCGGCGTCTAGCAACGCGCCGAGGGCTGCGTGCCGCTCGCGCTTTTCCTGTCGCAGGTCGCGCAACAGACGATCGAGCTGGTCGACCGCGCGCGCTTGCACCGCATCCTGCAGCGCCTCGCGCCATTCCATCTGCTGCATCAGGAACGCGGGCGCCATGGCCGTATTGCTCTCGGCCTGGATGTCGACGCCACGCAATTGCAGCAGATAGATCGCGCGCTTCAGGGGCTGGCGCAGCGTCCGGTACGCTTCGTTGGCATGCGCGGCCCACTGCATGGCCACGCGCCGCTCGGCGTCTCCGGCGTTGGCAAAGCGGTCCGGATGCGCCTGCGTCTGAACGGTGCGATAGGCGGCGTCGAGCGCGGCCTCATCGACGTCGTATTGGGCGGGCAGTCCGAACAGCGAAAAGAAATCGTCTTTCAAAGCGCGTCTTTCAAGAAACATTCACAACAAAAAGGAGCGGTCATGCCGCCCCTTGTCGTGTTGCCGCCCGTGCGTCGCAAACCGAAGCAGGCGGCGCGGGCCGTCAGACCCGGAACGACTCGCCGCAGCCGCACTCGTCCCTGACGTTCGGATTGTTGAACTTGAAACCTTCGTTCAACCCTTCACGCGCGAAATCGAGCTCGGTGCCGTCGATGTACGGCAGGCTCTTCGGATCCACGATCACCTTGATGCCGTGCGACTCGAATACCTGATCCTCGGGCAGCAGTTCATCCACGTATTCGAGCTTGTATGCCAGGCCCGAGCAGCCAGTGGTCTTCACGCCCAGGCGCAGGCCCACGCCCTTGCCGCGACGTTCCAGGTAGCGGGCGACGTGCTTCGCCGCCTTTTCGGTCATTGTGATCATCTTTGCCTTGCTGTCGAACACCTCGCGCCGCTTGCGCCGTCACGCGAGGTCACACCAACCCATTTGAAGCTGCAGGCCGCCTGAGCGGTATCAGGCTGCCTTCTGCTCGGCGCCGCCGTGCTTCTTCTTGTAATCCTCGACGGCCGCCTTGATGGCGTCTTCCGCCAGGATCGAGCAGTGGATCTTCACCGGCGGCAACGCCAGTTCTTCGGCGATCTGGGTGTTCTTGATCTCCAGCGCCTGGTCCACGGTCTTGCCCTTGACCCATTCGGTCACCAGCGACGACGAGGCGATTGCCGAGCCGCAACCATAGGTCTTGAATTTGGCGTCTTCGATCACGCCCGCTTCGTTGACCTTGATCTGCAGCTTCATCACGTCGCCGCAGGCCGGGGCGCCGACCATACCGGTACCCACCGCGTCGTCGTTCTTGTCGAACGAGCCGACGTTGCGCGGATTTTCATAGTGGTCGAGAACCTTGTTGCTATAAGACATTTTGGCTACCTCTGACGAATCTTTATGGGGTTTTTCTTGTTGCCTGGCCTGCGTTCAGTGCGCAGCCCACTGGATCGAATTCAGGTCGACGCCGTCCTTGAACATTTCCCACAGCGGCGACAGTTCACGCAGCTTGCCGATCTTGTTCTTGAGCAGTTCGACGGTGTAGTCGATTTCGGCTTCGGTGGTGAAACGGCCCACCGTAAAGCGGATCGAGCTATGCGCGAGTTCGTCGTTGCGGCCGAGCGCGCGCAACACATACGACGGCTCCAGCGACGCGGACGTGCAGGCCGAACCCGACGACACGGCCACGTCCTTGATGGCCATGATCAGCGATTCACCTTCCACGTAGTTGAAGCTGACATTGAGGTTGTGCGGCACACGATGTTCCATCGAGCCGTTCAGGTACACCTCTTCCATGCTCGACAGGCCGTTCCACAGGCGGTCGCGCAGCATGCGGATACGCTCGTTTTCCGTGGCCATTTCTTCGCGGGCAAGACGGAATGCCTCGCCCATGCCGACGATCTGGTGCGTGGCCAGCGTGCCCGAGCGCATGCCGCGCTCGTGGCCGCCGCCGTGCATCTGCGCCTCGATGCGCACGCGCGGCTTGCGACGCACGTACAGCGCGCCAATGCCCTTCGGGCCATAGGTCTTGTGGGCCGAGAACGACATCAGGTCGCACTTCAGCGTGGCCAGGTTGATCAGCACCTTGCCGGTGGCCTGCGCCGCGTCGCAATGGAAGATGATGCCCTTGTCGCGGCAGATCTCGCCGATCTGCTCGACGTCCTGGATCACGCCGATCTCGTTGTTCACGAGCATCACCGAAACCAGGATCGTGTCCGGGCGGATCGCCTGCTTGAACACGTCCATGTCGATCAGGCCGTCGTCCTTGACGTCGAGGTACGTCACCTCGAAGCCTTGGCGTTCCAGTTCACGCGTGGTGTCCAGCACGGCCTTGTGCTCGGTCTTCACGGTGATGATGTGCTTGCCCTTGCCCGAGTAGAAATTGGCCGCGCCCTTGATGGCGAGGTTGTCCGACTCGGTGGCGCCAGACGTCCACACGATTTCCCGCGGGTCGGCGCCAACCAGCGCCGCCACCTGCTCGCGCGCCTCTTCCACGGCGCGCTCGGCGTCCCAGCCATAGGCATGGCTGCGCGAAGCGGGATTGCCGAACTGCTCGCGCAGGTACGGAATCATCTTGTCGGCCACGCGCGGGTCCACCGGCGTGGTCGCCGAGTAATCCATATAGATCGGGAAATGTGGGGTGGTGCTCATCGTTATGACTGCCTTATAGGGATCGCTAATCGCGTACTGCCTACTAATAGTTTAGATCGGTTACTGCAATCTTGCTCAGGACTGCGCAAGACTGAAGACCGAATTGACCATGCGGGCGCGTGCGGGCTTTTCCTGTTTCCCGGATTTGCCACGGGCCACGGTCACTGGCTGCTGCGCGGCGTCTTCGCGCATGTCGTGCAACACGGCCGGTTGCCGCGCGCGCTGCTGGTCGACCAGATTTTTCAGCGACACGGAGTCGAGGTACTCGACCATCTTCTGGTTCAGCGTGGCCCACAGTTCGTGGGTCATGCAGCGCCCGGATCCGTCGTCGCCGTTACAATTGCCCTTTCCCCCGCACTGCGTGGCGTCCAGCGGCTCGTCCACGGCGATGATGATGTCCGCCACGGTGACGTCCTCGACCTTGCGGGCGAGGCTGTATCCGCCGCCCGGGCCGCGCACGCTTTCCACGATTTCGTGGCGGCGCAGCTTACCGAACAACTGCTCGAGGTACGACAGGGAAATTTTCTGACGCTGGCTGATGCCGGCCAGGGTGACGGGTCCCTGATCCTGGCGCATGGCCAGGTCAATCATGGCGGTTACCGCAAAACGGCCTTTGGTGGTCAGTCTCATGATGCTCGGGGAGAGGGAATACTTGAGAATTTCGGTCGAGTTTACGATATCCCGACTAAATCAGTCAAGTTCCCCTTGCTGCAACGCACTGTTCCACCCGCTATAACGATGAGCGTTCCGGGGCCGGGGACTCCGGCTTGCTGCGCGGCGGAATCAACAGTGACATCGGATGCCTGACGATGCGCCGCCGCACCGCCCCTACCAACGCCTTGCGATCGACGCGCCGCAGGTTGCGTGATCGCAACGCCATATAGAACGCCAACGCGAAGCTCACCGCGACGTTCAGCACACCCATCAGCGCGATTCCCGCCACGGCCAGCCACAGAGACGGCATGCGCAGCGCATCGACGCCCAGCACGCCAAGCGCCGCCCCCACCGACCCGGTGGAAAGCGTGACGTGACGCACTTCCATATGGGGGCCGACGAAGCTCAGGATCTCGGGCCCCAGGCCCAGCAGGAATCCGAGCGACACGTTGGCGGTGATGCCCGACAGGTTGCGCTTCCAGAAATCCGCCAGGCGCGTGGCGCCGCGCTGTCCCAGCACATAGCGCAGGCGACGGTTGTAAGCCATCACGTCGTGCACGCGATGCAGCGCAAACCAGTTGTCGGCCCAGCCGGCGATCAGGCTCGACAGCCACAGCAACACGCCCGTGAACACCGCATACAACGGCGTCGGGCCAAGAATCGAAAACGATTCGATCGTGGCGATGGCCTTGGCTGGCGTGATCAGGTTGGTGCCGAGCAGCTTCGCGGCGAGCCATTGCAGGGCGAATGCCACCGGAAATACCACCGAAAGATTGCCGAAGATCGCCGCCGCATTGGAGCGGATCATCGCGATCGTGTCGTCGACAAACAGCTCGCGCCCGTCCGGCCGCCCCGCGCCATCGAGCCGGTGCGCGAGCGCCGGACCGGTCATCGCGGGCTGTTTGGTGGCCAGCGTGAAATGCGCGAAATGGATCGCCAGAAAGCTGCCCGCGTAGTTCAGCGATGCGAGAAAGCCTTCGGTGAATTTGTCGAGGTGCAGGCCATAGATCAGAAACTTCAGGTAGACCGTTATCACGGTCACCAATCCGCCGCCCGCTGCCGCACGCATCAGTTCGCCATATTCCCTGCGGTTGCGCGTGATGTAGTGCTCGCCCGTTTCGGCCGAACGCTCCACCACCTTGCGCGCCAACTGTGCGAACGACGTGCCAAGCAGATGTCCAACGCTGCGGCGCGCCTGCGTCGAGCGAATCAGTTCGGCGATCAGGTGCGCATGACGTTCGCGGCGCGAAGGATCGACCCAGGCATTGAGCAGCAAGTCGATACGCGACAGTTGCGCCTTCATGCGCTCGATCTGGAACACCACCTCCACCGATACGCCGTTTTCCTCGAGGTCGTCGTAGACCTGGCGCGCCGCGGCATGGCAGCCGTCGAGCAAGGCCCGGAAGTAGTTCAGACGATGCGCGAACGTTGCGCCATCATGCGCAAGGCCTTCCTCGCAGAGCGCGACGATGGCGGTATCGAGCCGATAGAACGGCGTGTCTTCGACGCGCCCGTGCAGGCGCGAGCGGATTGCCTGACTCAGCCCGGTGGCCTTGACGTGGCTCACCAGCACCTGGATGCTGGTCGTCAGCGTGGCCTCACGCGCGACGTGAAAGCGCTCCACCCCTTCGTCCGCGTCGGACAGCACGGCCATCCCGAGCCGCTCGACGAGTTCGTTGTCGAGCGCTTCCACCCACTCGGCGTCGTTGTCGTCGACAAACAGCAGCGCGAACAATGCCGCCATATCGCTGCGATTGGGTGGCGGCGGCAGAAACCGCGCCTGCAGGCGGTCGACCATCTCGCCCCAGATGCCAGGGTGCGACGCCACGCCGGTATCGCAGAACAGCGCGGTTGGATCGTTGTCGCGCACGATGGCGCGCACCGTGCGGGCGAAGCTGTCGGACCACTCGGGATGGCGCGCCAGAACCTGCAGCAGATAGCGCAGGCGCACGTGCGCGGGATAGCGGCGCGCAGCGCTTGCATCGCCGTCTTGCTCCACCCCGGGGTTGCCGTCGCGCCGCAGCCAGTAGCCAAGTTCGACCAGCCAGGCGTTACGCTCGGCCAGCGGCGCGTCGGGATCGGCCGCTGCCAGGATGGCGTCAAGCTGAAGGCTGGCGCTGCGCGATTCACGCCATTTACGAAACAGCGAACGCATCGTCAAGCCAGCCGTTGTGCGAGAAACGCGATCACGCCGTCGCAAGCGTCCTCGACGTAGTCGAGCACGCGCTCGAATCCATCGCCTTCGCCGTAATAGGGATCGGGCACTTCGTCTGCGCGTGCATCGCTTGCGAAGCTCATCAGCAGGCGCACCTTCGCGGCGCCGTCGGGATGCAGCGCGCGCAGCGCCGCCAGATTGGCGTGATCCATGGCCAGCACGAGATCGAAGCGGTCGAAATCGGTCACGTCAACCTGACGCGCGCGCAGCGACGACAGATCGTAACCGCGCCGCAGCGCATGGCGCTGGCTGCGCGCATCGGGCGGCCGCCCAACGTGATAGTCGTGCGTGCCGGCCGAATCCAGTTCGACCCGATCGGCGAGGCCGGCGGCCTGCAGCTTGGCGCGCAGCACGCCCTCCGCCGTGGGGGAACGGCAGATATTGCCCATGCAGCACATCAGAATGGCGTATTTTTTCATCGGCGCGATTCTACCTGCCGCGCACCGGCGCCGATGCGCAATCGCCGGCTAAAGCTGTTCGGCGAGCTGCCGGCCGCGCGCGAAACCGGCGGTCTCGGCGTCTTCGGGCGTCGCAAAATGCTCGCTCGGCGGGGAGGATTCGAGCAGCGTGCCAGCGGCGCGAATATTCGTGCCCTTGCGGCAAACGCGCACCGTGTATTCCCATTCGATCGGCGTCCGGAGTTTCACCAGCACCTGGATCTCGTGCGTGTCGAAAACCTTCTTTTTCCATTCACTGCGGTAGGCCATCAATGTCTCCTGGCCGACTGTGTCTTGTATTGACCCGTGGCCTGGGTCAATTCACTTCGCCGGCATCGATCGTGCGCATGGCTTCGGCCTCAGCCAGGGCAAGTGCCGCCTCGGGCGTCTGGGCCGCGCCGGTTTCCGTTTCAAACGTGGGTCCGCCGGGCTCGCCAAATGCATCGGCAATCGTCAGCTTTCCGGCGAAGCCGCCGCCCCCATGCGGGATCGCGCGGGCCACAACGGCATAACCACCATATTCGAACTGTGTCACCATGGCGCGCTCCTGGTTGGCGGCAGAGTCTGGGTTCCCATTGTTCAAAAACAGGCCCTAACCACTATAGGATGCCTTCGCGCCGCATGCGCATCAGAAGCTGATCCGGTATCCCCTCAACTTGACGGCGGCAGCAGATGGTCGCCGTCCGCGGCGCCGCCAAATACCTGCGCGCGCAGCTTGCTCAATTGATCCCGCACCTGAGCCGCTTTTTCGAATTCGAGATTCTTGGCGTGGTCCAGCATCTGCTTCTCCAGACGCTTGATTTCCCGGGATACCTGCTTCTCGCTCATATCCTCGTATTTGGCGCGTTCCGCAGCGGCGGTCAATTCCGCCTTGACCTCGTTGGCGTCATACACGCCGTCGATAATGTCCTTGATGCGTTTGACCACGCCACGCGGGACGATGCCATGCGCCTCGTTGTACGCGGTCTGCTTGATGCGGCGGCGTTCGGTCTCCTGAATCGCCACCTTCATCGAATCGGTCATGCGATCGGCATAAAGAATGGCCATGCCGTTCACATTGCGCGCCGCGCGGCCGATGGTCTGAATTAGCGACCGCTCCGCACGCAGAAAACCTTCCTTGTCCGCATCGAGAATCGCCACGAGCGACACTTCCGGAATATCGAGGCCCTCGCGCAGCAGGTTGATCCCGACCAGCACATCGAAGGTGCCAAGCCGCAGATCGCGAATGATCTCGACGCGCTCGACAGTATCGATATCCGAATGCAGATAGCGCACCTTGACGCCGTTTTCGGACAGGAACTCGGTGAGCTGTTCGGCCATGCGCTTGGTCAGCGTGGTCACCAGCACGCGCTCGTTGACCTTCACGCGCAGGTGGATCTCGCTTAACAGATCGTCCACCTGCGTGGTGGCCGGCCGCACTTCGATAATCGGATCGACAAGTCCGGTGGGACGCACCACCTGTTCCACGACCTGCCCCGCGTGTTCCTTTTCATAATTGGCCGGTGTGGCGGTCACGAATACCGCCTGGCGCATCTTGCGCTCGTATTCGTCGAACTTGAGCGGCCGGTTGTCGAGCGCCGACGGCAGGCGGAAGCCATATTCGACCAGCGTGGTCTTGCGCGCGCGGTCGCCGTTGTACATGCCGTTCAACTGGCCGATCAGCACGTGCGATTCGTCGAGGAACATCAGCGCATCGGGCGGCAGATAATCGACCAGCGTGGGCGGCGGCTCGCCCGGCTTGGCTCCTGAAAGATGGCGCGAATAATTTTCGATGCCCTTGCAGAAACCCAGTTCCGAAAGCATTTCCAGATCGAAGCGCGTGCGCTGCTCAAGGCGCTGGGCCTCGACGAGCCGATTTTCCTTGTAGAAGAAATCGAGCCGCTCGCGCAGTTCCACCTTGATGTCCTCGATCGCGCGCAGCACGGTTTCGCGCGGCGTGACGTAATGGCTGGACGGATACACCGTGAAACGCGGAATCTTCTGCCGCACGCGGCCGGTCAGCGGATCGAAAAACTGCAGCGAGTCGACCTCGTCGTCGAACAGTTCCACACGGACGGCCATTTCGGCGTGTTCGGCCGGAAAGATATCGAGCGTATCGCCACGCACGCGGAAACTGCCGCGCTGGAAATCGGTTTCGTTGCGCGTGTACTGCATCGCGATCAGACGCGCGATGACGTCGCGCTGGCTGATCTTGTCGCCCATGCGCAGCGTCAGGATCATCTGGTGGTATTCGCTGGGATTGCCGATACCGTAAATGGCCGACACGGTCGCCACGATAATCGTGTCGCGACGCTCGAGCAGGCTCTTGGTGGCCGACAGGCGCATCTGCTCGATATGTTCGTTGATCGACGAATCCTTCTCGATGAACAAATCGCGCTGAGGCACATAGGCCTCGGGCTGGTAGTAGTCGTAGTAGCTGACGAAATACTCCACCGCGTTGCGCGGGAAAAATTCCCGGAATTCCGAATAAAGCTGCGCCGCGAGGGTCTTGTTCGGCGCGAAAACGATGGCCGGGCGCCCAAGGCGAGCGATCACGTTGGCCATTGTGAAGGTCTTGCCCGAGCCGGTCACGCCCAGCAACGTCTGGTACGAGAGCCCGTCCTGCACCCCTTCCACCAGTTGCCGGATGGCCTCGGGCTGGTCGCCGGCGGGCGGAAACGGCTGGTACAGCTGGAACGGCGACCCCGGAAAAGAGACGAATTTGTCTTCATCCAGGGCGGGGGCGACTTCGGCGAGATTCGTCATAAACGTAGGGAAAAACCTGAGGAATACTGGCGGATTACGCTAGAATCTTGGGGTTGCGCGGATCGGTTCAAGGCCAGTGTGCCTGAACGCTGCTGTCAGGTTCTGTCAGGAGTGTCAGACGCCCCGGATTCGACCGGACCATGTTCCGACGCAGCCACAGCGCAGTCCGAAGCATTCTACGCCCTCCGTTTTGTTACACAGCTGACCACGAGATTCCAAATGAGTTTGTTTTCTGCCGTCGAGATGGCCCCGCGCGACCCGATCCTGGGCCTGAATGAAGCATTCAATGCCGATACGCGTTCCACGAAGGTGAATCTGGGTGTTGGCGTGTACTTCACGGACGAAGGGAAAATTCCGCTGCTGCGCGCCGTGCAGGAAGCCGAGAAAGCGCGCCTGGCCACCGCCACGCCGCGCGGCTACCTGCCCATCGAAGGCATTGCCGCCTACGACCAGGCCGTGCAAACGCTGCTGTTCGGCAAGGATTCGGCCCTCATCACCGAAGGCCGCGTTGTGACCGCCCAAGCACTTGGCGGCACCGGCGCGCTCAAGATCGGCGCCGACTTCCTGAAGCGCCTGTACCCGAACGCCTCGGTCGCCATCAGCGACCCGAGCTGGGAAAACCACCGCGCGCTGTTCGAAGCCGCCGGTTTCCCGGTGGTCAACTATGCCTATTACGACGCCGCCAGCCACGGCCTGAACTTCGCCGGCATGGTCGAATCGCTGAAGTCGTACCCGGCCAACACGATCGTCGTTCTGCACGCCTGCTGCCACAACCCGACCGGCGTCGACCTGAACGAAGCCCAATGGAAGCAAGTGGTCGAACTGGTCAAGGAACGCAACCTGATTCCGTTCCTGGACATGGCCTACCAGGGCTTTGCCGAAGGCATCGACCCGGACGGCGCCGCAGTGCGTCTGTTTGCCGAATCGGGCCTGCCGTTCTTCGTGTCCAGCTCGTTCTCGAAGAGCTTCTCGCTGTATGGCGAACGCGTCGGCGCGCTGTCGATCGTCACCACCGGCAAGGAAGAGGCACAGCGCGTGATGTCGCAGGTCAAGCGCGTGATCCGCACCAACTATTCCAACCCGCCGACCCACGGCGGCACCGTGGTGGCCACCGTGCTGAACAGCCCCGAGCTGCGCGCCATGTGGGAAGAAGAACTGGGTGAAATGCGCGACCGCATCAAGCTGATGCGCAACGCCCTGGTCGACAAGCTGGCCGCCAAGGGCGTGCCCGGCGACTTCTCGTTCGTGAAGGCCCAGCGCGGCATGTTCTCGTACTCGGGCCTGACTTCGGCTCAGGTCGACACGCTGCGCACCGAACACGGCATTTACGCCGTCAGCACCGGCCGCATCTGCGTGGCCGCGCTGAACAGCCGCAACATCGACGCCGTGGTAAACGCTATCGCAGCGGTCTACTAAGCCAGGCGTCCGCAAAGACGCCTCGCGGCGGTTGCGCAAAAAAGCAACACCCGCGACATGAAAAGGCGATCCGGAGTGCGCTCCGGGTCGCCTTTTTCTTTTCTTCAGCGTTGTCATCAGGATTTACGGCCGATGTCCTATCGTCCTCCCTGCTTGGTCGGGTAAGTTGGCGGCATATGCTGCAGAGCACGATCGTTCGATTGCGGGCATAATCGTTGCGCGACAAGCACTCGCGACCAGAAAGGCTAGACAAGCATGCTTTACCAATTGCATGAATTTCAGCGCTCGATGCTGAACCCGTTGACCGCCTGGGCTCAGGCGACAGCCAAGACATTTACCAATCCCCTCAGCCCGTTATCGCTGATTCCCGGTGCGCCGCGGATGGCTGCGGGATATGAGCTGCTCTACCGGCTCGGCAAGGAATACGAAAAACCAGCCTTTGATATCAAGGCTGTCCGTTCCAACGGCCGCGACATTCCCATCGTCGAACAGGCCGTGCTGGAAAAGCCATTCTGCAAACTGATCCGCTTCAAGCGCTACGCGGACGACCCGGAAACCATCAAGCTGCTCAAGGACGAGCCAGTCGTACTGGTTTGCGCGCCGCTGTCCGGCCACCACGCCACGCTGCTGCGCGATACCGTGCGCACCTTGCTGCAGGACCACAAGGTCTACGTCACGGACTGGGTCGACGCGCGCATGGTGCCGGTGGAAAGCGGCAGCTTCCATTTGTCCGACTACATCTATTACATCCAGGAATTCATCCGCCATATCGGCGCCGAAAACCTGCATGTGATTTCCGTCTGCCAGCCGACCGTACCGGTGTTGGCGGCCATTTCGCTGATGGCCTCGGCCGGCGAGAAGACGCCGCGCACGATGACCATGATGGGCGGTCCGATCGACGCGCGCAAAAGCCCGACGTCGGTCAATTCGCTGGCCACCAACAAATCGTTCGAGTGGTTCGAGAACAACGTCATCTACACCGTGCCGGCCAATTATCCGGGCCATGGCCGCAAGGTGTATCCGGGCTTCCTGCAGCATGCGGGATTCGTGGCAATGAACCCGGATCGCCATCTGTCGTCGCACTACGACTATTACCTGAGCCTGATCGAAGGCGATGCCGACGATGCCGAGGCCCACGTGAAGTTCTACGACGAGTACAACGCGGTACTCGACATGGCCGCCGAATATTATCTGGATACGATTCGCGAGGTGTTCCAGGAATTCCGCCTGGCCAACGGCACGTGGGAAATCGACGGCGCGCCGGTGCGTCCGCAGGACATCAAGGGCACGGCCTTGCTGACGATCGAAGGCGAACTCGACGATATCTCCGGAGCAGGCCAGACCGCAGCCGCGCACGACCTGTGCGCGGGCATTCCGAAAACGCGCAAGCAGCACATCACTGCGCCGAAGTGCGGTCACTACGGGATTTTTTCGGGCCGTCGCTGGCGCGAGAACATCTATCCGGAACTGCGCGAATTCATCCGCAAGTATTGATCCGGCAAGCCGCCAGACAAAACGCCCGCGAATTTTTCGCGGGCGTTTTGTCTTGGCGCCGTCCCGATCAGAAAGGTCGGTTCAACGATTGGTCAGGTAGGACAGCAGCATATCGGTGTGCAATTCGGCAAAGCGCGCATGCTCTTCTTCCGACGCCACATCGCGGCCGATGACGGCACTGATCGTATAGCGGTTGGACAGCACGTAATAGCCCAGCGCCGAAATCGTCAGGTAGAACTGCGGCACATCGATCTGGTCGCGAAATACGCCCTGCTTCTGTCCGCGCTGAATCACATCGGCCAGCACGTCCACCACCGGATTGATCAGCTCATGCAGTTGCGCCGATTTCTTCAGATGACGCGCCTCGTGCAGGTTTTCGCTGTTGACCAGGCGGATGAATTCCGGATGCGCGTAATACCAGTCCCATATAAAGCGGGCCAGGGTCCGTACCGCCGCCACCGGATCTTCATCGGTGATATGCAGTTGCTCTTCGGCGGCACGAAATTCGGCGTACTGCCTTTCCAGTACGGCCAAAAACAGGCCTTCCTTGCTGCCGTAGTAGTAGTACAGCATGCGCTCGTTGGTTTCGGCGCGACGTGCGATCTGGTCGACGCGTGCACCGGCCAGACCGCCCTTGGCAAATTCCTCGGTGGCTGCCGCCATAATGCGTCGGCGTGTGCCCTCGGGATCCCGCTTGGTTCTTGGCTCGTTCGACATGAAATTCCGTCTGTCAGTTGCGCGGATTATGGCATAGCGTGTCACCCGGCTTGCGGCGGCCTCTCCCCTATCGAGTGACGCCGCATGATCGCCTTTTCTGCACTGCGGCGAAATCGGGGATAATCCTTGCCGCGCAGGCGCGCCACAGACCCGCCACGTCGCAGCCGCTCCCCTCGAAAACCGTATTACGTCGTGACCCACACCCCATCGATCGCTGCTGGCGACAGCCTGGCAGACCGCCTTGAAGCCCTGCTGCCGCAAACCCAATGCACCAAATGCGGGTTCGATGGCTGCCGCCCCTACGCCGAAGCCATGGCCGCGGGCGAGGCCGCAAGCAACCGCTGCCCGCCGGGCGGCGCCGAGGGTGTGGTGCGACTATCCGCCTTGCTGGGCGTGGCACCCCAACCGCTGGACCCCGAGCGCGGCATCGAACAGCCGCGCACCGTGGCCCGGATCGACGAGTCGCTGTGTATCGGCTGCACGCTCTGCATCCAGGCGTGTCCCGTCGATGCCATCGTCGGCGCGGCCAAGCAGATGCATACCGTGCTGCCGGACTGGTGCACCGGCTGCGACCTTTGCGTGGCGCCCTGCCCGGTCGACTGCATCGCCATGATCCCGGTCACGGGCGCTAAGACTGGTTGGGCGGCATGGTCGCAGGAGCAGGCCGACATTGCGCACGTCCGTCATCTGGCGCGCCGCGAGCGGCTGGTGCGCGAACGCGCGGAAAACGACGCGCGCCTCGCCGCCAAAGCCGCCGCAAAGCTTGAAGCGCTGCAGGCCGAATCCGCCGCGAGCGAAGCCGAACAGGCCGCGCAAGCGCGCAAGAAAGCGATCATCCAGGCGGCGATCGAACGCGCGCGCCAGAAGGCCGCCGCGGCAAAACCGCGCAACACCGAAAACGTGTCGCCCGCCGTGCAGGCGCAGATCGATGCCGCAGAGGCGCGCCGTGCCCGGCTCGGCATCGGCACAGCCCAGCCTGAAGCCGATCACGCCGATCACGCCGATGGTGCCGATCATGCAGACCGCGCCGACGATCCCGCTGACACCGGCAGCCAGAACAAGAACGACGACAGCAATCCTCCGCGATGAATCCCGCCAAGCGCCTTGCGATCTTTGAAACCCTGCGCGAAGTCAATCCGACGCCGGAAACGGAGCTGGAATACAGTTCGCCGTTCGAATTGCTGATTGCGGTGCTGCTGTCCGCGCAAGCCACCGATGTGGGCGTGAACAAGGCCACGCGCAAGCTGTTTCCCGTGGCACACACGCCGCAACAGATTCTGGATCTGGGCGAGGATGGGCTGATCGAATACATCAAGACGATCGGCCTGTACAAGACCAAGGCCAAGCATGTGATGGCAACGTGCCGGATCCTTGTCGAGCAGCATGGCGGCAAGGTCCCGCCCGTGCGCGAAGCGCTCGAAGCGCTGCCGGGCGTGGGGCGGAAAACGGCCAACGTGGTGCTCAACGTGGCATTTGGCCATCCGACCATCGCGGTCGACACCCATATCTTTCGCGTGGCCAATCGCACCGGCCTGGCACCGGGCAAGAATGTCGACGAAGTGGAGCAGAAACTGTTGAAGGTGGTGCCGAAAGACTTCCTGCACGATGCGCACCACTGGCTGATTCTTCACGGCCGATACGTGTGCAAGGCGCGCAAGCCCGAATGCTGGCATTGCGCGATCGAGCCGCTGTGCGAGTTCAGGGAAAAGACGCCGGCGCCGAAATCGTAGGCGTCGCCGCCATCAAGGCGCGCGGTGTGTCAGCACCAGCGCCAGCCGCAACGCGGTGGCCGCCACCGACTCGACGTCGGGTGCATAGCCTTCGCGGATCCAATGCAGCGCCACGTGAATGATGCCGCCCGCGATCCCCGCGAGCAGCATTGGATCGGCAGCCGGGCAGCCGGGCAGCAAGGTGCGCGCCAGCAGTCCGCCAAACTCGCGCAGCGACACGCCCAGCGCCTCGTCCACCGGCTTGCTGACGCCGCGAATCTCCACCAGGAACACCCGCGCCGAGCGCGGCTCGCATTGCAGCGTGCCGAAATAGGTGCGCAGCATCGCCAGCGCGCGATGCTGGCCGTCGCCGCCCGCCGCCTCGCCTGCATGCTCGAGTTTATGCAGCAGCCGGTGCGTGACTGTTTGAAACGACGCCAGTAGCAACGCTTCACTGTTGGCAAACGATTCGTAAAAATATCGCTCGGTCAGTCCCGCCGCTTCGCAGACGGCCTTGACCGTGGCGTTCTGATAGCCGCGTTCGCCGTACACCTGCACGGCCGCGGCGATAAGCTGATCGCGTCGCTGGGCGCGGCGCTCGTCGGCGTCAGCGCCGCGATAGCGGCGCGCGGGGGAGAGCTCGGTGGTCATGCGCGCCATTATGACATTCCCTATTGTCAGATCGCTTCTGACAACCTATGTTGTCAGAAGCCCCAACTCGACCGGGTTCCCGTCATGACCGCCCCGCTTCCCGATGACGCAGTTCTCGACGTACTGATCGTAGGCGCCGGCCTCTCCGGTATCGGTGCCGCCCGGCACCTGCAGCAGCGCTGTCCGGACAAGCGCTTCGCCATCCTGGAAGCCCGCGATGCCGTAGGCGGCACCTGGGATCTGTTCCGCTATCCCGGCATCCGTTCGGATTCGGACATGTACACGCTGGGCTACCGCTTCAAGCCCTGGCGCGGCGCCAAGGCCATTGCCGACGGGCCGTCGATCCTGGCCTACATCCGCGAAACCGCCGACGAGGCAGGCATCACCCCGCACATCCGTTTCGGCCACAAGGTCGTCAGCGCGGCGTGGAGCAGCCACGACGCGTGCTGGACCGTGGAAGCCGAGCGTTCGGCGGACGGTTTGCGCCAGCGACTGCGCGCGCGGCTGCTCTATGTTTGCGCGGGCTATTACAGCTATGCGGAAGGGCATCGTCCGAAATTTCCGGACGAAGAAAATTTCCGAGGCCAGATCGTCCATCCGCAGTTCTGGGACCCATCGATCGACTATGCGGGCAAGCGTGTGGTGGTGATCGGCAGCGGCGCTACGGCCGTCACGCTGGTGCCCGCGATGGCCGACACGGCGCAGCACGTGACGATGCTGCAGCGCTCGCCCACCTACATCGTGACGCGCCCGGGCGAGGACGCGATCGCGCAGCGCCTGCGCCGCATGATGCCGGAGCGGCTGGCCTATCGCGCCACGCGCTGGAAGAACGTGCTGCTGGGGATGTTCTTCTTCCAGCTGGCGCGACGCCGGCCGCAGAAGGTGAAGCAACGTCTGGTCGGCATGGCCGCGGCGCAGCTTGAACCGGGCTTCGATGTCGATACGCATCTGACGCCACGCTATAACCCCTGGGATCAGCGCGTCTGCCTGGTGCCCGACGGCGATCTGTTCCGCGAAATCCGCAACGGCCGCGCATCGATCGTGACCGATCAGATCGATCGCTTCACCGCCGACGGCATTGCGCTTAAATCGGGCAAGACCTTGCCCGCCGACGTCGTGGTGGCTGCCACCGGCCTGAAACTGAATATGCTCGGCGACATTACGCTGACCGTCGACGGCAAACCGCGCAGACCATCCGAGTGCCTGGCCTACAAAGGCATGATGCTGAGCAATGTACCCAACCTGGTGCTGGCGTTCGGCTACACCAATGCGTCGTGGACGCTCAAAGCCGATCTCACTGCCGAATACGTGTGCCGGCTGCTGCGGTTCATGGATCGACGCGCATACCGGTTTGCCATGCCGGTGGTCGATCCGGACGTCCAGGCAGCGCCGTTCCTCGACTTCAGCTCCGGCTACGTCCAGCGCGCGGCCCATGTGCTGCCGCGGCAGGGGCATCGCAAACCGTGGCGCGTCTATCAGAATTACCTCATGGACATGCTGACCATCCGCCATGGCCGCATCGACGACGGCGTGCTGCACTTCGACACCGCGCAGGCCGCCACCGCACCCACCAGCAACCCGATCGCCCGGACCCAGCCATGAACGTCCTGCTCGTGCTTGTACTCGCCGTTGCCGCGGCAGGCGCCGCGCTACTGGCGCTGCTTTTAGTGTTCACCTGGCGCACCACGCGCAAGATCGAGGCCGCGCTGCCGCCCACCGGTCGCTTTGTCGATGTGCCTGGCACGCGACTGCATGTGGTCGAACGCGGCAACGGCCCTGCCGTGCTGCTGGTACACGGCCTGTCCGGCCAGTTGGCCAATTTCGATTACGGCATGATCGAGCCGCTATCGCGCGACTTCCGTGTGATCGCCGTCGATCGCCCCGGCGCGGGATATTCGACGCGGCAACCGGGCGCGGCTGCCGACCTGCGCGCGCAGGCCGACACGCTGGCGGCGCTCATCGACCAGCTCGGCCTGCACAAACCGCTGGTGGTTGGCCACTCGCTGGGCGGCGCGATTTCGCTGGCGCTGGCCACCTATCATCCGGACCGCGTGGGCGGGCTGGCGTTGATCGCCCCGCTCACCCATCCGCCCGAAGCGGTGTCACCAGTGTTCCAGGCGATGGCCGTGCAAAGCGCTTTCGTGCGCAAGCTGATCGCGTGGACGCTGGTGATTCCGATGTCGATCCGGCGCCGCGAACAGGTCATGAATATCGTCTTCGGCCCCGATGCCGTGCCCGCCGATTTCCCGACGCGCGGCGGCGGACTGCTGGCACTGCGGCCGAGCCATTTCATCGGCGCATCGGAAGATCTGCTCGGCGTGGCGCACAGCCTGCCGCCGCTGCTGCCTCGATACAGCGATCTGCGCGTACCGGTCAGCATTCTGTTCGGACGCGAAGACCGCATCCTCGACTACCGGATGAATGGCGAGGCCTTCGTGGCCAAGCTGCCCGCCGCGCGCCTGACACTGGTGAACGGCGGGCATATGCTGCCGGTGACGGCGGTGCAGACGAGCGTCGATTTCGTTCGCGACGCGGCGCTGCAGCTGCATGAAGCCGTCGCCGCATAGTTCAGATCTCCACGAAACACTGGATACGAGGAGCCCCGGATGGCCACGTCGACCGGATCGAATCCCTACAAGCAGGACTTGCTCACCGCGTTGCGAGCCGTGCGCAAGCTGATGGCCGATGGCAACGATACGGCCCAGGTGTTCCGCATCATGCGCGCGCTGAACGGCCCGTCGATGCCAAGGAATTTCAGTCGGCTGCTGGGCACGCTCGAGGGCCGGCGCATGGTCTATCAACGTGTCGAGCTGGCCGAGCGCCTGAGCGATCCCGCCTATATCGCGCAGTTCGCACCGGGCACGGTCGGCGCCGCGTACCGCGCGTTCCTGGAGCGCACCGGCTACAGCGCCGATGGACTGGCCAAGGTCTCGAATCTCGACCAGGAACCCGTGGTCGAGGACGCGTACATGTGGTTCGGGCGGCGCACGCGCGACATCCACGATATCTGGCACGTGCTCACCGGTTATCGCGCCGATGAAAGTCTCGGGGAGGCGGCGCTGGTCGCGTTCAGCTACGCGCAGACGGGCGGCAAGGGCTGGGCCTTTATCGCCATCGCGGCATCGCTGAAAAGCCTGCGCGTTTCCGGCGGCACCGCATTCGCGCGCGCCGTGATAGAGGGTTATCGGCTGGGCCGCCGCGCCAGCTGGCTGCTCGGCGAGGATTACGAAAAGCTGCTGCACGAGCCGCTCGAGGCCGCGCGCGCACGCCTGGGCATCGCGCAGCCGGTGCGCTACCTGTCGTGCAATCCAGTCGCCGAATGGACGGCCTGAGCGCGTCAAGCGCTTCGACAAATAAAAAAAGCGACCCAAGGGTCGCTTTTTTAACGAAGCGAATCCGCCTCAGACGATCTTGCAGGCTTCGTCGAACGACAGGCGCGGCAGGCGCGGATAGAGCTTGTCCGCTTCGCCATAGCCAAGATTGATCAGGAAGTTGACCGACCACTTGCCGTCCGGGAAGAACGCCGCATTGACCTTGGCCGCATCGAAACCGCCCATCGGGCCGCAATCGAGACCCAGGGCGCGGGCCGCCAGAATGAAATACGCACCTTGTAGCGAGCTGTTCATCAGCGCGTCGCGGGCAATCTTTTCCTCGTTGCCGACATACCAGGAGCGCGCGTCGGCGTGCGGAAACAGCTTCGGCAGTTGATCGTGGAAAGCGTTGTCGAAAGCGACGATGGCCGTCACTGGGGCACTGCGCGTCTTGTCGACATTTCCAGCCGATACGCACTCGACCAGCCGCGCCTTTTGCTCGGCGGACTTCACGAACACGATGCGAGCCGGCGAACTGTTGGCCGCGGTCGGGCCGAACTTCATGGCTTCGTAGATCTGCTTCAGCAGCGCATCGTCCACATGCTTGTCCTGCCACACGTTATGAGTGCGTGCCTCGGTGAACAATTGTGCAAGCACGGCCTGATCGACGGGTTTCATTGCGCGTTTTCCGGTTTTCATGAAGGAAGAAAGCGCGATTGTACCCAAGCCGACGCGGCTGACCCACAACCGCTTTGATGAATCCGTTCAATTCCGTTCGTCGGCGGTGCGCACCGGCGCGCCGCTGGCGCGGCGCGTGAGCCACAGCACCCCCAGCAAGATGAGCCCGCCGCCCACCGCCTGCGCCATGCCGATCTGTTCGCCCAACAACGCGGCAGCCAGCAGCACGGTCACCACCGGCTCCAGCGTTGACAGCATCGACGCCTTCGCCGCGCCCAGTCGCTGCAGGCCGGCAAAGAACGTCAGGATGGCCAGCACCGTCGAAACCAGGGCAATCGCCAGCAAGGCCAGCCAGCCGCCCGCAGTGGAGGGAAACTGCGGCGGCACGCCCGCGCTGCTGCGCAGGATGCCGATCGCGACATAAACAACGGCGGCGGCCGTGCAGATCACCGTGGTCGTGGCGATGGCGTTGACACCCGCGGTCACCCGCGCGCCAACGACGATGTAGACCGAGTAGATCACCGCGGCGGCCAGGCCCAGCGCGATGCCGAGCGGCGATCCCTGCCCGCCGCCCACGGTCAGTCCCGCGCCGACCGAGCACAGCACCAGCGCGATCACCGCCGCGGTCGTCAGCTTTTCTTTGAGGAAAATCGCCGCCAGGATCGTCACGAACAACGGGTACAGGTACAGCAGCAGCGCGACCAGGCTGGCTTGCGCATGGTTCAGGGCCGAAAAGAAACAGTACGACTGACTCACATAACCAATGCCACCCATGGCCGCCAGCGCCAGCACGCGCCGCAACGGCGGCAGGCCGATGCCGCGCACGCGCAGCACCACGCCCATCGCGATTGCGGCGAGGACAAAGCGCACCGCCAGCAGCCCGTAGACGTCCGCGCCGGCCGCGTAGGCGAATCGCGCAAAAATCGCCATGGCGCCAAATGCGCTGGCGGACAGCGCGATCAGCAGCACGCCGGCAAACTTGTCGCGGGCGTTCCCGGGAATGTCAGAGACGGAAGCGGTCATCGCAGCCATGAGGATCGGAAACCGCTCATTCTACTAACGCCCGCAACCGCCGCGGCAGCCGATTGCGCGGCCGACGCCGTTCGGACCGCTGCACTACAATAGCGGCCACTATGTTCAATCCCTCAAGAGAAGAAGTCCGCCGTTTCTTCTGCGATGCATGGCAGAAGCGCACCGGCGGCAACGTTCTGACGCCCCTCGAGGCGATCGCAGTCGACTGGATCGATCAGCATCCCGAATATCACGCGCTGCTGACCGACACCGAAGGCGCGCTCACGCGCGACTACACGCCCGAAGGCGGCCAGACAAATCCGTTCCTGCATCTCTCGATGCACCTGTCGATTTCGGAACAGGTGTCGATCGATCAGCCGCCCGGCATTCGCGCTGCCTATGAGGCGCTGAGCCGCCGGCTCGATTCGCAGCACGAAGCGCAACACCAGATCATGGAGGCGCTCGGCCAGATGCTGTGGAATGCCCAGCGCAACGGCCTGCCGCCCGATGGCCAGGCCTATGTCGACGACATAAAGCGCCGCGCCGCGGGCTGATCTGGCTCGGCCGAGCGCCCCGCGCATCGGTCTGGGTCGGCCTCGATTGCGAACATTTCGTCACAAGACGCCTTTGCGGCACGTGGTAGGCTTCTGCAGTTGCAACTTCTGCCACGTCCGCGCCACCTGGTCGAAGATCGATCGTGTGCCGGTGCGGCGTGCTATCGCCCCCAATGCCATTGAATCTGCTCTCGCCCGCCGTCAGGCGCCGCGCGGTTGCTCCGTCGTTGTCGGCCCTTGCGCTCACATGCACGCTGCAATTTCCGCTGAGCGCGCATGGCGCCGTCGCACTGCTGCAGCCCGCGCGCGAAATCGACGCCACGCGGCCCCTTACGCTTACGCTGCTGGTCAGCGCCGATCAGCAGACACGCCGCTACGCGGCGCCTGAAACGCTGGAGATCACCGCTACCGGCGATCTTGGGACGCCGATTCGCATGACGCTGCATCGCGTCGATAACGGCCCGACGATCCTCAATCTGAAACGCGGGGAAAACCGCACGCTAAGCTACAGCGCCGAGTGGCCCGCCACGTTGCGCGGGCAGATCCGGCTCGATGTGACCGGCATCGACGCGGCGCCGGTGCTGGTATCGCTCAATCGCGCGCCAGCGGCAGGCGGCACGGCAACTGCGCAGGTGTCACCGGCCGCGCCGACTGAAACGCCGAAGGGGGCGCCGGCACAGACGGCCAGCGCGGACACGCAGCCAAAACCGCCACTCACGCCCATCGTCACGGCCGAAAGCAACGCGCCGCCGCCCGCCCCGGCCGATCTGCGCGACGCGCAGCGTTTGTCGTTCAACGAGCCGATGTACCTGATGTTTGGCGCCCACAACGGCGCCAATGCAAAGTTCCAGATCAGCTTCAAGTACCGGATCTTCCAGGGCGAGGACCCGAACTCGAAGTCCGTGATGGACAACCTGTACTTCGCCTATACGCAGTTTTCACTGTGGGATCTGGCGGGCGAATCGCGCCCGTTCAAGGACACCAACTACCGGCCCAGTCTCTACTACTACCTGTCCGATACTGGTGTGAAGAACAGCGTGATCAGCCGCCTGTCCGTGGCCACGGGCTTCGAACATGAATCCAATGGGCGCGCCGGCGACGACTCGCGCGGCATCAATACGCTGTTCGTGAAGCCCACCATGTACTTCGGCGACCAGACTGACTGGCACTGGCGCGTGGCGCCGAAAATCTACGGGTACGTGGGCAAGAGCGACAACGAGGACATCGCGCACTATCGCGGCTACATGGATCTCAACGTCGCCTACGGGCGACCCGATTCCTGGGAGTTTTCCGCTACGCTGCGCAAAGGCACACGCAAGGGCTACGGCAGCATCGATGCCCAGGCCACGTACCCGCTGGCGCGGCTGCTGCCCGGCACCGCCGGTTATCTGATGGCCGGGTATTTCTACGGCTACGGCGAAAGCCTGCTCTATTACAACCAGAAAACGCCGTGGCAATTCCGCATCGGCTACGCGCTCTCACGGTGATGCAGTGATGCGGTCATGCGGCCGCGGCAGACGATCGGATCGATGGCCGTCGAAGTGACGGACGATCGACGGTCAAGCGCGCCCGCCGATCGGCAGCACAGCGCTCCGGCGCGATCAGCCGGCCAGCGGCTTGCCTTCCGCCTTGAGGCGGGCGTTGCCGACCGCTGCCGCGAACTGCCCGTGGCCATGCCAGCCCGTGGCGCGCCCGAGCTTCTTGCCCTTGTGGAAGAACATGAACACGGGGATGCCATGCAGGCCGAAGCGGCGGCCGAGCTCCGGGTGCGCGTAGACGTTGGCATGCAGCCAACGCAGATTCAGTGCACGGATCGGCTCCGGATTGGCCAGGATCGCCTTCTTGGCCATTTCGCAGTTGAAGCAGTCCACGCCCCAGAAGAACACGCAGACCAGTTCGTCGCCTGCAGCGGCGATGGCCGCATCGATCGAATCGGGATCGACTTGCCGCATATCGAGCGCGTCGAATGCGCGATGGTCCAGGTGTGCCGGTTGATCGTCTGACATCGGGAATCCTCCAGAAAACAACAACGCCCGGGGACCTTGCGGCCACCGGGCGTCTTCAAACATTCACATCGGCGCGATCAGCGCGGCGCCGACACCGTTACCAGTGCCGGACGCAGTACACGATCCGCAATCATGTAGCCGCGTTGCAGCACGCTGACCACGGTGTTGGGTTCCTGCTCGGACGGCACCATCGAAATGGCCTGGTGACGGTGCGGGTCGAATTTCTCGCCGACCGGGTTCACCTCGACGATCTTGCCGCGCTCGAATGCGGCGGCCAACTGGCGCGCCGTCAGTTCCACGCCCTCGCGCAGCTTGGCAAGGTCGCCGGTGTTGTCGGCCAGCGCGGCCTGCAGGCTGTCCATCACGGGCACGAGGTTGTCGGCGAAGTTCTCGATCGCAAACTTGTGCGCCTTGGCGACCTCTTCCTGCGAACGGCGGCGGATATTTTCGCCTTCGGCCGTGGCGCGCAGGTACATGTCGAAATGCTCCTTGGCTTTGGCTTCCAGTTCGGCAACCTGTTGCGTCAGCCGGGCGACGTCGTCGGCAACCGTGGCTGCAGCGTCGGGCGCCTGCGGGGAAGCGGCTGCCTGGGCCGCTTGCTGCATATCGGGAGTTGGCGTCAGATTCTGTTCTTCCATGTCGATTCGTATCAAAGCTAAAGCACGGCCCGCAAAAAGAACGGGCCGTCGGGTGATTTGGATGCCAGGCAGGCAAGTCTAGCCGCACTTGGCGACGCCCCTCCAGTTTTTCAAGTGTGGAGGTTCAGAGACGCCGAAATACGCCGTTACAAAGCGGCGGTCGATGAAAGAGCGGCGTCATTGATTTGCTGCATCGCAAACACTAAGATTCAATGCAAGAAAAAATGACAAAAATAACGGGAGCCTAAGGTGGATCAATTTGGTGCATCCTTTGGAAGATTCGCCATGCACAAGCTGCCTGTCGTGACGCTTTGCCTGATTGCCGCCCTGTCGGCGATGACGGCCTTTATCTGCCTGTCCGACGCGGTCGCACCGCGCGACACCGAGTATGGCAGTGGCAAGGCCGTATTCAAGCACTACATCGTCCCATACGTCCGCTAATCCTCTGACGTTCGCACTGCCGCGGCACCTCGCTGCGGCGGCGTGCCTGCATTCGCAAATCCACCTTCCGAATCACCCTCTGAAGTCGTCGATCCGCCGACGGTCCCGTTTGGTCGGCCGGCCTTGCAACTGCGCCGTCGGCTCCGGCTGCAAACGCCGCCGATCGGCCTCCAGCTGGCGCCGCGCCTGGCTTTCCGGGCTTTCGGCATAGGTCGTCTGCGCGATGGGCGCGGCCCCACGCGACGCCGGCACGCCCTTGACTGTCACCTCCCAGCGCTGCTGGTGCGCTTCCAGCACCACGGTATCGCCCGGCTTGACCTCGCGCGAGTTTTTTACCGGCTGACCGTTCACGGTCACACGCCCGCGCTCGACCGCCTCGGCCGCCAGCGAACGCGTCTTGAAGAATCGCGCGCACCACAACCATTTGTCGATCCGCATGCGCGCATCGGGTTCGAAATTCACCTGCATGTCTTGTCCTTGAGCAATACGCCTACGCGGCCGCGCCACGTGCATGCGCCCGACTGCGCCGCGCCTCCAGTTCATGCGGATGCGGTTGCCGGAGCGGCCAGCCTTGAAGATGTTGCAGCGCAATATCCGCCATGCCCGCCACCCAAGCCTCGCTGTCGTTCAGGCACGGAATGAAGTGGAACTCGTTGCCGCCCGCCACGCGGAATTCGGTCTGCCCCTCCATGGCGATTTCTTCCAGGGTTTCGATGCAATCCGCCGGAAATCCGGGACAAAACACGTCCACGCGGTGCGTGCCGACCTTGCCGAGTTCCGCCAGCGTCGGCGCGGTATAGGGCTGGAGCCACTCGGCCTTGCCAAAACGAGACTGAAACGTCACCTGATACTGCCCCGGCTGCAGGCCAAGCGCCTCGCCGAGCAGCCGGCCGGTTTTCAGGCACTCGCAATGATAGGGGTCGCCGAGATCGAGCAGTCGGCGCGGCAGGCCGTGAAACGACAGGATCAGCTTGTCGCCGCGCGCGAAATCGGGCGCGCCGTGCTCGCCCCAGTAATCGCGCACTTTACCGGCGAGCGCCTCGACATAGGACGGGTGATCGTGGAAATGCTTGACCAGGCGGAGTTCCGGCTGGTTGCGCCACGTCGCCAGCACGCGAAACACCTCGTCGAACGCGGTAGCCGTGGTGGTCCCCGAAAACTGCGGATACAGCGGCAGCAGCAGAATGTGCTCGGTGCCCTGCCGGCGCAGAGTTTCCATGACCGATTCGATCGACGGATTGCCGTAGCGCATCGCGCAGGCCACCGTCACGTCGTGCCCGAGCTTGTGCATCAGTTGCTGCAGCGCGTGCGCCTGGCGTTCGGTATGGACCAGCAGCGGCGATCCGGTCATATGCGCTTCGCGCAGCCAGATCGACTCGTACTTGATGGCCGAGGCGCGCGAGCGGAACGGCAGGATCAGGCCATTGAGGATCGGCAGCCACAGCAGCCGCGGGATTTCCACCACGCGCGGATCGGACAGGAAGGCTTTCAGATAGCGGCGCACCGCCTTGGGCGTGGGCGCGTCCGGGGTGCCGAGATTGATCAACAGGATCGCGGCGCGCGGCGGCTGGCCATGCTGGTATGCCGGTTCAGGCGAAAACGTCATGAGGTTTCCGTTTGCAACGGCCGGGGCCGTTGCGAGATGCCGATTCTTGGGGGAAGACCGCCGGCCGGGTGGTCCGGCCGGCAGTGGACAGACATGCAATGCGGGTCACGAGTTCTGGCTGAGCGCGCTGGATAGCAGCCGCGCGGTGATGTCGACGATCGGAATCACGCGTTCGTACGCCATCCGAGTGGGACCGATTACGCCAAGCGTGCCGATGATCTGCCCATCGACTTCGTACGGCGCGGTGATCACGGCCATGTCCTCGAGCGGTACCAGTTGGCTTTCTCCGCCGATGAAGATCTGGACCCCCTGCGCGCGGCTCGACACATCGAGCAACTGCAGCAGGCTGGTCTTGTGCTCGAACACATCGAACAGACGGCGCAGCTTGTCCATGCTGGACGACAGGTCTTCCACCTCGAGCAGCTTGCGCTCGCCCGAAATGAACACCTGCTCGCCGTTATCCTCGGCCATCGCGCTGCTGCCGGCCTCGACCGCGGCCTGCATCAGGGTCGACATATCGCGCCGCAGGTCCTGCAGTTCCACCCGCAGGTGATCGCGAACGGCATCGAAGCTCATCCCCGCGTAGTGGGCGTTGAAGAAGTTGGCCGCCTCGATCAGTTGCGCTGGCGTGTAGGACAGGTCGGTCTGGATGATGCGATTCTGCACGTCACCTTCCGGACTGACGATGATGAGCAGGATGCGCTTGTCCGACAGCCGCATGAATTCCACCTGCCGGAACGACTGCGCGCGCCGCGGCGTCATTACCACTCCCGCGAAATGCGACAGGTTCGACAGCGTATGGGCCGCGGCGGTAATCATCCGTTGCGGGCCGAGCTGCTGGTTGGCCATCTGGCCCTGAATCTGGTCCTGCAACTCGGCCAGTTGCGCGGCCAGCTCGGGCGCGCGCTCCAGCGGCCGCGCAGTGAGCATCGTGTCGACAAACAGCCGATAGCCGCGCGGCGTGGGAATGCGCCCCGCCGACGTATGCGGGCTGGCGATGAAACCCATTTCCTCGAGATCGGACATCACATTGCGGATCGTCGCGGGCGACAGGTCCAGACCCGAGAATTTCGACAGGGTCCGGGAGCCCACGGGCTGTCCCTCGGCGATGTAGCGCTCGATCAGGGTTTTGAGAAGCGTTTTCGAACGTTCATCCATGGTGTCGGAATTTTAATCAAAACTGGCCCGTTCGGGCGTCGCCGCGCACGGCTGCGCGCCGTTACGCCCCAATGCTGACAATGGTCACGCCGGTATGGTCTAATCCCGCCATGTCTGCCCCCTCAAAGACCTCCGCCGCGCGCCCGCCGTTCAAGACCGTTGCCCTGGTGGGCAGGTATTCGACCGCCGGTATCGAAGGCCCGCTCGAAGAACTGGCCTCCTGTATTTCCCGCAATGGGCAGGATGTGGTGTTCGAACGCGAAACCGCAATGGCCACCGGCCTGACCGGCTATCCCGTGCTGACGCCCGACGAGATCGGCCAGCAGGCCGACGTCGCCGTCGTGCTGGGCGGCGACGGCACCCTGCTTGGCCTGGCGCGCCAGTTGGCGGGCCGCGACGTGCCCGTGATCGGCGTGAACCACGGCCGGCTGGGCTTCATGACCGACATCCCGCTCGAAGACGTCACCACCACGCTGCCGGAAATGCTGACCGGGCACTACGAGCAGGAATCGCGCATGCTGCTCGAATCGAGCGTGATCCGCGACGATAGCGTCATCTTCTCGGCGCTGGCCTTTAATGACGTGGTGGTCAACCGTTCCGGCATTTCCGGCATGGTAGAGCTCGCCGTTTCGGTCGACGGCTATTTCATGTACAACCAGCGTTCGGACGGCCTGATCGTCTCCACGCCCACCGGCTCCACCGCCTATGCGCTGGCCGCGGGCGGGCCGATCCTGCATCCTACGCTGTCCGGGCTGGTGCTGGTGCCAATTGCACCGCATGCGCTGTCAAATCGCCCGATCGTGCTGCCGCACGACGCCGAAGTGACGATCGAAGTGGCCAGCGCGCGCGACGTCAGCGTGAATTTCGACATGCAGTCGCTGGCCTCGCTGCTGCCCGGCGACCGCATCGTGGTGCGCCGCTCGGCCAAGACGGTGCGCCTGCTGCATCCGGTGGGCTACAACTATTACGCCACGCTGCGCAAGAAGCTGCATTGGCACGAATATCCGACCGAAGACAACCGGCTGTAAGCCCCCTCCCCTTCGTCTCACGTCCACCGCCACCCGCCCAAGATGCTGCGCAGCCTGTCCATCCGTGATTTCGTCATCGTCGATGCGCTCGACCTGGATTTTTCCAGCGGCTTTACCGTGTTCACCGGCGAAACCGGCGCGGGCAAGTCGATCCTGATCGATGCGCTGGCGCTGGTGCTGGGCGAACGCGCCGACGCTGGCGTGGTGCGCGAAGGCGCGGCGCGCGCCAGCATCGGGGCGACCTTCCATACCCATCCCGCCCTGGACGCCTGGCTGGCCGAACGCGAGCTGGCCGGCGACGACGGCACTGTGCTGCTGCGCCGCACGGTCGACGCCTCGGGCCGCAGCAAGGCGTTCATCAATGGCGCCGCCGCCACGCTTGCGCAGTTGCGCGAGGTCGGCGACCAGCTCGTCGATATCCACGGCCAGCATGCGCATCAGTTGCTGTTGCGTCCCGACGCCCAGCGCCGCCTGCTCGACGCCCACGCCGGGCTGACCGAACAGGCCGCCGCCGTGGCCGAAGCGTGGCGCGCATGGCGTGCCTGCGTAAAGCAGCGCGAGGCGGTGGAGCTGCAATCGCGCGAGATGCAGCTGGAGCGCGAACGCCTGGAATGGCAGGTCGGCGAACTCGACAAGCTCGCGCCGCAGCCGGGCGAATGGGAAGACATCCAGTCCGAATACAACCGTCTGTCGCATGCCGCCGGCCTGATCGACGGCAGCCGCGCCGCGCTCGACGCGCTGTCCGAATCGGATGGCGCGGTGATGTCGGTGCTCAACGGCGTGGTGCACCGGCTGCAACAGCTTGCCGACGTCGATGCCGGCCTGCGCGACGTGCTCGCCGCGCTCGAGCCGGCCCTGGTGCAGGTGGAAGAAGCCGCGCATTCACTCAATCGCTATGTCGACCGGCTCGAACTGGACCCTGAACGCCTGCAGACGGTGGAAGAACGGATGCAGGCGCTACACGCCACAGCGCGCAAGTACCGGCTTGCGCCCGAACAACTGTGCGACGAACTGATCGCGCGCCGCCAGCAACTGGACGACCTGCAGGCCGCGCAGGACATCAACAAGGTGCTGGCACGCGAAGCAGCGTCGCGCGCCGCCTATCTGACGCTGGCCCAGCACCTGTCGGCCGCGCGCAAGACGGCAGCCGACGCGCTGTCCAGGGCGGTCACCGACGCCATGCAGGGGTTGTCGATGGCCGGCGGCACCTTCGCAGTAGCGCTCAATCCGCTGGACGAAGGCCAGAGCCACGGTCTCGAACAGATCGAATTCCTGGTGGCCGGCCACGCTGGCGTCAGCGCCCGACCGCTGGCGCGCGTGGCGTCGGGCGGCGAACTGGCGCGTATCAGCCTGGCCATCTCGGTCATCACCAGCGAGGCCGCGCCGACACCCACGCTGATCTTTGACGAAGTCGATACTGGCATTGGCGGCGCCGTGGCCGAGGTGGTGGGACGGCGACTGCAGGAACTGGGCCGTTCACGCCAGGTACTGTGCGTCACGCACCTGCCGCAGGTGGCCGCGCAGGCCGGCACACATCTGCTGGTCAGCAAGGACAGCCAGCCCGGCCAGCAAGGCGCGATCACGCGCTCGCGCATTCGTGTGCTGGATGCCGCCGGCCGCGTCAACGAAACCGCCCGCATGCTCGGCGGTGCCACGGTCACTGCCACAACGATGCAACATGCGGAAGAGATGCTGGCGCAAGGCGCCCGCGCCGCTGCCGAGTCGGCAACGCCGGCCAATGCCCCGCGCGAAGGCGGCGGCCGCAAGCCACGCCGCGTGGCGATCTGAACGTCCACCCGGCACCATGAATACAGGAGTTTGAAACCGATGACCCACCGCAAGCCGCCATCGCCCCTGCGCCGCGCCGCCGCTGTCTCCGCTGCCGCGCTGGCGCTGACCGCCCTGTTCGCGGCGTCGGGCTGCGCGTCGGAATCGAAGTCGTTCGCACCGCCGCGCGGCAGCATCACGGACGATCGTGCCATCGGCGATATCCTCGTCAAGTTCACCGCGCCCGAAGTGACAGTATCCGAGGACGCAGGCAAACTTCTGGCTGATGTGCAAGGTCCGGTGCGCTATGTGGTCAAGCGGCCGATGTCCGGCGGCGTATGGCTGGTGACGGCCATCACGGCGCAGGCCGATGTCACGCTCGATCAGGCGGTGGCCACGCTGCAGGCGGCGCCGCGCGTGGAATCGGCAACGCCGGACCGCGTGCTGAAGCCCCATCGCGCCATGCCCACCGGTCGCGACATGCCTCCGAACTAAATCTGCGCGGCGCCAAGGCAACAAAGTTCCCGGCGCGCCGCGCCGGCGCCGTCAGCACGAAGTCATCGATCAGCAGTCGCACACTGGATCTCCACAGGAGCGCAGATGCCGTACGCCAAGCTGAAGTACCACCGGTCCATCGTGCCAGCGCTGCTGGTCGCCACCGCCGCGCTGCTCGGCGCGCCCGGCGCCGCTCAGGCCGACGCGCCGGTCGCCCGGCAGGCGCCGGTGTACACGGGCAACTACATCGTGCGGTGGCGCGATGGCAGCCAGACCGTGGACACCAGCGCCGACACCACGCGCATGCGCCGCGTGGAATCGAACACCGGGCTTGCGCTGTCGGTCAAGCGGCCGATGGCCGGCGCGCTGCAACTGCTGACCGTCAAGGACAACAAGGGCGACGACCCCGAAACCGTGGCCAAGCGGCTGCGCGAGGATCCGCGCGTGGCGGACGCCGTGCCGGACCGCTGGCTGCGGCTGCATGACACGGTGCCGAACGATCCCGATTTCGCCGCCAAGCAGCTCTACATGCAGTCGCCGGCCACGGTGGTGGGCGGCGCCAACCTGCCGCGCGCCTGGGATCGCAGCCGCGGCAGCGCCAGCGTGGTGATCGCCGTGGTGGACACCGGTTATCTGCCGCATCCCGATCTCGCTGGCCGGCTGGTGCAGGGCTACGACTTCATCAGCTCGACGACCGTTTCCGTCGATGGCGACGGCCGCGACAGCGATCCCACCGATCCCGGCGACTACGTGCCAAATGGCACGACCTGTTCGGATGGATCGGGGGCGTCGAATAGCACGTGGCACGGCACGCGCGTGGCCAGCGTGCTGGGAGCCGCCACCAATAATTCACAAGGCATTGCCGGCGTCGATTGGACCGCGCGTATCCAGCCCGTGCGTGTTTCCGGCCGCTGCGGCGCGCTGCTTTCCGATACCGTCGACGGCATGCGCTGGGCGGGCGGCCTGAGTGTGCCCGGCGTGCCGAACAACACCACGCCTGCGCGCATCATCAATATCAGCCTCGGCGGCGGCACCTGTTCGAGCATCGAGCAACAGGCCGTCAACGATCTCAACGCGGCCGGCGCCATCGTGGTGGCAGCCGCCGGCAATTCCGCCGGCGCAGTCGAGGCGCCAGCCGATTGCAGCGGCGTGATTGCCGTGACCGCCCATGCCAACGACGGCGAGAACGCCAGCTACGCCAATGTCGGCCCGCAGGTCACGCTGAGCGCGCCGGGCGGCGGCTGCGGCAATTCGAAGGTGATCGTGAACAGCAGCGGACAGCCGGTGAGCTGCGCGTCGCCGGCCGGTCAGTCCTTTATCCGCACATTGTCGAACACGGGCACGGCGTCGCCGGGGGCCTACACGACTACCGATTCGCAAGGCACGAGCTTTGCCGCGCCGATGGTTTCCGGCGTCGCCGCCATGATGCTCGCCGTCAATCCCTCGCTGACGCCGGCCCAGGTCACGACCGTGCTGAAGAACACGGCGCGCGCGCATCCGGCGAACACTTTCTGCACCGCGAGCGGCAACAGCGGAAAATGCGGCGCCGGACTGCTCGACGCCGACGCGGCGCTGGCGCTGGCGCCGAATCCTCCGGCGGTCGGATCCTCGTCGGGGTCGTCATCGGGTGGGACAGACGGCGGTGGAGGCGGCGGAGGCGGCGGCGCATTCTCGCCGTGGAGCGCGGTGTGCCTGTTGTTGATCGGATTGGGCGGCTTCGCACTGCGGCGCAAGGTCTAGGCGCTGCTGGGGGTGAAACGCTGCGCCGAGCGGGTTGTATGACGCGTCGGCGCCGATTGCTTGGCCAACGCGACGCCGCGGCGCATCACGGCGTCCATCGCTCCGCCACATCGCCGACCCGCCAGCCGCATCACGACGCGCTCCTCAGATGAGAGCCTCAGGTAACCGCTCCCGCTAACACACCAGGTAGCGGTCGATCCCCGCCCGCTTTGCGGATCGATTCAAGTGCCGCGCCGCTGGATCCACCATTCCTGCGCCAGCCAGCAGGCCAGGCCGGCCACGGCCCCTGCCGCGTGGGCGGCGCGCACTACGCCGAAGCCCCACTGCGGATCGAACACAATGGCCGCGAGCCACGATTGTTCGAGCCACACTTTTCCCAGCACAATCACGCAGGTCACCACGCCGATCAGGCGCGACACGCCGGGTGCCTGCAATAGCCGCAGGGCCGTCCACAGCGCCAGGCCGTGGGCCGCGCCCGACAGCCCGCCGTACCAGCCGATGGCCGGCAGGCGTAGCAACGCCACCTGGACCGCCAGCCCCGAAATCACCAGCACCGCCAGCATCGCGCGCACGCGCGCGATGCGTCCGGCGAGCAGCAGCAAGCCGCTCGTCGCGGCCACATCGGCAATGTAGTGCTTGCCATCCAGATGGACCCACATCGCCGTGACGATGCGCCACCACTGACCGTCGATGCGCACCGCATCGCGCAGATACAGTCCATGCGCATGCAGCCACGGCATGAACGTGAACAGCGCCGCCAGTGCGGCCACGCCGGCCACCGTGGCCAGCATGGCGGGCCAGCCCGGCAGCCGCGGATCGTCGTTCACCGCGCGTCAGCCTTCACCGAATACCGCGCGCCACAGGGCCCGCACGTTGCCGGTCTGCTCGCTGACGCTGTCGGGCGCCACGCGCGCCTGGTCCTGTCCGTCAAGCCGCAGTTTGTGCTGACGCGCGCGAAACAGCCGATATGCGTCGCCCACCGCCAGCGCCAGGCCGGCGTCGATCAGGTTCAGTACGCCCGCCATGCGCAGCAGCGCGATATTGCCGGCATTGCGCGTCAGTTCCGGGTGCGCGCCGCTATGCAGCAGCACCAGATACTGCACGGTGAATTCGATGTCGACCATGCCACCGCGATCGTGCTTGAGATCGAACAGGTCGGTCGGGTTCGGATGGCCTTCGGCCACCTTTGCGCGCATCTGCACGATCTCATCGCGTAGCGCCACGGCATCGCGCGGCTGCCGCAGGATCTCGTCGCGCAGATCCTCGAAGCGCGTGCCAAGCTCGCGCTCGCCGGCCGCAAAGCGCGCCCGCGTCAGCGCCTGGTGTTCCCAGACCCACGCGGTGTTGTCGCCCTCGCGCAATTGATAGCGGCGGAACGCATCGAAACTGGTGACCAGCAGGCCGGCCGCGCCGTTCGGTCGCAAGCGCGTGTCGACGTCGAACAGCATGCCCGCGGCGGTATGGCTGGTGAGCCAGGTGATCAGACGACGCGCATACGCGGCGTAGACGTCGGGCGCGCGCTCGTGATCGTCGTCGTACAGGAAGATCAGATCGAGATCCGACGCATAGCCCAGTTCCTTGCCGCCGAGCTTGCCGTAGGCGATCACGGCAAAGCGCGGCGTGTCGCGATGACGCGTGGCCAGTTGGCGCCAGACGGCCTGCATGGTGACTTCGAGCATGGCATCGGCGAGATCCGACAGCCGGTCGGCTACCTGCTCGACGGTCAGCAGCCCCTGCAAATCCTGCAACAGGATCCGGAATGTCTCGGCGTGGTGCTCGCGGCGCAGGATATCCATCTGCGTTTCGATCTGGCCGTCCGAAGCGTGCAGGCGCTCCGCCAACCGTTCGCGGAATGCCGCCCAGTCCGGCGCGCCGGCCAGCGCTTCGCTGTCAAGCAGTTCGTCCAGCAGCTGCGGATGACGCGTCAGGTATGTCGCGGCCCAGCGCGACGCATGCAGCGTCTGGGCGACGCGATCCATGGCCTGCGGATACTCGGACAGCAGCGACAGGTACGACGCGCGGCGGCTGATGGCATCGAGAAAATCGAGGAAGCGCGTAATCGTGGCATCCGCATCGCCCTGCTTGACCGCCAGGTCGAGCGCGCGGTTGACGAGTTGATCGAAGCGGCCGCGGCTGGTTTCGGACAGCGCGCGATAGCGCATCGACGTGCCGATCGCGCGCAGGCGGTCGTACAGGCCGGTGCAATCGTGAAATCCCGCCGCCTGCAGCGCCTGGCACGGCGACGACTGCGGATCGGTGCCGTCTTCGTCGCCGGGATTGCTTTGCGTGGCGCGCGCGGCCATTTCCTCTCGCACCAGCGCCGGCCAGAGCGGTTCGCTCTGCGCCGCCTCGTCCTCCGCGAACGGATCGGCAAAGGTTGCCTCGAACTGCTGCGCCACCGGCTCCATCAGCGTATTCATCTGCGCGACCAGCGCGTCCCAGTTCTCGCAGCCCATCATGCTGGCCACGGCCTGGCGTTCCTCGTCGGAAGTGGGCAGATGATGGGTCTGGGCGTCGTCGCGATACTGGAGCCGGTGTTCGAGCTGGCGCAGGAAGCGATAGGCGTCGGCAAGCTGTTCGGCCTGCCCGGCCGGCAACAGGTTGCGCGCCACGGCCACGTCCAGCACTTCGAGCGTCGGACGGACGCGCAGCGCGGGATCCTGGCCGCCCCGGATCAACTGGAACACCTGCGCCATGAACTCGATCTCGCGGATGCCGCCGCGCCCGAGCTTGATGTTGAACGATCGCTGGTTCACGCCATGGCCGGCCAGGCCGCCGCTGCGCTTGGCCGCTTCGGCGCGAATCTGCGCATGTAGCGAGCGGATCGCCGCAATCACGCCGTAGTCGAGGTATCTGCGGAACACGAACGGGGTGGTCAGGCGGCCCAGCAGCGCGGCTGCGCGTTCGGCGTGCGGCGTATCGATAGCCGACACGACGCGCCCCTTGATCCACGCATAGCGCTCCCACTCGCGCCCCTGCACCACCAGATATTCCTCGAGCATGCCAAAGCTGCAAACCAGCGGGCCCGCGTCGCCATTAGGGCGCAGGCGCATGTCGACGCGGAACACGTAGCCGTCGGCGGTGACATCGGACAGCAGCGTGATCAGCCGTCGGCCCAGCCGGACGAAATATTCGTGGTTCGACAGGCTGCGCGTGCCGCCTTGCGTGTCGCCGTCTTCGTCGTAGAGAAAGATCAGGTCGATGTCGGACGACACATTGAGCTCGCGCCCCCCAAGCTTGCCCATGCCGACCACGACCAGTTCCTGCACTTCGCCGCTCTGGGCGCCGGTGGGCCGCCCGAATGTGGCGGCGAGGTCGTCGCCGAGCACGCGCAACCCGTGCTGGATCGACAGTTCCGCCAGATCGGTCATGGCGCCGGTGATCTCGGCCAAGGTGGCCAGGCCGCGCAGATCGCGCTCGATCACCACGCACATGACTTCGGCACGCAAACGGCGCAGCGCCTGGGCCGCCGCGGCCTCGGCATCGGCCGACGGCGCCTGCAACGCGCGCAGACGCTCTTCCATCCACGCGCGCGTGATCTGTCCCGACGCCGCAGCCTCCACGAGGGCGGGCAGATCGGCACGCGCGGCAAGCACACGCCGCGCGTAGTGCGAGTACGCGGGCGAGTACAATACGTGGCCCTCGCAATCGGCGGGGGCCAGTCCCTGCGCCGTCATCGTGGCAAACGCCCCGTGGGCCATGTTGCCGATCGGTCCCGTACCGGGCGACGCCAGGATCGATGTGGTTCCGACGCCATCCAAATGGCGCTGCGGGTCAGCCGATGCCGGGGCGTTGCCCGCGGCGGAACTCGTCGGATCAGGGACAGTCATTCCAGTTACTTTGCAATCGAGACAGGCGCCGTGAAAGACCGCGGTGGCGCTTGTGTGCACCACTTTGGAGAGCGGCTAGTATTGTCGGATAATCTGCGCATGTCCAGCCGCCCCACCGCCCCCAACGACGGTTCTGCATCCCCACGCCCGGGCGGCGAAGGCGCCGTTGCGCTCGCCCCCTCCTCTGCGTCGTCCGATCCTTCCGCACGCGGCCGCGGCCGGCGCGCGGCGGCGTTCGTGCGCGGCGCGCTGCGCGCGGCCTGGCTCGGCCTTGTTGCGCTGCCGCGCCATCCGGCCTGGGGCCGGCTGTGGCGCGCCCTGGTGCGCGTTGTGCTGGCGCTGGCGGCGCTCGCCATCGTCGCCGTCCTGCTGATCCGCTTCGTGCTGTGGCCGCAGGCGCATACCGCGTGTCAATGGCTCGAGCAGCAGGGGTCCGCGGCATTGTCCGCCCATCTCACCATCGGCCAGCTCGACACCTACTGGGACGGCTGGCGCCCAGCGTTCCGCGCGCGCGACGTGCGGGCCGTCGACAGCCAGCAACGCACGCTGCTGTCGGCCGCGTCGCTCGAAGGCAAGCTGTCGTGGCAATCGGTGCCGGCGCTGACGCTGCAATTTGCCAGCCTGACCGCCGACCGCACCGACGTGCTGATCCGCCGCACCCCGGCCGGCAGCCTGATGGTGGCCGGCGTCCCGATCGACGCCACGCGCAAGTCCAACGAGAACGATCCGTTCCTGAACTGGCTGCTGACGCAGGGCCGCATCGAACTGGTCAGCGGCAACCTGCGCTGGCTCGACGAAAAAGCCCGGCTGCCGCAACTCGACGTCGCCGACATCCACTTCAGCGCCGAACGGCATGGCGCGCAGCACGTGCTGCGCCTGGAAGCCCGCAGCGCATCGCTGGCGGCGCAGCCGCTGGTCTTCCAGGCCAATCTGCGCCACGACTACCTTCATGGCGCGGGCAACTGGCAGCACTGGAGCGGACAGGCCAGTTGGGCGTTCAACCAGTTGCAGTTACCGGCCGTGCAGCGCTACCTGGCGATTTTCGACAGCGTTTCCAGCGGGGTATTCAGCACCGACGGCACGGTGGACCTGCGCGGCGGCCGCATCCTGCGCAGCCAGATGCGTCTGCGCGCGTCGGGTGTCGATCTGCAGCTGTCCGGCGCGCCCGAACCGCTGAAGCTGGCCAACGCGCAGGCGCTGCTACTGCACAAGGGCGATCGCGCCGGCAGCCATTCGCTGACGATCGACACGCTGCTGTGGCAGGCCGAACCGCTGGCCGGGCCGCCGTCGACCGCCGACGCGTCGTGGCGCGAAGGCATGCGCAAGGTGACCATCGACTGGACGCGCGACAATGCCGGCCAGTTGCGCAAGTTCGCGCTGCGCGCGCCAACGTTCGACCTGAACACGGTGCGCGCGCTGGCCGCCTCGATGCCGCTCGATACCGAGGTGCTGCGCCAGTTGCGCGTGCTGCAACCGGCCGGCCATATCGACAACCTCGACGTCGCTTGGTCGCGCGACCGCGCCGGTCTGCTGTCGCGCACCCAGGGCGCGCCGCACTACACGGTACAGGGCACGCTGCGCAGCGTCTCGGTCAACAGCCAGCCCGCGGTGCCAGCCGTCGGCGCCGACGGCCGCCCGCACAGCGGTACGCCCGGATTCAGCAAGCTGTCCGGCAACTTCAATTTCGACGAGCGCCAGGGCTCCGCGCGCGTGGACAGCGCCGGGGCGACGCTGACGTTCCCCGGTGTGTTCGAGGACCCGCGCGTGCCGTTCGACACGCTGCGCGGCGAAGTCCGCTGGACGCATGAAAACGACAAGCTCGTGATCCGCAGCAACGGCATCCAGTTCGCCAATGCCGACACCGCAGGCACGGTGCGTGGCAGCTGGCGCGCCGGCGGCGACGGGCCAAGCGGCATCGCCGACCTGTCCGGCGCGCAGGCCAGCCGCGTGCCTCGCTATCTGCCGCTGACGATGCCCGCCACGCGCCACTATCTGGAAGGGGCGCTGGTGGGCGGCGAAGCCTACGACGTCAAGTTCCTGGTCAAGGGCGACCTGCACCACTTCCCGTTTCATCCGCCGTTTGCCAAGGCAGGCGACTTCCGCGTCGAAGTGCCGGTGCGCAACGTCAGCTACCAGATCGCCCCCTACGAGGCCGGGCCGAACGTGGGCGGCGTGGCGAACGGCCACGGCGGAAATGGCGCCACCGGCAAGGGCGGCACCGCGTGGCCCGACTTCACCGACATCCAGGGCAACCTGCTGTTCGAACGCGGCAGCATGTCGTTCGTTGCCAAACAGGCTGGCGTGCGCGGCATTCCGGGCGTGACGCTGCGCGACGTCAGCGGGCAGATCGACGACATGAGCGATCACGGCCACCTGACCATCGACGGTGCGGCAAGCGGCGCCGTGCAGTCGTTCCTGCGCTACGTCGCCTCCAGTCCGGTCAGGGGCTGGACCGGCAATATCACGGACAACGCGCGCGCGCCGGGCAATGGCAACCTCAAGCTCAAGCTCGACCTGCCGCTCAGTCACGCCGCAGGATCCAAGGTCAATGGCGAATTCCATTTTCCCGGCAACGATGTGACGTTGTTCCCGGAATTGCCGACGCTGCTAGGCGCCTCGGGTGTGGTGGCATTCGACGAACACGGCTTTCAGCTCAACAACGTGCGCGGCCGCTTTATCGGCGGCGAAACGCGCATCGCGGGCGGCACCCAGCCCGATGGCACGACACGCGTCACGATCAACGGCACGGCCACGGCCGCCGGCCTGCGCGAGGTGCTCGGCGCCAGCGGCGCAACCGGCGCCGGCGCCCGGATCGATGGCGCGACGCCCTACAGCGCCGTGGTCGGCGTGCGCGACAAACGTCTGCAGGTGCAACTGGCCTCCGAATTGAACGGACTGGCGCTGAACCTGCCTGCCCCGCTCGGCAAGCCGGCAGCCCAGGACATGCCATTGCGCATCGATCTGCGCCCGTCGGCCAACCGCGCGGGCCTGGATGACCTGAGCGTCCAGCTTGGCAATAGCGCCAGCGCGCGCTATGTCCTGCGTCGCGGCGACGCCACAGAGGTCGTCGCCGGCGGCATCGGCGTGGGCCAGCCCGCACCGCAACCGGCCAACGGCGTCAGCGTGGCGGTGGCGGCCGAGCGGCTCGACCTCGATGCGTGGCGCAGCCTGCTCGATACGCCCCCGGGCGAACGCAAGCCCGCCAGCGAGATCGATCGATCGTCGCCGTTCCTGCCTGAGCGTGCGACCGTGCGCACCAGGACGCTCGACGTGTTCGGGCGCGGCCTCGACGACGTGTCGATCGACGTCCGCCGCGAAAGCGGCGGCTGGAATCTGCAGATGGCGTCGCGCCAGGTGACCGGTTCCGCGCAATGGCGGCGCGATGCGAGCAATCCTTCGGGATCGCTTTCGGTCAGGCTTTCGCATCTCGATCTGCCCGACGCCAGCGACGACAATCGCATGTCGGACGCGATCTCGCAGAGCATCGAGGAAATGCCTGCGCTCGATCTGGCCGTCGACAAGTTTGTGCTGCATGGCCGCGACTTTGGCAAGCTGCAGGTCAGGGCGCATACCAGCCATGCCGAGAACCAGCCGGTATGGACGCTCGACAGCCTGACGATCGAACAGCCGGGCGCCACGCTGACCGGCAATGGCAGCTGGCGTCTGCCGCGCCGCCTCCGCGAGGCCGCCGCCCAGGGCAACGCGGCGCCCACCGAGGGCCGCCGCACGCTGCTCAACTTCAAGCTCGACATCCGCGACGCCGGTAATGTGCTGGACCGCATGGGGATGGCGCACACGCTGCGCGACGGCAAGGGAACGCTCGAAGGGCGCATCCTGTGGCGCGGATCGCCGATGTCGATCGACTACCCGACGCTGTCCGGCCGCCTGAACCTGCATCTCGAGAACGGCCAGATCCTCAGCGTCGACCCGGGCGCCGCGCGTCTGCTGGGCGTGCTGAGCCTGCAGAGCCTGCTGCGCTTTGCCACCCTCGATTTCCGTTCGCTGGCCAGCAAGGGCATCGTGTTCGACGACATCACCGGATCGGGCACGATCGAGAACGGCGTGGGCAAGATCGAGGAGTTCCGTTTCAAGGGCAGCCAGGTGATTGCATCGATGTCCGGATCGGCCGATCTGCTGCATGAAACGCAGGATCTCGATGTGTCGGTGATCCCGCGCATCAATGCCACCACCACCTCGGTTGCGGCGGCGTTCATCAACCCGGTGCTCGGCATCGGCACACTGGCCGCGCAACTGCTGTTCGCCGACGAGTTCTCGAAGGTGTTCACGATGCACTACCGGGTCAGTGGATCGTGGGCCGATCCCAAGATCAGCAAAGTAGAGGAAAATAAGGCGTCTCAGGCGCCGATCCAGGACCGTTCGAGCCTTTATCCACGCTGATCGTCGCCCTTCACAGCGTCACGGCTTGATGGCCTTGCGGCGCGCCCCGCCGATGCGGCCGGGCCGTCCGATTCGGCCCCATCGATTGAGGAAACCACGATGACTGCCACCCCTGCATTTCGCGTTGCCGCCATCCAGACCGTGACAGGTACATCGCTCGATGACAACCTCGTGCGCGCCGAAGCGCTGATCGAACAGGCCGCGCACGGCGGCGCCGAACTGGTGCTGCTGCCCGAGTACTTCTGCCTGATGGGCCGACACGAATCGGATAAGGTGGCAATCCGCGAACATGACGGCGACGGCCCGGTGCAACGTTTCCTGGCGGACGCCGCGCGGCGTCACCGGATCTGGCTGGTAGGCGGCACGCTGCCGATGTGGTGTGGCGACGACAAGCGCGTCTACAACACGTCGCTGGCCTTCGATCCATATGGCGAGCGCGTGGCGCGCTACGACAAGATCCATCTGTTCGGCTTTACCAAGGGCACCGAAAATTTCGACGAGTCGCGCACGATCCTGGCGGGCAAGGCGCCTGTCGCGTTCGAGGCGCCCTGCGGCCGCGTGGCGATGTCGGTCTGCTACGACCTACGCTTCCCCGAGCTGTATCGCGGCCTGTCCGCCGGAAAAGACGGCCGCGGCGTCAGCTTGATTCTGATGCCGGCCGCCTTCACCTACACGACCGGACAGGCGCACTGGGAGATCCTGTTGCGCGCCCGGGCCATCGAGAATCAATGCTATGTGCTGGCTGCGGCACAAGGCGGATTGCACGAAAATGGCAGGCGCACGTGGGGCCATTCGATGCTGGTCGATCCGTGGGGCGAGTTGATGGGCGTGCTGCCCGAGGGCGAGGGCGTGGTATCGGGCGTCGTCGATCCCGCCCGGCTCGCTGAAGTGCGCCAAAACCTGCCTGCGCTGCGCCATCGCGTGCTGTAGCATTCAGGACATTACCGTTTGCATACCGCTGTGGCCTGACGCCGCGCGGTTTATTGGGACAAGGACAATCATGAACGCCGGAGATCTCGGAATCCGCAACCTGGCCACTGCGCAACAGCTGCTGCTGGCACCGTATGGTCTCGACGAGGCCAAAATCCAGCGTGTACTGGCCGACATCTTCACGCACAAGGTCGACTACGCCGACCTGTACTTCCAGCACACCCGCAACGAGGCCTGGAGCCTCGAGGAAGGCATCGTCAAGTCCGGCAGCTTCAGCATCGACCAGGGCGTCGGCGTGCGCGCCGTGTCGGGCGACCGCACGGCATTTGCCTATTCCGACGACATCAGCCTGCCTGCGCTGTCGCAGGCGGCCGCAGCCACGCGCACCATCGGCAAGAGCGGCAGCGGCCGCGTCAAGGTTGCCGGCGCGATGGCGTCCAGCACGGGCCGCAGCCTGTACGTGCCGAACGATCCGCTCGATTCGATGACGGCCACCGAAAAAGTGGCGCTGCTAGAAAAAATCGAGAAATTGGCGCGCGCCAAGGATCCGCGCGTGGTGCAGGTGATGGCCGGTCTGGCGGGGGAATACGACGTGGTGCTGGTGGCGCGCAGCGACGGCGTCCTGGCCGCCGACGTACGGCCGCTGGTGCGGGTGTCCGTGACCGTGATCGCCGAGCAGAACGGACGCCGCGAAGTGGGTTCGTCCGGCGGCGGCGGCCGCTATGCGTACGACTATTTCAGCGACGACCTGCTGGCGCAGTATGTCGACGAAGCGGTCTCGTCGGCGCTGGTCAATCTCGAGGCGCGCCCCGCCCCGGCCGGCGCGATGACCGTGGTGCTCGGCCCCGGGTGGCCTGGCGTGCTGCTGCACGAAGCAGTGGGCCACGGGCTCGAGGGCGACTTCAATCGCAAGGGATCGTCGGCGTTCGCGGGCCGCATGGGCGAGCGCGTGGCTGCCAAGGGTGTGACCGTGGTCGACGACGGCACCATCGCCAATCGCCGCGGATCGTTGAACCTCGATGACGAGGGCAATCCCACACAGTGCACCACGCTGATCGAGGACGGCATCCTGCGCGGCTTTATTCAGGACACGCTCAACGCGCGCCTGATGAAGATGCCGGTCACCGGCAACGCGCGCCGCGAAAGCTACGCCGCCCTGCCGATGCCGCGCATGACCAACACGTACATGCTCAACGGCGACCGCGACCCGCAGGAAATCATCGCCAGCGTAAAGCGCGGCTTGTATGCCGTGAACTTCGGCGGCGGCCAGGTGGACATCACGAACGGCAAGTTCGTGTTCTCCGCCAGCGAGGCGTACATGATCGAAGACGGCAAGATCACCTATCCGGTCAAGGGCGCAACGCTGGTCGGCAACGGCCCTGAATCGCTCAAGGACGTGACGATGATCGGCAACGATATGCGGCTCGATTCGGGCGTAGGCGTGTGTGGCAAGGAAGGTCAGAGCGTGCCGGTTGGCGTGGGCCAGCCGACGCTGCGCATCGAGAACATGACGGTCGGCGGCACCGCCTGAGGCAGTCCGCCCGGCAAGAAAAACGGCCTGCTTCGTCGCGGTGATCGCCGCGGTGAAGCAGGCCGTTTCTGTTTCTGCGAGCGGGGCGGCTACGGCCGCGCCTCATAGACCAGATTAAAGGGCGTCTGCGCGGTCCGGCGGAACGTGCCGAACCCGCCCTGCTGCGTCACGCCGCGCATGCGCGCTTCGCCTGCCTGCGCGCCAAGACACATCGCACCCTCCTGCGCCCGCGAACCGGGCGTGCAAATAAAGGTCGATGCGGAATAGAACACGCGCCCGACCGGATTGAGGTTGTCCTCCAGATTGTCGTTGGCAAACGGTTCGACGATCATCCAGCTGCCATCGGGCTTGAGCGTTTCGCGCACATGGCGCGCAGCGCCGACCGGATCGCCCATGTCGTGCAGGCAATCGAATACGGTCACCAGATCGTAGTCCGATCCCGGGTAATCCTTTGCGGAAGCCACCTCGAATGTGACGCGATCGCTGACGCCCGCGCGCCGCGCGGCTTCCATGGCATGACGGATCGACGGCTCGTGATAATCGAAACCGCGGAAGGTGGACGCCGGGAACGCCTGCGCCATGATGATCGTCGACGCGCCATGACCGCAGCCCACATCGGCTACCAACGCCCCACTCGCGAGGCGCGCCGCCATGCCTTGCAGCGACGGTATCCATTCGTCGACCAGATGTGCGGCGTAGCCGGGGCGGAAGAACCGCTCGGTGCCATGGAACAGTGCGGGGTCGTGCTCGTGCCAGCCCAGCCCGCGTCCGTTGCGAAAGATGTCGATCATCCTCGGGATCGCGCGGAACTGCGCCACGGCGATCTGGAACGCACCCGGGATAAACGCCGGACTGCCCTCTTGCGCGAGCACGAACGCCTGTTCCTCGGTCAGGAAGAACGTGTCGTGAGCGGGATCGTATTCGACGTAGCCGCTGGCGGCCTGCGCCGACAGCCATTCGCGCAGGTACCTCGGATCCGTGTGCGTCTTCTCCGCCAGCAGCTGCGCGGTCATCGGCTTTTCGGCCAGTGCCTTGTACAAACCCAGCTCGTCGCCAACTACGACGGTGGCCGCATGCAACACGGCCCCGATGTCTCGAACGAACTTTTCCATGAATGCGGCAAGCCTTGACTCGTCGACTGGCATGATCGGCACCTCCGCCTGCGGATATTTGTTCGGGGCTCGCGGCCGCGCGGGCCATTTCAATATAGCCGCCGCCGCACGCGCCGATCGCCTCGATGTGCCCTGCATCACGCTTGCCATCGCCACGGAAAAGCGATATAAAGATGCTTCGTTGTCGCGCGTGCGGCATTTTCACCCCGCGGTTTGTCCTGCGGTGACGCAATAAAATGCCTTTTGATCACGCGCCGCAGCATATATTTCACGCATCCGCGTAAAACCGACACAAGCACGCTACAGCCGATCCGATTTCCGCCATGTCCGCCAAGTTTTACTTTTACTTCTTTTGGCATCTCACACCGCTGGCGGATCGAGAGGGGCAGCTGTAAGCAACCCGAATGCAAAAGAAACCGCCAGCAAACCTGGCGGTTTTTTTATGTCCGCCACGCCCGCCGCGCGACCCATCCAACAGACCCACGACCTCACAAAGACCCGGAGCCATCATGCTGAAGAACACCGACGACCTGCGCATTCGCGAACTCAAGGAGCTGCTGCCGCCGGCGCACCTGATCCGCGAGTTCGCCTGCTCCGAAGCGGCGTCTGACGTGATCTACGGCGCCCGCCAGGCCATGCACCGGATTCTGCATGGCATGGATGACCGCCTGATTGTCATCATCGGACCCTGCTCGATCCACGACACGCGCGCCGCGCTGGAATACGCCAAGCTGCTCAAGGTGCAGCGCGAACGCTTTGCCGGAGAGCTGGAAGTGGTGATGCGCGTGTATTTCGAAAAGCCGCGTACGACCGTAGGCTGGAAGGGGCTGATCAACGATCCGCATATGGATGGCAGCTTCAAGATCAACGACGGCCTGCGCACCGCGCGCGAACTGCTGCTCAACATCAGCGAAATGGGCGTGCCGACCGGCACCGAATACCTGGACATGATCAGCCCGCAATACATCGCCGATCTTGTCAGCTGGGGCGCTATCGGCGCGCGCACCACGGAATCGCAGGTGCACCGCGAACTGGCGTCGGGACTGTCGTGCCCGGTGGGATTCAAGAACGGGACCGACGGCAACGTGAAGATCGCGGTCGACGCCATCAAGGCCGCGTCGCAGCCGCACCATTTCCTGTCGGTGACCAAGGGCGGCCACTCGGCCATCGTGTCCACATCGGGCAACGAGGACTGCCACATCATCCTGCGCGGCGGCAAGGCGCCGAACTACGACGCCGCCAGCGTGCAGGAAGCCTGCGACGCGATTTCCAAGGCCGGGCTGGCCGCGCGGCTGATGATCGACGCCTCCCACGCCAACAGCAGCAAGAAGCACGAAAACCAGTTGCCGGTCTGCGAGGACATCGGCCGCCAGATTGCCGCCGGCGACCAGCGCATCGTCGGCGTCATGGTGGAATCGCACCTCGTGGCCGGACGCCAGGATCACGTGCAGGGCACGCCCGTGGAAAACCTCACGTATGGCCAGTCGGTAACGGACGCCTGCATCGGCTGGGACGATTCGCTGACGATTCTCGAAACGCTGGCCAATGCGGTCAAGCAACGACGCCTGGTCACGGGTAGCGGTAACTGACCGTCAACGCCGCCCCGCAATGAAAAAACGCCGCTCGATGCTTGAGCGGCGTTTTTTTATTGCCATGCGGCCGCCGATGCGGCCACGCCAGCCTTACTTCTTCAGCACCAGGTCGCCCTTGATCGAACCGATATAGGCGGCGATGTCCTGCAGTTCGCCGCGCGTGAACGGGCGCGGCTTGCCGTCCTTGGTCGTCACGGCCGGGTTGCTGTTGACCTGGCCGGCCATGATCGCATTGGTACGGCCCACGATCGGATTGCCGCTGGTCTGATACGCCAGCAGCGCGTGATACAGGTAGTCCGGGTGCTGGCCAGCCAGCTTGGGATAATCGGGGGAAATCGGCGCGTTGAGGTCCTTGCCATGGCAGGCCACGCAGCCGCCCTTTTCCACCAGCGCCTTGCCCGCGGCGATATCGGCCGCCTGTGCGGAGATTGCCGCGGCGCCCAGCACCATCGCGCCCAGCGCGTACGAAACGACGTTCAGCGTCTTCATGTTCACGAGCCTTGGTTATTTGAGCGAGTTGTTCCGGGTGTCCGACTTCTGCTGCGAGTAATACGCAGCCACGTCGGCGATGTCCTTTTCGGACAGGCTCGCGGCAATCGCATGCATGGTGGGATGCTTGCGATCGCCCTTCTGGTAGCTCTTGAGCGCGTTCTCGATGTACTTGGCGCTCTGGCCGCCAAGCAGGGGAACCTGATAGGTCTCCGGAAACGATGCACGATAACCGGGAATGCCGTGGCAACCGATGCACATTGCGACCTTGTCCTTGGCGGTGTCGACGTTGCCCTTGTCCTGGGCAAGCGCTGCCGTTGCGGCCGCGCCCAACACTACCATCGTGAGGAGCTTTTTCATTGTCGTAGCTGATTGGGAAGTGTTAAACCGCGTGTGACCTGCCCTTGCTGCGACGCCAGACGATTAGGGGAATGGGGATGTGAAGCGGATCGCCGCAAATCTGCGGCAGTCGATGCCGGTCAGACCAGGCGCAGCCGGGCGTTATTGCTGATGTGCCGCGGTGCTCAAACACCATTCTGCAACCATCTTGCGCTATTGCCGCCTCCCGATGATCTGCCATGTCTCTGGTGGCAGAACTGCCGGGCGTGAGGAGGATATTGACTGGGGGCGCGTCAAACCGGCGCATTGTACCGCAGCGTGCACGCGACGGTCCAGCCAGCGGCCTCCGGGTGTGCCCCACTCAACGCGAATACCAATCTGCTTTTATACTGGCCCATTCCGGCCGAATTTCGGTGGTTTTGCCTGCCGACGGCCCACCCGGTTGCTGTTTCCGATTGTCCTTCGACCAGCCTGCCAGGCAGGCCGGTCGCGATCCGCCCAGGTTGCCCATGTCCACCAACGCCAACGCCAATCCGTCCCAGCAGGTGAAGTTCGAAGGAAGCGCCCAGTATGTTGCCACCGACGATCTGAAGCTGGCCGTCAACGCCGCACGCACGCTGCAGCGCCCGCTGCTGATCAAGGGCGAGCCGGGCACCGGCAAGACCATGCTGGCCGAGGAAGTGGCCGCCGCGCTCGGCATGCCGCTGTTGCAATGGCACATCAAGTCGACCACCAAGGCCCAGCAGGGGCTGTACGAATATGACGCCGTATCGCGCCTGCGCGATTCGCAGCTCGGCGATGACCGCGTGCACGACATCCGCAACTACATCGTCAAGGGCGTGCTCTGGCAGGCGTTCGAGGCCGACGAGCCGGTGGTGTTGCTGATCGACGAGATCGACAAGGCCGACATCGAATTCCCCAACGATCTGCTGCGCGAACTCGACCGCATGGAGTTCTACGTCTACGAGACGCGCGAACTGGTCAAGGCGCGGCACCGCCCGCTGGTCATCATCACGTCGAACAACGAGAAGGAACTGCCCGATGCGTTCCTGCGCCGCTGCTTCTTCCACTACATCAAGTTTCCCGATGCCGAAACGATGCAGCGGATCGTCGACGTGCACTATCCGGGCATCAAGCGCGAGCTGGTGTCCGCCGCGCTCGAGGCGTTCTACGAAATGCGCAACCTGCCGGGCCTGAAAAAGAAGCCCAGCACGTCCGAACTGATCGACTGGCTCAAGCTGCTGATGGCCGAGGACATCCCGGCCGAAGCACTGCGCAGTCCGGACCGCAAGGCCGCCATTCCGCCCCTGCACGGTGCGCTGCTCAAGAACGAACAGGACGTGCATCTGTTCGAGCGGCTCGTGTTCATGAACCGCGCCAACCGCTAAGCAAGGTCCGCCCGATGACGAAGTTTGTCCAGCCCGTCACGCTGACCGGCCAGCACGCCACGCTGGCGCCGCTGTCGATGGAACACGCCGCAGGGTTGCGCGAAGCGGCCGCCGACGGCGAATTGCACCGGCTGTGGTACACCAGCGTGCCCTCGCCTGAAGGCGTGGAAGCCGAAATCGCGCGCCGCCTCGCTCTGCAGGAACAGGATTCGATGCAGCCGTTCACGGTGCTCGACGCCGAGGGCCGCGTGGCCGGCATGACCACGTACATGAATATCGATGGCAAGAACCGTCGCGTCGAAATCGGCTCGACGTGGTACGCCCGGCGCGTGCAGCGCACCGCGCTGAACACCGAGTGCAAGCTGATGCTGTTGCGCCACGCTTTCGAGACGCTCGACTGCATCGCCGTGGAATTTCGCACGCACTGGATGAACCATCAAAGCCGCGCGGCGATCGCGCGCCTGGGCGCCAAGCAGGACGGCGTGCTACGCAACCATCAACGCATGCCGGACGGATCGTTCCGCGACACGGTGGTCTTCTCGATCATCGCCAGCGAATGGCCAACCGTGCGCGCGCACCTGCAATTCCAGCTCGACCGCCCACGTTGATCGGAGCCCAGCCATGCTGATCGACTTTTTCTTCTCGCTGCGTCACGCCAAGCTGCCGGTATCGGTCAAGGAATACCTGACGATGCTCGAAGCGCTGCGCGCGCAGGTCATCTCTCCGTCGATCGACGAGTTCTACTACTTGTCGCGCATGACGCTGGTGAAGGACGAAAAGCACTTCGACAAGTTCGACCAGACCTTTGCGGCGTACTTCAAGGGCATCGAGAGCCTGGTCGACTGGAAGAGCGATATTCCGCTGGACTGGCTGCAGAAGACGCTCGAACGTGAACTGTCGGCCGAGGAAAAAGCCAAGATCGAGGCCATGGGCGGCCTCGACAAGCTGATGGAGCGCCTCAAGCAACTGCTGGAAGAACAGAAGGAAAAACACGAAGGCGGCAACAAGTGGATCGGCACTGGCGGCACCTCGCCATTCGGCCACGGCGGCTACAACCCCGAGGGCATCCGGATCGGCGGCCCGTCCAAGGGCAACCGCACCGCGATCAAGGTTTGGGAAACACGCGCGTACAAGGACTACGACGATCAGGTCGAACTGGGCACGCGCAACATCAAGGTGGCGCTGCGTCGTCTGCGCCGGTTTGCGCGCGAGGGCGCGGACACCGAACTGGATCTGGACGACACCATCCACTCGACCGCCGCCAATGCCGGCATGCTGGACATCAAGCTGCGGCCGGAGCGCCACAACAAGGTCAAGGTGCTGATGCTGATGGACGTGGGCGGCTCGATGGACGACCACATCAAGCGCGTGGAAGAACTGTTTTCGGCCACCAAGACTGAGTTCAAGCACCTTGAGTACTACTACTTCCACAACTGCCTGTACGACTATGTGTGGAAGAACAACCGGCGCCGCCACGCGGAAAAGATCGCCACCTGGGACCTGATCCACAAATACACGCCCGACTACAAGGTGATCTTCGTCGGCGATGCGACGATGAGTCCGTATGAGATTCTGCAGCCGGGCGGTTCGGTCGAATACAACAATCCGGAAGCCGGCGCGGTATGGCTGAACCGCATGATCGAGCAGTTTCCGCGCTTCGTCTGGCTCAACCCCGAGCCGGAAGGCCTCTGGCAATACCGTCAGTCGATCACGGTGATCAACCAGATCATGAAGAACCGCATGTATCCGGTGACGCTGGCCGGCCTGGAAGAGGCCATGAAAGTCCTGTCGAAATAGCGTCCGGCGTCCGGCTCAAGCCACCACGTCGACGCCCTCCATGACCCACTTGCGAAAGGTCTGAAGCGCCGGCAAGTGGGCCTTCTGCTCCGGATAGCACAGGTAGTAGCCTTTTTTGGCCAGCACCCGCGCGGCGTGGGCCACGACCAATGCGCCCGTCGCCAGTTCCTCCTCGATCAGGCAGCGCGGGATCAGCGCGATGCCCAGCCCCGACATCGCCGCCTGTGTCAAAAGCGTGAACTGATCGAAGCGCGCGCCGCTCCATGCCTGGCGCGTCGAGACGCCCAACTCGGACAGCCAGTCCGGCCACGCCTCGGGCACCGTAGTGTGGTGCAGCAGCGGATAGCGCAGCAGCGCCGCAGGCGTCTTCGCCACCCCATCCGGCTCGTGCACCAGCAAGCCCGGACGGCATACCGGCAACACCTCGCGCCCGGTCATGTAGTCGGCCAGACTGCCGGGCCAGACGCCGTCGCCGAAGCGGATTGCCGCGTCGAGATCGGGCTGGGAGAAATCGTAGCCTTGCGCATGGGGAACGAATTCCAGCGTCACCTCGGGATGCCGGGCAAAGAATTGCGGGAGTCGCGGGATCAGCCATTTCGCGCCCAGCGTGGGCATGCTGGCGATATGAAGAATGCCGCCGCGACCTTGACGCGCGATCAGCTCGACGCTGGCGGCCTCGATCTCGTCGAGGCTGGGGCGCACGCGTTCCAGATAGCGCTCGCCAGCATCGGTCAGCAACAGCCGCTGGCGCACCCGTTCGAACAGTTCCACGCCCAGAAAGGCTTCCAGACTGCGTACCTGCTTGCTGACGGCGCCTTGCGTCACATGCAGTTCGCGCGCCGCCACCGTGAAACTGCTGTGCCGCGCGGCCGCTTCGAAAGCCATTAATTCCGTCATGGACGGACATAGGCGCCGCATAAGTCACCTCTTACTTCAATACCAAATGGAATGATCTAGGGATTTTATTTCGTTTGCAAGTAACTTGCCGGCACGCGCAGAATCGGACACCAAGTGCGACACAAATTGTTGCAGTGCTGCTTCGGGTCATACAGACACCGCCTTTCATCCCCCTTTCAACGGAATTCCTTCGATGCAACGCCGTCCCCTGCTGAAAGTCCTTGCCGCCGCCACCGCCTTTGCTGCAGCCGGCATGACCTTGCCCGCCTTCGCCCAAGGCTATCCGACCAAGCCGATTACGCTCGTCGTGCCGTTCCCGGCGGGTGGCACCACCGATATCGTGGCCCGCATCGTTGCCGACAAGCTCGGCCAGCAACTCGGTCAGGCCGTGGTGGTGGACAACCGCGGCGGCGCGGGTGGCAGCATCGGCACAGGCTACCTGGCCAAGGCGGCGCCGGACGGCTACACGCTGGGCATCGCCACCGCATCGACGCACGGTATCAATCCGGCCGTCTATCCGCGCCTGCAATACGACGCCACCAAGGATTTCACGACCATTACCAACCTGGCATCCGTGCCCAACGTGATGAGCATCCATCCGGGCGTCAAGGCGACCGACATGAAGTCGTTCATCGCCCTGGCCAAGTCGGAGCCCAACAAGTTGGCCTACGGTTCGGCCGGTAACGGCAGCGTGTCGCACATGATGGGCGAACTGTTCAAGATGAGCAGCAAGACCGAACTGCTGCACGTGCCGTACAAGGGCGTGGGTCCGGCTCTGAACGACGCGCTGGCCGGCCAGGTGCAGATCCTGTTCGACAACCTGCCGTCGTCGCTGCCGTTCATCGAAAGCGGCAAGCTGCGCGCGCTGGCCGTGGCCGCGCCCAAGCGCGTGGCGGCCCTGCCGAACGTGCCGACCTTCGCCGAACTGGGCCTGCCCGAGGTCAATGACGCCGCCTGGTTTGGCCTCATCGCGCCGGCCAAGCTGCCGGCCGACATCCAGGCCAAGCTGAATGCCGCCGCCATCAAGGTGCTGGCCCTGCCGGAGGTGAAGGCCAAGCTCGAAAAGCTCGGCGCCACGCCGGTCGGCGACACGCCGCAGCATTTCGCGCAACAGATCGCCAGCGAAGTGGCCAAGAACAAGAAGGTGGCCGCGGCCGCCAAGATCTCCCTGGACTAACCGGCTGTCACGCATGACCGAAGCAGAACGAAAGACCGCGGAAAGCCCGTACTTCCTGCAAATGCCGGAAGGCGCGTGCGGCCCGCTCTTTCTCGATTCCCCGCATAGCTGCACCACGTATCCGGCCGATTTCCGCTTTGCCGCCGGCCTGCCGCTGCCACTGCTGCGTCAGGCCGAGGACACCTTCGTGGATCAGCTCTACGCCGACGCGCCCACGCGCGGCGTGCCGCTGCTCTGCGCCGGCTTTCCGCGCAGCTATCTCGACGCCAACCGCGGCCTCGAGGAAATCGACGAGGCGTTGCTCGATGCGCCGTGGCCCGGCGTCAAGACGGAAACGTCGAAGACCCGGCTGGGCAAGGGTCTGGTCTGGCGCGTCCTGGACACGGGCGAGGCGATCTATGACCGCAAGCTGACCGTGGCCGAATTGCAGGCGCGCATCGATCACTACTACCTGCCCTACTACGCCCAGTTGCAGCGCCTGTCGGATCAGGCCGTGGCGCGCCATGGCCGCGTGTTCCACATCAACTGCCACTCGATGCCGAGCGAGGCCGCGAGGTTCGCGACCGAGCACCCGGGCCTGCAGCATCCCGACTTTGTCGTCGGCGATCGCGACGGCACCACTTGCGATACACGTTTCACCGATCGCGTAGAAGCCGTGCTGAAGGAGATGGGCTACGACGTGTGGCGCAACCATCCGTACAAGGGCGTTGAAATTGTGCGCGTGGTGGGTCAACCGCAAGCCAATCGTCACAGCCTGCAGCTTGAGGTCAATCGCAAGCTGTATATGGACGAAGTTGGTCTGACGCAAAGCGCGGGCTTCGACAAGCTCAAGCGCGATCTCAACGCGCTGATCGACGATCTGCTGCGCTTCGCCAGCACCTTCTGATCGGCGCGCCGCGCCACCGGGGTCGCGCGCGCCACCATGGTGCGCAGGCGACGCCGGCCTCGCCGAGACACGTGCAATGCGTGTCTCGGGGTTCGCCTGAGTTGCGAACGCTGGGAATCTTCTGGTATGACAAGCCGTAAATTCGACGGCGATCACGGCAAGTTGTAAGCAGTTCCAATGAAGGGTAACAAGATTTCGGAACTTCGCCCGCGGCGTTTCCTCTATCATGGCAATCCTTCACAACCCCTCCTTGCTTCGCCAAGCAAAGACGATCCCGTGATTCGACGAATTTCCGAACTGTTCGGCAGCCAGCTTCGCATGCTGACTGCCGCAGTGGCAGGCGCTATTGCGTTGGCCGGCTGCGCTGTCGCGCCGACCGACGAGAGCGCCTCCACCACCGGTGCCACCACCGCCGCGCCCGTTGCCGGCACTGCAATTCCGGCCGCCGCGGCCAATCCCGCGCCCACCGTAAAACCCCCGCCGGTCATCAACAAGACACCGCCTCCGACGACCACCGTCACGCTGCCCGACAAGGGCCGCGTCAGCCTGGCTGAATATCGCACCCAGATGCGCGAGCAGTTGATGAAATCGGAGAATGCATCGGCCGATGTGGCCGATTGCGCCGCGCATGCAAGCTGGGTGGTGCCGCGCTCGGCCACCTACGACGCACTGAAGATTCCCACCGGCGCGCTCGCCGCCGGGCAAGCTTCGGTGGAACCATGGGAAGGCCGCTTTTCAGCCGGCAAACAGGCCGTGCCGGTCAGTTCAGTCGTGACGTTCAACGCCACCGCGCACAAGCGCCGCGGCGAGGCTCAGTGGCAGCCTGTGAAAGTGCGCTGCGGCTATAACGACGGCATGATGCTGGCCTACGAGCTGCTCGACAGTAACGGCGACACAATCGTCGAACCGGCCGCAGCACCGGCGGTGGCCACGCCGACCCATTCGAAGAAGAAAACCAAGGGCGCGAAATCGTCGTCGGCCAAATCGACCCAGTCGAGCAAGAGCTCGGCGACGAAATCCACCTCGTCGAAAAGCACCTCGACTTCGAAGACCAAGAAGAAGCAGTAAGGCCGGGGCATCCAGCGGCGCATTGCGCGGGGACGCCCCAGCGCAATGCGCGGTGCCGCGCCGGCTTACCGGAACGCGGCGGCTCCGTGCTGTCGCCGCGTTCCGCAGCCTTCTGTCGCTGCCTTCTGTCGCTGCTTTCGTCGCCGCGTTCGACGCTCTCTTCGCCGAACCTTTCGTGCGCGCAGCGCGATCAGTCCAGATATTCCAGGATCGCCTGCAGCATTGCCGTGCCGAGTAGCGCGCTCTTTGCGCCGTTCCATCCGACCGTGGGATCGGGCAAGTCGGCGTTGTCCTTGAACGGCATTTCCAGCGTCAGCGCCAGACACCCGAAGGTATGGCCGATGTACTTGGAGGCGAGCTTGAGCGCATCGGCGTTGTATTTACTGGCCGCGTAGCCGTGCACGTCCTGGAAATCGGGCGTGGCGCGCTTGAATGCGTCGATAAAGCGCGTCTGCTGGGCGCGCTGGGTTTCCGTAAAGCCCGGCAGCATTTCGCTGCCCGCCACGAAGTTGTACGGCAGCGCCTCGTCGCCATGGATATCGAAGAACAGATCGACACCGGTCTGCTCGATCGCGCGGCGCACGTGGTACACCTCCGGGCTCGTCTCCAGGCTCGGCTGCATCCATTCGCGATTCAGGTTGGCGCCGGCCGCATTGGTGCGCAGGTTGCCGCGCGCCGAGCCATCTGGATTCATGTTCGGCACGATATGGAACACCGCGCGGTCCAGCAGCTTGCGCGCCACCGGGTCGCCATTCCACATGCCCGTGCCGGTCAGACGCTGCAGCACGCCTTCGCAGAACCACTCGGCCATGCTTTCGCCCGGATGCTGGCGCGCAATCATCCAGACGGTTTTCTTGCCCGGGCCCGGCTGGCCCACCGTGACACATGTGAGGTCACGACCATCGACGGTGCGGCCCAGATGCGACAACCTCGCCAGCGGCGATCGCTGGCATGACGCCAGCAGCGACAGATGCCGCTCTTCGGGATACGGCTCGAAATAGGCAAACCAGATGCTGTCGTGTTCGGGCGTGACATCGGCGGTCATCGTCGCGCCGTCGTACTGCGTGGGCACGCGAAACCAGTGGGCGCGGTCGTACGACGCCACCACGCGATATTCGCGCCAGCCGTCGGGATAGGTGCACTCGCCGGCGTTCAGGAACTTGAGCTTGCACGCCTGTCCCGCCGCGCCCTGCAGGCGGAAGTGAAACCATTGCCGGAAGTCGGCATGGGAATCGGCGCGCACCCGCAGCCGGATATCGTCAGCGCGCTCGAGCGATTCGACCTCGATGGCGCCCGAATCGAAGAGCGTGGAAACATGCAGTGCCGAGGTCGTCGGAGTCATGGCATTGGTCCTTGTCGTTTTCAGTCTTCCAGGCGGCGGCGAAACACCCACCGCGAGGCATCCGAGGCGTCCTTGTCAAACGCATAGCCGTCCGCGTTGAAGCGCTTGAGTTTTGCCGGATCGGTCACGCGATGCGTCACCGCATAGCGGGCCATCGTACCGCGCGCCCGCTTGGCATGAAACGAAATGATCTTGTAGCGGCCGCCTTTCCAGTCCTCGAACACGGGCGTGATCACGCGCGCATCGAGCACTTTTGGACGTACCACCTTGAAATACTCCTCGGACGCCAGATTCACCAGGGTCGGCTGGCCTTCGTGCTTCAGTTCGGCCATGTCCTTGTTGATGAGCTTCGTGACGTCGTCGCCCCAGAACGCATAGAGGTCCTTGCCCGCGGCGGTATCGAGCCGCGTGCCCATTTCCAGGCGATACGGCTGCATCCAGTCCATCGGCCGCAGCACGCCATAGAGACCGGAAAGAATGCGGATGTGCTTCTGAGCGAATGCCAGGTCGTCCGTGCTCAGTGTTTTGGCATCGAGCCCGTCGTAGACATCGCCATTGAAGGCCAGCACCGCCTGCTTGCTGTTGGCCGATGTGAATGTGGCCGACCAGTCGGCGTAGCGCGTGACGTTGAGCACGGCCAGCTTGTCGGAGATATCCATCAGCGCGCCCACATCCTGCGGCGCCAGCTTGCGCAGGCGGTCGATCAGCGTGGCGGAACGGTCGATAAAGCGCGGCAGCGTATGGGTCTTGACGCGCGGCGGTGTCTCGTAGTCCAGGGACTTGGCGGGGGACAGGACGATGAGCATGGCAAAATCGCGGACGGAAACAAAGTCGAGATTGTAGCGAATGCCCACCGAGCCCACCGGCACCCCGATCAGCCCCCCCGCCGCCGCATCCATCGGCGCCCTGCCCGTCACATCGATCCCGCGCGTCGTGCTGGATTCCAATATCTGGGTGGACCTGCTGGTCTTCCGCGATCCGCACGTCGAACCGATCCGCGCCGCGTTGGCTGCAGGCGCCATCGCGCCGGTGATACGCGCCGATTGCCGCGAAGAATTGCGCCGCGTGCTGGCCTATCCGCAGTTCGCGCGATTTGCCGTCGATATCGATACCGCGCTGGCCGAAGTGGATCGCCTCACCACGCTGGAGCCGTTGCCTGGTGCCGCCGAGGCCGACGCCATCCGCCTGCCGAAGTGCCGCGACACGGACGACCAGAAGTTCATCGAACTGGCGCATTTCGCGCGCGCCGCGCTGCTGGTGTCGAAGGACAAGGCGGTGCTGAAGCTGCGCAGCCGCCTGCGCCGCGCCAGCGGCGTGGAGGTGCTGCCGCCGCTGGCCTTTGCCCGATGGCTGGCGGACTGGACGCCCCCGCCCGCCAGCGCCGCCGATCCCCGCTAGAATGTCGCACTGGTCTCTTTGCCCGGCTATTCCCGTTCCCGCCCCACCATGTCCGAATCGACCCTTGCCCCGCTGAATCCACCGCTGTCGCGCCTGCCCAAGGTGGGCACCACGATTTTCACCGTGATGTCGGCGCTGGCCGCCGAAAAGAACGCCGTGAACCTGGGCCAGGGATTTCCGGATTTCGACTGCGATCCGCGCATTGTCGACGCCGTGGCCGACGCCATGCGCGCAGGCCACAACCAGTACCCCCCAATGGCGGGCGTGCCGGTGCTGCGGCAGGCCATCGCCGCCAAGATTGCCGCGCTCTACGGCCACCAGTACGACTGGAATACCGAGATCACCGTCACGGCGGGCGCCACGCAGGCGCTGCTGACCGCGATCCTGTGCGCCGTGCATCCCGGCGACGAAGTGATCGTGCTGGAGCCCTGCTACGACAGCTACCTGCCCGCGATCGAGCTGGCGGGCGCCACGGCCGTACCGGTGCGGCTGGAAGCACCGCTGTTCCGGATTCCGTTCGACAAGCTGGCCGCCGCGATCACGCCGAAGACGCGCATGATCATGATTAACACGCCGCACAATCCCACCGGCACGATCTGGCGCAAAGACGACATGCGGCAGTTGGCCGATTTGCTGGCCGGCACCGATATCCTCGTGTTGTCCGACGAAGTCTACGAACACATGGTGTACGACGGCCAGCGGCACGAATCGGTGTCGCGCCATCCCGAACTCGCGCGCCGCAGCTTCGTCGTGTCGAGCTTCGGCAAGACTTATCACGTAACCGGCTGGAAGGTCGGCTATGTGACCGCGCCGGCCGCGCTGATGAACGAATTCCGCAAGGTGCACCAGTTCAACGTCTTCACCGTCAATACGCCGGTGCAATTCGGCCTGGCCCAATACATGACGGATCCGGCGCCGTACCTGAACCTGCCGGCGTTCTATCAGGCCAAGCGCGACTTTTTCCGCGCGGGACTGGCCAATACGCGCTTCCGCCTGTTGCCTTCCGATGGCACGTACTTCCAATGCGTCGACTATTCGACCATCTCGGACATGAGCGAAGCGGACTTTTCGATGTGGCTGACGCGCGAGATCGGCGTGGCCGCGATTCCGGTGTCCGCGTTCTACTCCGAACCGCGTGAATCGGGCGTGGTGCGCTTCTGCTTCGCCAAGAAGGAAGAGACGCTGCAATTGGCGCTCGACCGGCTGGCCAAACTGTAAGCGACGCCGGCGCGGCACGAGGCGCAGGCTATAAGCTGCACGCATTCCCGCCATGAAGAAAAGCCCCGCAGGCTTCCCGCCGCGGGGCTTTTTGCTTATGGTCTGCCGGTTGTGGCTGCCGGTTGTGGCGTCACTTGTTACGGCTGAGCATCAATTCCGTGTTCGCCTTGCGCTCGGCATTGAGCTTCTGCACCGTCGGCCGTTCGGACATCGCCTTCAAGTAGTCCTTCACCGGCAGGCTTGCCAGCAGATCTTCACCGTAGATGATTTTTGTGCACGACGATATCAGCGGCAAATGGCAAACCGCGGCGCAGTCGGCCAGCGTGAACGTATCGCCGGCGAGGTACGGCGAAAACTTTGCAAGCTTGCCGAACGCCGGGACGTACTTCTCCAGCAGGTTGCGCTGGCGCTCCTTGACCTTGTCGCTGACCTTGCCGCCGAAGAACGCCTCGGGATACAGCTCGCGCGCGGTCAATTCCAGATACAGCTCGAGGAACGTGATGAGTTCGCGCACCTTGGCTGCCTGGAACGGGTCCGCCGGCAGCAGCGGCGACTGGCGATAAGTGGTCTCGATGTACTCGACGATCGGTTCGGACTCGCACAACGGGCCGGCATCGGTGATGATGTAGGGAACCTTGCCCAGCGGCGACGCCGAGCGATCGGTTTCGCCCAGCCAGGCCAGCACTTCCTCGAACGGCAAGTTCTTTTCCAGCAGCGCCAGCTTCACCTTGTTGTAGTAGTTGCTGGCGGAAAATCCGCAAAGCTTCAACATGTCGTCTCTCTCCGTGATGATGTGCGAATGATTATGTGAATGGTGATGTCGATGGTCGTGTGAGCAGTCGGTGATCGGTTGGTGTCGACCCCGGACCGCACCATCGTCCTCTGCCCTGCATTGCCTGGCCGATCAGCGCACGCCGCATGCATGGCGCATCTGTCGCGAAAGCTGCAGAAAACGTACGATCGTGCTAATTTAGCCACAACTTTTTTGGACCAACAATGAGCAATTCCACCATCCAGACGCTTGGCATCGTTGGCACGGGCGCCATGGGCCGCGGCATCGCGCAGATCGCCGCGCAGGCAGGCCTGACTGTCAATCTGTACGACACCAACGCGCAAGCCGTGGCCGCCGCGCGCCAGTACCTGCAGGATACCTTCGCCAAGCTGGCCGACAAGGGCAAGATCAGCGCCGCCGACAGCGAAGCGGCGCTGGCCCGCGTCAAGGCATGCAACGCGCTGGAAGACCTGGCCGCCTGCGACATGGTGGTGGAAGCGATTGTCGAAAAGCTGGAAGTCAAGCGCGATCTGGTCGCCAAGCTCGAAGCGATTCTGCGCGAAGATGCCGTGATCGCGTCGAATACGTCGTCGCTGTCGATCACCGCCATCGCGGTGGGCGCGAAAAAGCCGGGGCGCATCGTCGGTTATCACTTCTTCAACCCGGTGCCGCTGATGAAGGTCGTTGAAGTGATCGACGGCCTGTCCGGCGATCCGGCCATCGGCGACCAGTTGATGGCGCTGTCGCGCCGCATGGGCCATACGCCGGTGCGCTGCAAGGACATGCCCGGTTTCATCGTCAACCATGCCGGCCGCGGCATGAACATCGAAGGCCTGAAGGCAGCACAGGAAGGCGTGGCCGAGTTTGTCGACATCGACAACATCATGCGCGAGCAGGCCGGCTTCCGCATGGGCCCGTTCGAACTGATGGACCTGACCGGGCTCGATGTGTCGCATCCGGTGATGGAATCGATCTACAACCAGTTCTATCAGGAAGCGCGCTATCGACCTTCGCCGATTACGCAACTGCGCTACACCGGCGGCCTGCTTGGCCGCAAGACCGGCGCAGGCTTCTACACCTATCCCGACGGCCAGAAGCAAGTGCCGGCCGCCCGCGCCGTGCCCGATGCGCGCCCCGCCAGCGTATGGGTGAGCCGCGCCAACGAACGCGGCCACGCGATGACTGTTAAGCTGCTGACCGCGCTGGGCGTCACGCCCGAAGCGGGCAATCAGCCGTCGGCCGATGCACTGATCGTGGTCACGCCGCTGGGCCTGGACGCCACCACCGCTGCGCTCGAAGAAGGCCTCGACGCGACGCGCGTGGTTGCCATCGATACGCTGCTGCCATTCGAGGCCACCAAGCGCCGCACGCTGATGACCACCCCGGCCACCAGCGCCGGCGCACGCGACGCCGCGCACGGCCTGTTTGCCAGCGATGGCGTGCCGGTCACGCTGATCCGCGATTCGGCCGGCTTTATCGCCCAGCGCATCATCGGCTGCATCGTCAACATTGCCAGCGACATCGCACAGCAACGCATCGCTACACCGACCGACATCGACCTCGCCGTGAACCTGGGCCTCGGCTATCCGAAGGGACCGCTGGCGCTGGGCGACACGATTGGCGCCGCGGTGATCCTGGACGTACTGCGCAACATGAATCGCCTGACCGGCGACATGCGCTACCGCCCAAGCCCGTGGCTGTGGCGCCGCGCGGGTCTTGGCCTGTCGCTGCTGACCGAAGAAGCCTGATCGAAAGAGGCGCCCCGACGAGACACGGGGCGCCGTTTGTTTTTCTAGCCCCCAGATAACGAGGCTGCGATGACTGCCCAACTGCTGTCCGAACGCGTCGACTCGACGCTGATCCTGACCATTTCCAACCCCGAAGCACGCAACGCCCTGCACCCGGACATCTACGCCGCATCGCAGGAGGCGCTCGACGTGGCGGCGCGTGACGATTCGATCCGCGCGGTGGTGCTTACGGGCGCCAACGGCGTGTTCTGCGCGGGCGGCAATCTGAACCGCCTGCTTGGCAATCGCTCGCAACCGCCTGCGGTGCAGGCCGCCAGCATCGAAACCCTGCATCACTGGATCGAATCGTTCCACGCTTTTCCGAAGCCGATCATCGCCGCCGTGGAAGGCCCCGCCGCCGGCGCCGGTTTTTCGCTGGTGCTGGCGTGCGACTACGTGGTGGCTGCCAGCGACGCGAAATTCGTCATGGCCTATGTGAAGGTGGGCCTCACGCCCGATGGCGGCGGATCGTACGAGATCGCGCGCATGCTGCCGCGCCAGCTGGCCAGCGAAATCCTGATGGAAGGCAAGCCTGTCGACCCCGCGCGGCTGGCGCACTTCGGCATCGTCAATCGCGTGGTGCAGCCGGGACACGCGCTGACCGAAGCGCTGCGGATCGCCGAAAACCTGGCCCGCGAATCGCCTAACGCGGTGCGCGGCATTAAAGCGCTGATCAACCACGCCGGCAGCGCCACGCTGACGGAACATCTCGCAGCCGAGCGCGACAGCTTCGTGGCGGCGCTCCACCACAAGGACGCCGGCGAAGGCATCGGCGCCTTTCTCGAAAAGCGCAAGCCCAACTACCGCTGAAGCCGGGCCGCGCTGACAACGCAGACAAAACAACGACATTGCGGAGAGAGACACTCATGAGCACCAACGTTTCGCACTTTGAAGGTACGCGGCCCGTGGCAGATCAACAGCGCTTCGATGTTGCCGCGCTGGAGGCCTGGATGCGCGAGCACGTCGACGGCTTTGCCGGACCGCTGACCGTCGAGCAGTTCAAGGGCGGTCAGTCGAATCCCACCTTCAAACTCATCACGCCGGGGCAGACCTACGTGATGCGCGCCAAGCCAGGGCCGAAATCGAAGCTTCTGCCGTCCGCCCATGCGATCGAGCGCGAGTATCGCGTCATGAAGGCGCTTGCCGGCACCGATGTTCCCGTGGCGCACATGTACGCGCTGTGCGAGGACGAAGGCGTGATCGGCCGCGCGTTCTACATCATGGAGTTCGTCAGCGGCCGTGTGCTGTGGGACCAGGCGCTGCCCGACATGACACCCAGCGAGCGCGGCGCGATCTACGACGAGATGAACCGCGTTATCGCCGCGTTGCATTCGGTCGACTACAAGGCCATCGGCCTGGCCGATTACGGCAAGCCCGGCAACTATTTTCAGCGCCAGATCGAGCGCTGGAGCAAGCAGTACAAGCTGTCGGAAACGGAATCGATTCCGGCCATGGACAAGCTGATCGCCTGGCTGCCCGAGCATATCCCGCAGGAAGCCGATGAACTGACGAGCATCGTGCACGGCGATTACCGGCTCGACAACCTCATGTTCCATCCCACCGAGCCCAGGGTGCTGGCCGTGCTGGACTGGGAGTTGTCTACGCTTGGCCATCCGATGGCCGATTTCGGCTATCACTGCATGAGCTGGCATATCCAGCCCGGTCAGTTCCGCGGCATTGCGGGCCTCGATCATCAAGCGCTGGGCATTCCCGACGAAGCCGCCTATCGCCGCCTGTACGAAGCGCGCACGGGCCGCCAGATCACCGGCGACTGGAACTTCTATCTCGCGTTCAGCATGTTCCGCATCGCCGGGATTCTGCAAGGCATCATGAAGCGCGTGGTCGATGGCACGGCGTCGTCGGCCCAGGCACTCGACGCAGGCAAGCGCGCCCGGCCGATGGCCGAAATGGGGTGGACCTACGCCCAGAAATCGGGCGCCTGATTCGGGTCGTCTGCCTGTTCTTGCTTAGCTGACGCTGGCCTGTTTGCTTGCTGCGCTGGGCCTTTGACGGTCGTTGATCGACGGTTGCGCGGCTGTTCAAGCCCTGCTCCCGGCCGCGCGCGACCTTTGCAGCCGCGTTTCCAAGTGCGCGGCGCGTGGGCCGTCCTCCCCTACCGTTGATGCGCCCTGCCACCTTCATGTAGGTCATCCATCATTTGAGGGCGGCGGCGCGCTTTAGTCATCCGACAACTGAGCACATTCAGTTGGCTTAAGCCGCGGCCCTCGTTCACGAGCCGTCACGTTTGGGCGACTTCTGCGGCAGGTTTCTACGTGTTTTCCTGATAGACCGTGCTCGAATTCAAGCCTACACTTCCGTCATGTTGTACGACAACTGATGATAAGTGTTGACTGGAGACACAGCATGACCTCTTCTCGCCGCCAATTTCTCGGGCAACTTTCCGGCATGGCCGCGCTTGGCACGCTAGGCACCGTGGGTTCCGCGGGCATCCTGGCACCGGCGTCCGCGTGGGCCCAGGACAAATGGCCGACCAAGCCGATCCGCCTGGTGGTGCCCTACCCCGCCGGCGGTTCGTCCGACATCATTGCGCGCCTGATCAGCAAACCCCTGGGTGAGGCGCTGGGCCAGCCGATCGTGGTCGACAACCGTCCGGGCGCGAATGGCAACATCGGCGCCGCGATGGTCGCGCAAGCCGGTACGGACAACCACACGTTGCTTCTTTGCGACGTCGGCGCGCTGGCGATCAGCCCGTCCGTGTACACCAAACTCACTTTCAACCCTGAGAAAGATCTGAAAGCAGTATCGATGCTGGCGTACTCGCCGCACCTGCTGGTGGTGCATCCGTCGGTGCCGGTCAGCAACCTCAAGGAACTGGTTGCGCTGTCGCACAAGCAGACGCTCAACTTCGCCGTGACCGCCATCGGTAGCGCCCCGCACCTGGCCGGCGTGGCCGTACAGCAAGCCACCCAGGCCGCGTGGCAATACGTGCCGTACAAGGGCGGCGCGCAGGCCATTGCCGACACCGTCGGCGGCACCGCGCAGGTGCTGATGAACGGCATGCTGGCCACGCTGCCGCAGGTTCAATCGGGCAAGCTCAAGCTGCTGGCGGTGTCCAAGCGCACGCGCATGGCACTGGTGAGCCAGACGCCAACCATCGCGGAAAGCGGCGTGCCCAACTTTGAATCGGGCACGTGGCAGGGCGTGATGGCGCCCGCCGGCATGCCGGACGCGCTGGTTCAGCGCCTCAATGCCGAACTGGTGAAGATCATTCGCACGCCTGAAATCCGCGCGCAACTGGCCGGACAAGGCGCGGAAGTCGTGACCATGTCGCCGGCCGACACCGGCAAGTGGTTCAGCGCCGAAGAAAAGCGCTGGGCACAGGTAGTCAAGGCCTCGGGCGTCAAGTTGGACGCCTGAAGCTTCCCCCGCAGTCACCCCGACGGGCGCGATCTTCGCGCCCGTTTTTCATTTTTACAACACCCGACGTCAACAGGCGCCGGGACAACTCCTGCCCCCTGCACGAATAGCCTGCCGGCGCGTTGCTTGAGCGCACCCAATCATTTCGCGGCGCCCCTCCCATCCATCCGATTGCCAGGCGCAATCGCGCATCTCCCCCGCTGACTTCTAGTCGGTCTCTGACGTGTCTGACCTAGAAAACTCCGAAAAGTCAGCACCTATCCCGTCGCATTCCCGTTCAAACGTCCCCAATCGCTGCACGCCCCGAGTGATTTGGATGATCTGCGATTTCTGGCGTTCTCGCGCACGACAAGAATGCAGTCCTGCTCCCCTGGATCGAAACGCCCAGCCAGCAGACATCCGAGAAAGCCAGAAACCTTTACCAAGATCATGAACATTCGAACCACCAAACGAATTCTGCAATACGCCGCGCTGCTGAGCGCAGTGGGCACCGCCATGTCTACCGCCGCCGCGGAAGACGGCAAGATCACCTTCACCGGCAGCATCAGCAGCACCACCTGCATCATCGAAGGTGGCGGCGCAACCGTCACCGGCAACTCGAACGGCAACTTCACCGTCGGCCTGCAGCCGGTCAGCGCAACCGCGCTCGACACCGCTGGCGCACGTGCCGGCGACACGCCTTTCTGGATCAAGCTGTCCGGCGCCGATTGCACCGACGGCAAGGTCGCAACCGTCTACTTCGAGCCTGCCCAGAGCACCAACATCAACGAGGCCACCGGCAACCTGAAGAACACCGTTGTCACCGGCGGCGCAACCAACGTTGAAGTTGGCCTGCTGAACAACAGCAAGCAGACGATCAACCTGTTCACGGGTACGCCGAAATCGTCCGCAACGATCGCAGGCAACACCGCCAAGTTCGATTTCTGGGCGCAGTACGTGGCAACCGGCGGCGCCACCACTGCAGGTAGCGTCAGCACCGACGTCGTCTATTCGATTCTTTACAACTAAATCGATCGCCGGCCGCCCCATCGCACGGAGGCGGCGCCCCCATTCCTAACGGCTTGTCTCCCCGTTTGCGCTGCGTGCTGCGGCGGGAGACCGGTCGATCTGCAAAAGGTATCAACGTGAAGAAAGCTCTCGCAATCGTCATTTCGGCAATGACGTTCATCGCTGCCGCCCCTTCCTACGCCTCCGTCCAGGTGGCGGGCACCCGGGTGATCTTCGACGGCGCAAAGAAAGAACAGACCGTCCGCATTTCCAATACCGGCAAATCTCCTCTGCTCGCCCAAATCTGGCTGGACACTGGCAAGACGACCGAAGGCGGTCTGCCCCTTGCCGGGGAGGACGAAACACCGTTCGTCATTACGCCGCCAGTCGCCCGCATCAACGGCGAAAAGTCTCAAGTCATCCGCATCTTCCAGACCGCCGAAACCGCGGCGCTTCCGAAGGACCGCGAGTCGGTCTTCTGGCTCAACGTTCTCGAGGTGCCAACGAAGGCCAAGCCCAAAGCCAAGGAAAAGAGTCAGGCCGAAGCCGAGGACGCCGGCTCCAGCAACAACCAGTTGAGCATTGCCTTGCGTACGCGGCTGAAGATGTTCTATCGGCCAAGCGGGTTCAAGGCCGACGTTATCGCCGCTTCCGACGAACTGAAGTGGAAGCTGCGCAAGGAAGGCAACGAGTACGTCGTGGTCTGCGACAACCCCAGCCCGGTCCATATTTCGTTCGGCCAAATGCACCTGAAATCCGGCGACCAGTCTGCGGAGTTGGCTGGCGGCATGGTCGCACCGATGAGCACCGAGCAATTCCGTTTCTCTGCAGACCACTTGCCCGCCGGTGGCCCGCTGACGCTGAAGTTCGACTACATCACCGATCTCGGCGCCTTCGTTCCCAAGCAGGTAGACCTGCGCCAGGGAGACTAAGGTGTCCAAGCTTGCCAAGGGCCGGGCCGTTTCCGGTCCGACTTCTCGCCACACCCTGCACGCAATCGCGCTGGCTGCCGCCGCGCTGTTTGCCGACGCTTGCCTCACCACGGCAACGGCCACCGAGATCGCCGCCGAACTGGCGCCCGACTCATCGCTGTCACGCACAGTGGAGGATGAAGACGATCGAGGCGACGTCGAATTCGACCGCTCATTCCTTCGTGGCATGAGCCAGTCGATCGATCTTGCCCCCTTCGAGCGTGACGAAACCATTACGGAAGGCATCCACCCCGCGGAAGTCAACGTCAACGGTATGCTCTTTGGCACGCAAAAGCTGTCGTACTCTCGCAATCCGGCAACTCGCCGCGTCGAACCGTGCTTCGACAAGACATTCATTGCGCGCATCGGCATCGATCCCGCAAGACAGCTGAAGGTACTCGAAGGTAATGAGTGCGTGTTCCTCGACCAGGTAGTCGAAGGCGGCACCGTCGAATACGACCGCGGCGAGCAGAAGCTCACAGTCAGCATCCCGCAGGCCTTCCTGCTCAACAGTGCACGTGGCTATGTGCCGCCTGACCTGCTGGACAACGGCGTCACGGCGGCAATGTTCCGCTACTCGCTGAGCTACTCGAACACCCGCAATTCGATCGGGCCGTCGGGCCAATACCTGTACGGCGGCCTGGAAAGCTCGTTCAACTTCGGCCCGTGGCGCTTCCGCTCGTTTGGTACGTTGACCTCGAACGAAGGCACGCCCACGCGCTGGAACCACACTGCAGCGTACCTGCAGCGCGCCCTGCCGTCGCTGCAGGCAGAAGCCACCATCGGCGATTGGAGCACCACCGGTGCACTGTTCGACACCACGTCGATCCGCGGCTTCAGCCTTGCCACCGATGATCGCCAGTTGCCCGAATCGCAGCGCGGCTACGCGCCGACGGTGCGGGGCGTTGCGCGGACCAATGCGGTGGTCACGGTACGCCAGGGCTCGAACGTCGTGTTCGAGTCGAACGTGCCTCCCGGTGAATTCGCATTCTCCGATTTGTACGCAACAGGATATGGCGGCGACCTCGAAGTCACCGTCACCGAGGCCGATGGCAGCATACAGAAGTTTGTCGTGCCCTACGGCAGCCTGGCGCAATTGCTGCGCCCGGGATACACCAAGTTCAGTGCCACATGGGGCGAGATCCGCGATAACGCCCTCTCGGAAGCGCCGATCCTCATGGAAGGCACCGTCCAGCATGGTCTCACCAACGACATCACGCTCTACGGCGGCGTCCAGATCACGGCTCCCACCTACTATGCGGCCGGGATGGCCGGCCTGGCCGTCAATACGCCGCTGGGCGCGCTGGGCCTCGACCTGACGCAGTCGTACGCATTCTGTGTCGACTTCGCACACACGTGCGGCGCCACCGGCCACAGCGTCCGGGCAAACCTGGGCAAGCTTGTCGCAGGCACGGGCACGTACTTCAGCCTGGTCGGCTACCGTTACTCGAGCCCGGGCTTCTATTCGCTCAGCGATGCGCTGCACCTGCGCGAGTATCTACTCGGTAATACGGAGCAAGTGCCGCTGCGCCTGCGCGACCGCTTCGACGTCAACATTACGCAAACGCTCGGTCCGCGTTGGGGCAACCTCTTCCTGACTGGCTCGTATGGGCGACGCTGGGAAGACAACGGGCGTACGCTGAGCTTCCAGGCCGGCTATACCAACAGCCTCGGGCCGGCGCGCTACAACATCAGTATCGGTCGCGTGCAGAACGGCACCGGCAGCGAAGAGAACAGCATGTTCCTGACGGTTTCGCTGCCGCTCGGCAAGTCGGTCGAGAATCCGGCCAACCTGAGCCTGAGCGCATCGCGTATCGACGGCGCGGACGATCTGCGCGCCAACGTGACCGGCAACATCGGCCAGGACGGTCGACTGGGCTATGACGCCTGGGCTGAAGGTGCAACAAGCGGTCACAGCCGGGCGTTCGGTGGTGGTCTGTCATACGTCAGCGACGCCGTGAAGGGCAATGTCTCGTACGGCAACAGCACGCACACCAACACGATCGGCGTAAATGCCACCGGCGGTGTCGTGGTCCACGACGCAGGCGTGAAGTTCGTCAGTGAACTCGGCGACACGATTGCGATCGTTCAGGCCGAGGGCGCCACCGGCGCACACGTGATGCCGAACAAATTCACCACGATCGACGAAGACGGCATCGCTATCGTGCCTTACGTCACGCCGTTCCAGTGGAACAACATCGATCTGGACCTCAAGGACACCGACATGGGTGTCGAGGTCGACAACTCGCGCATCACCACGGCGCCGACTGCCGGCGCCGCGGTGAAGTTGGTGTTCGACTCGCGACGTTCCACTTCGGCTGTCATGCGGGCCAGACGCGCCGACGGCAAGGCCGTTCCGTTCGGCTCCAGCATCAACCTTCCGGACGGCACCACCGCGGGCACGGTTGGCGGCGGCGGAAACTTCATCGTCAGCGGCCTGACCGAAGCCACCGACATCACAGTGAAGTGGGGCAACACCGCGCAGGATCAGTGCGTCGTTCATTTTGTTCCCGATGCGGACGCGGCCAAACCCAATCGGGCTCCCGTTGAGGTTCGTGAAGTTGTCTGCGAGCCCAAAGCCAGCACTTCCGCACCCGCCCCTACCGTAGGTGAATCATGAAATCCATTACCAAGCGCCTCTGGCTCGTCTTGCTGGCATGGGCGTTGACAGCCCCCGTCGCATTCGCGGGGACCTGCAAACTCACGTCCAACGGCGGGCAGCCGCTAAAAGCGGATATCAACCTTAGCAGCATCACGGCGGCGACGGCGGGCACAGCCGGCACCGTGCTCGCATCGCGCGACATTCCCTTGTCCGCTCTAAGTTACACGTGCGGCGACAACACCAACACCGAACTGCGCATGGCGATGGCCTCCGGCGCGGCACTGACGGCCGTGGACAACGTCTACACCACGTCGGTGAGTGGCCTGGGTATCCGCCTGCGCTGGCCTTCCACGACATGGTGGCCAAACGCCCTGCGCTGCCGTACTTCGGGTTCGAACAGCTGTTCGGTCCCGGCGGATTCCGTGCGCGTCGAACTGGTTCAGACCGGACCAATCAGGGCCTCGACCTTGCCCATCGGCACATACGGCACCGTGACGCTGCTGGCGCCGGACGACTCCAGCGCCGGCCAGGTCGTCGCGATGCGGGTAGTCGTCAGCGCGCCGATCAACGTGTTGGTAAACACCTGCGCGGTCACGTCCGACACCCGCGTCGACGTGGGCAGCTTCACCGACACCGCGTTCGACACCAAGTCCACCGGCCCCAAAGTCTCTTTCGACCTTTCGCTCAATTGCCCTAGCGCCTCCGCGGTCAGCATCACCTTCGACGGGGACGCACCGTTCGGCAGCGCCGTAAGCGGCCTGGTCTCCAATGACGGCAGCGCGAAGAACATCGCCGTTCAGCTTCTCGATTCAGGCGGAGTTTCGGGCGTGAAGCTCGCCAAAAAGTATTCGTTGGGGACTGTCACCGGCGCCAAGACCCTGAAGTACTACGCCAGGGCTTATCGACTGGGGACGCAATCAGTAACCGCGGGCGATATCGACGCATTTGTGGTTTTCACGCTCGATGTCCAGTAGCCGCAGTTCACTTCCCATTAGGAATACATCGTGAAACAAGTACTCATCATTGGTATCGCCACCGGCATATTGGCGACCACCGTCTCCGGCGGCGTCCTGGCGGCAACGCCAGCACGTGACGCACGCCAGGAACTCGATCAGCTCGATAACATGCGTCGCCAGCAGGCGATCCAGTCGGAAGTGGAACGGGAACGCGAACGCGAACGCGCCAGCCAGCAAGCCGCGCCGGTGAACGAAACATCGGGCGAGGCGGCCAAGCCAGCCGAAGCGAAGTTCATGATCTCCCGCATCACCCTGCTTGGCGATGACAATCCTTCGCCCAAAGTCACCGAGATCCTCGATGCGCGCCGCGATACGTTGATGGGCGCGACCGAGATCATGGCGCTGGTCCGCGACCTCACCAACTACTACGCGGAGAACGGCTTTGTCACCACCGTCGTCGTGGTGCAGCCGGGGAAACTGAACGCCGGCGAACTCACGTTGGAAGTCAAATGGGGCACGATCGGCGGCATAACTGTCAACGGCAAGGAGCCCGGGTTTCGGGACCGAACCAGACTGTTTAGCGCCATGCCCTTTTCGACAGGCAAACGGCTGAACATGTCGGATGTCGATCAGGCCGTCGACAACCTGGTGCGCGGTGGCGGCGACGACAAGATCCGGATCGTCGCTGGCGAGCTCGAAGGCACATCGATACTCGATGTCACCAACACCACGCAGAAGATGTTCAGCGGCAGCGTTGGCGTCAACAACAACGGTCGCGAGAGCGACGGTTGGAACCAGTACTTCGCCTCGGTAGGGGTAACGAATCTGCTCGGCTTGAACGACAGCCTGTCGGCCTACTACTCGCAGCAGGACTACAACGACACCCGCAATCTGCAACAGATCGGCTCGGCCAGCTTCAGCATGCCGCTCGGCTATTGGACGCTTGACGCATCGTGGTCTGGGTCCCACTACGAGAACATCGTCGGCGGCATATTTGGCGACTACTTGAGCACCGGTACGTCCAGCCGCTACAACTTCCGCGCCTCGCGCGTCATGCACCGCGATGCCGACGGCAAGACTAGCGCCTACGTCAAGTTTGGCACGCGCAATAGCTACAACGACATCGAATACACGCCGGTCAGCGTCTCCACGAAGAAATACTCGGAATTCGGCATCGGCGTAAGCCATGTCGGGCAGGCACTTGGCGGCTGGGCATACGGCGATCTCAGCATCAGCGCTGGCGTGCCCTGGATGGGCGCGGCATGGCGCGACGATCCCGATCTCGCGGCGTTCGACATGAACTACACCAAGGTCAACGGCATGCTGACGTGGAATCGCTCGTTCCAGCTTGCCGGCATGGACTTCGAGTACGAACTGGGCTCTGGCTTCCAGTACTCGGAAGACTCGCTCGTCACCGACGCCAGATACAGCCTTGGCGATGAATACACGGTCCGCGGATTCAAGGACACGGCGTTCTACGGCGCCAGCGGGGCCTACCTGTCCAACACCCTGCGCGTACCGCTCAGGTTCAACATCATCGGCGGCATCAACGTCACGCCGTTTGTCGGCTACGACCTTGGTTTCATCAAGACCAACGGCCCCCAAGGAGGCACCGATTACGTGATCGGCGCTGCCGTCGGATTCAGATTCAGTGGCAAGTATTTCAGCAGTTCTCTCACCTACGGGTGGCCAATTGCTGCACCCGCCCAGCCGCAACCGCTGGCAAAGGCACTCAACTATCGGCTAGAAGCGCGCTTCTAAACAGCCCATCAAGCCAATTTCATAGCAACAGGTAGAAATGATGAAAGCAAGTCAAAAGAAACGAATTGCCGGCATACGTGCCAGGGGCGGCAGCGCTGAAACACTTGTGACGCAGCGTCCATCGAGCCTGCGGCCGCTTTGCGCTGCAATCATCGGCATGATGCCTATCCTTTCGGGGGCACAGATCACGCCGGATGCCAACGCCGAGCGTCGCCCATCGATGAACCAGACGGCCAACGGCACGCCGCTGGTGAATATCGTCGATCCCAATGCGCGCGGCATCTCGCACAACAAGTTCCAGCAATTCAATGTCGGACCGAATGGTGTTGTGTTCAACAACAGCATGAAGGACGGCATTTCCGCAATCGGCGGCCAGGCCATGAAGAACGCGGGGCTGTCCAACGAAGCGCGCGCAATTATCGGTGAAGTCACCGGCAACGGCCGAAGCTCGCTGAACGGCGCGATGGAAGTGTTCGGCCGCAAAGCCGACGTGATCATCGCCAACCCGAACGGCATTTCGGTCAACGGCGTCAGCACCGTCAACACCAACAGCCTGACGCTGAGCACCGGCCGCGTGCTCGAACAGGCGGACGGCAGCGTCCGGCTGGGCGTGGATCGCGGCAATGTCAGCATCGACGGTGCCGGTCTGTCGACCGATGGCCTGACCCACTTCGACATCGTCAGCCGCACCGTTCAGTTGAACGGTGAAGTCAACGGCAGCGCCGATGTGAAGGTGGTAGCAGGCGCCACCGAATTCAATCCGGAAACCCGCACGCATCAAGCTGTTGCTGGCGCAACCAATCAAGGCATCGCCATCGACGGCAGTCAGCTCGGCTCCATGTACGGCGGCCGCATCGAACTGGTCGCCACGGATAGCGGCGCTGGCGTACGCCACCAGGGCAATATCATCAGCGAACAGGATCTTCGCATCAGCGCCGCTGGCGACCTCCAGATCGGCGCGGCCCAGAGCAACAAAGGCAACATCGATCTCGACGGTCGCAATGTGACGGTCACCGGCTCGGAAAACAGCAACGGGCTGGGCCTGTACAGCCAGGGTGGCATCAATATCCACGGTGAAGAAACCGTGGGCCTGCAGGCAGATGTTGTTGCGTTTGGCGGCGACGTCTCTGTTGCCGGCCGCAATATCGTCGTCACTGAATCGCAGCAAGGCGGCGGCGCCGGCGTGGCCGGGCACGGCAACGTCACGCTTCAGGCAGCCGACACCGTCGACGTGCGCACCGGCATCCTCAGCGAAGCCGGCGCCATTGGCATCAGCGGTCGCAATGTGAGCGTCGCCGGAACAGAAAAGAGCGACGGCGCCGCCGTGATCGGCAAAGGCGACATCTCGCTCAATGCCCTGGAAAAGATGAACGTACAAGGCGACGTCCTGAGCAAGGCTGGCGCCATCGGCATCACCGCGACAGACGTCAACGTTGCGGAATCGGCATTCGGCGCGGGTATCGGCATGGCCAGCGTCGGCGATGTGAAGATCGACGCAACGGGTGCGGTCGACATGCACGCAACGGTCTCGAGCGACGAAGGCTCGATCGCAGTCTCCGGCCGCGACATTACGATCGGCAGTTCCGAAAAGGGTCAAGGGATCGGCCTGTACAGCAAGGACGACATCTCGCTGACGGCGGCGGACTCCATCGACGTGACCACCGGCGTCCTCACCACGGATGGCGCCATCTCTATGGCTGCCGACAACATCACCGTCGGCGAATCCGATTACAGCCTGGGGTACGGCTTGCAGGGCCTGGGCGACGTCTCACTCGACGCTAAAAACGATGTCGCCGTGCATGCAGACATCAACAGCGTGCAGGGCGGCATCGATATCTCGGGTGCAAACATTGCCATTACGGAATCCGAAAAAAGCTATGGCGACGGCTATGGTCTCAGGGGCCGTGACAATATCGCCCTGACTGCTTCGGAATCCATCAATGTGGACACCGGCGTTTACAGCTCGAACGGCGGCATCGACGTCAGCGGTCGCAATGTCACTTTGAACGGCTCGAAGAACTCGGGCGTTTCGATGCTGGCGCAAGGCGACATCTCCCTCGACGCGCTTGACAAGATGAACATCCATAGCGATGTCATCAGCCAAGGCAGCGGTATTGCAGTTTCGGGCGGCGATGTGGCCATCACCGAATCCGAGTTCAGCAACGGGCTGGGTGTGGCCGGCGCGGGCGACATCAAGATCGATTCGACCGGTGCCGTGAATATTCAGGCAGGTGTGCAGAGCGAAGACGGCAATATCGACATTTCCGGACAGAGCATCTCAATCAGTGGTACGGAGAAAAGCAACAACTTCAGCGTGTTCGGCTCCGGCGATATCACCTTGAGCGCGACTGACGACGTCACGGTCAACACCGGCGTGTACAGCGACAACGGTGGAATCGACATCTCGGGGCGGAACATTGAACTGGCGGGCTCGGATCGCACAAAGGGCAAGGTGCTGATTGGTCAGGGCGACATCGCGATCAATGCTACCGGGGACGTTGGCGTGCGCGCCGACATCGTCAGCAACAACGGGGCGCTAGACATTTCAGGGCGCAACATTTCTATCACGGAATCGGCCGATAGCGACGGCACGGGCCTCGCTGCTCACGGCAACATCACGCTGCAGGCCGCCGATAACGTGGAGCTGAATACCGGCGTCCTCGGCGAGAGCAACATCAACATCTCTGGGCGCAACATCAACCTCGCAGGCAGCGAAAAGAGCGACGGTGTTGCGCTGGCCGCTCTAGGCGACATTTCGCTGAAGGCACTCGAGAAAATCGGCGTGCACGCCGATGTATTGAGCCAATCTGGCGTCATCACTATCGATGCGTCGTCGCTGCTCCAGCATGCGGCCAACATATTCGCATTGAATAGCGCGGCCAACACGTCCATTCCGGCAATTCGGATCAACGTCGGCGACTACACGATCGAAGGCGAGCTCTTTGCCGTCAACATGCTGGGCGACCCGATCGAAGGCGCGGAGATCCGGCTGGTCCAAGGCAACTACGTGGTCTACGGCCAGGATGGTGAGCCGATTCAAGGTGCGCGGGCGGTCTCGAACGCTCAGGTCTCCGCATCGAGCGGCAATATGGTTATCACCGCGGACAACATGCAGTCCACCGGTGGCGCCCTGATCACCGGTGACGGCACGCTGGAAATCGATGTCGCGCAGTTGCTGAACAACAGCGGCATGATTAACTCGGGCGGCTCCATCGTTGCGAAGGCAACTACCTTCGAGAACGATGGCTACATCGGCGGCGGAGGCGACATCGCCATCGACGCCGGCCAGTTGGAGAACGCAGGCGGCATTATCTCGAACGGCGCGATCACAGCCTCAACAGAAAATCTGGTCAACACCGGCATGGTTTTGGCCAATGGCGACGTGACCTTGCAGGCGTCGGATGAGCTGGACAACGCCGGTATGCTGATATCCGGCGGCGCGCTGTCGATCCATGACACCAATAAGCTTGTCAACCATGACGATGCGTGGATTCAAGGTGCGTCGGTCAATATTCGCGACATGGACGTATTGTCCAATGCCTCGGGAGCGACGATCACCACCTCTGCCGGCGACATCAATATCGCCGCATTGAACCGCCTCGAAAATACCAGCGCGAAAATTTACGCCGCAGGCAACTCAAGCATTGCCGTTGGTGGGAGTCTTGACAACGCGGACGGCGGTAGCATCGGCGCAGGTGGCTCACTCGATATCGACGCCGCGACCGTCAAGAACGGCGGCGGCGCGTCTCTGGTCGCCAAAACCGACCTTGGCATTACCGCTGACAGCATCGACAACACCGGAGAAGGCATGATCTCCGGCGACACGACCGCGCTGAATGCGAACACCATTACAAACAATGGTGGCGCTGCCATTCAGGGTATTTCAGGAATTTCGATTGAAGCACAATCCCTGACCAATTCCGGCAATAGCAACATCCTCGGCGATGGAACGATTGACATTGCGGCGGCGGACGTCATCAATACAGGCACGTCGCTGATCCAGGCCGCCGAGCGCCTCACCATCGCTACCGAACGTCTGCGCAACGCAGAACAAAGCAACATCCAAAGTGGCGATGCACTCCGGGTAGAAGGACTCGCGGATGACAGCGGCGTCCAAGCTGCGGCAACTCGCATCGACAACAGCGACGGATCGATGCTTTACGGCGCAAACAGCGTCGACCTCATTGCGGACACTGTGTCTAACGTTGGCGACATGGTGCCCGAAGGCACCGCAGCGAGCGACGTGCCAGTGTCGTACATCTATTCGGACGGCGCGGTAAACATCGACGCCCAAACGGTGACGACCAAGGGCAATAGCCAGATCGCCGCAGCGAATGAAATCAGTATCGATGCGAACTCCGTGTCGAATGGAACCGGTGCTGCGATTGCAACCGATGGGCAACTGGCGGTCAATACAAGCAGCCTCACCAATCGCGGCGTGATTGCGGCCAACAGCATGGACGTGTCCACGAAGACGTTCGACAACAGGTACGCCCAACTAGAGGCCAATGGCAACGCCAACATCGAAACCCAGTCGTTCCTCAATCAGGACGGCAGTATCGCTGCCGGTGGAAACCTGAATCTCAAAACCCGGGATTCGATGGTCTTCGGCGGCGATGACGGAAATGCCGGCGCGATAACTTCGAGCGGTGCGCTGGAGGTGTATAGCAAGGGCAATATCACCGTGCAAGACAAGCTTGAGAACTACGGTTCCATCTCGTTGTATGCGGATTATGATTTTTATAACAACGGCGCGATAATTAGCCTCGGACGTGTCTACCTGACAGGCAAGAATATTTACAACGAGGCCAACAGCCTGATCTGGGGCATGAATGAGGTGTCACTGCACGCCTACAGTGGCTCGATCTATAACGGGCGCAACGGCAATATCCTGAGCCAGGGCAATATGTTCCTGAAGGCCGCGAGATCCATCATCAACGAGGCAGGAACGATCCGCAGCGAGAACGATATGTCGCTCGATGCGCCTCGTATTGAGAACCGGAGCGCATATTCCGGTGGCGACATTACCGAAGGCCCCTATGTCCACGAGTACGGATATAACAAGGAACGGCGCGATTTTACCTCAACGACCGAATTTAAGTTGTGGATCGATTTGCCCACCTTCACGTCGGATATTGCGCTCGACAAGACGGCCGAAATTTCGGCTGGCGGTAACATGTTTATCAATCAGAACAGGGATTTTCCCAACTCGAAACCTTCGCTGTTGAACGAGGGTGGCATTATCGCTTCGGGTAAGAACATGTTTATCCGCGGGGACGTCACCAATCAGCCAAAATATTCATCCGTCAACCTCTATGACTACGTAACCCAGCCGCTCCCCGGCGATGCCGTTTACCTGTGGACCTACTGGAACGATCCGGTCGCCATCCCTAATCTCTACGGCTTGCTCGATTGGTTTTACGGTAAGGCCAATATTTGCGACGTAAGTCCCTCGATGTGCAAGGGCCCCTTCGTCATGGGCGACGACATTGACGGAAAACGCGACAAAGGACAGCCGCAGAAGGCGCTAAAGGATATGGACGGCGCCCAGATCACCCTGATCATGTCCACGCTTTTCGGCCCCACATGGAAAGCCATGGAGGAAGCCGATATGCAGGCGCGTTGGGCGGAGTTGAAAAAGAACGACAACGCAGAACTGAAGCAGATGAAGCAGTACTTCCTGCCTCAGGAAAAGGGCGCGATCTCTGCCGGCGGCAGCATCGTTCAAGAAGGTGGAAGTTTCTCCAACGGCATCGGCGGCGTAAAGCAAGAGAACAAGACCATCACGGTCAACATCGGCGACCAGAAGGTGGATGCCGTTACTCCGGCGTACGACGTATCCGTCAACATCAAGAAGTTCGAGGAACTGGAAATGGGCATCAGCACGCTGCCTACCCTTCAGGACCTGATCAGCGTGAAGGGCATGTTCAACACCTCTTCCGACTGGCGCACGAAAGGCAAGACAAAAGAAAAGTCCAACCAGGCCAACGTGGACGCGCCTACCACGGAGGGCATCGACACCCCCACCGGCGAACGTGCCCGCGGTTACACGCTGGGCTTGGCGCAGGGCGACGAGGTCCCCAGGAGCACGGGCCCGAAGGTTGTGCCGATGTATGAGACCGCCATGGAGTTCATGGACCAAAGCAAGTTCTATGGCACCGACTACTTCTTTGACCAGATCGGGTACGACTCGACCGTCCCGGCCTATGTGATTGGCGACAATTACTTCATCAACGAGCTGATTCGCCGTCAGATCAACGACGCCGTTGGCACGTTCTTCGCTGTGCGCGATAACGTGCAGGGCGCCGACATGGTCAAGATGTTGATGGACAACGCAGGCGAAGTCGCAGCCAACTCCGACCTCGGCCTGGTTGTGGGCCAAGCGCTGAGCAAGGAACAGATCGGGGCGCTCGACCAGGACATCATCTGGTACGTGAACGAGAGCGTTGACGGCGAGACCGTGCTGGTGCCTCGCGTCTACCTCGCCAAGACGACCATGACACAGATCCGTGATGGCGAAGCCAATGGTGCGGCCGTCGTCAGCGCTGGCGACCATATCGTCATTGACGCCGACAGCATGACCAATGCCAGCGGATCGATCGTTGCTGGGGGCGACGTGATCATCCGCGCGAAGGACGATCTGGTCAATGTCAGCGCGGGCATGACCGGTGGCATCTCTGCAGGCGGAAGTGTGTCGCTGGATTCCATCAACGGCTCGATCAAGAACAACGGCGCCTACATCAGCGCGGGCCAGGACGTGTTCATGAAGGCCGACAACGGCTCCGTGGACATCAGCGCCAGCGTGGGCTACGACGCCGACGGCAAGCACCGGATCCATGAATTTGCCGACAGCATCAACGCCGGCGGCAACATCCAGATCAAGGGGAAGGATGTCACGCTGAACAGCGCCACTATCGATGCCAAGAAAAACGTGGCCATCGAGGCGACAAGCGGCTCTATCCAGTCCAACGAGATGCACGAGATGGATGCGGATTTCAGTCACATCTACCAAGGTGGTGGGCTGAACTACAAGTCCACGGAGACAAAGTCTTCAAGTGCTGACGGCATTGGCAGTACGATCAAGGCTGGCGAAGGGTTGGGCATGAAGGCTGCCGAGGACATCGTCCTGGAAGGCGGCAAATATTCGGGCGAGAGCGGCAAGATGGAGGCCGGCAACAAACTCGATATCAAGACCAGTACCGACTACGACTATAGCTACGAGCATATGGAAATGCAGGAGCTCTCGTTGGGCGGCCATGTGTCCATGGCGGGCCATACTGCCAGCGCGGGGGCCGGCGTGATATCGGGCGGCTATGCGGAAGCGGGCCTCAATGACCCGACCAGTCGGCAAACCAACCAGGCGTCGAATGCCACGGACGCACGCCGTCCGGGCAAGGCGAACATGAACGACACAATAGGCGCGGAGTTCGGCCTGAGCAAAATCACGGAGACTTCGACTGAGCAATCGCTGACCAACAAGAACGCGCAGTTGAACTTCGGCAGCGGCGGACTGGACATGAGCGCCGGCACGGTCGATTTTGGCGGCGCCGACATCAAAACGCCTGGTGCGCTGTCGATTGCCGCTGACACGATTCAAACCACCAAGTACGAGGACAAGAAGGACTCCACGTACTCGAAGACCGAGTCGTTTATCGGCGTCAAGGTTGAAGGTCACAGCGCTATCGCCGATACGCTCAACAAGTACACAGATCTCGGCATTAATGGTGGAATGGACGGCAACGTCGATGGTGGCATGACCGCGATGCAGGTTGCCGGCGACGTTTCCAATCTCGTTTTCAACGATCTGGCGGGCACCTCGGTCAGTTTTGGCATCGAAACGTCGACCACCAATAGCAATACGAAGGAGCGCTCCCAGAACGTCAACACCCTCGACGCTGGGTCCATCTCGATGACGGCCAAGAACGATATCGATCTGGCCGGTGTCAAGATGAAGGCTGACAACGTTTCTCTGGAAGCCGGCAACGACATCTCTATCGAGACCGCCAAGGCCTGGTCGGAAACCAACACCTCGACGGACTCGTACAAGGCCGGCATCAGCGAGGGCGCTTCCTGCTCGGCAATCGGTGGGTGCGGCGTCGGTGTGTCGATCGACGTCAGTGGATCGCACGACCAGTCCAGCGAGTCCAGCACGAAGAACACCACGTCGACCATCGACTCCAAGGAGTTCTCGATGAAGACCGGCGGCGATGCCACGCTGGCTGGCACCACCGTCAACACGAATACCGCCAAGCTCGATGTCGGCGGGGATCTCAATATCGAGACCGTGCAGGACACCGTGGACAACGATCGCTCGAATGCGAATTGGAGCTTCTCCGTCGGCGCGGCGGTTACGACCAATGGCATCATCATGCCAACGGTAGGGGCAAGCGCCGGCGGCGGATCGGAGTATCGGGACGAGCGCACATCGGCAGCGCAGGCGGGAATCGTTGCCAAAGACAGTGTCGAGGCCACAGTCGGCGGTGACGTCAACCTGGCCGGCGGTAAATTGGTCTCGGAAAGCGGCAAGGGCAAGCTCGATGTCGGCGGCGAGATCAACGCGAAAACCGTATCCGACACCATCGAACAGGATGGCGGTTACGGTGGTGGCGGCGGCGGCGTCGGAATGACTTCAGTGGGCTCGATCAGCGGATACGGCAGCACCGTGGAAGAAGTGCACAAGCAGACCGACCGCAATGCAACCATCGCCGGTTTCGAGATGAGCGAGGGCACTCAGATCAATGGGGACCTCAACCGCGATGCGTCCAAGGCAACGGAAGTTATCCGCGACGAAGTCATAGCTGGCAACAGCATCTCGTTCACGGTTGGTATCGGCGACCTGGCGGATGCTGCGACGAAAAAGGGCAAGTACGACATGGACGGGAATACGCCCGATGGTGGTACGTACCGGCCTCTGCCCGACGTGGACACCCCGAACTGGCGTCCGGCGGACACCCCGGATGCGCCGCACACCCGCCCCGATACGCCCGATGCGCCGCATCATCCGGTGACGCCGGACCATACGCCGGCGCCGGATCATCCAGTGACGCCGGACCATCCAGTGACGCCGGACCACAAGCCGACGCCGGACCATAAGCCAACGCCAGAACCGCGGCCCCTCACGCCGGAGGCCCCGATCAAGCCGGTGCCCAACGACCGGGGGACATCCGTCACGCCGGAGCATACGATTACCCCGACGCACAACGGTACGTCGGAGATCGTAAAGCCGGTTAGACCTGACACGGCCCAGCCGCTGCCGACGCCGCCGGTTACGCCGCCGGCAGCGCCGAAGAAGTGGGCGCCCGTGGACACGTCCTCGGGCCTGAATAAGCCGGTACAGCCGACCCCGGGCGGCAACGGCAAGTCGTATGACACGATTGGCGTGCGGGATCTGCCAGTGCTGTCGCCTGGCTCGTCAACCGCGCCGTCCATCATGCCGAAGCCGAACACCGGCAACGCGGGTAAGGACGTTACGCCGATTGGCGAAAGAACTCTGCCAACGCTGTCGCCGGGTTCCAACACCGGTGTGCCGGTCATGCCGAAACCGTCCGAGAAGTTCCCGACCGGCAAGGACACCAGTCCGGTCGACGACGGCGGCATGGCACGGAGGTATTCGCGCTAATCCGCAACACGGGACGCCGCAACGATCCCCAGAGCCAGCTAGCGCGGCATGCTAGTTGGCAGGCAGTTCGAGTCAGGTTGATCGACTGCCTTTTGACACCCCACGCTTGCGAAAGCGTGGGGTTTTTTATTGCCGAACGGTTTCGTCGGGCGAATCACAATTCAGGACCGGATTCGCACCCTGTGCTACTCACCGAGCGCCACCCCCTCGCGCCGCGGATCAGCGCCACCTGCCCACACGCTCTTGCCGGCAGGGCCGGTCTTGCGCATGATGGCCTGCGTGCCGCTGGTCATCTCGATCTCCGCAACCTGATGCCCTTGCTGCTTCAGCGCTTCAACCAGTTGAGGCGTCACAAGGCCCTTCTCCACTTCGGTGGGACCGTTGCGACTACCAAAATTCGCCATGCCGACTGCCTGCTGCACATCCATGTCCCAGTCCAGCAAGCCGACCAGTGTCTTAAAAACATACTCGATGATCTGCGAGCCACCCGGCGAACCCACTGCTGCCACCAGCCTGCCGCTCTGACGATCGAACACCAGCGTCGGTGCCATCGACGACCGCGGGCGTTTGCCCGCCTGCACGCGGTTGGCCACCGGCTTGCCGTTCTCGCTTGGCGCGAACGAGAAATCGGTCAGTTGGTTGTTGAGCATGAAGCCGCGCACCATGATGTGCGATCCGAAATACGATTCGATCGTGGTGGTCATCGACACCGCGCCGCCACGGTTGTCCACGGCAACGATCTGTGATGTCGAAATACGCGGCGGCGAGCGGTCCGGCGCGAACGCCACCTTCACGCCAGGCGGCGTGCCAGGCTGGGCCTTGCCCATGCTCTTGTCACCGATGAGCGCGGCACGTTCGCTCAGGTATGCCGGATTGACCATCGCGCTGACATCCACGGGCACGAAATCCGCATCCGCCACGTAGAGACCGCGGTCAGCATAGGCCAGGCGGTCGGCCTCGGAAATCGCATGCACCGCCAGCGGATCGGCTTCCATGAGCGCCGGCGTATTGACTTGCCTCGGCTTGAGGCTGGCCAGCGCATAGCGTGGGTCGCGTTTCTCCAGCGCTTCAAGCGTACCCAGGATCTGCGCGATGGCGATGCCGCCCGATGACGGCGGCGGCATACCGCACACCTTCCACTGCTTGTAGTCGGTGCACACGGGCACGCGCTCCTTGGCCTTGTAACCCTGGAGGTCGGCCGTCGAGAGGCTGCCCGGATTGCTGTGCGCATTCACCTTCGCGGCAATGTCCCGCGCAATCGGACCGCTGTACAGCACATCCGGCCCTTTCCTGGCGATTTCGCGAAGCGTCTGCGCCAGTTGAGGATTCTTGATGATCGTGCCGACCGGCTTGGCCTTACCCTGCGCATCGAGGAAGTAGCTGCTCATCTCGGGCGAGCCGGCCATGAACTTGTCCGCCGCCACCTGGGTGTAAAGCCGTTGCGACATCGGGAAACCTCCCTCGGCCAGCGCGATCGCCCGCTGAAACAGCCGCGACCACGGCAGGCGCCCATGCTGCCGATGGGCCATTTCGAGAGCGCGCAGCACCCCCGGCACGCCGACCGATCGCCCACCGATCTGGGCTTCGGAAAACTCCATCGGCTTGCCATCCGGACGCAGGAAGAGATTTTCGGTAGCGCCGGCCGGCGCGGTTTCTCGACCGTCATAGGACTGCACCCGCTTGCCGTCCCAATACATGATGAACGCGCCCCCGCCGATGCCAGTGGCCTGCGGTTCCACCAGCGTCAGCACCGCCTGCATGGCTATCGCCGCGTCGATGGCCGATCCACCGGCGCGCAGAATCTCGCGGCCAGCTTCGGTGGCCAGCGGATTGGCCGCGGCGGCGATATGTTTGTGTGCAAACGTGGTGGTCATGCCGGGCCGGTATCCCGACGAGACCTCAGGAGCCGGCGGCATCGCTGCCGTTGCGGGCGCTGCCGTAGTGGCGGGCGCTGCCACGGCCTTGGGCTCCTTTTCCGTCGTGCCGCAGGCCGCCAGCAGCGAAACAACGGCTACGGCCAGCGTGCCGCGGCGCAGCATCGTGGCGGACACAAGCGGTGTCTGCGCGGGGTTCGACAAGGAATCTGCCCGGCGCACCGCCGGGATTACTGCCACTGCGTCTGCCATGCCATCTCTCCTGGGGGGAAGCTGTGGCGATTGTAGCGACGATCAGCGCATCCGGAATCGCAAATGTTCCGCATGGCGGCGGTTATCGGCATCGCTCCGGGCGACGATGGCAGGGGATGGCCGGCGATCGGACTCCATTGCGGCGGAAAAGGGGATGGCCGGTAGGGGATGGCTGGAAAATTGCCGGTGAGCGGCATCGGACCGAAGCCCTCCAGAGCAATCCACAGCCGTTCGACCACGGCGCTCCAGCGCGCCGCTCAGGTTTCCGCTTGCGCGACGTCCGACATGCCATTGCCCAGCGACGACATCACCGCCATCAACTGTTCGCGCAGCCAGCGGTTAGCGCCATCGTTCTCGCCGCCCGCATGCCAGTACAGATGCAGTTCCAGCGACGGCACCTTGAATGGCAGCGACAGCAGCCGGTTGGCGTACGGTTCATTGGCAATGCGCGCATAGCGCAGCGGCAGCGTGGCCAGCAGATCAGTACAGCTGACCACGCGGCAGGCGGCCGCATAGTGCTGGCAGCGCAGGCGCACGCGGCGCGTCAATCCCATGCGGTGCAGCGCCTGATCCTCGAGGCCGGCGCCGCGGCGGCGCGACGACACGTGGACGTGCTCGGCCGACAGATATCGCTCGAGCGTCAGTTCCTTCTTGACCAGCGGATGATCGCGCCGCGCCAGCACCACCATCGGATCCGACATGAATGCGCTGTGATGAATGGCCGGTGACACCGGCAACAGGATGTCGATGGCGGCATCGATGGTGCCCGCCAAAAGTTCCGACTCCATTTCCCGCCGATCAAATCGGATCGCCGCGATCTCCACGTGCGGCGCCATGGCCGTCACACGCGCCATCAACGGCGGCAGCAGCGTGGACTCCAGCGCATCGCGCATGCCAATCGTGAAGCGCCGCGTGGTGTTGGCAGGATCGAAGTGCGGCGTGTCCTGCAGCGTGCGCGCGAACGATTGCAACGCACCGCGCACTTCGCTGGCCAGCGACCGCGCCAGTGGCGTGGGTGCCATCCCCTGCCCCCGGCGCTCGAACAGCGGATCGTCGAACAGCGTGCGCAAGCGGCCCAGCGCGTGGCTGACGGCCGGCTGCGTCAGGTTGAGTTGTCGCGCCGCGGCGGTGATACTGCCCTCGCTGTAGATGGCGTCGAACACGACGAAGAGGTTGAGGTCGATCCGGCTGAGCTGCATCGCAAGTTCCTGCTCGATAGTTTAACTTCACGCGACGGCGTCGATCTTGGGGATGACGCCAGGGCCGATCCGCGGATCGGCCCTGGCGCCCCTCCGCTGCCGCGCATTCTGGCATGAAAATGCAGGATATTGATACTGTCCAATCCAGAAAATTCATTTTTCTTATTGCTTGGGTTGGGCTAGAGTAGCCAGCAGTCGGCACAGGCGTGCCAGGACGGACTTACCCCGCCCGCAAGGGAAACCGAGGAGACCCCATGCAATTCGAGTACTCGCCGAAGGTCAAGGAAATGCAGGCCAGGCTGCTGGCGTTCTTCGACCAGCACATCTATCCCAATGAAAAGCGCTTCTACGCCGAAGTCCAGGCCAATCGCGAAGCCGGAAACGCATGGGTGCCCACCAAGGTCGTCGAGGAACTGAAGCCGCTGGCGCGCGAAGCCGGGCTGTGGAACCTGTTCCTGCCCCGCTCCAAGCGCGCGCCCGAAGGCCTGTCGAACCTGGAATATGCGCCGATGTGCGAAATCATGGGCCGGGTGCCCTGGTCGGCCGAAGTCTTCAACTGCGCGGCGCCCGATACCGGCAATATGGAGACGCTGGAGCGCTATGCCACCGAGGAACTGAAGGATCAATGGCTGGAACCGCTGCTGCGCGGCGAGATCCGCTCGGCCTTCCTGATGACGGAACCGGCCGTGGCGTCGTCGGACGCCACCAACATCGCCTGCCGTATCGAGCGCGATGGCGATCACTACGTGATCAACGGCACCAAGTGGTGGTCGTCGGGCGCAGGCGATCCGCGCTGCAAGGTTTACATCGTGATGGGCAAGACCGATCCCGACGCCGGCCGCCATGAGCAACAGTCGATGATCGTTGTGCCTGCCGATACGCCGGGCATCACGATCAAGCGCTTCCTGCCCGTGTTCGGCTACGACGACGCGCCGCACGGCCACATGGAAATCGAACTCAAGAACGTGCGCGTCCCGGCCGCCAACATCCTGCTGGGTGAAGGCCGCGGTTTCGAGATCGCCCAAGGCCGCCTGGGCCCGGGCCGCATTCACCACTGCATGCGCAGTATCGGCGTGGCCGAGCGCGCGCTGGAATTGATGTGCAAGCGCAGCCTCGAACGTGTGGCATTCGGCAAGCAGATCGCCCGTCATGGCGTGACGCAGGAACGCATCGCCGAAGCCCGTTGCGATATCGAAATGGCGCGACTGCTGACGCTGAAGGCCGCCTACATGATGGACACCGTTGGCAACAAGGTCGCCAAGGCCGAGATTGCGATGATCAAGGTCGTCGCACCCAACGTGGCACTGCGGGTGATCGACTGGGCCATCCAGGTGCACGGCGCGGCCGGCGTATCGAGCGACTTCCCGCTGGCCAACTGGTGGGCGCATCAGCGCACGCTGCGCCTGGCCGATGGTCCCGACGAGGTGCACCGCAACGCGATCGCCAAGCTGGAACTGGCCAAGCACATGAGCCTGAATCCGGACAGCGTCGAGATGCCCGTGACGCGCGGATCGTGATGACGTCTGCGCGCGCAACGATCGCGCGCGCCTGACACGGCAATCGGCAGATCAGACCAGAAAGCCCGACAGCAAAACTGTCGGGTTTTTTGTTTGGTTCGGACTGGTTTCGGGCTAATCAGGGTCTGATACGGGTACGGGGTGAGGCGCGGTTCATCCACCGCCAGCAGGGTTTTTCCTTCTGTGCTCTAATGCCCCGGCCAATCTTCCATGGAGAGCGTTGTTCATGATCGACGTCTACACGTGGGCCACTCCCAATGGCCACAAGGTCCATATCATGCTCGAGGAATGCGGACTCGAGTACAAGGTTCACCCGATCAATATCGGCGCCGGCGACCAGTTCGGCGAAGCGTTTCTCAAGATCAGTCCCAACAACAAGATTCCCGCCATCGTCGACTCCGACGGTCCGGACGGCAAGCCAATTTCATTGTTCGAATCGGGCGCGATCCTGTTGTACCTGGCCGGCAAGACCGGCAAGTTTCTGCCCGAGGACGTGCGCGGCAAATATGACGCGCTGCAGTGGCTGATGTTTCAGATGGGCGGCGTCGGACCGATGCTGGGTCAGGCGCACCACTTCCGCATCTATGCGCCCGAGAAAATCGAGTACGCGGTCAATCGCTATACCAATGAAGCGAAGCGTCTGTACGGCGTGATCGACAAGCAGCTGTCCACGCATCCGTGGCTGGCCGGGGACAGCTACTCGATTGCCGACATGGCGACGTTCCCGTGGCTGCGCAGCTGGCAAAACCAGGGCGTGGAACTCGACGACTACCCCAACCTGAAGCGCTGGTTCAACGAGATCGCCGAACGTCCGGCGGTCAAGCGCGCCGTCGAGGTTCTGGCCAAGGAGCGCAAGCCGCTGCGCACCGACGCCGAACGCGAAGTGCTGTTCGGCGCCACGCAATATCAGCGTCGCTGAAATCAGGCCGCGCCAGATGACGACGCGCCGCGCGCTCCGGCTACACGTCGGGCGTGCGCGCGTCATCGCGCCGGACCGCCAGCGCCGACGTCAGTCCGCCAGGCGGGCGCGTGCAACAGAGCAGCCCCGTCGCGGGCGACAGCGCATCGATGCAATAGTCGTCGCCGGGCGACGGCGCGAAGGCCGTGCCCGGGGGCAGATAATCGGTATGTAGTTCGGCAGGATGATCTTTATTGCGCCAATGCAGGCACAATGCGCCGTGGTGACAGGCGGCCCAGACCAGCCCGCACGCGTGCAGTCGCTCGCCCCAATCGGCCTCGTCCGGACCGAGCGCGGCAAACTCCCCAAATCCTGCGCCGCGAGACGGCGCATTCAGTGACTGCGCGACGGTGCTCACCAGCACGCTGTCGAGCACTGTCTCCATCTCCATATGCAGACCCGGCTGGGGGACAAAGATGTCGCCGCCAGTCAGCAACGCGACCTCGCGGCCGTCGGCGATGACACGCACGCCGCCGTCGAGGCAAGCCCACCATTGCGGCGAAGCCTGCGGCGCTAACGCTAAGGGATAACGCTGTGCCGCGGGAAAAAACGCGTGATGGCAGGCGAGCCCGAGGCCGGCCGTTGCCGGAATGACACATAAGGGGGATACGACGCGGGTGTCGGCAGTGGCCATCGGCCCCGGCAAATCGCGATGTACGCGGGCGTCGAAGAAGGTGAAAAATTGCATGGCTTTCCCTTTAAACAGAGCATGGGACGCGAGTGGTCCCGGAATGCGCAATGGGCGGCGTGGAGCGGTTTTCCGCCCGACGACCCTTGCGCAACAGCCCCGTTTCGGCACGATGTTTGGCATCGTCCGGTCAGCCATTGGTGCTGCATCCTTTGCTGGATGCATCCCTTAAGATGAGGATCTGGCACCGATAGAACGACGAACTATAAGTTGTCGTTACCGATAGGTCAAACCCTTAGGCTCGCTCGACTTAGCGACTTATTATCCACAAAGCAGTATATGACAGCAGACCCATTAAAGCTGTTCGGCCGTCATCTGACTTGGCTGCGCAAGCAGCGCGGATGGTCTCAGGAAGCGCTGTCGCTGGAAAGCGGCTTGGCGCGATCGTACCTCAGCGGCATCGAACGCGGCACGCGCAATGTTGCGCTTTATAACATATGTACGCTTGCAGATACCCTCGGCGTTGCGCCGATGGAGATGCTCGATTTTAGCAAGCACGACAAAAGTGACACCGTGGACGCCATGCGTTCACCGTTCGACGCCCACCAGTCGCCCGCGGTGCAGGCCACCTTACGCTATATGGCCGAACTTAACGATGTCGATCGCGATGTCGTGGCGGGCGTGGCGCGCGCACTGGCGCGCCGGCATAGCCGCTAGGCTGCGCGGCGCCGCCTGGCGCCATGGCAGCGACGCCTTAGCGTCACTCTGCGCCACCGCCGCGCGCACGCCGCTCAGACGTTCAACATACCCTGACGCTCGATGAAGGCGATTACCTGATCGAGGCCCTGGCCCGACTTGACGCTTCCCATCACGAACGGGCGCTCGCCGCGCATCTTGCGTGTGTCGCTTTCCATGATGTCGAGCGACGCGCCGACGTAAGGCGCGAGATCGGTCTTGTTGACCACCAGCAAATCCGATTTGGTAATGCCGGGGCCGCCCTTGCGCGGAATCTTCTCGCCGCCCGCCACGTCGATCACGTAAATCGTCAGATCCGACAATTCCGGACTGAACGTGGCCGCAAGGTTGTCGCCGCCCGATTCGATAAAGACGATATCGGCATCGGGAAACTTCGCCAGCATGCGGTCCACAGCTTCCAGATTGATCGATGCGTCTTCGCGAATCGCAGTATGCGGACAGCCGCCCGTTTCCACACCCATGATGCGCTCGGCCGGCAATGCGCCGGATATGGTCAGCAGGCGCTGGTCTTCCTTGGTGTAGATGTCGTTGGTGATGGCGATCAGGTCATAGCGATCGCGCATGGCCTTGCACAGCATCTCCAGCAAGGTGGTCTTGCCGGAGCCGACCGGGCCGCCGACGCCAACGCGCAACGGTGGGTGCTTTTTGGTACGTGTCATGTTGGGATCCGTGTCAAACCGCTTCAGGAGCGGAAAAGGCGTGAATATTGCGTCTCGTGCCGCGCGGACAGCAAGCCCAGCATCGGCGAAAACGTGGAGAGTTGCGGCGGATCGGCGTTGGCGCGACGCTCGGCCTCATCGACCGTGTCGAGTACGGCACGATGCAGGCCGCGCAGGATCTGCTGGCCAGCCACCTGCCCCAGGGGCACGGCCTTCAGCGCCGCGGCCACCTGGTTCTCGGCCCAGTTGAAGGCGTAGGCGGCCAGCCCATCGCGCGCGTCGATGCCAAGCGCCACGCAGGCCGCGGTGAACGCGGTGGGCAAACATAACGGCGAGATCGTGCGTAACGCATCGCGCATGGGGTCGTCGCCCCACGCCATTTGCGTCACCAGCTTCGCCAGCGACCATCCCATCTGCTCGGTTTCCAGCCGCAATTCCGAAGTTTCGCGCGTGACATGAAACCACGCATTCCATCGCTCCAGCGCGACGCGATCCTGCGCTTGCCAGGCGCGATGCAGCAGCAGCCAGACTGGCGCCTCGCACTGCGCCTGCACATGGTTGAGGTTGTCGTGGATCCAGCGCTCGGCGGTCGCGGCGTCACGCACCAGGCCGCAGTCAATCGCCGCTTCCAGCCCCTGCGAATAACTGAACCCTCCGATCGGCAGCGCGGGCGATGCAAGATGCAACAGCGAAACAAGTTGCGGCAATGCAGTCATGGACGCTCAGTGCTTGTGTCCGCAATCGGCACCGTGCCCATGCCCGCAATCATGCGGATGGCTGTGGTCGTGGTCATGCCCGTGCGAATGGTCGTGGCCGTGGCTGTGGTCGTGCGCATGCGAATGGTCGTGGCTGTGATGCTCGTGGAACACGGCCTGCGCCGTCGCATAGTCCTCGGCGAATGTCGCATCGTGCCCGTGCTTGTGCCCGCCGCCATATGCGCCGGCTTCCGGCTCGAACGGCAACTCCGCGCGTTCGAGCCGCACGCCTAGCCGGGCGAGCATGTCGGCCAGCACCGGGTCGTACTCGAGACGCAGATAGTCGCGCCCGACTTCCACGGGTGTATGGCGATTTCCAAGGTGATACGCGGCTCGCATCAACGACAGGGCATCGGTCGACGACACCTGCAAAACGGATTCAGGCGCGGCGTGAACTTCGACGAACGTGCCATCCTGCGCCACCAGCAAATCGCCGCCGCGCAGCACCGTGCCGCGCGGCAGGAATAGGGCCGCCTCGTTGCCGTTATCGAGCACGGCGCGCAGGCGGCTCTTGCTGCGTTCGCCAAACGGCAAGACCAGCTTGGGTGCGTTGCGCACCAGCACGGGCGCAATGCCGTGTGGGGCGGGCAGGTGTTTATCGATGTGGATCACGGCTCAGAACAGGAAGTAACGCTGCGCCATCGGCAGCACAGTTGCGGGCTCGCACATCAGCAGTTGGCCATCGGCCACCACCTGGTAGGTTTCCGGGTCCACCGTGACATGCGGTTGCCAGGCATTGTGCACCATGTCGCGCTTGCTCACCGTGCGCGTGCCATGCACGGCGGCGAGCGTCTTGGCCAGCCCGTAGCGGCCGCCCACGTCGGCAGCCAGCGCGGCCTGCGAGACGAAGGTCAGCGACGACTTGTGCAGCGCGCCGCCGGCCGATGCGAACATGGGCCGATAGTGCACCGGCTGCGGCGTCGGTATCGACGCGTTCGGATCGCCCATCGCCGCCGCCGCGATCATGCCGCCCTTGACGATCAGGGTAGGCTTTACGCCGAAAAACGCCGGGCGCCACAGCACGAGGTCGGCCCATTTGCCCACTTCGATCGACCCCACTTCATGGGCAATGCCATGGGTCAGCGCCGGATTGATCGTGTATTTGGCGATATACCGTTTGACGCGGAAATTGTCGTGGCCGCCGCGCGCATCGTTCGGATCGCCGGGCAGCTTGCCGCGCTGCGCGGCCATCTTGTGCGCGGTCTGCCAAGTGCGCAGGATCACCTCGCCCACCCGTCCCATTGCCTGCGAATCGCTCGATATCATCGAGAACGCGCCCAGGTCATGCAGGATATCCTCGGCCGCGATGGTCTCGCGGCGGATGCGCGATTCGGCAAACGCAATGTCCTCGGCGATGGCCGGATCGAGGTGATGGCAGACCATCAGCATGTCCAGGTGCTCGTCCAGCGTGTTCACGGTGTACGGGCGCGTCGGATTGGTCGACGACGGCAGCACGTTGGCCTCGCCGCAGACCTTGATGATGTCCGGCGCATGTCCGCCGCCGGCGCCCTCGGTGTGATACGTATGGATCGTGCGGCCCTTGAATGCGGCAATCGTCGCCTCGACGAAACCGCCCTCGTTGAGCGTGTCGGTGTGGATCGCCACCTGCGTATCGGTGGCATCGGCCACGGACAGACAGGTGTCGATGGCCTGCGGCGTGGTGCCCCAGTCCTCGTGAAGCTTCAGCCCGATGGCGCCGGCCTCGATCTGCTCGGTCAGCGGCGCGGGCTGACTGGCGTTGCCCTTGCCGAGGAAGCCGATATTCATTGGATAGGCGTCGGCCGCCTGCAGCATCCGCTCCATGTACCACGGCCCCGGCGTGACGGTGGTGGCGAACGTGCCCGTGGCGGGCCCTGTACCGCCGCCGATCATCGTCGTCACGCCGCTCATCAGCGCTTCTTCGATCTGCTGCGGACAAATGAAGTGGATGTGCGTGTCGATGCCGCCAGCGGTAACGATCATGCCTTCACCGGCAATCACTTCGGTGCCCGGGCCGACGATGATCGTCACGCCGGGCTGGATGTCCGGATTGCCCGCCTTGCCGATGGCCGCGATGCGGCCATGCTTGATGCCGATATCGGCCTTGACGATGCCCCAGTGATCGATGATCAGCGCGTTGGTAATCACCGTGTCGACGCAGTCCTTCGACATGCGCTGGCTCTGCCCCATGCCGTCGCGGATCACCTTGCCGCCGCCAAACTTCACTTCCTCGCCGTAGATCGTGAAGTCCTTCTCGACTTCGATCACCAGGCCGGTGTCGGCCAGGCGCAGGCGGTCGCCGGTGGTCGGGCCGAACATTTCGGCATAGGCTTGCCGGGAAATTTTTACGCTCATCACAGCGCTCCCATGATCTTGCCGTTGAAGCCATAGACGATGCGATCGCCATCGAGCGCCACCAGTTGCACCGTGCGCGACTGACCGGGCTCGAAGCGCACCGCCGTGCCTGCAGCGATATCGAGCCGGAAGCCGCGCGTGGCTTCGCGATCGAAGTCCAGCGCGGCATTGGTTTCATAGAAATGAAAATGCGAACCCACCTGGACCGGACGATCGCCGGTATTGGCCACGGTTACGCTGACCGTCTGGCGGCCCGCATTGAGTTCGATTTCGCCGTCCAGCGGCATCAGTTCCCCGGGAATCATCGCGCTCTCCATCGATGACCGTCAGGCCATCAGCAGACCAACACCATAGAGCGCCACGCCGGCGCCGGCCGCACGCGCGATCCAGCCTGCGCGGCTGCGCAGGAACGCGCCCGCGCCGATGCCCATGACGTGCAGCACCATCGTGCTGACGGCAAACCCGCCGACATACGCGAGCACGCCGGGCAACGCCTCCGCCGTGGCGGGCAGTTCCGCGCCATGGGCGTAGCCGTGGAACAGCGCGAAGCCGCCCACGATGGCCATGCCGGCCAGCGCCGACAGTCGTGCGCGCGCCGCCACTAGCAGGCCGATCACGAGCAGCGATGCGGCGATCATCGGTTCCACGGCCGGCAACGCAACACCCATCAGGCCGAGCGCCGCGCCCACCAGCATCATCGCGACGAACGCCAGCGGCAGGCGCAGCAGATCCCATGTCGAAGCGCCGCGCTCGAAGCCGCCTTTCGGGGCGGCGGCCAGCGCGCTCCAGACCCCGACCGCGGCCATCGCCAGCAAGTGGTCGGCGCCGGTGAACGGGTGCGCCAGGCCGGCCATCAGGCTGGCGCCGACGGTAGCGCCATCGTGGCCCGGATGGGCAAAAGCCGAAGCCGTTGCCAGCGACAACGTGGCGCCGACCATCAGGCGCGACGGGAACAGGCGAAGCATGCGGTGCATAGGATTCATCCTCTTATTGTTGAAGGTTGGATTCTGTTCGGGGCGTACCGATATCAGACGATCGGGTGGTGCACGGTGACCAGCTTGGTGCCGTCCGGAAAGGTGGCTTCCACCTGGATCTCGGGGATCATTTCGGGCACGCCGTCCATGACGTCCTCGCGCTTGAGCACCGTGGTGCCTTCGTGCATCAATTCGGCCACGGTACGACCATCGCGCGCGCCTTCCATGATGGCCGCCGTGATCAGCGCCACGGATTCTGGATAGTTGAGCTTTAGCCCGCGCGCGCGGCGGCGTTCGGCCAGCAGCGCGGCGGTGAAAATCAACAGCTTGTCCTTCTCGCGCGGAGTCAGTTCCATATTCGGTTCCTGGTTGTACGGGATGTCTTGTCAGGTGGCCCACAGCCGCAGGGGCCGGGCCGGCACGCCGTGGATCGGCATGCGCAGGGTGGTCCAGCTGTCGACCAGCAAATGCCGCACCGCTTCCATGTCGCGCCCCAGCACGCGCAACAACAGCATCGACTGGTCCGGCGCGGCAAGGCACGTCACGCCGGCACGCAGATCGGCGCGATACGGCAAGCGCTCGGCCAGCGATTCGGCCAACTCCTGCGTGGCGCCCTGCCCGACTGCCCACAGCGTGCCGAGCACCGGCAGTCCGTCCATGCCGGCCACCGCGCTGCGCAGCGGCGATGCGGCGTCGAAATGCGATTGTTCGATCCACAAGGTGCGCTGCGGCCCCGCCACGCGCGTATCGAGCGAAAGCTGTCCGCTGGCCCACTGCTCTCCGGACGCCAGGCGGCCCAGCACCACCGCATCCCAGCCGATTGCGCTACCGCCGGGCGCCACCACGACATCGGTGGAAATGCGCGCGCGCGCATCGTCGAACATGATGTTCTCCTGCGGCAGCCAGTCCAGCCGCGCATCTTGCGCAACGTCGATGCGCACGTGCTGCGCCGCATCGCGGCCGAGCGACTTGTACCACTTGGTGGCGCCGGGCGTGGCCAGCACCGCGTGGGCGCCGGGCTGCACGCCAATGTCGATATCGAGCAGATCGCCGCCGGCCACGCCCGCTGGCGGATGCAGCACGACGCCATGGCAGATATTCCCTTCAGGGTAGAGCGCCTTCTGCACGCGCAACGGGCCTTCGTGGCGGCGTTCCACCATGGCGGTGCGGCCCGCGCTTGGCGCGAAGCGCAGGCGCAGGCTGGCATGCCAGGCCACCGGCATGGCAAGCGAAGAAGGAAAATCCGGATGACGCATCGATAAAGGCAGGAACGGGGCGCGCGGCGACGCCGCTGGGTTGACGGCTCAAATCATAGCGCGCGGCCGGCCGCACCGAAAGGCAAAAAAACACGGTCGCGGACCACGGCGTCAAACCGCGATCAGCTCCCGCACGCCATCCTGCTCCATCGTGGCGCCGGCGCCCTTGGCCACCACCTCGCCGCGGCTCATCACCACATAGTGGTCCGCCAGATGCCGGGCGAACTCGTAGTACTGCTCCACCAGTAGCACCGTCATGCCGAATTCGTCGACCAGCAGGCGCAGCGCGCGCCCGATGTCCTGGATGATCGACGGCTGGATGCCTTCGGTCGGCTCGTCCAGGATCAGCAGTTGCGGTTCGCTCATCAGCGCCCGGCCGATCGCCAGTTGCTGCTGCTGGCCGCCGGACAGATCGCCGCCGCGACGCTGGCGCATCGTGCGCAGCACCGGAAACAACTGGTAGATACGGTCGGGGACGCCCGACGGCTTGCCGCGGCTGGCCGCGCCGATCAGCAAGTTTTCCTCGACGGTCAGGCGAGGAAAGATCTCGCGCCCTTGCGGCACGTAACCGAGCCCTGCCGAGACCCGTTCGTAAGGCGCTTTCCTTTCCAGCGCCTTGCCGTCCCAGCTGATATGGCCGCTGCGCGTGGGCACCACGCCCATCAGGCATTTGAGCAGCGTGCTCTTGCCCACGCCGTTGCGGCCCAGCAGCGTGGTCAGCTTGCCCTGCGGCACTTCAAAAGACACATCGCGCAGGATATGGCTACCGCCGTAGAACTGGTTCAGTGCATTGACCTGCAGCATCGTTATCTTCCCAGGTAGGATTCGATCACGCGTTCATCGCGCTTCACGGCATCGAGCGTGCCTTCGGCCAGCAGGCTGCCTTCGGCCAGCACCGTGACCTTGCCCGCATCGCCGGCCAGCGCGGCGACGAATTCCATGTCATGTTCGACCACCATCATCGAGCAGCTGCCGCGCAGGCTGTTGAGCAGCGCCGCCAGCTGCATGGTCTCTTCGTCGGTCATGCCCGCGACCGGTTCGTCGAGCAGCAGCAGTTGCGGCTGCTGCATCAGCAACATGCCGATTTCGAGCCGCTGTTTCTGGCCATGCGACAGCAATCCGGCCGGCCGGTAGGCCTCGTCCTCGAGCCCGGTCAGCGCCAGGGTTTCCTCGATGCGTCGATGACCCTCCTGTGTCAGCCGCGCGCGCAACGACGACCACCAGCGTTTGTCGGCCTTCATCGCCAGTTCCAGGTTTTCCCAGACAGCGTGCTGTTCGAACACCGTCGGCTTCTGGAACTTCCGGCCGATGCCTGTTTGTGCGATGCGCGGCTCCGTCATGCGCATCAGGTCAATGGTTTGCCCCAGGAACACGCGGCCGGAGACATTGGCGTTGCGCGGCCCGGTCTTGCCGGTGATGACGTCCATCATGGTCGTCTTGCCAGCGCCATTGGGGCCGATCACGCAGCGCAACTCGCCATGGTCGATCGACAGCGACAGCTTGTTCAGCGCGCGGAAGCCGTCGAACTGCACCGTCAGATCTTCGACATAGAGAATCGGCCCGTGCGTGGTGTCGATCACGCCCGGCTCGACAATACGGCCAAGCCCGGTGGCATTGCCGCTTGCAGCCTGCTCCACTCCCAACGCGGCGTTCATGCGTTACTCCCTTGATGCGGCGCGGCCACTGGTTCTTCGGCGGCTGACTCGATCCGTTCGGCCGGCGTGCGCGTGCCGCGCAGGCGCCGGACCAGGCCGACCACGCCATCGGGCAGGTACAGCGTCACGAGCACGAACATCGCCCCGAGCAGGAACAGCCAGTATTCGGCGAAATAAGCCGTGAACATCGTCTTGGCGCCGTTGACCAGGAACGCGCCGACGATCGGGCCGATCAGCGTGCCGCGGCCGCCCACGGCCACCCAGACCGCCATTTCGATCGAGTTGGCGGGCGACATCTCGCCGGGATTGATGATGCCGACCTGCGGCACATACAGCGCACCGGCGATGCCGCACAGCACCGCCGAGAATGTCCACACGAACAGCTTGTAGCCGAGCGGATTGTAGCCGGAGAACATCACGCGCATTTCGGCGTCGCGCACGGCAGTAACGACGCGTCCGAGCTTTGACGTGACGATGTAGCGGCACGCGATAAAACCGCCGACCAGCGCCAGGAACGTCAGCACAAACAGCGCGGTACGCGTCTGCGGCGCGGCGATTGCAAAGCCGGCGATCCGCTTGAAATCGGTGAAGCCGTTGTTGCCGCCGAATCCCGTTTCATTGCGGAAGAACAGCAGCATGGCGGCGTACGTCATCGCCTGCGTGATGATCGACAAGTACACGCCCTTGATGCGCGAGCGGAACGCGAAAAAGCCGAACAGCCAGGCCAGCACGCCCGGCACCAGCACCACCAGCAACAGCGCATACGGCAGGTGTTCGGTGCCATGCCAGAACCACGGCAGTTCCTTCCAGTCCAGGAACACCATGAAATCGGGCAGATCGCTCTTGTACACGCCTTCGCGGCCGATCGAGCGCATCAGGTACATGCCCATCGCATAGCCGCCGAGCGCGAAGAACAGCCCGTGCCCAAGGCTCAGGATGCCGCAATAGCCCCACACCAGATCGAGCGCGATGGCGGCCAGCGCAAAGCACATGATCTTGCCGATCAGCGTCAGCGCGTAGGCCGAAAGATGCAGCGGGTGCCCTTCGGGCAGCAGCAGCGCGCAGATCGGCACACCGACCGCCACAATCGCCGTCAGCGCGATCAGCAGCAGCCACACGCGGCCGGAAAACAGCGGTTGCCGCTGCGGCACGGAAAGGCGGAAAGCCTTGCCGGATTTCGATTGGAAACTGCTCATGTCAGGCCTCCGCGCTGCGCCCCTTGAGCGCGAAAAGTCCCTGCGGGCGCTTCTGGATGAAAAGCACGATCAGCACGAGGACGAAAATCTTGGCCAGCACCGCGCCGTAGAACGGCTCGATGAACTTGTTGATGATGCCCAGCCCAAACGCACCGACGATGGTGCCGGCCAGCTGGCCGACGCCGCCGAGCACCACCACCATGAACGAATCGATGATGTAGGCCTGTCCGAGGTCCGGTCCCACATTGCCGATCTGCGACAGCGCGCAGCCGCCAAGCCCGGCAATGCCGGCGCCGAAGGCAAACGCGTAGCTGTCGACCTTCCACGTGCGCACGCCTACGCAGGCGGCCATCGTGCGGTTCTGCGTCGTGGCGCGCACGAACAGGCCCAGGCGCGTGCGGTTCAGCACGGCCCACGCCACCGCCACCACGGCCAGTGCAAACGCGATGATGACCACGCGGTTGTAGGGAATCACCATCCCGGCCATGGCCTGGAAGCCTCCGCTCATCCACACCGGATTGGCCACCTCCACGTTTTGCGCGCCAAAGATCGTGCGCACCGCCTGCATCAGCAGCAGGCTGATACCGAAGGTGGCCAGCAGGGTTTCCAGCGGACGGCCGTAGAGATGGCGCAGCACGATCCGCTCGAGCGCGAAGCCGACCACGCCCGCGGCCAGGAACGACGCCGGCAGCGCGGCCACCAGATACCAATCGAACGCTTGTGGCGCATAAGCGCGAAACAGCGTCTGCACCACGTAGGTGGCATAGGCGCCGATCATCAGGAATTCACCGTGCGCCATATTGATGACGCCGATCAGGCCATATGTGATGGCCAGGCCCAATGCGGCCAGCAGCAGGACGCTGCCCAGGCTCAGGCCGGCAAACAGATTGCCCAGCAACTCCGCGCGACGCTGGTCGCTGCGCAGCACATCGATGGCTTGCTGGGCAGCCACGCGCACGCCCTCGTCGGGTTCCTTGTACTTGCCGGAAGCATCCTTTTCGACCAGCGGCATCAGCTTCTGGCGCGATTGCGGATTGCTGTCGCTGCCCATGATGCGGATTGCCTCGAGCCGCGCATCGCGCGTGGCATCCGTGCCCTGCGCCAATACCGTATTGGCCCAGATCAGGTCCAGGCGCGCGCGCAAACCGGCGTCGGCCTCGGCCTTGCGCGCAGATTCGACGCTCTCACGCGAGGCATTCTCGGGCTGGTCGAGCAGCGTGTTGATGGCCTGCGTGCGCACCGCGATGTCCGGCGATTGCAGCAGCAGGCTGCTGGCGGCACTGTCGACGATGGTGCGCAGGCTGTTGTTCAGCGTCAGCGATTCCAGCTCGTCGTCCTTCACGGTGACGGGCTGACCGGTGAGCGCGTCGAGCGTCTTGTCGCCGTCCTGGCGCACCAGGCCGACCGACGGCGCGTATTGCAATGCGTCATCCTGCAGCGCCTTCAGAAGCGGGCCGGCCTGCTCCGGTGGCGCCTGCGTCAGCTTGGTCAGCGCGGCGGTCTTGGCATCGAAATCGTCGCCGGCCAGCGGCTTCAGGTCGGCCTGCGTGAGGGGCGTGGCCGCCCACAGCGGCGCGGCTGCCAGCAGCAGCATGGCAAGCATGGCGCGTAGCCACGAGGTCAGGGATCGGTGCATTCAGGAGTCTGGTTCGCGCGATGTCTCGCGTCTTGTGTTGGTGGTGATCAAACCCGCGGTGTTCTGCCGCGCCCGCGCACGGGAATGGATCGGGGCGCGGGATCGCCGCACGCGTCGCCGCCTTCGCGACGCGCGCCGCCGCCCTTCGCCCCGCCTCGTCCCCAGCGCGTGGGAACGAGGCGCGCACGAGGTCCGCGCTTAGTTGCCGCCGACCGACACCTTGTCGGCCTTGCCTTCGTTACCCGCGATGAACGGGCTCCAGGGCTGGGCGCGCACGGGCTTCGGCGTCTTCCAGACCACGTTGAACTGGCCGTCGCCCTTCACCTCGCCGATCATCACGGGCTTGTACAGGTGATGGTTGTCGCCCATCGTCAGCGTGAAGCCGTCCGGCGCCTTGAAGGTCTGGCCGTACATCGCGGCGCGCACCTTGTCCGGATCGGTGGTGCCGGCCTTCTTCACGGCCTGCGCCCACATGTGGATGCCGACGTAGGTGGCTTCCATCGGATCGTTGGTCACGCGCTTGTCGCCGCCCGGCAGATTGTTGGCCTTGACCCAGTCGGCCCATTCCTTGCGGAACGCGTCGTTCTGGCTGTTCTTGACCGACATGAAGTAGTTCCACGCGGCCAGATGGCCCACCAGCGGCTTGGTGTCGATGCCGCGCAGTTCTTCCTCGCCCACGGAGAACGCCACCACCGGCACATCCTTGGCCTTCAGGCCAGCGTTGCCGAGTTCCTTGTAGAACGGCACGTTCGAATCGCCGTTGATGGTCGAGATCACGGCGGTCTTGCCGCCCTGCGAGAACTTCTTGATGTTGGCGACAATGGTCTGGTAATCGCTATGACCAAACGGCGTGTAGACCTCTTCGATGTCCTTGTCGGCGACGCCCTTGCTCTTCAGGAACGCGCGCAGGATCTTGTTGGTGGTGCGCGGGTAGACGTAGTCGGTGCCCAGCAGGAAGAAACGCTTGGCGCCGCCGCCTTCCTTGCTCATCAGGTATTCCACGGCCGGAATGGCCTGCTGGTTCGGCGCCGCGCCCGTGTAGAACACGTTCTTGGACATCTCCTCGCCTTCGTACTGCACCGGATAGAACAGCAGCGCGTTGAGTTCCTCATAGACCGGCAGCACCGACTTGCGCGACACCGACGTCCAGCAGCCGAAGGTGACCGCGACCTTGTCCTTGGTGATCAGCTGGCGCGCCTTTTCGGCAAACAGCGGCCAGTTCGATGCGGGGTCCACGACCACGGGCTCGAGCTTGCGTCCCAGCACGCCGCCGCTCTTGTTGATCTCGTCGATCGTCATCAACGCGACGTCCTTGAGCGAGGTCTCCGAAATGGCCATCGTGCCCGACAGCGAATGCAGGATCCCGATCTTGATCGGTTCCTTGGTCTGGGCCATCAGCGGGCTGGTACCAATCAGCGCTGCGGCGGCTACCGCCGACAGCTTCAGCATGTCACGTCGTTTCATTGCAGCTCCCATTTCTTCCGATTTGTCGTATGTGGTCAGGGACTACGCACCCCGGGAGATGCTTCTGCAACTAGCGTGCCATGCGACGGAGCGCGCGGTTTCGCGCCTCGGGCAGCGCTGGCGCGACAAAGCGGCAAGGGAACGATTTCGACGCACCAGGACGGTGCTGTGGGGACAGGGGTCGATGCGCTCGCCCATGCACCGCCGGCGTGCATCGGCACGATCCGGTGCATGGGCGGGCAGCGCGGGTGCATGGCGCACCGCGGGCAATAAAAAACGGGGCCCGAGGGCCCCGTTCTTCAATCCACCGTAACGAAGGTTACTTCATCCACGGCATCATGTTGGCGTTCATGTTGTGCATGATCCAGAGCGAACCGGCCAGCACGATGAACAGGATCAGCACCGTGAACAACAGCGCGGTGACATTCCAGCGCTGGCCGTCCGAGCCGTCCAGGTGCAGGAAGTACTTCAGGTGCACGACGATCTGGACGGCCGCCATGCCCAGGATGATCCAGAGCATGGTGCCACGGTCCATCGTACCGTCCATCACAATCTTGAACGGGATCACCGTTAGGATCACGGCCAGCACGAAGCCGATCACATACGACTTGACGCTGCTGTGGCCGTGCGATGCGCCGTGGGCGCTCGTAGCGTGTTGCTGTGCCATTTACATTGCTCCCATCAGGTAGACGACGGTGAACACACCGATCCAGACCACGTCCAAGAAGTGCCAGAACAGGCTGAGGCAGTTCAGGCGTTTGGCCACGGCCGGGGTCAGGCCCTTCTTCGACAGTTGCCACATCAGCACCAGCATCCACAGCATGCCGCTGGCCACGTGCAGACCGTGGGTGCCCACGAGCGTGAAGAACGACGACAGGAACGCGCTGCGGCTCGGGCCGGCGCCTTCGTGGATCAAGTGCGCGAACTCGTTGATTTCCATCGCCATGAAGCCTGCGCCAAGCAGGAACGTCACGGCCAGCCAGAACATCACGCGGCCGCGCTGCTGGTTCTGCATCGACACCATGGCGAAGCCGTAGGTGATCGACGACACCAGCAGGATGGCGGTTTCCACGAGCACATAGTTGAGCTCGAAGATCTCCTTGGCCGTCGGGCCGCCAGCCACTTCGCCGCGCAACACGGCGAACGCGGCGAACAGGCACGCGAACAAGATACAGTCGCTCATCAGGTACAGCCAGAAACCAAAGATGGTGTTCTCGCTGGTGTCGTGATGCGCGTGGTCGTGCGCCTCGTCGTGCGAGTGCGCGGGGGCTTGCGCCCCAAAGCGGTCAAGAACTTCTGTCGACATGGTGATCAGCCCTGGGCAGCAATGCGCTGCTGATAGCGCGTTTCGATCTGCTCGACCTCGGAGGCCGGCACGTAGTAATCGATATGGTCGTCGTTGGCGCGGCGGATGAACGCCACCACCATGCCGATCAGACCCACGGCGGCAAGCCACCAGATGTGCCAGACCAGCGCGAAACCGAGCGCCAGGCTCCAGGCGCCCATGTAGAAGCCGGCAGCCGTGTTCTTCGGCATGTGGATCTGCTCGAAGCCGTCGGTGCGGATGGTTTCGCCGCGGGCCTTCATGTCGGCGAATGCGTCCAGGTCACGCACCACCGGGGTGTGCGCGAAGTTGTAGAACGCGGGCGGCGACGACGTGGCCCACTCCAGCGTACGACCGCCCCACGGATCGCCCGTGACGTCGGCCAGCTTCTTGCGGTCGCGGATCGACACAACGATCTGCAGCACCTGGAAGAAGATGCCCAGCGCAACGAACACCACGCCCACCACGGCCAGATGCAGCCACGGCGTCCATTCCGGATTGTTGGTGTGGTTCAGGCGACGGGTCATGCCCATCAGGCCCAGCACGTACAGCGGCATGAAGGCGAAGTAGAAACCGACGATCCAGCACCAGAACGCGCACTTGCCCAGGCGCTCGTTCAGCTTGAAGCCGAACGCCTTGGGCCACCAGTACGTGACGCCGGCCAGGTAGCCGAACAGCACGCCGCCGATGATCACGTTGTGGAAGTGGGCGATCAGGAACAGGCTGTTGTGCAACACGAAGTCGGCTGCCGGCACGGCCATCAGCACGCCGGTCATGCCGCCGATCACGAACGTGATCATGAAGCCGAGCGTCCACAGCACCGGCGAGGTGAACTGCACGCGGCCACGGTACATCGTGAACAGCCAGTTGAAGATCTTCACGCCCGTCGGGATCGAGATGATCATCGTCGTGATGCCGAAGAACGCATTCACGTTGGCGCCGGAGCCCATCGTGAAGAAGTGGTGCAGCCACACGATGAACGACAGCACCATGATCGCGCTCGTCGCGTACACCATCGACTTGTAGCCGAACAGCTTCTTGCCCGAGAACGTTGCGATGATTTCCGAGAAGATGCCGAACGCCGGCAGCACCAGGATGTAGACCTCGGGGTGGCCCCAGATCCAGATCAGGTTCACGTACATCATGGCGTTACCGCCGCCTTCGTTCGTGAAGAAGTGCATGTCGAAGTAGCGATCCAGGCCCAGCAGCGCCAGCGACACCGTCAGCACCGGGAAGGCCGCCACGATCAGCACGTTGGTGCACAGCGCGGTCCAGGTGAACACCGGCATGCGCATCAGCGTCATGCCCGGGGCGCGCATCTTCAGGATCGTCACCAGGAAGTTCACGCCGGTCAGCAACGTCCCCAACCCGGAAATCTGCAGCGCCCACAGGTAGTAGTCGACCCCCACGCCCGGGCTGTAGTCCAGACCCGACAGCGGCGGATACGCAAGCCAGCCGGTCCGCGCGAATTCGCCAACGCCCAGCGACACGTTCACCAGCATCGCGCCGGCCACGAACAGCCAGAAGCTCAACGTGTTCAGGAACGGGAAAGCCACGTCGCGCGCGCCGATCTGCAGCGGCACCACCAGGTTCATCAGACCCGTCATCAGCGGCATCGCCACGAAGAAGATCATGATCACGCCGTGGGCCGTGAACACCTGGTCATAGTGTTCGGGCGGCAGGAAGCCAGTGGCGCCATTGGTGGCAACCGCCAGCTGGGTACGCATCATGACCGCGTCGGCAAAGCCGCGCAGCAGCATGATCAGCGCCACCAGCGAGTACATCACGCCGATGCGCTTGTGGTCGACCGAGGTAATCCACTCGGTCCACAGGTAGCCCCACTTCTTGAAATACGAGATCGCACCGAGCAGCGCCAGCCCGCCAAGGGCGACGCAGGTCAGTGTGATCATGATGATCGGCTCATGAAACGGAATCGCCGACAAAGTCAATTTGCCAAACATCATTGCTCCTAGATTTGCGCGCCCACGGCCGGCTTGGCCGGCGTGGTCATGGATACACGCTCTTCGCCAAGCGTGTTGCGCGACGTGCAGACCGGACCGCCTTCGAAACCTTCGCGGGCCATGGCACGGCCGTCGTGCCCCATGTATTGATGCAGGATGCCGGTGAACAGGCCGTCTTCGACGCGGCCGAAGTACGTCACCGGATCTGCTTCGCTCGGCTTGGCCAGGACCTTGTAGTCCGCCGAAGCGAGCTGTTTGCTGGACGCGCGCACCTGCTCCACCCACTTGTCGAATTCGAAGTTCAACATCGCGATGGCCTTGAACTTCATGCCCGAGAAGCCGCCGCCGCTGTAGTTGGCGGACATGCCGTCGAACGTACCGGCTTCATTGGCAATGAGGTGCAGCTTGGTTTCCATCCCGGCCATGGCGTAGACCTGGCTACCCAGTTGCGGGATGAAGAACGAATTCATGATCGAATCCGAGGTGATCTTGAAGTTCACCGGCGTACCCACCGGCAGCGCCAGTTGGTTGACCGTCGCGATCTTCAGTTCCGGATAGATGAACAGCCACTTCCAGTTCATCGCCACCGCCTCGACCGTGACCGGCTTGACGTTCGACTCGATCGGCTTGTACGGATCGAGATCGTGCGACGACTTCCACGTGATGATGCCCAGCGCGATGATGATCAGGCACGGGATCAGCCAGACCACCACTTCGATCTTGGTCGAGTGCGACCAGTCCGGATCATAAGTGGCCGACTTGTTGCTGGCGCGATACTTCCACGCGAACACCACGGTCAGGATGATGACGGGCACCACCACCAGCAGCATCAGCCAGGTGGCAATCAGGATGATGCCCTTGATGTCCACGCCGACTTGCCCCTTGGGGTTCATCAGCGCGAAGTCGCAGCCGGCCAGCAGGAGCAGGCCAAGACAAGGCAGGAACCGCGTCAGGCGCGGCATTGTTGGTTTCTTCATGTCACGACGGTCTGGTTGCGCCACGCCTGTGCACAAGCGTGACACCGCCACCTGCTGCACGGGGCAACGGGCTGGCTGGGCTGGGGAAAACCGGGGACGTGTCCAAATGGCGCGTGCGGATGGGGCGATGCAAACGCCGGCGGACCATGCGGCCGGGCAACGCCATGAGCGCGGCTGGACAGATACTGACGACTGCGTGCGCAAAACGCGGGGGGGCGCCAAGCGTGCGCTGAGGTGACCGACTGCCTGAACTGCGATCGTTCCCGGTTCGGAGCAGCCACCGGGACAAGCGTTGTGTCACGATGCTCACGCGATTTCCGCCTGCTTTTGACCACCCCGCCAGCGCAGCGAGAACGGTCTCCGAGCGGATATCGCATTACATAAAACATCGTTGGGCGCGACTGTACCGCAACGCAACATTGCGGGTAAACCCAAACACAACAGAAACACTGTTCTTTTAATCGGACAATGTTCGCCGGTGTCGGACGACGGAAACACTCACGACATGATTCATCTTGAAAGCACGAATCTTGTGGACAAAAACAAAGGGCCGCGTTCTAGCGGCCCCGATTTTCACACCCACTTTTTACATCCACTTCTACGCCAAGTTTCCGCGCCTGCCGTCCCACCGGCTGACGGCTGGCCGGCGATGGACGATCGACGCGCGGCGACGCGCCGGCGTTACGAATATCGCCGGCTGATCGATTCCGCCACGCAGACCGGCCGATCGCTGCCCTCGCGCTCGACGGTGACTTCCCAGGTCGACTGCGCACCCACCAGACCGTTCGGTGCCGGTTCGAGCCGCTCTACCTTCAGCAGCTTGATCCTAGCCCGCAGACGGCTGCCGACCGGTACGGGCGCGGTGAATCGCACCCGGTTCAGTCCGTAGTTCACGCCCATCTTGACGCCCTCCATGTGGATCGCGTTCTGCATGAACTGCGGTAGTAACGACAGCGTCAGGAAGCCATGCGCCACCGGCGCGCCAAACGGCGACTCGCGCCTGGCGCGCTCGACGTCGACGTGAATCCACTGGTGATCGCCCGTGGCTTCGGCAAACAGGTTGACCTGCTGCTGGGTGATCTCGAACCAGTCGCTCAGTGCCACTTCCTGACCCTGGAGCGACTCCAGCTCTTCCAGCGAGGCAATGGTGCGCATTGATTGTCTCCTATTGTCTTGATGTCTTTTTGTGGTTCGGGCTCGGGTGTCAGCCGGGGCGGCGCTGGTACATGCCCATGCCCTTGACGGTGCAGACCGTTTCGCCCTTCTGGTTGGTGGCGACCCATTGCGTCAGCACCACGCCGCGGTCCGGTTTTGAACTCGATGGACGCGCCTCCAGGACCTTCAGCACGGCCGTCAGCGTATCGCCGGCATAAACCGGCTTGAGCCAGCGGACCTCGTCGACGCCGGGCGAGCCCATGCTGGTCGATCGGTCGCCCATCGACTGTACCAGCAGCCGCATGATGATGCCGCAGGTCATCCACCCACTGGAAATCAGACCGCCGTAGATACTTTTCTCGGCGGCGGCCTTGTCGATATGGAACGGTTGCGGGTCGTACTGGCGCGCAAACGCGATGATCTCTTCTTCGGTGACGTGATAGCTGCCCAAGGGCAGTTCGCTGCCAACCACATAGTCTTCGAAGTACATCTTGCTGGACATCGGGGGCTCCAAAGCAAAAAACCGCGCTCGGGGTGTCCGGCGCGGTTCAAGGTTTTACCCTGCTATCAGGCAGCTTCCTGGAAACCAGGCTGGCTTGCGAAGCGGGCCAGATGGTGATCGACATCGCCGAACGTGGTGTTGATCAGCGTGAGCCGCTTGAACATGTGCGCGGCCGGCAGTTCGTCGGTGACGCCCATGCCGCCGTGGATCTGCACGGCTTCCTGGCCGACCGAGCGCGCTGCCTGACCGACGCGCGCCTTGGCGGCGGACACATAGCGACGGCGCTCTTCCGGCGTCGACTCCTCGAAACGCGCGGCGGCAAGCAGTGTGATCGAGCGCGATTGCTCGGCGTGGATGAACATCTCGACCATGCGATGCTGCAGCGCCTGGAAGCGCGCGATCGGCACGCCAAACTGCTGGCGGGTCTTGGCGTATTCGAGCGTGGCGGCGTTGAGCGTATCCATCACGCCCACCGCTTCGGCGCACAGCAGCACCGCGGCGTAGTCGGCGGTGGCTTCGAGCACGTCCCAGCCCTTGCCTTCGGCGCCCAGCAGCGTGGCCGACGCATCGGTCAGCGTCACGTCGGCGGCGCGCAGATTATCGATGGTGCGATAGTCCTGAATGCTGACGCCGGCGCCGTTGGTGTCGACCAGGTACAGCGAAATGCCGTCGCGATCCGATTGAGCGCCGGTGGTGCGGGCCGAGACCACAAGCTTGTCCGCCTGGGCGCCGTGAATCACGACGACCTTGCGGCCATTGAGCTTGCCTCCCTTGGCGCTGACCGTCACGTTGTTCAGCTCGTAGCGCGCCTGCGGCTCGTTGAACGCCGTGGCCAGCTTGACTTCGCCGCCCGCAACCTGCTCCAGCAGTGCTTCCTGGCCACCGGCCAGCTTCAGCGCATGCGCGGCCACCACGGTGGCGAGGTACGGCTCCACCACTAGGCCACGGCCCAATTGCTCCTGCACCACCATCATGTCGACCGCGGTGCCTGAGAAACCGCCCTGCTCTTCAGGGATCGGCAGCGCCGTCAGGCCCAGTTCGACCAGCGCGCCCCACGCCTGGACGCCGTAGCCGGCGTCGGTCTTGATGTTCTTCTTGCGCGATTCAAAGTCGTAGCTCTTTTCGACAAAACGGCGGATCGCGTCGGCCAGTTGCTTCTGTTCGTCGCTGAGATTGAAGTTCATGTTGCGTGTCTCCTCACAGCCCCAGAATCATCTGGCTGATGATGTTCTTTTGGATTTCGTTGGAACCACCGTAGATCGACGTCTTGCGGTAGTTGAAGTAGTACGCGGCCAGCGGCGCGGCATCGTCATAGCCGGTCACCGAATGCTCGTGTTCGCATTCGAGATACGCGGTGTCGAACGGCTGGGCATACGGTCCAACCGCCTCGACCATCAGCTCCGTCAGCAACTGCTGGATCTCGGTGCCCTTGATCTTGAGCATCGACGCCTCGGGGCCAGGGCCCTTGCCAGCGGCTTCGCTGGACACCACGCGCAACACGGTGATTTCCAGCGCCATGAGCTCCACTTCCAGCGCGGCAACCTTGGCGCCGAACACCGGGTCTTCCAGCAGCGGCTTGCCGTTCTTCTGCTGCTGACGCGCCACGCGCTTCAGGAAGCCCAGCTCGCGCTTGGAGTTACCCACGCGGGCAATGCCAGTACGCTCGTGGCCGAGCAGGTACTTGGCGTACGTCCAGCCGCGGTTTTCCTCGCCCACGCGGTTCTCGACCGGCACCTTGACGTTATCGAAGAAGACTTCGTTCACCTCGTGCTCTTCGTCGAGCATGATGATCGGGCGCACCGTGATGCCCGGCGTCTTCATGTCGATCAGCAGGAACGAGATGCCCTCCTGCTTCTTGGCTTCCGGGTCGGTGCGGACCAGGCAGAAGATCATGTCGGCATGTTGGCCCAGCGTGGTCCACGTCTTCTGGCCATTCACGATGTAGTGCTTGCCGTCCGGCGTCAGTTCGGCGCGCGTCTTCAGCGAGGCAAGATCCGAACCGGAGCCGGGTTCCGAATAACCCTGGCACCACCAGTCCGTGCAATCGAGGATACGCGGCAGGTAGTACGACTTCTGCTCCGCATTGCCGTACTTCATGATCACCGGCGCAACCATCGCCACGCCGAACGGCAGCACGCCGGGCGCGCCGACGCGGGCATTTTCCTCATCCCAGATATGGCGCTGCGTAGCGTTCCAGCCGGTGCCGCCGAATTCGACCGGCCAGTGCGGGGCCGACCAGCCCTTGCCGGCGAGCGTCTTGTGCCAGCGCACCAGATCGTCGCGGTTGGGGCGGCGATGATTGAGTACCTTTTCGCGGATATCCGCCGGCAGGTTGGCTTCGAGCCAGCTGCGCACTTCCTGACGGAAGGCGTTGTCGGCCGCCGAGTAGTTGAGATCCATGCCCGTCTCCATTGGTGGTGCCGGCGCGGGAACCGGCGGTTTGTTTTACCTGCGCATCACTGCGCGGGTAAAACCGGGCACAGGATGCTTGTTCAGTGGGCCGTCTGCTTCAATGCGTCCGGCACGATGAGCGGAAAGGCGTCGATACCCTCGTCGGCCAGCGCCTGCACATCTTCGGCAGTTGCCGAACCGCGAATGCCGCGTTCGGGCGCCTCCTGATAATGCATACGTCGCGCCTCTTCCACGAAACGCTCGCCAACATCCTCGGTTTGCGCCAGCACCTGGCGCACGGCTTTGAGGTATTGCGCTTGCAGCGCCTGCATCATCTGCTGCGCTTGCGCATCGCCCGCATTGCCCGTGCGTGGTTGCGTCGGCGCCTGCCTGGCGGTGGCGCCGGAGAGATTCAGGCGCGGAGCACTGGGCAGGCGGCTGACCGCATGGTCGCCACAGACCGGACATTGGACGAGGTCACGTGAAATCTGCGTTTGCGCATCTTCTTCCGAGGCAAACCAGCCCTCGAAACGATGGTCTTGCGCACAGCACAGGTCGAGCACCTTCATGATCTTTCCAGCCCGTCGGGCAATGTTATCCGTGATTCGAAATTTTGTGAACGGTCGTGCTAATTTTTTTCGTGACCGTTTTCGCCAGGCAGGATGCGTGCAAAACACAATCTTGTCGTCCGCATGCGCCTGGCGTGCCAAACCAAGGGAAAACCCCGTGCCGGCTGCCCGGCAAGCTTATCAGCAATGCAGCAAATCAGCCGGCCGCGCGACGTGCCGGGAATGGCGGCTCGGCCTGCTCGCCCGGCTGCCAAACGCCAGAGACAATTTTCTCCAGCCAGAGCGCGCCGATGATCGTCTTCACATCCGTGATGCGTCCCTGGCGCACCCAGTCGATGACCTGCCCCACCGGCGTGACAAACGTCTCCAGGAACTCGCCGTCGTCGAGCTTGGCTTCGCCCGCCGTCAGATCGCGCGCGAGAAAAAGGTCGATGAATTCGGTCGAATAGGAAATCACGGGATGAATGCGCGTCAGATAGTCCCAGCGCGTCGCCGTGTAGCCAGTCTCTTCGAGCAGCTCGCGCTGGCCGCAGCGCAACGCGCCTTCCTCGGGATCAAGCTTCCCAGCGGGAAATTCGAGCATGACTTCGCCGACTGGATAGCGGAATTGCCGTTCCATCAGAACGGTGCCATCGTCGAAAAGCGGAATCATCATCACCGCACCGGGGTGCAATACGTACTCGCGGCCGGTCTGTTTGCCGTCCGGCAGCCGCACGATGTCCTGTTTGAGCGTAAGGAATTTGCCGCGATGAATCGTCGCCGAAGCGACGGCTACTTCTTTCAGATGATCATCCGATTGATTGGACGATTCGGAAACTGCGGCGGGAGTCTTGTCGGTCATGAACGCTCCGGAGTTGCACGAACCCGGGCGCTGGCAAGGGCCGGCGGATCAGGCCGTGCGATGTTTGACCAGATATTGCCAAGTGAAGCCAGGGAAGGCGAACACCAGCATCATGCACGCGGTGATGGCATAGAACTGCCAGCCCTGCGGAAACGCGTTGCCAAGACTCGCTTCCACTGCAAAGCCGACCATGCCGGCCACCACGTACCAGACGACGAGTTCAACCGCGCGCAGCCACAGCGGCTTGCGGGGCCATTTCAGCCCCACCGCCGCAAACAGGCGCTGATTGACGAACGGCAGGTTGGCACAGATAAGTGCCAACACGATGACAAACCAGCCGCCCGCCGATGAACTCATGTCGTCGCCTTATCAGCTAAGTCCTACGAGGCCAGCGTCGCGCGGATGGCCTGGTAGCACAGGTTCATCAGCGCCGCGGGGAACAGGCCCAGCAGAATAACGGCCAGGCCGTTCAGGCTCAACACCGAGCGCAAGCCCATCGATGCTTCCAGCGGCTCTTCGCCAGCCGGTGCGTCGAAGTACATCAGCTTCACGACGCGCAGGTAATAGAACGCACCGATCAGCGAGAACACCACAGCCAGTACGGCAAGCCAGGTCATGCCGGATTTCACCACTGCCTGCAGCACCGCGAGCTTGGCGTAGAAACCGACGGTCGGCGGGATGCCGGCCATCGAGAACATCATCACCAGCATCAACAGCGCAAACCACGGATGGCGGCGCGACATGCCTTTCAGGTCATCGAGCGTTTCGGCTTCGAAGCCCTTGCGCGTACGGATCAGGATCAGCCCGAAGGTGCCGAGCGTGGTCAGCATGTAGGTGATCGAGTAAAACATCGATGCACTATATGCGTTGGCCGCGCCGTCAGCCTTGTTGGCCACCACACCGGACAGCATGCCCAGCAGGATGAAACCCATGTGCGAGATCGTCGAATACGCCAGCATCCGCTTCAGATTGGTCTGAACGATAGCCGTCAGGTTACCGATGATCAGCGATGCAATCGACAGCACGACCAGCATCGTCTGCCAGTCCGTGGCCAGCGGCAGCAGGCCCTCGACCAGCAAGCGCATGATCAGCGCGAATGCCGCGACCTTCGGACCGGCGGCGATCAGCAGCGTCACCGCGGTTGGCGAACCCTGGTAGATATCCGGGATCCACATGTGGAACGGTGCGGCGCCGAGCTTGAACGACACGCCGGCAACAATGAACACCACGCCGAACGCCAGCATCGTCGTATTGACGCGGCCGGATTCGACCACACGGAATACTTCGCCGAGATTGAGCGAGCCGGTAGCGCCGTACATCATCGACATGCCGTACAGCAGGAAACCCGAAGCGAGTGCGCCGAGTACGAAGTACTTGATCGCCGACTCCGAGGTCACGCGCGAATCGCGGCGCAGTGCAACCAGCGCGTACGACGACAGCGACAACAGTTCCAGACCGAGGTAGAGCGTCAGGAAGTTGTTGCCGGTGATCATCACGATCTGACCGCCGAGCGTGAACAGCGCGAGCATGTAGAACTCGCCCGCGAACATGTCGCGCTCACCGAGGTAGGTACGCGTGTAGACCAGCGTGAGCAGCATGCCCAGCGCACAGAATGCCGACAGCACGTTGGCCATCGGATCGATTACGACCAGGTTGGCGAACGCATAGTGCGTTTCGCCGCCGGCGGCGTTCATGGCGAACCACACCGCAAGCACCAGCGTGGTCAGCAGCGAGAGCGGATAAGCCACGCTCGTGCGGGCCTTGCCACGCGCTAGGTCGATCCAGTTGATCGCCGCAATGGCGATCGCCAGGAAGATGATTGGCGCCACCGGGGCCAGGCTAGAGGACGATTGCATGTTGATTTCTCTCCCCCGCTTACAGCTTGGACTGTGCCACGTGGGACAGCAGGTTCACCACCGACGCGTGCATCACATCGGTGAAGGGTTTCGGGTACAAGCCCATGTACAGCGTCAGGATCGCCAGAAGGCCGAGCATGAGGAACTCGCGCTTGTTCAGGTCCAGCAATTCGCGCACGTGCTGGTGCACGATATCGCCAAAGATCACGCGCTTGACCATCCACAGCGAATATGCAGCGCCGAAGATCAGGGCCGTCGCGGCCAGCAGGCCGATCCAGAAATTGAACTTGACCGCACCCAGGATCACCATGAATTCGCCCACGAAGCCCGACGTCGCCGGCAGGCCGCAGTTGGCCATGGCGAAAAACACCGAGAACGCCGCGAACTTCGGCATCACATTGACCACGCCGCCGTAATCGGCGATCTGGCGCGAGTGCACGCGGTCGTACAGCACGCCGATGCACAGGAACATCGCACCCGACACGAAACCGTGCGAGATCATCTGCACGATACCGCCTTCGACGCCGATCTCATTGAAGATGAAGAAGCCCAGCGTCACGAAACCCATGTGGGCAATCGACGAGTACGCCACGAGCTTTTTCATGTCGGCCTGGACCAGCGCCACGAGGCCGATGTAGATCACCGCGATCAGCGACAGCGTGATGATGAACGGCGCCATGTAGTGGCTGGCGTCCGGCGCGATCGGCAGCGAGAACCGCAGGAAACCATACGCACCCAGCTTCAGCATGATTGCCGCCAGCACGACGGAACCACCGGTCGGTGCTTCCACGTGAGCATCGGGCAGCCAGGTATGTACCGGCCACATCGGCACCTTCACGGCAAACGCCATGAAGAACGCCACGAAGATCGCGATCTGCTCCTCGAGCGACAGCTTGGCCTGGTGCCAGGTCAGGATGTCGAACGAGCCGGTCTTGTTGTACAGGTACAGCAGCGCAACCAGCGTCAGCAGCGAGCCGAGCAGCGTGTAGAGGAAGAACTTGAACGCGGCGTAGACGCGGTTCGGACCACCCCAGACACCGATGATGATGTACATCGGGATCAGCGTGGCTTCGAAGAACACGTAGAACAGCATGCCGTCCAGCGCCGAGAACACGCCGACCATCAGGCCCGACAGGATCAGGAACGCCGCCATGTACTCGGCCACGCGCTCGGTGATCACTTCCCAGGCCGAGATCACGACGATCACGGTGATGAACGCGGTCAGTACCACAAACCACATCGAGATGCCGTCCACGCCGAGGTGGTAGGCAATATTGAAGCGTTCGATCCAGTTTGCGTGTTCCACGAACTGCATTGCGGCAGTCGAGGTGTCGAAGTGGAGTACCAGCGGCAGCGTCACGACGAAGCTCGCGACGGCGCCGAACAGCGACATCCAGCGCACGAAGCATTTGCTGCGGTCGGAACCGAACATCAATACCAGCAGGCCGAAGAAGATAGGCAGCCAGATTGCGAGAGACAGAACCATTTCTTTGTTTTCCTTACTTGGTGCCTATCACTTGGTGCCTATCACGCCAGTGATCGTCAGCGTCAGGAGCACCAGCATGCCGATGATCATCGCGAAAGCGTAATGGTAGATATAGCCGGACTGCAGATAACGGCTGGCCGAGGCAAACGATGCCACCACGCGGGCCGATCCGTTGACGAAGAGACCGTCAATGAAGCTTTGGTCGCCGCCCTTCCACAAGCCCGTGCCTAGCAGCCGCGCACCGCGCGCAAACACTGCCTGGTTGAACGCATCCATGTAGTACTTGTTGTCGAGCAACTTGTACAGGCCAGAGAAACGCTGCTTGATGGCCTCGGGGATATCCGGACGCTTCATGTAGAAGAACCAGGACAGCACCACGCCAGCAATGGCCAGCCACAGCACCGGCGTCGTCAGCGAGTGAATCGCCATCGGCACCCAGCCGTGGAACGCTTCCTTGAGCTCTTCCATTGCGTGGTGGTTCTCGCCGACGAAAATCACGTCCTTGAACGCCACGCCGTGCTTGAAGAATTCACCAAACAGCATCGGTTCGATAGCGATGGCGCCAATGATCACCGACGGGATGGCCAGCAGCACCAGCGGCAGCGTCACCACCCACGGCGACTCGTGCGGCTTCTGGCCCGGGGCCAGACCATGATGATGGTCGTCGCCGTGCGCTTCCTCTTCTTCCTCGTGATGGTCATGGTGCGCGTGGACCTTGCCGAAACGCTCCTCACCGTGGAACACCAGGAAGTACATGCGGAACGAGTAGAACGCCGTGACGAACACACCGGCCAGCACGGCGAAGTAGGCAAAGCCCGAACCCGCCAGGTGCGACTCGGCCACCGCTTCGATGATCGAATCCTTCGAGTAGAAGCCCGAGAAGAACGGCGTGCCGATCAGGGCAAGCGAACCGACCAGCGACGTGATCCACGTGATGGGCATGTACTTGCGCAGGCCGCCCATGTTGCGGATGTCCTGGTCGTGGTGCATGCCGATGATCACCGAGCCCGCGGCCAGGAACAGCAGCGCCTTGAAGAATGCGTGCGTCATCAGGTGGAACACCGCCACCGAGTAGGCCGACGCGCCCAGCGCCACGGTCATGTAGCCAAGCTGCGACAGCGTGGAATACGCCACCACGCGCTTGATGTCGTTCTGGATGATGCCCAGGAAACCCATGAACAGCGCAGTGATTGCACCGATGACCAGCACGAACGACAGCGCGGTGTCCGACAGTTCGAACAGCGGCGACATGCGCGAGACCATGAAAATGCCGGCGGTCACCATGGTGGCCGCGTGGATCAGCGCGGAAATCGGCGTCGGGCCTTCCATCGAATCAGGCAGCCACACGTGCAGCGGGAACTGAGCCGACTTGCCCATCGCGCCGATGAACAGGCAGATGCAGGCCACGGTAATCATCAGCCAGTCCGTGCCCGGGAAGATCACCGTCGCCAGTTGCTCGCGCTGGGCGAACACGTCCGTGTAGTTCATGCTGCCGCTGTAGGCCAGCAGCAGGCCGATGCCCAGGATGAAACCGAAGTCGCCCACGCGGTTGACCAGGAACGCCTTCATGTTGGCGAAGATCGCGGTCGGTCGCGTGTACCAGAAGCCGATCAGCAGGTACGACACCAAACCCACCGCTTCCCAGCCGAAGAACAGCTGCAGGAAGTTGTTGCTCATCACGAGCATCAACATCGAGAAGGTGAACAGCGAGATGTAGGCGAAGAAGCGGTTGTAGCCAGGATCCCCTTCCATGTAGCCGACGGTGTAGATGTGCACCATCAGCGAGACGAAGGTTACGACCACCATCATCATCGCGGTCAGCGAATCGACCAGGAAGCCGACCTCGAGCTTCAGCGCACCGATCGTCATCCATTCGTACACGGTGGCGTTGTAGCCGGCGCCGTTCATCACGTCCAGCAGAACCATCACCGACAGGACGAAGGCGATGGCGACGCCGAGAATCGTCGCCGAATGGGCCGCCACCCGGCCGCCGCGCGACTCCGAGGAAAACAGGCCGAAGAACTTGGTACCAAACAGACCGGCTATCGCGGCGCCGGCGAGCGGCGCCAGCGGGATCGCCAGCAGCAGGTTGGGGTTGAGCGTGGTTGCCATAGGACGCTTATTGGTGTGCGGTCAGGGAACAGTCGTGGTTCTGGACGAGGATGGTCATGTCAGCCCTTGAGGGTATCCATGTCATCGACGTTGATCGTGTCCAGGTTACGGAACAGCACGACCAGAATTGCCAGACCGATTGCCGACTCGGCGGCGGCCACCGTGAGGATGAAGAAAACGAAAACCTGTCCGGCCAGGTCGCCCATGTAGTGCGAGAAGGCGACGAAGTTCATGTTGACCGCAAGCAGCATCAGTTCGAGCGCCATCAGCAGCACGATGACGTTCTTGCGGTTCAGGAAGATGCCAACGATGCTGATCGCAAAAAGGATGGCACCGAGCACGAGAAAGTGAGCGAGAGACAGCACAGCGGGTTCTCCGGGCTTAGTTCTTGTTGGCGGTTGCCGCGGCATCCGCTTCGGCCCGGCCCTCGGCCGGCAGTTTCACCAGGCGCACGCGCTCGTCGCGGCGCACGCGCAGCTGCGCGCCCACGTCCTGCGCCTTGACGTCCTTGCGGCGGCGCAGGGTCAGCGCCACGGCCGCGATGATCGCCACCAGCAGGATCACGCCCGCCACTTCGAAGGCGTAGATGTAGTCCGTGTAGATCAGCTTGCCCAGCGCGGCGGTGTTCGAGTAGGTCGGATCCTGCGCACCGGGCGGCAGCACGGCGTTGGTGGTGCCGACGAAGTTGCGCACCAGCACGATCGCCATTTCCGCGATGATCAGCGCGCCCACTACCGAGGCCATCGGCACGTAAGTCCAGAAGTCGCGCCGCAGGTGCTCGATGTCGATATCGATCATCATCACGACGAACAGGAACAGCACCATCACGGCGCCGACGTAGACCAGCACAAGCAAGATGGCGAGGAACTCGGCCTTCAGGATCATCCAGATCGCTGCGGCCGTGAAAAACGCCAGGACGAGGAACAGTGCGGAATGCACCGGATTCTTCGCGGTGATGACTTTCAGTGCAGACAGCACCAGCACCAACGCAAAGACATAGAAGATGGTGGTCGTGAGTTCCATGGTCCGTATCGGATCCTCTTTGAGCCGGCCGGCGAGGCGCCCTGCTGGGCGACCCGCTTGCGGCGCGGCATCCTTCCGTGGCCCCTGCGGGGCCGATTCAATTTCGTTTGCCGGGCCGGGACACTGCGTGCCCTGCCCGACCCTGCCTGGATCGCTTAGCGATACTTGGCGTCCGCGGCCTTGGCTGCGGCGATCTGCGGCTCGTAGCGGTCGCCCACTGCGAGCAGCATGTCCTTCGTGAAGTACAGGTCGCCGCGCTTTTCGCCGTGGTATTCGAGAATATGCGTCTCGACGATGGCGTCGACCGGGCAGGCTTCCTCGCAGAAACCGCAGAAAATGCACTTGGTCAGATCGATGTCGTAGCGCGTGGTGCGGCGGGTGCCGTCATTGCGTACATCCGATTCGATCGTGATGGCCAGCGCCGGGCACACCGCTTCGCACAGCTTGCATGCGATGCAGCGCTCTTCCCCATTGGGATAGCGGCGCAGTGCGTGCAGGCCGCGGAAGCGCGGCGACATCGGCGTTTTCTCTTCCGGGAACTGGACAGTGATCTTCCGGGCAAAGAGATAGCGGCCAGTCAGAGCCATGCCCTTGAAGAGTTCCTTCAGGAGCAGGCTGTTGAAAAAGTCCTTGATGGCGAGCAGCATGACGATTGCTTCCTAAGTATTTCCGCGCGGTGCGCACGGGCCCATCGGGCTGCGCACCGTCGCCTGGCCTCTTAGTGCCAGATATTCCACGGCGACTTGATCCAGATCGCCACAATGATCAGCCACGCCACGGTCAGCGGAATGAAGATCTTCCAACCCAGACGCATGATCTGGTCATAGCGGTAACGCGGGAACGAAGCACGGATCCAGATAAACACCGACAGCAGCAGGAAAACCTTGGCAATCAGCCAGAAGAAGCCGGGGATCGCATTGGTGATCGCGCTGGAGAACGGCGGCGCCCATCCACCCAGGAACATCAACGCGGTCATCGTCGAGATGACGATCATGTTGATGTACTCGGCCAGGAAGAACAGCGCGAACGTCATGCCCGAATACTCGATCATGTGACCGGCCACGATCTCCGATTCGCCTTCCACCACGTCGAACGGGTGACGATTGGTTTCGGCCACGCCCGAAATGAAGTACACGCCGAACATCGGCAGCAGCGGCAGCCAGTTCCACGACAGGATGTTCAGGCCCATGTTGGCGAAGTAACCGGTGTTCTGGCCATTCACGATGGCGGACAGGTTCAGGCTGCCCGACACCATCAGCACCGTTACCAGTGCAAAACCCATGGCGATTTCATACGACACCATCTGGGCAGCGGCGCGCATTGCGCCAATGAACGCGTACTTCGAGTTCGACGCCCAGCCAGCCAGGATCACGCCGTAGACGCCCACCGAGCTGATGGCCATCACATACAGCAGCCCGGCATTCACGTCTGCCATTACCGCTTCGGCCTGGAACGGAATCACCGCCCACACCGCCACGGCCGGCATCAGCACCATCAGCGGCGCCACCAGATACATGCCCCGGTTGATCTGCGACGGGAACATGACTTCCTTGAGCAGCAGCTTCAGCACGTCGGCGATCGGCTGCAGCAAGCCCAGCGGACCGACGCGGTTCGGCCCGATACGGACGTGCATCCAGCCGATCAGCTTGCGCTCCCAGAGAATCAGGTAGGCCACGCACAGCAGCAGCGGCACCACAATGACCACGGCACGGATCAGGATCCACAGCGGCGTCCAGACGCTGCCGAAGATGGCCTGGCCTTGCGAGGTAATGAAGTCGATCATGTTGCTATCCCGCTCTTCTTATACAGTTGCCGTTGCGGCTGGCTGCCCGGCCGACAGATCGATGGCCTTTTCGACAGTGACATTGCCGAACAGGGCGCCCAGCGTGGCGGCTGCCACCGTGGCGGCCGGCACACGAACGGTGTTGGCCGGCAGCGTCTTTTCGAGCGCCGCGGGCAACACCACGCTGGCGCCGTCCTGCGTCACACGTACCGGGTCGCCCGCTTGCACGCCCAGCTTGGCGAACAGGTCGGCAGACAGTGCAACCTGCATGGCGCGGCGAGCGGCGGCGGTCAGTTGCAGCGAATCGGCGCGACGCACGATCGGATCGGCGTGATAGATCGGCACATCGGCGATGCGTTCGATACCATTTGCGGCAGCGGCCGTCACCTGGATCGCGGCCTCGGTCGCATTGTTCAGTTGCTCCGCCACCGGCTTGGCCAGCACGGCGTCGCGCACGGCTTCAGCGGTTTCGAAGTCGAAGCCCGGCACATCGAGCAGGTTGCCGAGCACGCGCAGCACCTTCCAGCCCGGACGCGATTCGCCCAGTGCGCGGACGACACCATTGAAGCTCTGGGCCTTGCCCTCGGCATTCACGAACGTACCGGCAGTTTCGGTGAACGGCGTGATCGGCAGGATCACATCGGCGTATTGCAGCGCGGCTTCCGAGCGGAACGGCGACAACACCACGACCGTACCAGCCTGCTGCAGCGCGGCCAGCGCGCGGCGCGCGTCGGCCGTATCGAATTCCGGTTCAGCGTTCAGCACGATGTAGGCCTTGCGTGGCGCATCGAACATTGCCTGCGCGTGGGCGCCGCCTTGCTGCGGCAGCGCGCCGGCGATGTAGCCACCCACGGTATTCGCCGCTTCGGTCAGGAAGCCCAGCGTGGCGCCGGTTTGCGTTGCGATCCACTGCGCCAGCGCGTGCAGCGCCGAGAACTGCGGATGACGCACGGCTTCGTTGCCGATGAAAACGGCGCGGCGTTCGCCCGAGAGCAACGCCTGGGCCACGGCCTTGGCGGCGTCGCCGCCGTCAAATCCGTCAGTGGCCGCGGGCGCGGTCACTTCCTTGGCCACTGCCACGGCGCGCGCCACGCCAGCCAGCGCAGCCAGCCAGCCCGACGGCGCAGCATCGACGCGCGCAGCAACCGGCATCAGCAGGTCTTCGCCGCCGGCGCCGAGCACAGCGACGCGGGCACCCTTCTTCACAGCCTGGCGCAGACGAGAAGCGAGCAGCGGATGATCCTTGCGCAGCGACGAGCCGATCACCAGCGCGCCTTGCAGCGTGCTCACATCGGCGATCGGCAGACCGAGCCACGGCGCACCCTTCAGCGCTGCCGAGAAATCGGTCTGGCGCAGACGGAAGTCGATGTTGTCGCTACCCAGGCCACGCACCAGCTTGCCAAGCAGGAACAGCTCTTCGAGCGTGCTGTGCGGGCTGGCCACGGCAGCGATCTGGTCGGCGCCGTGATCGCGCTTGATGCTGGCCAGGCCATTTGCCACGTATTCGAGCGCAGTCTGCCAGTCGGTTTCCATCCACTGGCCGCCCTGCTTGAGCAGCGGGCGCGTCAGACGGTCCGCGCTGTTCACGCCTTCGTAGGCGAAGCGGTCCTTGTCGGACAGCCAGCATTCGTTGATGTCTTCGTTTTCCAGCGGCACCACACGCATCACGCGCTGGTTCTTGGTCTGGACGACGAGATTGGCGCCGAGTCCGTCGTGCGGCGACACCGACTTGCGACGGCCCAGTTCCCAGGTACGGGCCGAATAGCGGAACGGCTTGCTGGTCAGCGCGCCAACCGGGCACAGGTCGATCATGTTGCCCGACAGTTCCGAGTCGACAGTCTGGCCCACGAACGTGGTGATTTCCGAATGCTCGCCACGATTGAGCATGCCCAGTTCCATCACGCCGGCCACTTCCTGACCGAAACGCACGCAACGGGTGCAGTGAATGCAGCGCGTCATCTCCTCCATGGAGATCAGCGGACCGACATTCTTGTGGAACACCACGCGCTTTTCTTCCTTGTAGCGCGACTCCGAAGCACCGTAACCAACCGCCAGATCCTGCAGCTGGCATTCGCCGCCCTGATCGCAGATCGGGCAGTCGAGCGGGTGATTGATCAGCAGGAATTCCATCACGGACTTCTGGGCCTTGACAGCCTTTTCGGAGTTCGTGAAAACCTTCATGCCGGGCGTCACCGGAGTGGCGCATGCGGGGAGCGCCTTGGGCGCCTTTTCCACTTCGACCAGACACATGCGGCAGTTCGCCGCGATGGACAGTTTGCGGTGGTAGCAGAAGTGCGGGATGTAGGTGCCCAGCTTGCGGGCCGCTTCCATCACGAGGCTGCCTTCAGCAACCTCGACCTTCTTGCCGTCGATCTCGAGTTCAACCATGTTCTGCCACGCTTCAGGAATGGGCCGGGACCATGCACTGCTTGTGTTCGACGTGATACTCGAACTCTTTCCAGTAGTGCTTGAGCATGCCGCGTACCGGCATCGCCGCGGCATCGCCGAGTGCGCAAATCGTGCGACCCATGATGTTTTCCGCGACGTTATTGAGCAGGTCCAGATCTTCCTGGCGGCCTTCTCCGTGTTCAATACGATTCACCATGCGATACAGCCAGCCGGTGCCTTCACGGCACGGCGTGCACTGGCCGCATGACTCTTCAAAGTAGAAATACGACAGACGCAACAGCGAGCGCACCATGCAGCGCGTCTCGTCCATGACGATCACGGCGCCGGAGCCCAGCATCGAGCCGGCCTTGGCGATCGAGTCGTAGTCCATGGTCGACGCCATCATCAGATCGCCCGGCACCACCGGCGCCGAAGAGCCGCCGGGGATCACCGCCTTGAGCTTCTTGCCGCCGCGCATGCCGCCCGCCAGTTCCAGCAACGTGGAAAACGGCGTGCCCAGCGGGATTTCGTAGTTGCCCGGCCGCTCGATGTCACCCGAAATCGAGAAGATCTTGGTGCCGCCGTTGTTGGGCTTGCCGATCTTCAGGTATTCCTCGGGACCGACTTCCAGCAGGAACGGAACAGCCGCGAACGTTTCAGTGTTGTTGATCGTCGTCGGCTTGCCGTACAGGCCAAAGCTTGCCGGGAAAGGCGGCTTGAAGCGCGGCTGTCCCTTCTTGCCTTCCAGCGATTCCAGCAACGCGGTTTCCTCGCCGCAGATGTACGCACCATAGCCATGGTGCGCGTGCAGCTGGAAATTGAAACCGGAGCCCAGAATGTTGTCGCCAAGATAGCCGGCGGCGCGCGCCTCTTCGAGGGCTTCCTCGAAGATCTTGTATTCGTTCCAGATCTCGCCGTGGATGTAGTTGTAACCCACGGTGATACCCATCGCGTACGCCCCGATGGCCATGCCTTCGATCAGCGAATGGGGGTTGTAGCGGATGATGTCGCGGTCCTTGAACGTGCCCGGCTCGCCCTCATCGGTATTGCAGACGAGGTACTTCTGACCGGGGAACGTACGCGGCATGAAGCTCCACTTCAGGCCGGTGGGGAAGCCCGCACCGCCGCGGCCGCGCAGACCCGATGCCTTGACGTCGGCGATCACCTGCTCGGGCGGTACCTTCTGCTCGAGGATGCGGCGCAGCTGCTTGTAGCCGCCGCGCTTGACGTAGTCCTCAAGGTGCCAGTTCTTGCCGTCCAGCCCAGCCAGGATCAGCGGCTTGATGTGACGGTCATGCAGAGAGGTCATGTTACTTGTCCCCCTTGGCGGCGGCTTCAGCCTTCAGTTCGTCGACGAGTGCGTCGAGCTTCTGGTCGCTCATGAAGCTGCACATGCGGGTGTTGTTGACGATCATTACCGGTGCGTCGCCACAAGCGCCCATGCACTCGCCTTCCTTCAGCGTGAAGCAGCCGTCAGCGGTAGTTTCGTTGTAATCGATCCCGAGCTTGCGCTTCAGGTATTCGCCAGCCCGTTCGCCACCGGACAGCGCGCACGGCAGGTTGGTGCAAACGGTGAGCTTGTACTTGCCCACCGGCTTGGTGTCATACATGTTGTAGAACGTGGCCACCTCTTCCACCCACACGGGCGGCATTTCCAGGTAGCTGGCGACGAACTGCATGACTTCGGGGGAAACCCAACCCACTTCGCCCTGGGCCACGGCGAGTGCCGCCATCACGGCCGACTGCTTCTGGTCGGCCGGATACTTCGCGATCGCGCGATCGATTTCCTTGAGAGCTTCTGCTGATAGCATGGTCATTGCAGTAATACGGCGAAGCCCCGCGCATTGCGCGGCTTCACTGGTTTGCAGCCGTCGCTGCCATGTTCTGCCGGCCGGGAGCGCACTGCGCTCCTTACCGGTCCGTCGCAGGCGTTGCCTGCAGCCACCGTTGCAGCCGGGGCCGGCCGAACACGTCCGAATCGTCGTCCGGACAACGGCCTCTGACGGGGCGCCTGAGTTGCTGGCGTCCCTTAACGGTCGATCTCGCCGAACACGATATCCTGCGTGCCGATGATCGTGACCGCGTCCGCAATCATGTGTCCCTTGGCCATTTCATCAAGCGCGGCCAGGTGGGCATAGCCCGGGGCACGAATCTTCAGGCGGTACGGCTTGTTCGCACCGTCGGAGATCGCATAAATACCGAACTCGCCCTTCGGATGTTCGACGGCGGCATATGCCTCGCCCGGCGGCACGTGCATGCCTTCGGTGAAGAGCTTGAAATGGTGAATCAGCTCTTCCATGTTCGACTTCATGTCGACGCGCGACGGCGGTGCAACCTTGTGGTTCTCGGTGATGACCGGACCCGGATTGCGACGCAGCCAGTCCACGCACTGCTTGATGATCCGCGTCGACTGGCGCATTTCTTCCACACGCACCAGATAACGCGAATAGCAGTCGCCAGCGGTACCGACGGGAATATCGAAATCGAGCTGGTCGTACACCTCGTAAGGCTGCTTCTTGCGCAGATCCCACTCGATGCCCGAGCCACGCAGCATCGGTCCGGTGAAACCCAATTGCAGCGCGCGTTCGGGGCTCACCACACCGATATCCACCAGACGTTGCTTCCAGATACGGTTATCGGTCAGCAGCGTCTCATATTCATCCACGTACGTCGGAAAACGATTCGTGAAGTCCTCGATGAAGTCCAGCAACGAGCCCGAACGGGCTTCGTTCATGACCTTGATGGCTTTCTCGTTGTGGATCTTCGACGCCCGGTATTGCGGCATCGTATCGGGCAGATCGCGGTAGACGCCGCCCGGACGGTAGTAGGCCGCGTGCATGCGCGCGCCCGACACCGCCTCGTACATGTCGAACATGTCCTCGCGCTCACGGAACGCGTAGAGGAACACTGCCATCGCGCCGACGTCGAGCGCGTGCGAGCCGATCCACATCAGGTGGTTCAGCAGGCGGGTGATCTCGTCGAACATCACGCGGATGTACTGCGCGCGCACCGGCACCTCGAGGCCCAGCAGGCGCTCGATGGCCATCACATAAGCGTGTTCGTTGACCATCATCGACACGTAGTCGAGACGGTCCATATAGGGGACGCTCTGGATCCAGGTCTTCTGCTCGGCCAGCTTCTCGGTGGCGCGGTGCAGCAGGCCGATATGAGGATCGGCGCGCTGGATGACTTCACCGTCCAGCTCAAGCACCAGCCGCAGCACGCCGTGTGCTGCAGGGTGTTGGGGACCGAAGTTGAGGGTGTAATTCTTGATATCTGCCATGGCGCGGTTCTCAGTGCTGCGTGCCGCCGTAGTTTTCCTCACGAATCACGCGCGGCGTAATTTCGCGCGGTTCGATCGTTACCGGCTGGTAGATGACCCGCTTCTGTTCCGGGTCGTAACGCATTTCCACGTAGCCCGAAACCGGGAAGTCCTTGCGGAAGGGGTGTCCGACAAAACCGTAGTCGGTCAGGATGCGGCGCAGGTCGGGGTGACCTTCGAACACGATGCCATAAAAATCGAAGGCCTCACGCTCGAACCAGTTCACCGAATTCCAGACGTCGATCAGCGACGGCAGCACAGGCATGTCGTCGTCCGGCGCGAATACGCGGACGCGCAGGCGCCAGTTGTGCGTGATCGACAGCAGGTGGGTGACCGCGGCAAACCGGGGGCCATTCCACGTGCCGTCCGCATAGTCGGAATAATCGACGCCGCAGAGGTCAACGGCCTGTTCGAAACGCAGCGACGGATCGTCGCGCAGCAACCGCGCGGCTTCGAGATAATCGCCAGGCTTGACGACCAGCGTAAGTTCGCCGGTGGCCTCGGTCAGGCTCTGCACGCGCTTGCCCAGAACTTTTTCGAGGGCGGCCTTGAGGGTGTCGAGGTTCGCCATATCAGCCCTTGCGCGCAATGGTGTTGGTACGCTTGATCTTGTTCTGCAGCTGAATCACGCCGTAGATCAGCGCTTCCGCCGTCGGCGGGCAGCCCGGAACATAGATGTCCACCGGCACGATGCGGTCGCAGCCACGCACCACCGAATACGAATAGTGGTAATAGCCGCCGCCATTGGCGCACGAGCCCATCGAGATCACCCAGCGCGGCTCCGCCATCTGGTCGTAGACCTTGCGCAGCGCGGGCGCCATCTTGTTGCACAGCGTGCCAGCCACGATCATCACGTCGGACTGACGCGGCGACGGACGGAAGATCACGCCGAAACGGTCCATGTCGTAACGCGCGGCGCCAGCGTGCATCATTTCCACTGCACAGCAGGCCAGACCGAACGTCATGGGCCACAGGGAACCCGTACGGGTCCAGTTGATCAGCTTGTCAGCAGTAGTCGTGACAAAGCCTTCGTTGAGAACGCCTTCGATTGCCATTTCACATCACTCCCAATCGAGCGCGCCCTTTTTCCAGATGTAGACGAAGCCCACGATGAATTCCAGCAGAAACACGCCCATGGCGATGAATCCCGGCCAACCGATATCCTTGAGGGCTACGCCCCAGGGAAAAAGGAAGGCAGTTTCGAGATCGAACAGGATAAAGAGGATGGCAATGAGGTAGTAGCGCACATCGAATTTCATGCGCGCATCCTCGAACGCTTCGAAGCCGCACTCGTACGGCGACAGCTTCGCTGCGTCAGGCTTGTAGGGACCGAGAATCCGACCAATGGACATCAGCGCCACACCGAGCACGATGCCAAAGAGGATGAAGATGAGGACGGGGAAGTAGGCTTCGAGTGTCAAGGTACGGCCAGCCTTATCTGGAATGTTGTCAACAGCACCAGCTAGCGGCGTCCTGTTGCCCACCCCAGGCGCCATCCCGTCTTAGCTACGGCGCCGCCTTGCGGACTGCCGGTCAGTCATGCTGAGACCCATCTATGACATGGGTGCGACATGACTTCCCGATCAAGTTGTTTGGTGCCGACGGCGAGACTCGAACTCGCACAGCTTTCGCCACTACCCCCTCAAGATAGCGTGTCTACCAATTTCACCACGTCGGCTGGGGGAGAAACAATATTGCCTTGCGCCGGGTTTTTACACCCTACGAAGCTCAACCAAAAGGAGTTTGTCCTTCGGTTTTTGCCCCGCGCTGGGGAATCGTTTCAAGCCTTGCATTCTAACCTATGAATCCTGATTTGTTCAATGCACAACTTCAAATTAAATCAGGAATCCGTGAACACACTGTTCAATTATTGCGCTTTACTTCGGCACTGCCGGGGCTGCGGATGCCGACGACGCGCCAGCCGGCACCGAAGCGGCTGCAGCCGAGGCCGAGGCCGGCTGCGATTGCTGCGCCGCACCCATTACTCCCAACGACGCCTGGGGCTTGTAGTTGCCCAGCAACGTCAGGCCCAGCGTGCACGCAAAGAACAGTCCAGCAAGCACGGCCGTGGTGCGAGAGAGAAAATTTGCCGAGCCGGAGGCCCCGAACAAACTGCCCGATGCGCCGGACCCGAAAGCCGCACCCACATCGGCGCCCTTGCCGTGCTGCAGCAGGACGAGGCCAATCACGCCAAGCGCGGACAGTACCTGCACGATGACCAACAAAGTCTTGAAGATTGCCATTTGGTTAAATTCGTTTCGTACTTGCCTGATCAGACAGTCGCATCCGGCATTCAGGCGTTGCCGATAGCGAGGAAATCATCCGCCTTCAGCGAAGCGCCACCAATCAGCCCCCCGTCGATGTCGGACATGGAAAACAGTTCTGCTGCGTTATCGGGCTTGACGCTGCCGCCATACAAGACGGACATGCGCGACGCCACACCCGCATCCTTGGCCGCCACCTGGGCGCGCAGCGCCGCATGGACCGCCTGCGCCTGGGCGCTCGTCGCGGTCTTGCCCGTACCGATCGCCCACACAGGCTCATAGGCAAGAACAATGCGATCAAGCTGCTCGATAGACAACGCTTCGAGCACCGCGCCAAGCTGACGCGCCACTACAGCCTCGGTTTGCCCCGCTTCGCGTTCGGCCAGCGTCTCGCCTACGCAAACCACCGGAACAATGCCGGCCTCCAAGGCGCGCAGCGCTTTGGCAGCCACTACCGCGTCGGTTTCGCCGTGATAGGTGCGACGCTCGGAATGGCCGACCAGCACGTATGCGCAACCGAACTCAGCCAGCATAGGCGCAGCAACCTCTCCGGTGAAAGCGCCACGCACCTCCGCCGAGGCATCCTGCGCTCCCCAGGTCACCTGAGATCCGGCGAGCAACGACTGGCATTGGGCAAGATAGGGAAACGGCACGCAAACGGCCAGCTTGGCGTTGGCCGACGTCGCCTTGATGGCATCCAGCAACGCCGCATTTGCGGCAAGGCTGCCGTGCATTTTCCAGTTGCCGATGACCAGCTTTTGTCTCACAACGGTCCCCTCTGAAATCAAACCCGCTATTGTAGCGTGCAGAGGGGGTGCGCGGCCAGCAACAGCGACCAATTGCAAACGCAGGGGTCGCCGACCGCCATCGGCGACACAACTGATTCGTCCGATTTCGGCGGCCTTACCAGGTCAGCACGATTTTCCCGATGTGCTCGCTGGATTCCATCAGGCGATGCGCGTCGGCGGCCTGCGCTGCGGGAAACACCTTGTGAATCACCGGCTTGATCTTGCCTGCCGCAAGCAGTGGCCACACATGCTGGTGCAGTGCCTGCGCGATGGCGCCCTTGAACGATGACGGACGCGGCCGCAGGGTAGATCCGGTGACCGTGATCCGACGCCGCAGGATATCGCCGAGAGGAATTTCGGCCTTGGCGCCCCCAAGCAGCGCAATGATGACGATGCGGCCATCGTCGGCAACGCACGACAGCTCGCGCGCCAGATACGAACCGCCCACCATGTCGAGGATCACGTCGACGCCCTTGCCCTCGGTCAGCGCCTTGATCTCGGCAACGAAGTCCTGGGTCTTGTAGTTGATCGCGCGATCCGCGCCGAGATCCTCGCAAGCCTTGCACTTGTCGTCGCTGCCGGCGGTTGCGAATACCTTGAATCCCATCGCCTTTGCGATCTGGATGGCCGTGGTGCCGATGCCGCTAGATCCGCCCTGAATCAGCAGCGTTTCGGCTGCGCCGCGCGGACCCTTCCCCAGTTGCCCGCGATCGAACACGTTGCTCCACACCGTGAAGAACGTCTCCGGCAACGCTGCGGCCTCGATGTCGGTGAGACCTTCGGGCACGGGCAGACACTGCTCGATCGGCGCGGTACAGAGTTCCGCATAGCCACCGCCCTGCACCAGCGCACAGACGCGATCGCCGGCCTTCAGGCCGAAACGATTTGCCGCATTGGAGAGATCGCCGCCCACCACCACGCCGGCCACTTCCAGCCCGGGCAGATCGGACGCGCCCGGCGGCACCGGATAGTTGCCCGTGCGCTGAAACACATCGGGACGATTGATGCCCGCTGCCGCAACGCGAATCAGAATCTCCCCGGCCTTAGGCTCCGGATCAGGACGCTGGGTCTCTTGAAGGACTTCCGGGCCGCCGTATTCGCGGATCTCGATGGCTTTCATGATCACTCCTTATCAATGTCGTATGTCGCACCACGCGGCGCCTGGCTGCGAAACCGCGGATAGAAGACTGACCGGCAGTGTAAACAAAAAAGCGGCTGGACATCGCCAGCCGCTTTCGTCACGACAACTACCTCAGCTTACTGCTGTTGCTCCGGCGAGGCAGGCGCGGCAGGCGCATCGCCCTGCGGCGCGATCGGGCTGATGCTGCCACCCTCTTCGGCCAGCGCAGCCTTCAGCGACAGACGCAGACGACCCTTCTCGTCGGCCTGGATCAGCTTGACGCGAACTTGCTGGCCTTCCTTCAGCCAGTCCTTGATGTCCTTCACGCGCTCGTTGACGATCTCGGAGATATGCAGCAGGCCGTCCTTGCCCGGCAGGATGTTGACGATGGCGCCAAAGTCCAGCAGCTTGAGCACGGTGCCAGCATAGATCTTGCCCACTTCGGCTTCAGCGGTTATGCCCTCGATGCGGCGCTTGGCTTCGGCCATGCCTTCATTCGAGATCGACGCGATCGTGATCGTGCCGTCTTCCTGAATGTCGATGGTCGTGCCCGTTTCCTTGGTCAGCGCCTGGATGGTCGAGCCGCCCTTGCCGATCACTTCACGAATCTTGTCCGGATGGATCTTCATCGTGATCATGCGCGGTGCATGCGCCGACAGTTCGGTGCGTGCATGACCCATCGCGCCTTGCATTGCGCCCAGGATATGCATGCGGCCTTCGCGCGCCTGCGCGAGTGCAACCTGCATGATTTCCTTGGTGATGCCCTGCACCTTGATGTCCATCTGCAGCGCGGTGATACCCGAATCGGTACCGGCCACCTTGAAGTCCATGTCGCCGAGGTGATCCTCGTCGCCGAGGATGTCAGTCAGCACGGCAAACTTGTTGCCTTCCAGGATCAGGCCCATGGCCACGCCAGCAACGTGCGCCTTGACCGGGACGCCGGCGTCCATCAGCGCCAGGCAGCCGCCGCACACCGAAGCCATCGACGACGAGCCATTCGACTCGGTGATTTCCGATACCAGACGAATCGTGTAAGCGAATTCGTCGTCCTTCGGCAGCACCGGAATCAGCGCGCGCTTGGCCAGGCGGCCGTGACCGATTTCACGACGCTTCGGGCTGCCCACGCGACCAGTTTCGCCAGTGGCGAACGGAGGCATGTTGTAGTGGAGCATGAAGCGGTCGCGATATTCGCCGGCCAGTGCGTCGATGATCTGCTCATCGCTCTTGGTGCCCAGCGTGGCGACGACCAGCGCCTGCGTTTCGCCGCGCGTGAAGAGCGCCGAACCGTGAGCGCGCGGCAGCACCGACGAGCGGATCTCGATCGGGCGGACCGTACGCGTGTCGCGACCGTCAATGCGCGGCTCGCCGGCCAGGATCTGGCCACGGACGATCTTTGCCTCGAGGTCGAACAGGATGTTGCCGACCTCGACCTTGTCGGCTTCCACGCCGGCTTCGACCAGCTTCGCCTGCACGGTCGCGTAGACTTCCTTCAGCTTGGCGCTGCGGGCCGATTTCTGGCGCAGTTGGTAGGTTTCCTGCAGCAGCGGCAGGCCGATCTCACCAACCTTGGCGATCAGCGCTTCATTCTTGGCGGCAGGCGCCCAGTCCCATTCCGGCTTGCCGCCTTCACGGACCAGATCGTGAATCGCGTTGATGGCGATCTGCATCTGCTCGTGACCGTACACCACGGCGCCGAGCATGACCTCTTCCGACAGCTGGTTCGCTTCAGATTCCACCATCAGCACGGCGCGCTCGGTACCGGCAACCACAAGGTCCAGTTCCGACGTCGCGATCTGCGAGCGCGTCGGGTTCAGCAGATACTGGCCGTCCTTGTAGCCTACGCGCGCGGCGCCGACCGGGCCGTTGAACGGAATGCCCGACACAGCCAGCGCAGCCGACGAGGCAATCAGCGCCGGGATATCGGCCGGCACTTCGGGATTGATCGACAGCACGTGCACCACGACCTGCACGTCGTTGTAGAAACCTTCCGGGAAAAGCGGACGCAGCGGGCGATCGATCAGGCGCGAGGTCAGCGTTTCATTTTCCGACGGACGGCCTTCACGCTTGAAGAAACCGCCAGGGATCTTGCCGGCGGCATAGGTCTTTTCGATGTAGTCGACGGTCAACGGGAAGAAGTCCTGGCCAGCCTTGGGGCTCTTGGCCGCAACCACGGTGGCCAGCACCACGGTGTCTTCCACATCGACGATCACGGCGCCAGATGCCTGGCGTGCGATTTCGCCTGTTTCCATGCGGACCGTGTGCTGGCCCCATTGGAATTCCTTCACGATCTTGTTGAACATAGTCATGAGCGTTCCTTGATTGATGCGTATCCGCCGTAACGGTACGACGGACAACGCCTGCGCTCGCAGCGGCAGGCGGACTGCCGGGAATACCCATCCTCAGTCTCAGGGAAGTGCTATGCCATTCCATCGCGCCACCGGCAATGCCGATGTCGTACGCGATGGAATGACACAAAACCCCATTTCCTTGGCCGGCCCGGTGTCAGAAAGAGCGAGGTAACTTACTCCGTCGCACGGCTTGGCGCAACGACGTCCGGATAAAGCACCCGGTAGATTTGTGAAACAAACACCACTTTTTAAATCAACTCTGGCAAAAACCAGCCCGCCAGAAAAGCAAAATGCCTGCCTCAGCGATGCTGACGCAGGCATTGCGGCCTCACGAGAAATCGTGCTCGAACCACTCTTGCAGGATTCGTGCTGCCATCCGCAGAGCCTTACTTGCGCAGGCCCAGGGCTTCGATCAGGGCGCGGTAACGGTCGGCATCGCTGGCCTTGAGGTAGTCCAGCAGACGACGACGACGGCTCACCATGCGCAGCAGACCGCGGCGGCTGTGGTGATCCTTCATGTTGGCCTTGAAGTGGGGGGTCAGTTCGTTGATGCGGGTGGTCAGCAGAGCGACCTGAACTTCAGGGCTGCCCGTGTCGTTGGCGCCGCGGGCGAACTTCTGGATGATTTCAGACTTGTTGATATCGGCAACTGCCATGATGATTTCCTTTCACTTGCGAACGCTGCAGCGCGGGATGCGCCACCGGCGTCGTGCTTTGACTATCGTCAGCCAGCACGAGGCGTGCGGACGACAGCCGCGCATTATATCCGAATCCAGAGGACTGTGACACGCCTCGGAGCCCTGGCTTCAATTTCGGGGCGGGCGCTCCATGCGGCACGTGGTGGGCAGTGTCGTTTGCGCCGCCTTCAGGCGCTTGACCGTCCGGAAGCCGTATCCGGAGCCTTCGTTATCGAATCGGACGTCCCCGCCCTGCCGGGCCATCGCCGACACGTAGAGCGGCTGTAAAACCTGATGATCGTCGGCGCGCACCGTGGCCTCGTGGAATCCGTTCGTGAAGCGCATGTTCTCGAGCGCATACGCCACGGCCACCACATCGGTGGAGCCGGCCTGTTCGATGGCACGGGCCAGCATTTCCACCATCATCTGCATGCGCAGGTGCACGTAGTCGTCGCGCGGGTCGGGATACCGTTTCTGGAAAGCCTGATAGAACGCGTCCGACGCAGCCCCGCCCACGTTCGGATGCCACTCGGCCACCGCCAGCACCCGGCCGACACCGGCGTCGCCCATCGCCGCCGGCGCACCAAGCCCGTTGCCATAGAAGGTGTAGAAGCGCGCGTTCAGCCCGCCTTCGCGCGCGGCCTTGACCATCAGCGTCAGGTCGTTGCCCCAGTTTCCGGTGATCACGGCATCGGCGCCGCTGGCCTTGATCTTGGCAATGTACGGGGCGAAATCCTTGATCTTTCCGATCGGGTGGAATTCGTCGCCCACGATCTGGATGTCTGGGCGCTTTGCCGCCAGCATTTCTCGCGCCGACCGCGAAACCTGATGCCCGAAGCTGTAATCCTGATCGATCAGGTAGATCTTGCGCACGCCGCGCTCGCTGCGAATCGCCTCGGTAAGCGCCTGCATGCGCATGTCCGAACTGGCATCGAAGCGAAAATGCCAGAAGCTGCAATTCTCGTTGGTCAGCGCCGGATCGACAGCGGAGTAGTTCAGGAACAGCACGCGTGCGTCCGGTTGGCGCTGGTTCTGCCGGTTGATGGCGGCGACCAGCGCGCTGGCCACAGCGGAACTGTTGCCCTGAAGGACAAACGAGATGCGCTTGTCCACGACGCTGCGAAACTGGATCAGGCTCTCGTCGACGTTGCCCTTGCTGTCAAAGGTCACGAGTTCGAACGGGTGGGCGCCGTCCGGCAGCCGCACCCCGCCATGCGCGTTGATGCGTTCGACGGCAATGCGCAGGTTGCGGACAACGGCTTCCCCGGCATTGGCAAACGGCCCGGAAAGCCCGTCGATCATGGCGAGCCGGATCGGCACACCGCCTGGCGCCTGCGCGAACGCCGACGCCGCGACGAAAGCCAGCGCCGCCAACAGCCATTTTCGCAGCCCGCGTTTCGGGAATTCCGCCATTACCACTCCTGTTGCCACGCAAAACCGGGGATGGTAAGGCAGTTGCCGCATCGCCCGCAATCACTGCCAACTCGCCGGAATCGCTATTACACCAACCGCGTCGCGAACGGGAAATGAGACGAATCCGAAAATCGGCGCTGCCGTTCACACGGAGCGAGGTGCGCGGCTACACTCTTGGCTATCGCAGGATCTGCTTGGAAAAAGGCTCACGAACATGACCCACCCCACTCGGCGCGCGCGTCGCTGGACTGCCGCCACTGCGCTGGCCGGCGCCATGCTTGCAGGTTGCAGCGCGCTCGGCCCCGCGCTCTTGCCGGTCGACACGGGCATGAAGCTCGTTGGGCAACCCCAGAGCGCCGTCGCCGCAACGTTCGGCCAACCTACGGATGTCTACAGGCTCGACGACGGCACCACGCGCTGGTTCTACTCGAAACAACCGCTAGGCGAATACTCGTACGCGGCCGATTTCGATCGCGACGGCAAGCTGACGAACTTCCGCCAGATGTTGACCACGGCCGAGCTATACAAGGCCCAGATCAACGTGTGGACCAAGAAGGATGTGCTGGAACATTTCGGTGCACCGCGCGAACCCATCGAATATTACTCGCGCCTGAAGCGGGAAGCCTGGAGCTATCGCTTCCTGCATGAAGATCAGTGGTATTCGATGTTCAACTTCATGTTCGACGATGCCGGCGTGTTGCGTCAGACGCTCGTCACGCCGGACCCGTTACGCGATCGCCCGGACCCGCGCTGACGCGGGCTGAACCGGCACGGTGCCATCCCAGGATTCACGCAAACGGACAAACCGCCCAGCCCTGCGGGATACGCAACGGGATGGGCGGTCCATGACGGTCGGAGCCTCGTGAGCTCCGCCATCGCATCGCAGGGATCGGGATCAGATCTGCGGGTTGATCTTCTGCACGGCCTTGTCGTGCAGCTTGTTTAGTGCGGCGAGGTAAGCCTTGGCCGAGGCGGCCACGATATCGGGATCGGTGCCCACGCCATTGACGATGCGGCCAGCCTTCGACAGACGCACGGTCACCTCACCCTGCGCCTGAGTGCCTGCTGTAATGGCATTGACCGAATACAGCACCAATTCGGCGCCACTGCTTACGCGCCCCTCGATCGCATGCAGTGTTGCATCGACCGGGCCATTGCCTTCGGCTTCGCCGGTTTGCTCGATGCCATCGACATTGAACACGATGCGCGCATGCGGGCGCTCGCCAGTTTCGGAGCGCTGCGAGAGCGAAACAAAACGATAGTGTTCGTTGGCGTTTTCCTGCTCCTCGTCGGAGACGATCGCCATGATGTCTTCGTCGAAGATTTCCGCCTTCTGGTCCGCCAATTCCTTGAAACGTGCGAATGCGGCGTTGATTTCCGCTTCGCTTTCGAGCTCGATGCCAAGCTCCTGCAGCCGTTGCTTGAAAGCATTGCGACCAGAAAGCTTGCCCAGCACGATCTTGTTGGCCGACCAGCCTACATCCTCGGCGCGCATGATTTCGTAGGTGTCGCGCGCCTTGAGCACGCCATCCTGGTGGATGCCCGAAGCATGCGCAAAAGCGTTCGCGCCTACCACCGCCTTGTTCGGCTGCACCACGAAGCCGGTGATCTGCGATACCAGCTTCGAAGCCGGGACGATTTGCGTGGTATCGATGCCAACGTCCATGTCGAAGTAGTCGCGACGCGTTTTCACGGCCATGACAACTTCTTCCAGGCTCGTATTGCCAGCACGCTCGCCCAGGCCGTTGATCGTGCATTCGATCTGACGGGCGCCGCCAAGCTTCACCGCGGCGAGCGAATTCGCCACAGCCATGCCGAGATCGTTATGGCAGTGCACGGACCACACGGCCTTGTCGGAATTGGGAATGCGTTCGCGCACCGAGCGAATCAGTGCCGCATAGCCTTCCGGCACGGCATAGCCCACGGTATCGGGGAGATTGATGGTGGTCGCGCCTTCAGCGATCACACCTTCGAGCACCCGGCAAAGGAAGTCCATGTCCGAGCGGCTGCCGTCCTCAGGCGAAAACTCGATGTCGTCAGTGAACTGGCGCGCGAAACGCACGGCGAGACGCGCCTGCTCGTACACCTGATCCGGCGTCATGCGGAGCTTTTTCTCCATGTGCAACGCCGACGTCGCGATAAACGTGTGGATGCGGAACGAGTTGGCGGGCTTCAGCGCCTCGGCGGCGCGGGCAATATCCTTGTCGTTGGCGCGAGCCAGCGAGCAGATCGTGGAGTCTTTCACCACCTGGGCGATCGAGCGGATCGCCTCGAAATCGCCGTTGGAGCTTGCCGCAAAGCCGGCTTCGATCACATCGACCTTCAGGCGCTCCAGTTGACGCGCAATGCGGATCTTTTCCTCGCGGGTCATGGAGGCGCCCGGCGATTGTTCGCCGTCACGCAAGGTGGTATCGAAAATGATCAGTTTGTCAGACATTTGTGAAGCTCCTGGGCTGTGCCTTTATGCTTGTGTACCGCGCTGTCCCGCCGCGGGGCATTCGATTCAGAATGCAAAACGCCCCGGCGTGCATGGATGCAGGCCGGGGCGTTGAAAAATCCTGGTGATTTCCGCGCTAGGGCGTTATGGCATTCCCTCAGCGCGCGCGCGTCCCGACCTGATGGCCTAGTAGGCCACCTAGGGTGGTGCGGGCGAGTAGGGTCTGGCGCGAAATCATGTCGACGACTATAGCCGGTTTGCGGCAAGCGTGCAACCGACTTGTTTTGGAATCCAGTGGGCGCATTATTTTGGCGGGATCCGCAATTTCTGGCCGGGATAGATCTTGTCGGGGTGAGTCAGCATTGGCTTGTTGGCCTCGAAAATCTTGTTGTATTCGGCGCCATTGCCGTATGCGACCTGGGCGATCGCCCAGAGCGTATCGCCCTTCACCACCGTGTGCCATTGCGATTCTGCCGTCTCGACATTGACGGACATCTTGTCTTCCACCGACTCGACGCCTTCGACGTTGCCGCAACACAGGATGATCTTCTCCCGCGTCGCCTGATCGGGCGCCACACCAAACACGGTTACCTTGCCTTGCGCCCCGTCCACGGTCACCGTCAAGCCCGTTGCGGTCAATCCCATCTTTGCAATATAGGCCTCGATGGCGTCGCCGGCGGCGCGGTTCGCCGCCTCGCTTTTGTCATTGGCGGTCGGCTCGGCCACGGCCGCATCCTGCGCCGCCTTGGCTTCGCCCTTGCCGAACAGCTTCTCTCCCGCTTCCTTGATGAAGTCGAACATGCCCATGACATTCTCCTTAGGGTGGGTAACACGACAAAAACAAAGGGCGCCACACGGCGCCCCTTTCTCGACAGATCAATTCCCGCTGCCAGAACCGTTCCCGGCGCCGCCCGAGCGAGGCTTGCTGACGCCGCCCGGCTGACCGTGAATCGCACGCCAGCCCCACAACACGTACCCGGAAATCGCATAGGCCACGAACAGGCCGAACAATGCCACCGGCGGATCGGAAGACACGACGACGAACAGCACGAGCACCAGCACCATCATGCCGAATGGCACGCGGTATCGCACATCGAGCGCCTTGCCGCTATAGAACGGCGCGTTCGACACCATCGAAAGGCCGGCATAGAGCGTGATCGCGAACGCCACCCAGGGCATCCACAATTCCTTTACCGGCAGCTTGTTGTCGATGGCCAGCCATACAAAGCCAGCCACCAGCGCCGCCGCAGCGGGGCTCGGCAAACCCTGGAAAAAGCGCTTGTCGACCACTCCGATGTTGGCGTTGAAGCGCGCCAGACGCAGCGCGGCGCAGGTGCAGTAGACAAAGGCGGCAATCCAGCCCCATTTGCCAAGGTCATGGAGAATCCATTCATACATCACCAGGGCGGGCGCAACGCCGAACGACGTCATGTCGGACAGCGAATCGTACTGCTCGCCAAACGCGCTTTGCGTGTTGGTGATGCGCGCCACGCGGCCATCCATGCCGTCCAGCACCATCGCGGCGAAAATGGCGATTGCCGCCACGTCGAACCGCATGTTCATCGCCTGCACAATCGCGAAGAAACCGGCGAAAAGCGCGGCCGTTGTGAATGCATTAGGAAGCAGGTAAATGCCCCGGCGGCGCGGGCGCACATACTCGATGTCATGCTCATCCGCGTCGTACGCGGGATCATTGCGCAGCTGATTGTGGCGAAACGGACGCAGATGCGTCACGTTGCCGTTGCTGACCCGCTTGTTGCGTCGATTGAAGGCACCCATGCCGGTCTCCTGTCGCTATCCGATCCGGGGCCGCTCAGGCCTGGACGTCAAGCTCGGCGAGCACTGTCGACGATGCCGACACTTTTTCGCCAATCGTCACACGCGGACGTGCATCCACGGGCAAATACACATCCACGCGCGAACCAAAACGGATGAAACCATAGCGTTGACCGCGCGATAGCGTGTCGCCCACCTTGGTGTAGCACAGGATGCGGCGGGCCACCAGGCCAGCCACCTGCACCAGCGTCACCAGTTGACCGTCCGCGGCGCGGCGGATCACCACGGCGTTGCGCTCGTTTTCGAGCGACGCCTTGTCCAGATCCGCATTGACGAACTTGCCCGGAAAATACTCGAGCTTTTCGACCTTGCCATCGAGCGACGCGCGATTCGAATGCACGTTGAAGACATTCATGAATACGCTGATTTTCAGCGCTTCACGCCCGGCATAGGGATCCTGGGTCTTCTCGACAACGACGATGCGGCCGTCGGCGGGAGCCAGAATCGCATTCGGCGCCGACGGAATCGGCCGGGGCGGATCGCGGAAGAATTGCAGCACGAAAATCGTGATAATCCACAGCGGCAACGCCCACCAGAAACCCGCGCTCGCATGGACGAGCAACGAGATGATGAATGCGCCGGCCAGGAACGGCCAGCCTTCACGGGCGATCAGCGGATGAGGATAGTTCATGCAAGCGTTGTTCTGTTGTTCGCGTAAATTCGACAATCCGGGTGTGCACAACCGCGCGCACATCAAATAAAGGGCCGTCGAGGCGCAATATAGGAAAAATCAGGCCTGCGCCTGAAAAAGTCCGACAAGGATAACAAAAAGCCGCCCAATCTCCGCCGAAATGTCTCCTCAAACGCAGGAGACCGGGGGGCGGACTGGGCGGCTGCGGCGGGTTGGCGCGGCGCCTCGCCAGAGGCAAGGGGCCGCGCGCGGCCCGTAGTGCTTAGTTCTTCGACTGGTCGACCAGCTTGTTCTTGGCGATCCACGGCATCATCGCGCGCAGCTTCGCACCCACTTCCTCGATCTGATGCTCGGCCGTCAGGCGACGGCGGGAAATCAGCGTCGGCGCGCCTGCCTTGTTTTCCAGCAGGAAGCTCTTGGCGTATTCACCGGTCTGGATGTCCGTCAGGCACTGCTTCATGGCCTTCTTGGTCTCTTCGGTCACAACGCGCGGACCGGTGACGTATTCACCATACTCGGCGTTGTTCGAGATCGAGTAGTTCATGTTGGCGATGCCGCCTTCGTAGATCAGGTCGACGATCAGCTTGAGCTCGTGCAGGCACTCGAAATAGGCCATTTCCGGCGCATAGCCGGCTTCCACCAGCGTCTCGAAACCAGCCTTGATCAGTTCCACGGTACCGCCGCACAGCACGGCCTGCTCGCCGAACAGGTCGGTTTCGGTTTCTTCGCGGAAGTTGGTTTCGATGATGCCGGCGCGGCCGCCGCCGTTGGCGGTGGCGTACGACAGTGCGATGTCACGCGCAGCGCCCGACTTGTTCTGATGCACGGCGATCAGGTGAGGCACGCCGCCGCCTTGCGAGTACGTCGAGCGCACCGTGTGGCCCGGGGCCTTCGGGGCGATCATGATCACGTCCAGATCGGCACGCGGAATCACGGCGCCGTAGTGCACGTTGAAGCCGTGTGCGAAGGCCAGCGCTGCGCCTTCCTTGATGTTGTCGTGCACTTCGTTCTTGTACACGTCGGCGATCTGCTCGTCCGGCAACAGAATCATGACGACGTCCGCGCCCTTGACCGCTTCGGCCACTTCCTTGACCTGCAGGCCGGCGTTCGCGGCCTTGTTCCACGACGCGCCGCTCTTGCGCAGACCGACCGTCACGTTCACGCCCGAATCCTTCAGGTTCAGCGCGTGGGCGTGGCCTTGCGAGCCATAGCCGATGATGGTGACGTTCTTGCCCTTGATGAGGGAGAGGTCGGCGTCCTTGTCGTAAAACACTTTCATGATAGTTCCTTCAATTTCTCAAATCTTCGTATAGGGTGGCGGCAGGACGTCCAAGCCTGATGGCTCGGGGGCGTCATGCCGCATCGGGATACTGCGTGTCGGCTTGTGGCCGTGCTGCCGGGGGCGCCCGTCAGACCTTCAGGATGCGTTCGCCGCGGCCGATACCGGATCCGCCCGTTCGGACGGTTTCCAGGATCGCGGTGCGGTCGATGGCATCGAGGAACGCATCCAGCTTGCCGCCGTTGCCGGTCAGCTCGATGGTGTACGTCTTTTCGGTCACGTCGATGATGCGGCCACGGAAGATGTCTGCGGTGCGCTTCATTTCCTCGCGCTCCTTGCCGACGGCGCGCACCTTGACGAGCATCAGCTCGCGCTCGATGTGTGCGCCTTCGGTCAGATCGACCACCTTGACCACCTCCACCAGACGGTTCAGATGCTTGGTGATCTGTTCGATCACGTCATCCGAACCGGTCGTGACGATGGTCATCCGCGACAGCGACGCGTCTTCGGTGGGAGCCACCGTCAGCGTTTCGATGTTGTAGCCACGCGCCGAAAACAGTCCCACCACGCGCGAGAGCGCGCCGGGTTCGTTTTCCAGCAGGACCGAGATGATGTGTCGCATTTACAGGTCCTCCGCGCCGAGCAGCATTTCGGAGATACCCTTGCCGGCCTGAACCATCGGCCACACGTTTTCCGTGGGGTCGGTCTGGAAGTCCAGGAACACGGTGCGGTCCTTGAGTCGGAAGGCTTCGCGCAGCGCAGGCTCGACATCGGAAGTCTTTTCGATGCGCATGCCCACGTGGCCATACGCTTCGGCCAGTTTGACGAAGTCAGGCAGCGCGGTCATGTAGGAATGCGAGTAACGGTTGTCGTACTCGATTTCCTGCCACTGACGCACCATCCCGAGGTAGCCGTTGTTGAGCGAACAGATCTTGACCGGCGTGTCGTATTGCAGGCAGGTAGACAATTCCTGAATGCACATCTGGATCGAGCCTTCACCGGTAATGGTGACGACGTCCTTGTCCGGGAATGCCTTCTTGATGCCCATTGCGTACGGCAGGCCCACGCCCATCGTGCCCAGGCCGCCGGAGTTGATCCAGCGACGCGGCTCGTTGAACTTGTAGAACTGCGCGGCCCACATCTGGTGCTGACCAACGTCAGAGCAGATGAAGGCATCGCCCTTGGTCAGTTCCCAGATCTTTTCGACCACGTACTGCGGCTTGATGATTTCGGAGTTGCGGTCGTACTTCAGGCAATCCACCGAACGCCATTGCTCGATCTGGTCCCACCACTTGGCCAACGCCTCGCGCTTGGGCTTGACGTCGCTGGCTTTGATCTGGGCGATCAGTTCCTGCAACACGTCCTTGACATTGCCGACGATGGGAATATCCACCTTAACGCGCTTCGAGATCGACGACGGGTCGATGTCGATGTGGATGATCTTGCGCGCCTGCGACGTGAAATGCGTGGGGTTGCCGATTACGCGGTCGTCGAAACGTGCACCGATGGCGATCAGCACGTCGCAGTTCTGCATGGCCATATTGGCTTCATACGTGCCGTGCATGCCGAGCATGCCCAGGAACTGCTTGTGCGTACCCGGGAATGCACCCAGGCCCATCAGCGTATTGGTGACGGGATGCCCGGTCAGTGCGGCAAGTTCGCGCAGCTCGTCGCTCGCGTTGGCCAGCACCACGCCGCCGCCGGTATAGATATACGGACGCTCCGCAGCCTGCAGCAATGCCACGGCCTTGCGGATCTGGCCCGAGTGACCCTTGTTCACCGGGCTGTACGAACGCATGTCGACGGTTTTCGGGTACTCGAACTTGCAGGCGTTGCGCGACACGTCCTTCGGGATGTCCACCACCACGGGACCGGGGCGGCCGGTCGCGGCAATGAAGAACGCCTTCTTGATCGTCGCGGCCAGGTCGCGCACGTCCTTCACGAGGAAGTTGTGCTTGACGATCGGACGCGTGATGCCGACGGTGTCGCATTCCTGGAATGCATCCTGGCCAATGGCGTGGGTCGGCACATTGCCGGTGATCACCACCATCGGAATCGAATCCAGATAGGCCGTGGCAATGCCGGTGACGGCATTGGTCACACCCGGACCGGAAGTCACCAGGGCGACGCCCACCTTGCCTGTCGCGCGTGCATAGCCGTCAGCGGCATGCACGGCGGCCTGCTCGTGGCGCACCAGGATGTGTTCGAATTTCTTTTGCTTGTGGAGCTCGTCGTAGATATAAAGCACTGCGCCGCCGGGATAACCCCAGACGTATTCGACGCCTTCTTCGGCAAGTGCGTTGACGAGGATTTCCGCTCCGATCATTTCGCGAGCGGAGGATGAATTGCTGTCTGCGTGGGAGAATTCCGCGCTGGGCATGTTCATTTCAGTCCTTTGCAATTTTCGGCAAAAAATTGTTTGGATGCTCTCTGCCGGGCTTGTGGCTCGGGTTCAAGCGGTGCGCGTCTGCATGAGAAGACCGCCTCATAAGCGGTCCGATGAGACAACCACTGATGTCGTGAACCGACGATGATACTGCAACGCACCAGCGCGGTAAATGAACTTTTTGCTTTGGCGCCCCACCGCGGCGCGCTGACACGACACATTTGCCGTTCCGGCTCTTCGCCCCATGTCTGCAATTGAATACAGCAGTGGCCCAAGTCACCTATTTTTTGCTAGCATCGCAGACACTTCCCGAACGCCGCAGGCCTTACGCGGCACATTCGGCCCGGCTTTGCGCCCAACCGCTGTTTCTGCCTGCATGGCCACCGACAAGGAACTCTCCGACTTTCTCGCCAGTGTCGAGCGCCGCGCCTTCAAACAGGCGGTTTTCGCCGTTCGTGACGACGAGGCCGCACTCGACATCGTGCAGGACGCCATGATCAAGCTGGCGGAAAAGTACGGCGACAAGAGCGCCGCCGAGTTGCCGCCGCTGTTCCAGCGCATTCTGCAGAACACGATCCACGACTGGTTCCGACGCCAGAAGGTCCGCAACACCTGGGTCACGCTGTTTTCGAACCTGCGCGACGAACGCGACGGCGACGACAATGACCTGCTCGACACACTGGAGGCGCAGGCCGGGTCGCAATCGGCCGAAAGCAGCGCCGACAAGGTCGAGCGGTCCCAGGTGATGAACATCATCGAGCAGGAAATTCAACGTCTGCCGACACGTCAACGCGAGGCTTTCCTGATGCGTTACTGGGAGGATATGGACGTGGCCGAAACCGCAGCGGTGATGGGTTGCTCGGAAGGCAGCGTCAAGACGCACTGTTCCCGTGCAACGCACACTCTGGCACAGGCCTTGCGCGCGCGGGGAGTCCGACTATGAGCAGAAACGAACGAGATATCCAGGAACGGCGCATCGCCCACGAGATCCGCTTGGCACTTGATGCCTCGGCGGAGGCGGTGCCGCAAGACATTGCCGCGCGCCTGGCGGCGGCGCGGCGCATGGCCTTGGCCGCCAAGAAGGCCGAGGCGCGCGCGCACGTGCCGCAGCTCGCGCTGCCGGGCGTCTCGCACAGCCTGTCCTTCGACGACGACGACGATTCGCCACTGCACCGGGCCGGTGCATGGATGCGCAAGCTGGCGCTGGTGTGGACGCTGGTGGCGCTGGGCGCCGGCCTGCTGGGCATCTACCACTGGCAGCAGCAGCAGCGCGTCGAGGAACTGGCCGACGTCGATGCGGCGATGCTGCTCGACGATCTGCCGCCGACTGCCTACGCCGATCAGGGCTTCCACGTTTTCCTGAAACGCGATCGCGATCAATAAGATGGCACGCGCACCTTCCCGTACCGACGCCTTCCGTCGCCGGCTCGCCAGTCTTTGCGCAGCCGGGCTGACGGTCGCTGCACTGGGCGCCGATGTTGTGATCAGTGCGGCGCAAGCGCAGGGCAATGCCGCCAGCCAGCCCGCAGCGCGTCCGGTGCTCAATGCGCATCCGACATGGTCCGAGCTGTCGACCACGCATCAACAGGTGCTCGCGCCGCTGCGGCCGCTCTGGGACACCATCCCCGAACTCAATCGACGCAAGTGGCAGCGCATTGCGGATCTGTATCCGAAACTGAAGCCCGAGGAACAGAAGCGCCTGCAGGAACGCATGGCCGACTGGGTCAAGATGACACCCCAGCAGCGCCGTCTGGCCCGCGAGAACTATCAGATCACGCGCACGCTGCCGCCTGAGAAGAAGGCCGAGGCATGGGATCGATACCAGCAGTTGCCTGAAGAGCAGAAGAAGAAGCTGGCCGCGGCGGAAAAAGTGCCGCGACGCCCCGGAGCCGTCAGCGCCTTGCCGTCCGGCAAGCGCCCGCCGGCCGACACCGCCCGGCAAATTCGTCGACCGGAAACGAAATCGGCCAGCGAGCCGGAGGCGATTTCCGCATCGGCACCGGTCGTGCAGACCGTCAGTGGCGCGGCCGCTGCCAGCCCTGCGCCCGTCGCTGCGCCCCCCGCCGCCCCGGCTCCTGCGCCGGCACCGGCGCTGTCGCCGCCGGTCAACGGCGAGGCCGCGACCGATTTCAACCAGACCGATTCCCAGCGTCAGTAAGCGCCCGGTGTTTCGCGGCGTCGCACCGGTGACATCGGCGCCGAAAGCATCCACCCACATCGGCGCACCCTCAGAAGCGGCCATCCTGCCGTCGCCGCTTTGGCATAATGGCCGCTTCACCTGACCGCCTTGCGCCATGCCCGCCGCGACTCCTGCCGCCGACTCCCGATCCACCACAATGCCGCTGCGGACGCCACCGCTGCGCCGTCGGCTGCTATGCATGCTCTACGAAGGCGTCCTGCTGTTTGGCGTGCTGATGGCGGCCAGTGCGGTCTATGTCGCGGTCCGGCCGCTGCTGCAGCGCGCGGGAATCGACCGTCCCTATATCGACCAGGCGTGGATGTTCATCGTGATGGGCTTCTATTTCGCCTGGTTCTGGCAGCGAAACGGCCAGACGCTGGCCATGCAGACCTGGCGCATCCGTCTGGAGAATGCGCACGGCAGGCCGCCGCGTTGGTCGCAGGCGGTTTTACGCTTCGTGCTGGCGTGGCTGTGGCTGCCACCGGCAGCCGCGGTGGGCCATGCGCTGGGACTGACCAAGGGACCGTTCATCGGTGCCCTGGCCGCCGGATTGGCGATCTGGATTTCGCTGGCCTGGCTGGACCCGCGACGGCAGTTTCTCCATGATCGCCTGGCCGGCACCCGCCTGACGGATCTGCGCCAGCCGCAGCCATGAACCTCACGGCCGCCGCGCTGCGCCGGGCCGCCGTGTTGGTGCAGGCTGCGAGCGCATGCGCGGTGGCCGCCTGCCTGAGCAGCGTGACAGGTTGGTCGTGGCCGCTGGCGCTGGGCAGCGGCATCGTGGTGGTTCTGCTGATTTTCGGGGCCAGCGTGGCGCTCGCGTTTGCCGTCACGCTCGGCGGCTTCGGCATCCCCATGGCGCAGCGCCCGCCCGCCGACATGCGAGCTGACGGCCCGGCCCCAATGCAGCCCCACATGCCGGGCGATATCGCGCGCCGGTCATCGCTTGATCTGCGATCCGCGGTGGCGTGCTTTCTCGCCGAATACCGCGCGGTTTTTCGCATGTTCAATTGGCTGCAGCCTTTCCACTCGCGACTTTCGTTCGCCTCGCCGACGCACCCGTTGCCCGATGCGCCGCCGGTGCTTCTGGTGCATGGCTACGGCTGCAACCATGCGATCTGGCTCGACATGGCGCCCGCACTGGCCGAGGCCGGTTACTGCTGCGAAGGTATCGACCTGACGCCGGTGCTCGGCAATATCGACCAGTACGCAGTGCAGCTGCTGCAACGCATGCGCGCGATCAAGGCGCGCAGCGGCCGCGCTCCGCTGCTGGTCTGCCACAGCATGGGCGGGCTGGCCGCGCGCGCCGCGCAGGTGCTGGCCGCCCGTTCGGGCGATCCCGACGCCTGCGCAGGCATCGTCACGCTGGGCAGCCCACATCACGGCTGCGCGCTGGCGCGCTTCGGCAGCGGTCACAACGCGCGGCAAATGCGCTGGCAGAGCCCCTGGCTGGTGGCGCTGGCAGCCGCCGAAACACCGGCGATGCGCTCGCGCATCGTGTCGGTCTTCAGTTGGCACGATTCCATTGCCGGCCCGCCCGGCACCTCCTGGCTCGACGGCGCCCACCATCTCGCGCTGGATGGCATCGGCCATGTGTCCCTGCTGCGCCACCGCCGCGCGATCGATGCAACGTTGGCCGCGCTGACGATATTGCGTCGCGAAGCGGCGCGGCGCGACGCAGTGGCGCCGCCCTGATTCACCGGGAGTTCAGCATTCATGTGACATTCATGTTTCCGTCACGGCTTCGTCATGACGCGCTGGCCCAATGCTGCCATCGCCGATACCGGGGCCGTCATGGTTCAAGCCATCCGATCTGCTCGCATAAGTTTGACCAGGGTTACGCAACGTCTGCGTGGAAGGCCCGACCCAACGCTCTCGATGTCCGCGGCACTGGCCGCATTCATGCCGCCCCCGACGGAAAGGTCCGCCGCGCCTCCATCGCTGCGCGAGCCCGCCGACCCCGCCACGCTCCCTGCCTCGCCTGAACCGCCCACGCACCGCTATCGCGCCATCTGGCTGTCCGACATCCATCTCGGCACGCCCGGTTGCCAGGCCACGTATCTGCTCGACTTTCTCAAGCACAACGAATCCGACGTGCTTTATCTGGTTGGCGACATCATCGATGGCTGGCAACTGCGCCGTGGCTGGTACTGGCCGCAAAGCCACAACGACGTGGTGCAGAAACTGCTGCGCAAGGCGCGCAAGGGCACCGAGGTGATCTACGTGCCCGGCAATCACGACGAGGCGGCGCGCCAGTTCGATGGCATGGCGTTCGGCGACATCACCGTGCGTGAGGACGCGGTCCATGTCACCGCCACGGGCAAGCGGCTCTGGGTGGTGCACGGCGACCTGTTCGACGGCGTGGTGCAGCACGCCAAATGGTTGGCCTACCTCGGCGACTCGCTGTACACGATGATCCTGGCCGTGAACCGGCATTTCAATCGCGTGCGGGCGCGGCTTGGATTCGACTACTGGTCGCTGTCGCAATACCTGAAGCATCAGGTCAAGAACGCCGTCAGCTACATCAACTCGTTCGAGCACGCGATGGTGGACGAAGCGCGCCGCCGCGGCTGCGACGGCGTGGTCTGCGGCCACATCCACAAGGCCGAAATCCGCGACGTGAACGGACAGCTCTACTGCAACGACGGCGACTGGGTGGAAAGCCTGTCCGCCCTGGTCGAGACCATGGAAGGCGAATTGAAGATCGTCTACTGGACCACGCTGCTCGATCCGCCCGCTCCCGCCGGCCGCCGCCGTCGCGCCGCCAACGTCGCCGCCTGACCGCCATTCCCACCCCGCATTGCGCGCCCGCCATGCAGGCGCGCGATGCGGCGCCTCACCACATACGGCACAGCCGCCGCAAGGAGTTCCGATGAGAGTCCTGATCGTCACCGACGCGTGGGAACCGCAGGTCAATGGCGTAGTGCGCACGCTGAAATCCACGCGCCGAGAGCTCGAAGCCATGGGCCACGAAGTAAATCTGCTCACCCCGCTGGAATTCCGCACGATCCCCTGCCCCACCTATCCCGAGATCCGCCTGTCGATCCTGCCTTCGGCAAAGGTTCGTCGGCGCATCGACGCGTTCCAGCCCGATGCCTTGCATATTGCTACGGAGGGTCCGCTCGGGCTGGCCGCGCGCGCTTATGCGCTGCGTCACAAGCTGCCTTTCACCACGGCCTATCACACGCGCTTTCCGGAATATGTACAGGCGCGCTTTGGCATTCCGCTGGCCTGGACCTATCGATTCTTGCGTTGGTTTCATGGCGCGGCGCGCGCGGTCATGGCGCCGACCCCGGTGGTACTGGACGACCTGCAGCGCTTTGGCATTACCAACGGCGTACTGTGGACGCGCGGCGTTGACCTGGACGTGTTCACGGCGCAGCGAGCGAACGTTTTAAACACCGCGCATCCGATCTTTCTGTACGTGGGACGTGTGGCGGTGGAAAAGAACGTCGAGGCGTTTCTCCAGCTCGATCTGCCCGGATCGAAATGGGTGGTGGGCGATGGCCCGGCGCTGGCGGCGCTGAAGGCCCGTTACCCATCGGCCAACTATCTCGGCGTGCTGAAGCAACCGGAATTGGCCAGGGTGTATGCTTCCGCAGATGTCTTCGTGTTTCCAAGCCGGACTGACACCTTCGGGCTGGTATTGCTGGAAGCGCTGGCCAGCGGCCTGCCTGTGGCGGCATACCCGGTAACGGGGCCGATCGATGTGCTGGGTGACAGTCCGGCCGGCGTCATGCATGATGACCTGAGAGAGGCATGTCTGGAGGCGTTGCGCATCGACCGCGCGACGGCACGCGCCCACGCGGAGAAGTTTTCTTGGCGCGCGGCCTCCGAGCAGTTCCTCAAACATCTGCGTCCGCTGTCGGCGACAGTGGGCGGATCCGACAATCCGGCATCTCCCGTCGCACCCGATCATGGCCAAGCCCCATCCCACGCTACCGCCCGATCCGTCGCTGCACCGGCCGACCACCACGCAGGTGGCCGCTGAAGTGGAATCGGAATATTCGATCGCCAACAATCCCCACAAAGGCAACCGCGGCCTGACGCGGGCATGGCATGCCGCCATCAACTCGATGTCGGGCCTGCGCTATGCCGTGCTGGAAGAAAGCGCTTTCCGGCAGGAACTGACGCTGGTGATCATCCTCACGCCGTGCGCATTCATCCTGCCGGTGTCGGTGGTCGAGCGCGTGTTGCTGCTGGGCACGCTGCTGCTGGTCCTGATCGTGGAGCTGCTCAATTCGAGTGTCGAAGCGGCCATCGACCGAATCTCGCTGGAACGCCACAGCCTGTCGAAGCGTGCGAAGGATTTTGGCAGTGCGGCGGTCATGCTGGCGCTGATCCTGTGCGGCGGCACATGGATCGCCATCGGCGGACCGCACGTGGTGCGCTGGATCGGGATGCTGGCGAGCTAGCCCGCAAAACAAACACCCCAAGCGCTGGCGTGCAGCCTTGGGGTGTGTTCTGGTCTGGCGACGGCTCCGCAGCGCGACGGCGTGAAACCGTCCCGCCGGTCGTGGGTCTTCGGCGATTCAGGTCTTTTCGCGCGCCGCCTGCCACTTGTCGACGCGCACGCGCGGCGCGGCCGCCAGTTTGCCGAGCAAACCCGACGGCGAACTCGAAACATGCAGCATATCGGCATGGACCTGCTTCAGGAAACCTTCGCTGACGGCATGGCTCAGGAAAGCCAGCATGCCGTCGTAGAAGCCGGCCACGTTGAGCAATCCGACAGGCTTGTCGTGATAGCCGAGCTGCGCCCAGGTGAAAGTCTCGAACAGTTCCTCGAAGGTGCCCACCCCACCGGGCATGGCGATGAATGCATCGGCGCGGTCGGCCATCATCTGCTTGCGCTCATGCATATTGCGCACCACGTGCAGTTCGGTCAGGCCGCGATGTCCCACCTCCTTCTGCATCAACGCATCGGGAATGATGCCGATGGCCATGCCGCCGTGGGCCAGAACGCTGTCCGCCACGATGCCCATCAGGCCGACCTTGCCGCCGCCATAGACCAGCGCGAGGCCCTGTTCCGCCATGGTCTTGCCGAGCACCTTGGCCACCTCGGCATACTCGGGCCGAACACCGGGGCTCGACCCGCAATACACGCAAACCGCTTTCATCTCTTGTCCTTTTCGGCCCTGGCGGCCTCGGCTTCGGCCTTTTGCGTCGCATATTCGCGCGCGAGCTGGTCGAATGCCTCGCGTGCCTTGCCGCGCAGATACGGCGCCAGGATCGAGAAAATGTGATAGCTCGACCCATGCAGATAACCGCGGATCTGCTCGGGATCGTTATATTGCCGCGGATGTTGCACGAACTGGAACGACAGCCAGTAGGTGGCAATCACCACGATGTTGGTGCAGACGGCGTCGACCTGCTCCGGCGTGGCTTCCATGTCGCCGTCTTCCTGGAACTGCCGGCAGATTTCCAGCGCAAAGCGCTTCTTCTGTTCGACGATGCGCTTGAAGTTGGTTTCGAGCATCCGGTTGCGCGCCAACAGATCGTTGATGTCGCGATAAAGGAAGCGGTAGTTCCAAAGAAACTCCGACATGTACTGCAGATAGCCCCAGCTTTCTCCCAGCGTGGCCTTATGGTCCTCCGGCATCTTGAGCCGGCGCTCCATTTCCTGCTCGAAGCGCACGAAGATGGAGTTGATGATGTCGTCCTTGTTGCGGAAGTGGTAGTACAGATTGCCAGGGCTGATCTCCATGGCTTCCGCAATCGTCGTGGTCGTGACATTGGGCTCGCCAAGTTCGTTGAACAGACGTAGCGAAACATCCAGGATGCGGTCTCTGGTGCGGCGCGGACCGGCTTGCGGTTTGGCTTCCATGGGTATCGGACGGACTTTGTATCTGCAGGATTCGGATTATAAGCACAGTGGGCTGGCCGGCCGACGGCATGTGAAGTGTGCGCTGCGGACCATCCAAGCATTCTACGATTCAGACAATTCAGCCAAGACACCACAATCGAGTGTTCGTGAAGCACACTTGCATGCTCGTCTTCCCTTCCACGCTGGAGCCACTCTTGAAGAGTCTTCCGTTTTCTCTTGTCCTTGGTGCGCTCGTCACCGCGTCCGTTTTAGCGATGCAAAGCGCGCCGGCCGCCACCACGTCGGATTTTCGCTTGCGCGCCGATATGCTGCCCGCGTCCTGCGACCTGACGATCTCGAACAACGGCATCGTCGACTTCGGCGTCATCATGGCGGCCAGCCTCAGCGATACCGGCTTCACCCGGGTCGGCAAGCGGGACATCACCCTGAATATCACCTGCGATGCCGCGGCCAAGGTAGCGATTTCCGCCTCGGACGGGCGACCGGGGACCATTCCCGCCGGCATCGGCAAGTTCCTGTATGCGAATCAGGATGACGCCTCGGTGTTCGGCGCAGGCAATGTCGACGGCCACAATATCGGCGGCTATCTCGTATATCACAACGCCGATGGCACCGCGGATGGGGTGCCAGCCTACGTGATCAGTTCGGAGGACAACGGCATCTCGTGGGTGGAGTCGCATGGCAGAACCAATTCGATCACGCCGACGCGGATCCACGGCTGGTCAAGAACCGTTGGCGGCACGCCGGACAGCTTTACGGTGACCTCGCAGCCCTACGTGGTGGAACTGGCGCTCAATCGCAAACAGGACCTGCCCGCGCTAACGGGTCAGATTCCGATCGACGGGCTGGTGACGTTCACCATCCAGTACCTCTGATCAGAACGACGACCCCGGCTGGCTCAGGAAGTGCAGCTCTTCGGTGCTGCTCTGTCTTCCCAGTACCGCGTTGCGATGCGGAAAGCGGCCGAAGCGCGCAATGATCTCGCGGTGCCTTACGGCCCATTCGACGACATCCACCTTGCCGCCGGTCTCGTCGCGCAGCGCTTGCGTCTCGCGCACGGAAATCTCCTGCGCCTCGAGCGATTCGGCATGTTCGAATGGCAGATAGCAGAACACGCGATGCCATGGCGTCGGCAGCTGATGATCGAGCCCTTGCACAATCATGCGCTGCGCCAGTTCCAGAGCCAACCCATCGGTAGCAAAGCTGCGCGCGTCGCCGCGAAACATGTTGCGCGGGAACTGATCGAGCAGCACGATGCGCGCGCAGGCGCCTTCCGCCGTCACGGACCACTCATCGGCCGCGCCATCGCAGGCGGCCTGCCAGAGCGAAAGAAACCGCGCGCGGATGTTCTCGTCGAATGCGTCGGAATTGGTAAACCATTCCCGGCGCGAAGCATTCCATGCGGGCGATCCGGGCGTCCCAAACCAGAAGTCGAGCACCGCGCGCGCGGCTTCGGGCGTGGTCTTAGCGCTGGACATTGCGCATCCAGTCCGCGGTTTGGAACAACGCCTGCATCAGCCGCATTTGCAGGTCTTCGGACAACCCGACGTCCTGCATCGCCAGCGCCATGCAACGCATCCACTGGTCGCGCTCGCTGGTGCCGATCTCAAATGGCAGATGACGCGCGCGCAGGCGCGGATGACCGAAACGCTCGATAAAGTAATTCGGGCCGCCCAGCCAGCCGCATAGAAACCAGAACAGCTTGTCGCGTGATCCGTCGAGCGACGGCGGGTGCAGCGCGCGCAATCCGGCGAACTCGGCTTCCAGATCCATCAGGTCGTAGAAGCGGTCCACCAGTTCGCGCACCCGCTTCTCGCCGCCGATCAATTCATACGCGGTGATCTCTTCCCGCTGGTCGTCTTGCGGGGTATCCGCAGATTCATGGCTCATGGCACTGTCACTCAATTCACATCGCGCAGCGTGGCCAGGGCCGGTTGTCGCAACACTTCGCGCAATCCCAGCCAGCCGCCCGCAAAAGCGCACAGCATGCCAGAAACCACACCCACCGGCACGATCCACGGGTTGAAGCGGTATGGGAAATCGAACACGAACTGCGACAGCCCCCAACCGATCGCGATGGCGCCCAGGCTTGCCAGGAAGCCGGCAAGCCCACCCACCACCAGGAACTCCGCGTACTGGGTCTGCCGCACCAGCGCAGCAGGCGCTCCTAACGCCTTCAACAGCCCGGCATCGCGCTTGCGCTCGTCGCGCGCGCCCGACAACGCCGCGTAGAGCACCGTGACGCCAGCCAGCAACGTGAAGATGAACAGGAATTCAACCGCCGCAATCACCTGGTCGAGAATTTGCTGGATCTGCCGCAGGATCAGGTCCGTATTGACGACGGTGATATTGGGAAATGCCGCGGTCAGCTGATTACCGAGGGCGGCCTTGGCGGGCGGCAGATGAAACGAGGTGATGTAAGTCTCCGGAAGTCCCTGCATCTTCGATGTCGGCAGGATGACGAAGAAATTCACGCGCATCGATCCCCACTCGAGCTTGCGCAGCGAGGTGACCGGAGCTTCGACGATCTGCCCGGCGACATCAAACCGCAAGGTGTCGCCGAGGCTGATATGCAGCGTCTTGGCAATACCCTCCTCCACCGATGCGCCAGCCAGTCCGGCGCCCGCGCCATCCCAGCGGCCAGCCACCACCTCGTTGCCATCCGGCAGCTTGTCCATGTAGGAAAGATTGAACTCGCGCTCGACCAGATTGCGCGCCCGCCCGTCCGGGTAGCTGTCGGCCCGCACCGGCCGCTCGCCGATCTGGATCAGGCGCCCGCGCACCATGGGAAAAAGCAGGTCGTCGACACCGTTCTTTTCCAGCATCGCGCGCAGCGGCTCGCGCTGGTCGGGCTGGATATTGATGATGAAGCGATTGGGCGCGTCGGCCGGCGTGGCGTTGCGCCACGAATCGATCAGATCGTTGCGCGTCATGCCAAGCAACAGCAGCGCCATCAGCCCCACCGCAAGCGCCACGGTCTGCAGCACCGTCACGCCGCGCCGCCGTTCAAGCACGGCCAGCGCAAAGCGCCAGCCCACGCTGCCGCGCGCCCGACCGCGCATGCCGCGCGACAACGCCATCAGCAGGCCCAGCGCCAGCAGCGCAAACACGATGCCGGCGGCAACAAATCCGCCGGCCGTCGTCACGCCCAACTTGAGGTCGCGCGCGGCGGCCATCAACAGGGCCACGAAGGCGCCCAGGCCCAGCGCATAGGCGATCCACGCCGAGATTGGCGGCAGGCCGATATCGCGCCGCAGCACGCGCAGCGGCGCCACGCGCGTCAACGCCAGCAACGGCGGCAAGGCGAAGCCGCCGAGCAGCAGCATGCCCGCCGCCACGCCGATCACCGCCGGCACGATCGACGGATGCGGGAGCGAGACCTGCAGCAGCCCGCCCAGCGACATCAGCAAGCCATAGTGCGCCGCATAACCGAGCGCCACGCCAACCACCGCGCCGCCCAGCCCGAGCATCAGGAATTCAATGGCGAACGCCGCCAGAATCTGCCCGCGCGACAGGCCGAGGCACTTGTACACCGCGCACGCATCGGTATGGCGCTGCATGTAGCGGCGCGCCGACATCGCGATCGCCACCGCCGCGATCATCGACGACAGCACCGCCACGAGCGACAGGAAGCGCTCGGCACGGTCCAGCGTGGCGCGCATCTGCGGCTGGCCCGATTCGAGCGATTCCACGCGTGTGTTGCGCAGGTGGCGCCGCGCGATCTCGTCGGCCGCCCACTGGCGATAGTTGGCGGTGGCGGCGTCGGGCCCGGCCACCAGCAGCCGGTACGTCACCCGGCTGCCCCAGCCGATCAGCCGGGTGGCCTCGAGGTCCGACATTGGCAGCATCACGCGAGGCGCGAAATTCATGAACCCCGCGCCGCGATCCAGCTCCTGCGTCACGATCCGGTCGATGCGGAACGTCTTGCTGCCGAGTTGCAGTCCATCGCCGATGCGCAGATGCAATGCGATCAACAGCGCTTCGTCCACCCACACTGTGCCGGGCGCGGGAATCGTCCGTGCTTCGGATTCCGCCCCGCCGGGAGATTCGGCCACCTTGATGCGCCCACGCAGCGGATAGCCGTCGGTCACCGCCTTCAGCGCGGCCAGTTGGCTCGGCGCTTCGGCCTGCGCGGCAGCGCCCGGCGCGCGCGCGGTGGCCATGCTGGGAAAGGTCACGGTCTGCGCCACCTGCAGCCCATCGCGCCGGGCCCGCTCGGCGAATGCCGGATCAAACGGCTGATCGGCGACCAGCAGCATGTCGGCGGCGATCATCTGGCGCGCGTCGCGCTCGAGGCCCAGGCGCATGCGATCGGCCAGGAAGCCGACGCTCGTCAGCGCCGCCACCGCCAGCACGAGTGCAAACAGCAACAGCGTCAGTTCTCCCGCCAGCCAGTCGCGCCGCGCCATGCGCAGCGCCTGTCTGAATGCGGAAAATTTCACGTTACGTACCACGGGAGAGGAGGCAGTCGACATCGGAGCAGAGGTAGCGGTCGGGCGTCAGGCTGACGGATTCATGGACGGCTGGGCGGCTGGGCCTTGCCACGCAGGCTGGCATGCAGGCGCCGGACGCCGCGCCAGAGCTTGGGCACCAGCCAGATGGCAATCGCCAGGAACAGGGCGAGCATGACGAAGAACACCACGGGCAGGAAAAATGCCAGCAACAGCCCGCCCATCGTGCCGACGTCCTCGGTGAATGAGGCCGCCCAGTTCGAAAATGGTTCAGGCGATACATTGATCAGCGCGCGCGTGCCCGCCTTGGCGGCGTGCGCCGTTCCCGCCAGCGTGCCACCGATCAGCCCGGCGGCCACGGTCCACTGGGCGTCCATATGCCCGAAAGCCGCGGCAGCCAGGATCGCGCCGGCGGGAATCCGGATGAAGGTCTGGATGCTGTCCCAGGCCGTGTCGAATCCGGGCACCTTGTCGGCCACGAATTCGGCCGCCGCCAACGCCCCGGCCACGCCGATCACCCACCACGACGACAGCACATGCAGGCCGGCCGGCAAGTCCAGCCAGCCCAGACGCGCCAGCACGCCGGCGGTCAGCACGGCCAGGTACAAGCGCAGACCGCTGGCCCAGGACATGCCGGCGGCCAGCGCGGCGGTTTCCAGCATGACACCCTCGCATGGTTTTCACTTCGAACGTTCGAGGAGTGTAACGCCAGCTGGCGAGTCGGCGCCCCGGACGCCGTGCCCGCGCCGGGGTGTGGCTTGCAGATTGCGCGCCGCCTCGCGCGGCCGCCCTACCCGGCCGCCGATTCGAGACGCGGCAACTGCGGCAGATCGGAAGCCACCTCGGCGATCATGCGGCGCAGCCACGTGACATCGGGCGCCGCATGGCAGCGCTCATGCCATAACTGGTAAAAACGCATGCGCGGAAACGCCACGGGCGACGGCACCATGCGGATCGGCAGGTATTGCGCATAGTGGGCGGCAAACTGGCGGCCCGTGGTGAAGACCATGTCGGTCTTCATCAGGACATAGGGCACCAGCCCGAAGTACGGCAGCGTGACCTGGATATTGCGCTTGTAGCCCTGCTCGGCCAGCGCCTGGTCGATCATGCTGCGCTGCATCGACGCATACGGGGCCGGCGCCAGGTGCGGCATCTCCAGGTAGTGCCGCAGCGTGAGCCCATGGCGCGCCAGCGGATGCTGGGCGCCCAGCATGCACACCACCTCGTCGTCGAACAGCGGCGAGATGTGCAGATGCTCGGGCGGCGACAGCCAGTTGCCGACCACGATGTCGAGATGCCCCTGTTCGAGCGCATCGAGAAAATCGGTGGACTGCGTCATCGGATGGACGAACAGCTTCGCGCCAGGCGCCAGACGCCGCACGCGCTCGACGATGTTGGGCAGGAAGAACGCGTCGAGGTAATCGGGCGCGCCGACATGGAACGTCCGTGTGGTGGTGGCCGGGTCGAACTGTTGCGGCGGGCGCGCGATGCGGTCCATCGCCGCCAGACTTTGTTCGGCCAGCAGCAGCAGTTCGCGCCCGCGCTCGGTCGGCACCATGCCGCTTTTGCCGCGCACCAGAATGGCGTCGCCGGTAATTTCGCGCAGCCGTTTCAGCGTATTGCTGATAGCCGGCTGCGACTGCCCCAGGCGGACAGCGGTGCGCGTCACGCTCTGCTCGGTCAGCAGGGTGTGAAGCACGCGCAGCAAATAAGTATCGAGATGATCGCGTCCGTGCATGGCAGGAATTGCCCCGCGCCTGGTCGGCGGCGTAGGTGGCGTGGGGGAAGGGAACGGCGCATAGTGTAAGACAGGCACGCGCAATTCGGTCAAATTCGGCGCCGCGGCCGCCCATCTGCAGGCGGCGTAAGGGAAGACCCGTAGATCGCCGCCAGACCGCCCCTGGCATGGGGTGGCCGCCGCCCGGCAAGACCCGCGGCGCGCCTTGATGGGGCATATCACATGGGCCGAATATTGCATGAAAAGGCCAATGCTATGTTTGGCGCCATCCCCGAAAGAGAGAAGATCATGGAGACGCAAACCATCCGCTTTTACCATCGCGGCCAGGTTCAGGAAGTGTCCGACGCCCCTGTCACCCGCACCGTACTGCAATACCTGCGCGAAGACGTACGCTGCACCGGCACCAAGGAAGGCTGCGCCGAGGGCGATTGCGGCGCCTGCACCGTCGTGATTGGCGACTTGCAGGCCGACGGCAAGCTCGAATTCAAGGCCGTCAACGCCTGCATCCAGTTCCTGCCCACGCTCGATGGAAAGGCCCTGATCACCGTGGAGGACCTGCGGCAGGCCGACGGCACACTGCATCCGGTACAGGAAGCGATGGTCGAATGCCATGGCTCGCAATGCGGCTTCTGCACGCCGGGCTTCGTGATGTCGCTGTGGGCGCTGTACCAGCAGCACACGCCCGGCGGCGAGCCGCCGGCGCGCGAGCAGATCTGCGATGCGCTGACCGGCAACCTGTGCCGCTGCACCGGCTATCGCCCCATCGTCGACGCGGGGCAGCGCATGATGGCCCTGCCCGCGCCCACCGCTAGCCGCATGAACCCGAAGGAAATTGCCGACACGCTGCGCAACCTCAAGCGCGGCGAAACGTTCCACTACAACGTGCGCGGCCAGCATTTCTACGCCCCGCGCACGACCGCCGAATTCGCCGCCATCAAGGCTGCCGAGCCGGAAATCCGCATCCTGGCCGGCAGCACCGACATCGGCCTATGGGTCACCAAGCAGTTCCGCGAGCTCGGCAACCTGCTGTATGTCGGCCAGGTCGAGGCACTCAACACGATCGCCACGCGCGACGGCTTCATCGAGATCGGCGCCGCTGTCACACTCGAAAACGCCTACGCGACGCTGGCCGCCTCGCATCCGGAACTGACCGAGCTGTGGAAGCGCTTTGCCTCGCTGCCGATCCGCAATGCCGGCACGCTGGGCGGCAACGTGGCCAACGGTTCGCCGATCGGCGACTCGATGCCGGCCCTGATCGCGCTGGGCGCCGAGGTGGTGCTGCAACACGCTGACGTGCGCCGCACGATGCCGCTGGAAGATCTCTACGTGGCCTACCAGAAGACCGCGATGGCGCCGGGCGAATTTGTCGCCGCGCTGCGTGTGCCCGTGCAAGGGCCGCGATTCTTCCGCACCTACAAGCTGTCGAAACGCTTCGACGAGGACATTTCCGCCGTGTGCGCTGCGTTCGGCATCACCGTCGAAGACGGCATCGTGACGTCGGCGCGCATCGCGTTCGGCGGCATGGCGGCCACGCCGAAGCGCGCCGCGCTGGCCGAGGCCGCGCTGACCGGACAACCGTGGAACGAAGCCACCGCGCGCGCCGGCATGGCCGCACTGGGCCAGGACTACACGCCGCTGAGCGACATGCGCGCCACGTCGAGTTATCGCGCGCGCGGCGCCGCCAACCTGCTGTATCGCTTCTGGTTGGAAACCCGCGACAACGCGCTGCCGGCCGCCATGGTCAACGTCCGCGCCATCGGCGCCGGTGAAACCGTGAGCGCCTGAGGAGAGCCCGCATGAACAAGCAAACCGAACCCTTCCTGCTCGACGCCAGCGTGGCGGCGGAAGCATCGCCGCAGGTCGGCATCTCGCGTCCGCACGAATCCGCGCACTTGCATGTGGCCGGCACCGCCACCTATACGGACGATATCCCCGAACTGGCCGGCACGCTGCACGCGGCGCTCGGCATGAGCGCCCGGGCCCATGCGCGCCTGAAATCGATCGACCTGGCGCGCGTGCGCAAGGCGCCCGGCGTGGTGTCCGTGCTGACCGCCGCCGACATTCCCGGCGTCAACGACTGCGGTCCGATCATCCACGACGACCCGATCCTGGCCCGCGACACGGTCCAGTTCATCGGCCAGCCGATCTTCATCGTGGTGGCTTCTTCGCACGACGCCGCGCGCCGCGCCGCGCGTCTGGCCGATATCGAATACGAAGACCTGCCGCCCGTGCTGACGCCCGAGGCCGCGCACGCAGCCGGCAGCTACGTGCTGCCGCCGATGCACCTGACGCGCGGCGAACCCGAGCGCCATTTGCACGCCGCCGCGCATCGTCACAGCGGCAAGATCCAGCTTGGCGGACAGGAACAGTTCTACCTCGAAGGCCAGATCGCCTACGCGGCGCCGCGCGAGAACGACGGCATGCACGTCTGGTGCTCGACCCAGCATCCCACCGAAATGCAGCACGCCGTGGCCCATATGCTGGGCTGGCAGGCGCATCAGGTACTGGTGGAATGCCGGCGCATGGGCGGCGGCTTTGGCGGCAAGGAATCGCAGTCCGCAATGTTTGCGTGCTGCGCGTCGCTGGCCGCCTGGAAGCTGCTGTGCCCAGTGAAGCTGCGGCCGGACCGCGACGACGACATGATGATCACCGGCAAGCGCCACGACTTCGTGTTCGATTTCGACGTGGGTCACGACGACGCAGGCCACATCGAAGGCGTGCGCGTGGAGATGGTGTCGCGCGCCGGCTTTTCGGCTGACCTGTCCGGCCCGGTGATGACGCGCGCGATCTGCCACTTCGACAACGCGTACTGGTTGCCGAATGTGCAGATCGACGGCTACTGCGGCAAGACAAATACGCAAAGCAATACGGCCTTCCGCGGCTTTGGCGGTCCGCAGGGCGCGTTCGCGATCGAGTACATCCTCGACAACGTGGCGCGCAACGTCGGCAAGGATTCGCTCGAAGTGCGCCGCGCCAACTTCTATGGCAAGAACGAACGCAACGTCACGCCGTACGGCCAAACCGTGGAAGACAACGTGATCCACGAGTTGATCGACGAACTGGCGGCATCGTCCGAGTACAAGGCGCGCCGCGACGCCACGCGCGCATTCAACGAGACAAGCCCGATCCTCAAGAAGGGCATCGCCATCACGCCGGTCAAGTTCGGCATCTCGTTCAACGTCGCGCATTACAACCAGGCAGGCGCGCTGGTGCACGTCTACAACGACGGCTCGGTACTGGTGAACCACGGCGGCACCGAAATGGGCCAGGGCCTTAACACCAAGGTGGCGATGGTGGTGGCGCACGAGCTCGGCATCCGCATGGAGCGCGTGCGCGTGACCGCCACCGACACCAGCAAGGTGGCCAATACCTCGGCCACGGCCGCCTCGACCGGCGCCGATCTGAACGGCAAGGCCGCGCAGGACGCAGCGCGCCAGATCCGCGAACGCCTGGCCGCCTTTGCCGCGCGCAAGGCCGGCGTGGAACCAGACGCGGTGCGATTTGGCGATGACCTCGTCGTGGCGGGCGAGTTGCGCCTGTCGTTCGGCGACCTGGCGCGCGAGGCCTACGTGGCCCGCGTGCAATTGTGGTCCGACGGTTTCTACACCACGCCCAAGCTGCACTGGGACCAGAAGGCGCTGCAGGGACGTCCGTTCTATTACTTCGCTTACGGCGCGGCCTGCTCGGAAGTGATCGTCGATACGCTGACTGGCGAATGGAAACTGCTGCGCGCCGATGCGCTGCACGATGCGGGCAAGTCGCTCAATCCAGCCATCGATATCGGCCAGGTGGAAGGCGCGTTCATCCAGGGCATGGGCTGGCTGACCACTGAGGAACTGTGGTGGAACCAGCAAGGCAAGCTGATGACGCACGCGCCATCGACTTACAAGATCCCGACGATCAACGACTGCCCGGAAGCATTCAACGTGCGGCTTTTCCAGAATCGCAACGTCGAGGACAGCATCCATCGCTCGAAGGCCGTCGGCGAGCCGCCGCTGCTGCTGCCGTTCTCGGTGTTCTTTGCCATCCGCGATGCAATCGCCGCCGTGGCCGACTACGAGATCAACCCGCCACTGCGCGCGCCGGCCACATGCGAGGCCATCCTCGATGCGGTGCAGGCCGTGCAGGACGCGCGGGCTGACAGCGCGGCGGCCGAAGCCGCCACCGTTTGACGCCAGAGAGAACCACCATGCAGGACGCCCCGCTCAAGCCGTTCCGTTTCGAGGATGCCGCGCGCTGGATACGTGCCGGCGTGCCCGTTGCGATGGTCACCATCGTCGAGGTCAAGGGCTCCGCGCCGCGCGAGCCGGGCATCCGCATGCTGGTCACCGCAAGCGACCTGGTCGGCACGATCGGCGGCGGCCACCTCGAATGGCGCGGCATGGACATCGCACGGGCGATGCTGGCCAATCGCGACGTGCGGGGCAACCCCCGGCGGCGTATCGAGCGCATTGCCCTGGGCCCGACGCTGGGCCAGTGCTGCGGCGGCGTGGTGAAGCTGGCGTTCGAAGTGCTAGGCGAGGACGACCTGGCTTGGCTGGATGCAGTAATTGCCGCGTTTGCGGCCGGCCGGCCCCTGCAGCGCGCGGTGCCGCGCAGCGCAAGCGTCACGTTCGGACCCAGCGCCGCGCTGCTGCCCGCGGTGGCGCTGCAGGCCGACGACACATGGATCGATACGCTCGTACCCGACCGGATGCACGTCGTGCTGTTCGGCGCCGGGCACGTCGGCCATGCGCTGGTCAAGGTGCTGGCGACGCTGCCGTGCCGCGTGCACTGGGTCGACGAGCGCGACACGCTGTTCCCGGGCAACCTGCCCGACAACGTGGAGGCCGAGGCGACCGACACGCCCGAGGCGGTGGTCGATCAGGCGCCAGCGGGCGCTTACTTTATTGTCATGACGCACAGCCACGCGCTTGATCAGCAGCTGTGCGAGCGCATCTTGCGGCGCACCGATTTTGCGTACTTCGGTCTGATCGGCTCGAAAACCAAGCGCGCCAAATTCGAGCACCGGATGGTCGAGCATGGCATCGACCCGGCACGTTTGCCCGAAATGACCTGCCCGATGGGTGTCTCGGGCATCACGGACAAGGCTCCGGCTATGATTGCGGTAGCCATCGTCGCCCAGTTGCTTCAGGTTCGCGAACAGCGCATTGCCGCGCGGAACGCAGGCCGGCTGGAGACGGTGCATCCGTAACAGAACAGCCGTGATCCGGCTGTCGCCATAGAAAAGAGGCCCCATGACCATCGATGCCGCGCTGGCGGACAAGATCCGCCGTACTCCCAAGGCCGAATTGCACGTGCATATCGAAGGCACGCTCGAACCCGAGCGCATCTTCCGGCTGGCCCAGCGCAACAACGTCAAGCTGGCCTACCCCGACGTCGAGGCGCTGCGCGCCGCCTATGCCTTCACCGACCTGCAGTCGTTCCTGGACATCTATTACGCCGGCGCCAGCGTGCTGCTGACCGAAGAAGATTTCTTCGACATGACGATGGACTACGTCAAGCGCGCCGCCGCCGATAACGTCCGCCACGCCGAGATCTTCTTCGATCCGCAAACCCACACCGCGCGCGGCGTGCCGATCGGCACGGTGATCGACGGCATTGCCGATGCGCTGGCCCAGGCGCGCACCGAATACGATTTCAGCAGCAGCATGATTCTCTGCTTCCTGCGTCATTTGTCCGAAGAAGATGCCTTCGCCACGCTGGAAGCGGCGTTGCCGTATCGCGACCGCTTCGTCGGCGTCGGTCTCGATTCGTCCGAGCGCGGTAACCCGCCCGAGAAATTCGCGCGCGTGTTTGCCCGGGCCCGCGAACTGGGATTGCATCTCGTCGCGCATGCCGGTGAGGAAGGACCGCCGCAATACATCGCCGATGCGCTCGATATCCTGCAGGTCGAACGCATCGACCATGGCGTGCGTGCGATCGACGACGAGGCGCTGGTGCAGCGCCTGGCGCGCGAGCGGATCGCACTGACCGTGTGTCCGCTTTCCAACCAGAAGCTGATGGTGCATCCGGACCTGCGCGATCACCCGATGAAGCGGCTGCTCGACGCCGGCGTCGCGGTGACGCTCCATTCGGACGATCCCGCGTATTTCGGCGGCTATATGAACGCCAACTGGGAGGCATCGTTCGAAGCGCTGCCGCTCGATGCGGCCGACGCGCACAAACTGGCCCGCAACAGTTTCGAGGCGGCCTTTTTGCCCGATGTGCAGAAGGCCGAATTCCTGGCCGAAGTCGACCATTTCTGGTCGGCCACGCCCTCATCACCGCCCGCGACGGCCAACGTGACCGCCACGACCTGACCGGGTACAAACCAAGAACGCCGGTTGCCACGGCCGCTGCCACATCGGCGCGGTCGAGGCGCCGGCCGTCCCGAGACAAGACGATGACGACTTCCCCCGCAACTGGCACGAAAGGTGCCGTGACCCGTGCCATCCGTGGCCGCATCCTCCACTTCCTGCGCGATCCGCAGTTTCACGAGGACGCCTATCAGTATTGGGAAGACGGGCTCATGATCGTCACGGCTGGCCGTATCGCCGCGGTCGGCCCGTATGAAGACCGGTCGCGCGACATCCCCGTCGGCGCCGAGGTGGTCGATCATCGCGGCAAGCTGATCGTGCCCGGCTTTATCGACACGCACATCCACTATCCGCAGACCGATATCATTGCGTCGCCTTCGCCGGGCCTGTTGCACTGGCTGGACACCTACACGTTCCCAGAAGAACGCCGTTTCAGCGACGCACACTACGCGCGTGGCGTTGCCGATTTCTTTACCGATGAACTGCTGCGCAACGGCACCACGACCGCCATGGTCTGGAGCACCGTGCACGCGGCCTCTGCCGATGCGCTCTTTGCGGCCAGCCAGGCGCGCAACATGCGGATGATTACCGGCAAGGTGCTGATGGACCGCAACTGCCCGGACTTCCTGCGCGATACGCCGGAGTCCGGCGCCCGCGATTCGGCCGACCTGATCTCGAAATGGCACGGCAAGGATCGCCTCGCCTATGCCATCACCCCGCGTTTCGCGCCGACTTCGACCGAAGCGCAACTGGCCGCCTGCGGCGAATTGGCGCGCGCGCACACGGACGTCTTCGTGCAGACGCACGTGGCCGAAAATCGCGACGAAGTGAAATGGGTGGCCGAACTGTTCCCCGATGCGCGCAGCTATCTCGATGTCTACGATCGCTACGGGCTGCTGCGTCCAGGCGCGTTCTATGGGCACGCGATCTATCTGGACGATGGCGACCGCCGGCGGCTGGCCGATAGCGGCGCGGCGGTGGCGCACTGCCCCACGTCGAATCTGTTCCTCGGCAGCGGTTTTTACGATTTCCACCAGTCCGATGCGAATCGGCTGAACGTGACGCTGGCCACCGACGTCGGCGGCGGCACCTCGTTCTCGATGTTCCGCACCATGAACGCGGCGCACAAGGTGGCACGCATGGGCGGCTATCACCTGACCGCGCTGCGCATGTTTTACCTCGCGACGCGCGCGGCCGCCGAGGCGCTTGGCTGGCAGGACCGGATCGGCAGCTTCGAAGTGGGTCGCGAAGCCGATTTCATCGTGCTCGATCCGCAGGCAACGCCGTTGATCGCGCGGCGCAGCGCGCGCTCTGAAACGCTCGAGGAACAGCTGTTCGCTTTTGCATTGCTCGGCGACGACCGCGTCATCGACAGCGTGTATGTCATGGGCGAGGCCGCGCAGGCAGTGGCAAGCGCCTGATAGCCCGTGGGAATGTGCTGACTTCGGCGCGCATCACGCGGTCGCGGAATAGCCTTCGTCAGCGCGTGGCGTTGACCAAAATCAACACAATCGTCATCAAACCGCTCTAGCCTTTGGCATTCGTGCGCCCTCTCAAATGGGCGCGGACGGAATTACGAACTCGCTGGACCATTGATGACTGCCCGCTCTGACTCACTCTCGCCGGCCGAGGCGCGCGCCCCGGCCGACGTTTCCTGCGCCCCCCGGCGCCCGCATCCTGCCAACCATACCGCGCTACCCGAGCCCATCGCGCCGGACGCGCCCTTCCCCAACCGCAAGACCATCCGCAGCTGGCTGATACCGCTGGGCAGCCGCAGCACGCCGCGCGCGCTGATGCTGTTCGCCTTCGACTACGCACTGTTTGCCGCGCTGCTGGCCGGCCTGGTACTGGCTTCGGACTGGTGGGCCAAGCTCGGGCTTGGCGTGCTTGCCGGGCTGATCATCGCGCGGCTGTTCATCATTGGCCACGACGCCTGCCACCAGAGCCTTACCGCGCGTCGCGGACTGAACAAGTGGCTGGGCCGGCTCACCTTCCTGCCGTCGCTCACGCCGTACAGCCTGTGGGAAGTGGGTCACAACGTCGTGCATCACGGCTACACCAATCTCAAGGGCTTTGATTTCGTCTGGGCGCCATACTCGCTCGAGGAATTCCGCGCGCTGCCGCGTTATCGCCGCGTGATGGAGCGCATCTATCGCAACGGACTGGGCGCCGGCCTGTACTACCTGATCGAAATCTGGTGGCTCAAGCTGTTCTTCCCCAGCAAGCGCCAAATGAGCACGCGCCGCCCGATCTTCATGTGGGACTGCGCGCTGGTGGCCGCGTTTGGCGCGCTGTGGATCGGCGCACTTGCGTGGGTGGCGGTTGCCACCGGGCAGTCGGTCGCGTTGATGATCGGCACCGGGTTCGTCGTGCCGTTCCTGGTGTGGAATGCCACGGTCGGCTTTGTGCTCTATGTTCACCACACGCATACGAGCGTCGCGTGGTACGACACCAAGCCGATGTGGGCCAAGGCACAGCCGTTCGTCTCGACCACCGTGCATCTGCGCTTCGGCATGGGTATCGGCGCGGCGCTGCACCACATCATGGAACACACCGCGCACCACGTCGACATGAGCGTGCCGCTTTACCGCCTGAAGCGCGCCCAGGCCATGCTTGAGCACGCGCTACCGGGACGCATCATCATCGAGAATTTTTCGTGGCGCTGGTATTTCCAGACAGCGCGCCGCTGCAAACTCTACGATTTCAAGGCGTTGTGCTGGACCGATTTCCGCGGTCGCCAGACCAGCGAAAACGCTCCGGTACCTGTCTGACGATCGTGTTGCAGTGATTGCAATACAACAACGGGCGCGGTGGACTTTGGCTGCCGCGCCCGTTAGAATTGCGCCTTCCATTGGGGAGTAGCCGCCCTGATCTCACCGCGCCGCGCAATGCGGCACCCGGAAGACAGGGGCGTACGTCAACAGACTTGACCAAATGCCACCTCGGCAAGCGGTTATGGCGTGCGCAGCACGGGACCTTGTGTCCAGCGCCTGGCGAGACCGATGACCATACCTTTCTGGCCGGGCCGGGAAAGGTGTGTGTCATTGGCATCTCGCGAGATGCATTTGCGGCCCGGATATTTCACCAACAATAATGGAATCGTTCCTCGTCTCCACAGGTATCGTCGCGCTCGCTGAAATGGGCGACAAGACGCAATTGCTGTCGCTGGTACTGGCCGCGCGCTACCGAAAACCCATTCCGATCATTCTTGGCATCCTGATTGCGACGCTGGTCAACCACGGCTTTGCCGGCGCGCTGGGCGGCTGGATTACCGGCGTGCTGGGCGCAAACCTGCTGCGCTGGATACTCGGCCTGGGCTTTATCGCGATGGCCGGCTGGATGCTGATTCCCGACAAGCTCGACGACGCCGAAGAAGCCAAGCCCGTCAAAGGCGCGCTCGGCATCCTGGGCACCACGATCGTGGCGTTCTTCTTTGCCGAGATGGGCGACAAGACGCAGATCGCCACCGTGGCGCTGGCCGCACGCTTCCATGGCGAGGTAATCGCCGTGGTGGCAGGAACCACGTTCGGCATGATGCTGGCCAACGCACCGGCGGTATTGCTGGGCGACCGCTTCGCCAACAAGATGCCGATCGCACTGGTCCACAAGATTGCGGCGGCGATCTTCCTGGTGCTGGGCCTCCTGGCGCTGTTCAACGTCGGCGGCTGATTTCGGTACGGGCGGCACCACCCTCGGCGCACGGGCCTTTGCACGGCGTAACAGAGCCTTACAACTGCCTGTGTGCCGCCGGCACCCATGCCTCGTTAGAGGAAGCATCCGACCCGTTCGGACCATCCCCACAACGAGGAACAGATGTCAAAGCCAAAGAAAAACAACGGACTGGCCCGCCTGCTGTCTGCCTGGTGTCCGGTGCTGATGGTCGTGGCATGCGCCACGGCCCTGACCGGCTGCGTGACCGAGCGCGTCGTGGTGCGCCAGCCGCCGCCCGCGCAGCATCCCGCACAGATGGTGCGAAACATGCCGCCGCCCGTCCACGAGGACCGTGGCACGCCACCGGGCTATGGCTGGAATTGGGTGCCCGGACACTGGAAGTGGGCCGGCAATGACTGGCTCTGGGTGCATGGCAAGTGGGTGCAGCAGCCAGTGCCCCCGATGCCGGCCGTCATCGTCGAGCAAGTCACGGTGGCGCCTGCCCCGCACGCTTATTGGGTGCCCGGCCATTGGGTCTGGCGTTACGAAGGCGGCGGCGGCTGGGCCTGGGTCAAGGGCGCCTGGCACGGCTGATGAAACGCCGCGCATAAAAAAACGGGGCGCGAAGCCCCGTTCAAACCCTCGCCAGTCCGGAACTGCCGGCTGCCGCAATGGCAGCCTCCGGACCGTCGATCACCGATGCTCGGTCAGAATCAGTTGGCGGTCTTTGCGCCGCCCTCGAACCATTGGCCCAGCAACGCGCGCTCGTCGTCCGTGATCTGCGTGACGTTGCCCAGCGGCATTGCCTTCTGCTGCACCGCCTGCTGGTAGATCAGTTGCGCATGCGCCTTGATACCGTCGACGGTATCGAGCTTGATGCCCTTGGCGGCGGTCGGCATCATCTTCGGCTGCTCGGCATGGCACTGCACGCAACGCGTGTTGATGATTTCCTGCACCTTCACGAAGCTCACCGCGTTGGCGGCGGCGTCGCCACCGTTGCTCGCCACCTGCTGGCGCGGCTGCGGCGCGATCATGAAAGCCACCAGACCCAGACAGGCCACGCCGGCCGCCGGCCAGGCGAAATTGATCTTGCCCTTGTGCTTGAGAATGAAAAACTGGCGAATCAGCACGCCGGCCAGCATCAGCATGATCAGCACGGCCCAGTTGTTCTTGGCCGCGTAGGTCATGCTGTAGTGGTTCGACAGCATCGCAAACAGCACCGGCAGCGTGAAGTACGTGTTATGGACGCTGCGCTGCTTGCCGCGCTTGCCGTGGATCGGGTCCACCGGCTGGCCCGCTTTCAGTGCCGCCACCACCTTGCGCTGACCCGGGATGATCCAGAACAGCACGTTGGCGCTCATGATCGTGGCGATCATCGCACCGGTCAGCAGGAATGCCGCGCGGCCCGAGAACACATGGCACGCCACGAAGGCGGCCACCGCCACGTACAACGCCACCAGAATGCCAACGGTGCGATCGCTCTTGCCGAAGAAGCGGCAGATCGAGTCGTACACCACCCAGCCGATCACCAGGTACGACACCGCAAAGCCAACCGCCGCGCCGGGCGACATGTCATATACGTTCTTGTCGATCAGGAACGTGCTGGCGTTGAACAGGTACAGCACCACGAGCAGCGCAAAGCCGCTCATCCACGTCGAATACGACTCCCAGTAGAACCAGTGCAGGTTCTCCGGCAGCGTCTTTGGCGCGGTGAGATATTTCTGAGGGTTGTAGAAGCCGCCGCCGTGTACGGCCCAGAGTTCACCATCGACGCCCTTTTCCTTCAGGTCGCTGGCGTTGGGGCGCGTCAGGCTGTTGTCGAGCCAGACGAAATAGAACGACGATCCGATCCACGCGATGGCGGTGATGACGTGCAGCCAACGCAACAGCATATTGGCCCAGTCGAGAATGTAGCCTTCCATGACTTGTCTCCTTGTTCCCGTCCGCCTCGATCAGCTGCCGCGGTAGGTCGAGTACGACCACGGCGACACCAGCAGCGGCACGTGGTAGTGCGCGGCGGTATCGGCAATGCCGAAGCGCAGCGTGACCACGTCGAGAAACGCCGGCTCGGGCAACTTGACGCCCTGGGCACGGAAATAGTCGCCAGCACCAAAATCAAGCTCGTACACGCCCGGCGCCAGGTCTGCGCCCTCCAGCAAGGGCTGATCGGCACGGCCGTCGTGGTTGGTCTTGATCGACTTCAGCGTCTCGCGCCGATTGTCGACAATTTTATGAAGGGAAACCGACATGCCGGCACCGGGAGTGCCCGCGGCAGTATCGAGAACGTGAGTGGTCAAGCGTCCCATCCTGTTCTTCCTTTGGAGTGTGGGTTGTGAGGGGCGCCGCTGCCTTCACTAGCACCATTCGTGGGAAATAGTGCCCGCTCGGTACGTGTTTCAACGCATCCCGGCGCTGGATTGGTGCGTGGCGACAATGCGCCAGACCCATCCTGGTGACAACTCGGTAAATACCCGCAGTTGTCAAAAACCGTGGTCGGTTTTGTTGACAATGGTGCTTGCATATCCAAATAATTGTCAACAATTTTTAGATCTGCGCTCCCGAATGATCGATATCAGCGCGCTTGATGTCGACGCCGTACCGGATCGCTACGATCGCTGACCATCGCCTCTCCTGCTAAAGCGAGTGTCCAGGATGTCCAAGAATCTCAAGTTGATTGCCGCCGCGACTGACGCCCAGTTGGGCCCCGCCGACAACAAGCCCGCCCGCAAGGGGTCGGTCGAAGAGCGCATGTATCACGAGATCTATGACGCGATCATGGAACACCGGCTGCCGCCGCGCACCAAGCTGACCGAGCATTCCCTTTGCGAGATCTATGCCACCGCGCGACATACGGTGCGCAAGGTGCTGTCGCGGCTGGCCGCCGACGGCATGGTCGATCTGGAGCCCAATCGCGGCGCGTTCATCGCCAGTCCGTCGACCGACGAGGCGCACGACATGTTCGAGCTGCGCCAGATGCTCGAACGCGCGGTGCTCGAAAAGCTCGCCTCGCTGCCCAACGTGCGCAACGTGATCGCCCCGCTGCGCAAGATGGTCAACGACGAGCGCCAGGCGTTCCTCACGCACGAACGCCCGCGCTGGATCCGCCTGTCGGCGGAATTCCACACCGCGCTGGCCGAACTGTCCGGCAATGCGTTGCTGGTGACGATGATGCGCCGGCTGGTCTCGCGTACCACGCTGATGATTGCCAGCGTGGAAGCCCCCGGCCACAACGCATGCTCGTTCGACGAGCACGATGAAATTCTCGACGCACTGGAACAGGGCGACGCCGCCCTGGCCCAATCGCGCATGGCGCACCACCTTGGCGCCTGCGCGGACCGCGTGCAGCCGGACGAGCCCGGCAACTTCGATCTTCGCAGCGTGCTGGGCCGCTCCACCTAGCGCAATGTTCCCGCCGCCGGGCAACAGTCGTCCCCTGTTGCCGATGCCGGCCCACCGGATTCGCCCCCTATTCCGCCCGTCAGAGGCACGGCGAAACACCGGACAAGAACCGTCAACAATTGCCCACGACAAGAGGCAGCGACAAAACGGTCATCAGGGCCATAACCCGGCGCGCGTTCCCATCAAAACCAAAGGAGAGGAGACACACCATGAATTCCGCAAGCACCACGGTCCCCACGGATCTCACAAATGAGCGACTGCCCTCGGGGCGGTTGCTGGCCCTGGGCCTGCAGCATGTGCTGGTGATGTACGCCGGCACGGTGGCGGTTCCGCTGATTGTCGGCGGCGCGCTCAAGCTGCCGAAGGATCAGCTCGCTTTCCTGATCAATGCCGACCTGTTCGCCGCCGGTCTGGCCACGCTGATTCAGGCCATCGGCTTCTGGAAGTTCGGCATCCGCATGCCGGTGATGATGGGCGTCACGTTCGCGTCGGTGGCGCCGATGATCGCGATCGGCAATGACCCCAACGTCGGCCTGCTCGGCATCTACGGCGCGGTGATCGCGTCGGGCCTGTTCGGCATCCTGATAGCGCCGATGATGGGCCGCATGCTGGGGCTGTTTCCACCGGTGGTGACCGGCACCGTGATCACGCTGATCGGCGTGTCGCTGATGCGCGTCGGCATCAACTGGGCTGGCGGCGGTCAACCCACCACGCGCGCCGTGATCGACGGCGTGGTCAAGGAAGTGCCCAATCTTGCGTACGGCGATCTGGCTAACCTCGGCATTGCCGGACTGGTGCTGGTGGTGATCCTGCTGCTGAGCAAGTACGGCCGCGGCCTGGTGTCGAACTGCGCGGTGCTGATCGGCATCGTCGTCGGCACGCTGGTGGCGATGGCGATGGGCAAGGTGTCGTTCGACGGCCTGAACGAAGCCAGCTACATGGCTGTCATCACGCCGCTGCATTTCGGCATGCCGACCTTCCAGCTCAGCGCTGTGCTGTCGATGTGCATCGTGATGCTGATCACGCTGGTGGAATCGACGGGCATGTTCCTGGCGCTGTCGGACATCACGGGCCGTAAGCTCAGCACCCGGGACCTGACCGCCGGCCTGCGCGCCGACGGCCTTGGCACCGTCATTGGCGGCGTGTTCAACACGTTCCCGTACACCTCGTTCTCGCAGAACGTTGGCCTTGTCACGGTCACCGGCGTGCGCTCGCGCTACGTCGCTGCGGCCGGCGGCGTGATCCTGATCGCGTTCGGCCTGTTTCCGAAAATGGCGCACGTAGTGGCATCTGTGCCGCAATTCGTGCTCGGCGGCGCCGGCATCGTGATGTTCGGCATGGTGGCCGCTACCGGCGTCCGCATCCTCGGTTCGTGCGATTTCAATCGCAACCGGCACAACCTGTTCATCGTGGCGATCTCGATCGGCTTCGGCATGATCCCGACGCTGTCGCCCACGCTGTTCCAGTACCTGCCGAAATGGACCGATCCGTTCACGCACAGCGGCATCGTGCTCGGCACCATCGTCGCCGTGGCGCTGAACCTGTATTTCAACGGCATGCAATCGGCTGAAGAAGCCATGCGCAACGCCGCCGCGAATACGCACGGCACGGAGTAACGCGCCGGACAATCGCAGCCCAACAATTAAATTCGACAATCCGGCGACGACAATCCGCACCGCATCGCCGCCTGCTTGTCAAGGCCGCGGGACCACTTCTGGCACGCGCTTTGCGTAAGGGAAAGCGCTGTCAGGACCCATGCCTGCGAGCCAGCGGTTTTGGTTTCTCCTGAAGCAGATATAACGAGATGACACACGATAACTATCCACGCGATCTCATAGGGTACGGCGCCCAGCCACCGCACGCCCGCTGGCCGGGCGGCGCGCGCATCGCGCTCCAGTTCGTGCTCAATTACGAGGAAGGCGGCGAGAACTGCGTGCTGCACGGCGATGCCGCATCCGAGCAGTTCCTCTCCGAGATCGTTGGCGCGGCAGCCTATCCCGCGCGACACATGAGCATGGAGGGCATCTACGAGTACGGCTCTCGCGCCGGCGTCTGGCGCATCCTGCGCGAGTTCGAGCAGCGCAAGCTGCCGCTGACGGTGTTCGGCGTTTCGATGGCATTGCAGCGCCATCCGGAACTGACGCGCGCGTTCGTCGAACTGGGCCACGAAATCGCGTGCCATGGCTGGCGCTGGATTCACTACCAGGGCATCGACGAGGCCACCGAGCGCGAGCACATGCGCATCGGCATGGAGATCATCAAGGAACTGACCGGCGAGATGCCGCTGGGCTGGTACACCGGCCGCGACAGCCCCAACACGCGCAAGCTCGTCGTGGAACACGGCGGACTGCTCTATGACGCCGATTACTACGGCGACGACCTGCCGTTCTGGACCGAAGTGGAAGTCACGGGCGGCGAAAAGAAACCCCATCTGGTGGTGCCCTACACGCTCGACACCAACGACATGCGCTTTGCCACGCCACAGGGCTTCAACACGGGCGAGCAGTTCTTCCAGTATCTGAAGGATGCATTCGACGTGCTCTACGCCGAAGGCGATCCAAGCGGCCTCGATCAACCGAAGATGCTGTCGGTCGGCATGCATTGCCGCCTGCTGGGAAGACCGGGACGATTCCGCGCGTTGCAGCGCTTCCTGGACTACGTGCAGTCGCACGACAAGGTATGGATCTGCCGGCGCATCGATATCGCGCGCCATTGGATCGACACCCACCCGCACCGGAGCCAGGCATGAGCCAGACCACCTACACGATCACGCAACTGAACGCAATGCCCGAGCCCGAGTTCGTCAAGGTACTCGGCGGCATCTATGAACACTCGCCCTGGTTTGCCCAGGCTGCCGCACAGCAGCGTCCGTTTTCCGATACGGCGGAACTCGCCGCTGCGCTACGCCGCGCGGTGGACGATGCGGGCCGCGAGGCGCAACTCAAGCTTGTGCGCGCTCACCCGGAGCTTGCGGGCAAGGCCGCCGTGCGCGGCGAACTCACCGCGGAGTCCACGCGTGAGCAGGCGGGCGCGGGGCTCGATCAATGCACGCCAGAGGAATTCCAGCGTCTCCAGAATCTGAATGCGTCATATAACCAGAAGTTCGGCTTCCCTTTCATTCTGGCAGTCCGTGGCTATGATCGACACGGCATCATCGACGCCTTCGCAAGACGCCTCGATAACGCACCCGATGTCGAGTTGCAAACTTGCATCAACCAGATTCATCGAATTGCGCAATTCCGTCTGAACGACTTAGTATCCGCCTGAATAAAAAATCCATAGCGGTAAAAGAGAGAGAGAAATTCAGGAACGTTCAGCGAGATACATCGCTGTCCAACATGTAACCCGGCCGTGACGGTCCCCACTGCATCGTCAGACTTCCGCGCACGGCCGGGGAACACCGCAGAAGAAGATCCATCAGGATCCGGCACACAAGAAACGTTCTGAGCAGCATCACAACCACGGAGGTCTTAAACATGAAGAAGCAGTACAAGCCGGCTATCAAGCTGGCGGCAATCGCGGCCACCCTTTTTTCCGGCGCAGCCATGGCCCAGTCCAGCGTCACGCTGTACGGCCAGGCTGATATGTTCGTCGGCGGCATCAAGAATCCTGGCAACCCGGATCGCGCGTTCGTTGCCAACTCGGGTGGCATGCAAACCTCGTACTGGGGCATCAAGGGTACCGAGGATCTGGGCATGGGTACCAAGGCCATCTTCGACCTGAACGGATTCTTCCGCACCGACAGCGGCAGCATGGGCCGCTTCAACGGCGATTCGATGTTCAGCCGCAATGCATACGTCGGTCTGCAGAACGACCGTTACGGCGCGCTCAAGCTGGGCCGCAACACCACGCCTTACTTCGTGTCGACGATCCTGTTCAATCCGCTGGTTGACTCGTACGTCTTCAGCCCGATGATTTTCCACACGTACTTCGGCGCGAACAACGGCCGCGTGTACGATCCGGGCATCATCGGCGATTCGGGCTGGAACAACTCGCTGGTCTATTCGACGCCGAACTTCGGCGGCCTGACTGCCAACTTCATCTACAGCGCGGGTGAATCGGCCGGCAACAACAGCAAGAACAAGTGGGGCGGCAACGTGACCTACTTCTCTGGCAACTTCGCCGCGACGGTGGCATTCCAGCAGGTCAAGTTCGACAACACCCCGTTCGATCTGGCCAACCCGCCGGCCACCCCGAACGCGAACACGCCGTTCATCGTCGGATTCGACAAGCAAACCGCCGTGCAGGCGGGCGCTTCGTACGACTTCAAGATCGTCAAGGCTTTCCTGCAAGGTCAGTACATCAAGACCAACGTGAACGCCAACCCGTTCGGCGATATCAAGCACATCGACGGACAGGCAGGCGTGTCGGTGCCGGTGGGTGCTGGCAACGTTCTCGCGTCGTACTCGTACGGTCGCGTGCTGAACGAAGTGTCGAGCTTCAAGCGCAACACGTTCGCAGTGGCCTACGACTACAACCTGTCGAAGCGCACCGACGTGTACGCCGCGTATTACTACGACAAGACGACTGGCATCGAACACGGCGACAGCTTCGGCGTCGGCGTTCGCCACAAGTTCTGATGTTCTGATCGCGCGCTGCATGCGACACAGGCCTGCCCTCGCGGCAGGCTTTTTTATGTGCGCACGCAATTACCCAAACGCGCCGCAATGCTGCGCCGCAGCGCCCAATTAAGCCACTGCAACAGGATGGAAAGCGACCCTTCCATAGGTGGATTCAATTGGCAGAGGGGCGCGCTAAAACCTAGATTAAGTGTCCGGACTGTGTGCCGGGCCACGTAAACCAGGACGAGTGAGGTGACGCATGCGGCGCTATGTGAAATCCCGATCGGAACTGATGGCTATCCTGAGCCAGTGCCTGGACAACAATCCCGAATGCGGCGAGGTGGAGTTGCACGCGATGCGCGTGCACCAGCCCGACCATACGGGTTGCAACTGGAGCGCTGAGGTCGACGTTCGCCAGGACACCTTTAACGATCTGGCACAGAAGATGGCCGCAGCCCGTTCGATCATCGTGGTAATGCGAGAGCAGTACAACGTGCTGCAGTAGCCATCAGGCAAGCGGCGGCACGGAAACCGTGCGTACTGACCCGCCGACGCGCTGACACCCCGGCAGACGTGCCAGCGCACCGACAAAAGAATTCGGGCCGCATATGCGGCCCGAATTCTTTTTGTGACGACCAGAGCTGCAGAATCTGCAGATCTGGTCGACCCAGTCACACGGAACGACGCGCGTGCAGCAATCAGCGAATCGCGCTCGACTCCGCCACGGCCACGGCCGTCATATTGACGATGCGGCGCGTGGTGGCTTGCGGGTTCAGGATGTGCACCGGCTTGGCCGCACCCAGCAGGATCGGGCCCACCGTCACGCCCTGGCCGCCCGTGATCTTGAGCAGGTTGAACGCGATGTTGGCCGCGTCCAGCGTCGGCATCACCAGCAGGTTGGCGCTGCCCGCCAGCTTGGTGCTCGGCAGGAAATGACGGCGCACGTCCTCGACCAGCGCGGCATCGCCTTGCATCTCGCCCTCGACTTCGAGTTCCGGTGCGATACGCGACAGGATCGCCGCCGCTTCGCGCATCTTGACGGCCGACGGACGGCTCGACGAGCCGAACATCGAATGCGACATCATCGCGACCTTCGGATGCAGGCCGAAGCGCGCAATTTCCTTTGCCGCCAGCTGCGTGATTGCGGCCAATTCCTCGGCGCTCGGATCGTCATTCACAAACGTGTCCGTGATGAACAGCGTGTACTTCTCGAGCATCAGCGCATTCATCGCGGCGAACACCTTGGCGTCGGGCGCGAGGCCGATCACGTCGCGCACGTGTTCGAGGTGCGCTTCGAAACGGCCGACCGTGCCGCACAGCAGCGCATCGGCGTCGCCCATGTGCACCAGCATCGTGCCGATCAGCGTGTTGGAACGGCGCAGCATGACCTTGGCCACATCGGGCGTCACGCCGTCGCGACCACGCAACGCGTGATATTCCTCGTGGTACGCGCGGTAACGCGGATCGTCCTCGGGATTGACCAGTTCGAAATCGACACCGGGGCGCAGACGCAGACCGGCCTTTTCGATACGCATCTGGATCACGTGCGGACGTCCGATCAGAATCGGCTTGGCCAGGCCTTCGTCGACCACCGATTGCACGGCGCGCAGCACACGCTCTTCTTCGCCTTCGGCGTAGACCACGCGCTTGGGCGCGGCCTTGGCGGCCGAGAACACCGGCTTCATGATCAGCCCGGTGTGATAGACGTAGCTCGACAGTTGCTGGCGATACGCCTCCAGGTCCTTGATCGGACGCGTGGCGACGCCCGACTCCTCGGCCGCCTTGGCCACCGCCGGGGCAATCTTCTCGATCAGACGCTGATCGAACGGGGTCGGGATGATGTAGTCCGGACCGAACTTCAGCTCGCGGCCACCGTACGCGGCGGCCACCGCGTCGTTCAGTTCCGCTTCGGCCAGTTCGGCGATCGCCTTCACGCACGCCAGCTTCATTTCTTCCGTGATCTTGGTGGCGCCGCAATCGAGCGCGCCGCGGAAGATGTACGGGAAGCACAGCACGTTGTTGACCTGGTTCGGATAATCCGAACGGCCCGTGGCGATGATGCAGTCAGGACGCGCGGCCTTGGCGATCTCGGGGCGGATTTCCGGCTCGGGATTGGCCAGCGCCAGGATGATCGGCTTGTCGGCCATGGTCTTGACCATGTCGGCCGTCAGCACGCCGGCCGTGGAGCAGCCCAGGAAGACGTCGGCATCCTTGACGATGTCGGCCAGCGTACGGGCCGAGGTGTCCTGTGCGTAGCGCGCCTTGTTGGCTTCCATGTTGGCGTCGCGGCCCTGGAAGATCACCCCCTTGGAATCGACCACGAAGACGTTTTCGCGCTTCACGCCGAGGCTGACCATCGTATCGAGGCAGGCAATCGCCGCCGCGCCGGCGCCCGACACTGCGAGCTTCACCTTGCCGATTTCCTTGCCAACCACCTTGAGGCCATTGAGCAGCGCCGCGGCCGAGATGATCGCGGTACCGTGCTGGTCGTCGTGGAAGACCGGGATGTTCATGCGCTCGCGCAGTTGCTTCTCGATATAGAAGCACTCGGGCGCCTTGATGTCTTCCAGGTTCACACCGCCGAGCGTAGGCTCCAGCGCCGCGACGATTTCAACGATCTTGTCCGGATCGCGCGCATCGAGTTCGATATCGAATACGTCGATGCCGGCGAATTTCTTGAACAGGCAACCCTTGCCTTCCATGACCGGCTTGCCGGCCAGCGGTCCGATATCGCCCAGCCCCAGCACAGCCGTGCCGTTGGTGATCACCGCCACCAGATTGCCACGCGAGGTGTACTCGGCAGCCATCGAGGGATCCTTGTGGATTTCCTCGCAGGCGTATGCCACGCCAGGCGAATAGGCCAGCGACAGGTCGCGCTGGTTGGACAGCGCCTTGGTGGCCGTTACCTGGATCTTGCCCTTGGTGGGGCTGCGATGGTATTCCAGCGCGGCCAGCCGCAGTTGTTCCTCGGGGCTGTTGGGGGCATGTTGCGGTGCATCACCGCTGGTCTTGCTGCTCATCTGCTTGTCCGGAAAGAGAAGGCGAAAAAAAACGAGGAGCCATTCTAGCCCAGCCATCACGCCTCGACAGGGCTTTACCGGCGTACACGCGGGGATTTTTCGGCCGCGGCCATCAAAAGTGTTTTTACCGTGTGGTACGCAATCCGCATTGATTCATCTGCAAACCATTCCCCGACAAATGCGTCGACGAATGTCGACCAATGCATGCGCTCAAGGCCGCTCTTCCACCCTACTTCTTTTCCTTGTCGACTTCCAGCGTGACGCGCCGCGGTCGACCGCTCTCGCCGGGAAAGTCGACGAACGCGCTGCGGATCATGTAGGGCATCACGGCCGTCAGGCTGCCGCCTTCGGTGGTATTGCGCGCCGTCACCTGATAGACGCGCTGCCCGCTGCGCGCGTCGTTGAAAAACACCCGCAGGTTCGAGAACGTTACCGGCACGTCGCGCACGACCGTTTGCGGCGGCCAGTAGCCCGGCCCCCAGCCGTAAGGACCCCATGGCCGATACCACCCGTACGGCCCGTAGTACGGACCCCACGGACCGTACCAGGGATCGGGATAGACGGTTTCCGCCACACGGACCAGCCCGGGCGCGCTGTCGTACTCCATCGACACTAGATAGCGCGCCTGCCTTACCGGCGCCTGTTCGAAGCCGACGCCGGCCAGCGCCAGGGCCAGCCATGCTTCGTAGGTCTGGCGATCGAGCTGGACGTCCTGTTGCGGCGCGTGGTCGAACGCATAGGTGCGCGGCGCATCGTTGGACCAGCCGGTCTGGCGGAACGACGTGACCTCGGTAGTCACAGTGCTCGCGCAGCCCGCCAGCCAGAACGCCACAACTGCCATCAGCGCCCAGACTCCCCCGCGCCTGCCCCAACCCGCCAAACCTTGCCACATCATCGCGATACCTCTTGTTCTCGATCCGTTCACGTTTCCTGAGACACGAACGCACGCGCCAAATTCCCGCGCCGAAGCGGCCCGGCGCAGCCCGGCACCCCCTTGGCTACAATGGGGGCTTCCGGGCCGTTGTCGCACGGCCCACGCCCCCGGTCACCAGAAGACAGGATCCCCATGCTGCGCACCGACACGCCCGTTACCGTCTATCGCAAGGACTATACTCCGCCCGCGTTTGCCATCGACCACGTCGACATGGTGCTCGACCTGGACCCACAGCGCACCGTTGTCACCAGTACGCTGACGCTGCGGCGCACAGGCGCCGCCGATGCGCCGCTGGTGCTCGCCGGAGAAGCGCTCGAACTCGTCGGCATCAAGCTGGACGGCCAGCCGTTCACCACGTTCACGGTCGATGACGAAACCCTGACGCTGACCGGCCTGCCCGCGCACGGCTCGCTCGAGATCACCGCGGCCTGCAATCCGGCGGCCAATACCACGTTGTCGGGGCTCTATGTCTCGAACGGCAACTTCTTCACGCAATGCGAAGCCGAAGGGTTTCGCCGCATCACGTATTTTTTGGACCGCCCCGATGTGATGGCCACCTACCGCGTCACGCTGCGCGCCCAGCGCTCGACGAGTCCGGTATTGCTGTCGAACGGCAACCTGCTGTCGCAGCGCGAGCTTCCAGACGGCCGCCACGAGGCGGTCTGGGAAGACCCGTTCCGCAAGCCGTCCTACCTGTTTGCACTGGTGGCCGGCAAACTCGAATGCATCGAGGAAAAGATCGTTTCCGCGTCGGGCAAGGAAAAGCTGTTGCAGGTCTGGGTAGAACCGCAGGACCTGGACAAGACGCGCCACGCGATGGATTCGCTGATCCACTCGATCCGCTGGGACGAACGGCGCTTCGGGCTGGAACTCGATCTGGACCGCTTCATGATCGTCGCGGTCAGCGACTTCAACATGGGCGCGATGGAAAACAAGGGCCTGAACATCTTCAACACGAAGTACGTGCTGGCCAACGCGCAGACCGCCACCGATGTGGACTTTGCCAACATCGAATCGGTGGTGGCGCACGAGTACTTCCACAACTGGACCGGCAATCGCGTCACCTGCCGCGACTGGTTCCAGTTGTCGCTCAAGGAAGGCCTGACCGTATTCCGCGACCAGGAGTTTTCGGCCGACATGATGGGATCGGAATCGGGCCGCGCGGTCAAGCGCATCGAGGACGTGCGCGTGCTGCGCCAGGTGCAGTTCCCCGAAGATGCGGGCCCAATGGCGCATCCGGTGCGGCCCGACAGCTACGAGGAAATCAACAATTTCTACACGGTCACCGTCTATGAGAAAGGCGCCGAAGTCGTGCGCATGTACCAGACGCTGCTCGGCCGCGACGGCTTTCGCAAAGGGATGGACCTGTACTTCGAGCGTCACGATGGCCAGGCTGTGACGTGCGACGATTTCCGCGCGGCCATGGCCGACGCGAACGGGCGCGACCTGACCCAGTTCGGGCTCTGGTACAGCCAGGCTGGCACGCCGGTGGTCACGGCGAAGACGCAGTGGGACGGCGCCGCCGGAGCGCTGACGCTGACACTCACGCAGCGCTGCCCCAAAGTCGGCATCGAGACGCGCGCCGGATCGCCAGCCAAACAGCCGTTCCACATTCCGTTCGCGCTGGGCCTGATCGACGACAGCGGTAACGACCTGCCTCTGCAGCTCGACGGCGAAACGCAGGCCTCGGGCACCACGCGCGTGCTCGACTTCACGCAGGCCGAGCAGTCGTTCCGGTTTATCGGACTTCCCCCGGGCGACCAGGCGCCGCTGCCATCGCTGCTGCGCAATTTCTCCGCGCCGGTGATCGTCGACTACGAATACAGCGACGCGGAACTGACTTTCCTGCTGGCCCACGACAGCGACGCGTTCAATCGTTGGGAAGCCGGCCAGCGGCTGGCCACGCGCGCGCTGTTGCAGCTGGTTGGCGATGCGCAGGCCCGGCGCGAACTGAAACTGGACCCCGCGCTGGTCGCGGCATTCCGCACGGTGCTCACCGATGACACGCTGAATCCGGCTTTCCGCGAACAGGCACTGATGCTGCCCGCCGAAGCATATCTGGCCGAACGCATGGGCGTAGCCGATCCGGCCGCGATTCATCGCGCGCGCCTGTTCCTGCGCGAGGGTCTGGCGCGTGCGCTCAAGGCCGAATGGCTGGCTGCCTACCAGGCCAACGAGACGCCCGGCGCGTATAGCCCTGACGCCGATTCGATGGCCAAACGCGCGCTGCGCAATCTCGCGCTCGGCTATCTGGCCGACAGCGGCGATGCCGACATGCAGGCGCTGGCCGAGCGCCACTATCAGCAGAGCGACAACATGACCGATCGCTTTGCCGCACTGTCCGCACTGGTCAACAGCTTCGCACCGGGGCGCGAGCATGCCCTGGCAGATTTCTACGAGCGCTTTGAAAACGACGCACTGGTCATCGACAAATGGTTCTCGCTGCAGGGCATGCAACGCGGCGAAGTGGGCCCGCTCGCGGGCAAACGCACGATCGACACGGTGCGCGCACTGATGGAGCATCCTGCGTTCAACCTGCGCAACCCCAACCGCGCCAGGTCGCTGATCTTCAGCTTCTGCTCCGGCAACCCCGCGCAGTTCCATGCCGAAGACGGCTCCGGCTATGTGTTCTGGGCCGACCAGGTGCTGGCGCTGGACGCCATCAACCCGCAGGTCGCGGCGCGTCTTGCGCGCGTGATGGATCGCTGGCAGAAGTACGAGATCCCGCTGCGCGACCGGATGCGCGCCGCGCTGGAGCGCGTGGCGGCATCGTCCACGCTGTCGCGCGATGTGCGCGAAATCGTCAGCAAATCGCTGGCGAGTTGAAGTGAGGCAGGCGGCACGCTCGTCGGGATTTGGGGCTATCCCTGGCGGCGGCCCTGTAGAATGGCGGCCATCCAAGGAGAACCCACCATGACACGCATCAGCCTCACCCGCTATCTTGTCGAGGAGCAGCGCAAACACAACACGATCCAGCCGGAGCTCCGGCTGCTGATCGAGGTGGTTGCCCGCGCCTGCAAGGCCATTTCCAACGCCGTCAGCAAGGGCGCCCTCGCGGGCGTGCTGGGCTCGGCCGGCACCGGCAACGTCCAGGGCGAAACCCAGCAGAAGCTCGACGTGATCGCCAACGAAGTGCTGCTGGACGCCAATGAATGGGGCGGCCATCTGGCGGCCATGGCATCGGAAGAAATGGACTCGTTCTACGAGATTCCGAATCGCTACCCGAAGGGCGAATACCTGCTGCTGTTCGATCCGCTCGACGGCTCGTCGAACATCGACGTGAACGTGTCGATCGGCACGATCTTCTCGGTGCTGCACATGCCCAAGCCCGGCCAGACCGTGACGGACAGCGACTTCCTGCAGCCGGGCACGCACCAGGTGGCCGCCGGCTACGCCGTGTACGGCCCGCAGACCACGCTGGTCCTGACGGTTGGCAATGGTGTGCACATGTTCACGCTGGACCGCGAGGCGGGCAGCTTCGTGCTGACCCAGTCGGATGTGCAGATTCCTGAAGACACCAAGGAATTTGCGATCAACATGTCCAATATGCGCCACTGGGCGCCGCCGGTGCGCAAGTACATCGACGAATGCCTGGCCGGCGAAGAAGGTCCGCGCGGCAAGAACTTCAACATGCGCTGGATTGCGTCGATGGTGGCCGATGTGCACCGTATTCTGACGCGCGGCGGTGTGTTCATGTATCCGTGGGACAAGCGCGAGCCGGACAAGCCAGGCAAGCTGCGCCTGATGTACGAAGCGAATCCGATGGCGTTCCTGGTCGAGCAGGCCGGCGGCGCGGCCACCAATGGCCACGAGCGGATTCTCGATGTCACGCCGACCAAGCTGCATCAGCGCGTTTCCGTCATTCTCGGCTCGAAGAACGAAGTGGAGCGCGTGACGCGCTACCACCAGGAAGAAGCCGCCAAGGGTTGATCCGCTGAGCGGTAGGTTACAGACGGGGCGCCATGGCGCCCCGTTTTCATTGGCGTGCGAGGTGCGGGGGATGCGCACGAATTGCGCGAGGTGCGCGAGATGCCTGAGACGTGGCCGATCCGGCCGCGCACTCACACTGCCGACGATCTTGCGTCCGATCCGGGTCAACACCGAACAGCGGGTAACTTCGCCGGCTTCTTTCGATTTGACGCAGGGCGCCGCCGTGCGATCCTTACGCCTGTCGATGCCGCACTGACTGGTGGCGATTGGCAGCGCAGCGACGCACCGCGTGCGGCTCTCGTCGAAAAATCTGCGAGGGGGCTTCACAAGTCCAAAAGTCGCTGATATTATTGCGGGCTCTATCCGATTCGACGCAAACGCAGCGAATCCGGCCGAAATGCCTGGTTTCTTGGGCATATGGCAGATAGCACGGATAGAACAGGTTTTTACAAGTTAAGGTTTCGCCGGTGTAGCTCAGTTGGTAGAGCAGCGCATTCGTAATGCGAAGGTCGTAGGTTCGACTCCTATCTCCGGCACCACTTGAACAAAAAGGGCAGCCCATCCGGGTTGCCCTTTTTGCCTTGGCGCCCCGTCTTCCAGTGTGCATCGCCGCCCGCCGCCTGCGGGACCCGCGCCCGCCCTGATCGCCCCGCTCCCCTCGTACACGACTAGAGCGTCATGCATTGGACCTCCTGCGACGGCTGCGCCGCGCATTGCCTGACGATCACCAGACTATTCACCAGTGCTTCCGCCATCTGCGCCCGGTCGATATCGACATCGATGCGATAGTCCGCCAGCACGCGAAGTTGCCTGCCCCGATTGAGCATGCGGGCCAGCGCGATCGATCGCCAGAAAGACGGATGGGCGGCAGGCAAGCCCGGATGGTAGAGCTGGTGCACCAGCGTCTCGTGCCGGCCAGTCTCACGCGGGCCGCGGTATCCAGGCGCGGGCAAGGCGGCATGCCATGCGTATGCCGCGTGAAAGGCAGCGAAATAGCAGCGACTAATGGCCGAGCGGAAGTTGGCTTCGCCGTGGGCAGCCTCGGCGATGACGGCCGCGCACCGCAGCATCGCACCGGCATCGACGCTCATGACTGGAACACGACGTCCAGCCGTGCCGAAGGGGACAATCCGCGCACCAGCTGCATCGCCGTGACGGCTTCGTTCAGGGCGTAGATATCGACGCCGGCCCCGACGCGAATGACATAGGACACGGCATCGTCATCGACATTCAATCCATGACGCACGCGCGACACACTGCACGCGGCCAGCGACAGGCCGTGCCGCTGCAACAATTCCGCAGCAGCCTCGAGATGCGCGGCCTCGGCATCCTTCGGGCAGATCGGATCTTCCCGGCCTGCACCGGCCGCTCGCCCCTCTTTAGGCCGAAGCGCATGCTGTAGCGCAGTAGGCAAGGCATGCGCGGTGCACGCGCAATCGAGAGCAATTTCCATCATGAGGCCTCCTTGTCGAAAATCGTCATCCGCAGTGGATGACGAAAATTCTAGACAGAGACGGCGCGCGAAAACCGTCGAGACCGCAAAATCGGATTTGTCTCAATCGCCTGCATCAAGACGCCACGGCGTTACGACATCACAGCACGGGGACGGTGCGCGGCAGTAGAGATGCCGGCCGCCAGCGTTCTTTGTTGCTTTCCGGCGGCGGGACAAAATCCTGGCATCCCAGCATCTGCAGGATGGCCGCTTCCATGCGCTCAATCGATGCGGACTTGGGCAAATGCTCCGTCACGCCGCACGCCTGCAATGACTCTGGTACACGCAGCCACATGTTGTCGGACAGCAGCAGAATCCGCGCATTGGGCAGCGACAGATGCAACCGGCGCAGCAGATACCAGTTATCGGTAGCGTCCTCAGACATGCCGTAGAGCACGATCGCCGGCGCGCTATCGGGCTGCAGCGCCACGATGGCAGCCGGATCCAGTGCGCGCACGGCGCCGCATCCCGGCACGCGCTCAAGCAGCCGCTGCATGCCCAGGCGGAAAAGCGGCTGGGCGTCGATTACGAGTGCAGTCATTTGCTGTCTCCCCTATCTGTTGTGATTGTGGGGAGAAACCTGCAAGCGTCATGCCAACTGGAATCGGACGCGTGCGCCGTGTGTGTGGCGTGCCGCCGCCGACCGCAAACCGTTGTGCCGTATGGGATGGCGGAGATAGCGGTGCGCCTCGCATCACCGGCACGAACGCGCGCCATGTTACGCGCGGCGTAACGTGGCGCCGCGCAACGTAACGTAACGCCAGGCTCACGCTGCCACCAAGCCGCACGGCCGCGAAGCACCGGCGCCGCCGTCGATCAGGTGACCGTGATGCGATCCTCGATCACCCGCACCTGGCCGCCGCTCTTGTCCTCCATGACCTTGAGCACCTTGTGGCCCACCTGCAGCATCACGCCGCCGTGAATGCGGCGCCCCACGGCGATTACCGCATCGGCCGCGGGCTTGATCTGTTCGCTGAGCCGGGCGATTTCGGCGTCGAGTTCGAACAAATCGCGGTTGATCTTGAACATCGTCGCGCGGGCCTTTTCGCGGACATCGCCCTGGGCGCGCTCGGGATGCTTGGCAAAAAACGCTACCAGTTGCTGTAGCTTGGCCTGATCGTCCAGCACCTTGCGCCGCCGCGCCTCAAGCTCGGCCTTCTGTTCGTCGGCAAACGGATTGAGCCCCACCTGCACCACGGTCGCAGTGCCGGCCGGTGCGCCGAGTATGGCCGCTCTCACCGCCTGCAGCGCACGCGTGCGCCCGCCGCTAATACTCCCCTGACCCGTGGGCGAGCCCACGACCACACGCTCGCCAGCGGACACGTCGCTCTGCCGGATGCCGCTTTCGACCACCACCTCGGTGGCGGCCTCGACCACGGCATTCTGGATAAAGCGCGCATGCACGGCGCCCTTGGTGCGCACGCTGGCAATGTCGTTGGCGTCCATGCCGTGCGCGGCTTCGGCCTTGCCGATGATGCCGCCCTTGACGATCACGTCACCGCCCGCTTCCACATGCGCCGCTTCGATGGTGCCCTGCACCACCACGTCGCCGGTCACGCGTACCGACATGCCGGTGCGGATATCGCCGGACACTCGCAGCGATCCATCGAACGTAACGTTGCCGGAGTGCAGATCGACCGCCTCGACATCGACCACCGGGCTGACGCTGACGCCGTTGGGCAGCACGCGCGGCGACCCGGCGATCACGGCCAGCAAGCGGTTCGGGTCGTTGGGATCGGCGGCCACGCCGGACAGGTCCACGGCAAAAGGCATGTCGACGACAGGATCGGCGGCGATCGGCTTGCCCAGGACGTCCATGCCATCCTTGCCCGGCTTGGCCGGGGTGCGGCGCATCAGCGCGGTGCCGGGATTCACCAGCAGCAGGCTACCAAGGTCGCGCAGGTCAACGCGGTCGTCTTCGTTTTCGATCTGCGCCGGCCGCGGCTGCTGCACCAGGCTTTCGAACTTGGCCGGCTCGCCCTGGACTGGCGCTACGCCGCGTGCGATCTCGCGGCTTTCGCAACTGCCCGCCTCGAGCGCAACACCGATCGCCGCGGCGTCAAGCAGGGCGACCACGCCCATCGACGCCACCGCCGCCGCAATGTCTTCGGCGGCAATCGGGCGGCCGCCTTCGGGCGGCATCAGCGTCAGCAGCAGGCGCAATTTGTCGCCGGTGATTTCGAGCTCAAAGGCGCCGTCCAGCACAACGCCGATCACCGCATCGATCTCGCGGTCGGTCAACTGGCACTGCGTGAGGAATCCGGTGACAGCGGCCTGGTCGAGCCGCGCGCCTTGCCAGCCCTGCTCCGCCAGCAAGGCCTCGAGCGCAGCGCGATCCGGCGGCATGCGTCCGGGCTGTGGCGTGAAGCACGCCCTTACCTGATCGCCGGGCTGACTAAGCTCCAGGCGCAATCCCACGTCCGCTGTCATGGCTCCCCACTTTCTCTTTCTATGTGGCGACAGCCGGCCGGAGATTCATCGCCCCGAAGGTCTTTCCGCAAAGACCCGCCTGTTCGGCACCTAATCCGCTCGCCAACTCTGCTTGTCGTGATCCTTGCAACAACGGCGCATTTCGAGTGAACTTTAGCCCACAAAAGTGGGGACTCCGGGATTTCGTTAAACTGTCGGCCTTTCCGAAGTCCCGGCAGAACCCGCAAGATGTCCAATCAACACGAAGTCCGTCCCGGTCAATCGATCGAACTGCTCAAGGCGCTTCATATCCTGACGCGCGACGGCAAGATGAACCAGGATAGCCGCCGCAAGCTCAAGCAGGTGTATCACCTGTTCCAGTTCATCGAGCCGTTGCTGCAGGAAGTGAAGGATGCGCGGGGCGCGGTGTCGCTGGTCGACCATGGCGCGGGAAAGTCGTACCTGGGATTTATCCTCTACGACCTGTTCTTCAAGGACCTGCACGACCAGTCGCATATCTTCGGCATCGAAACGCGCGAGGAACTGGTTGCCAGCTCGCAGGCGCTGGCGGCGCGGCTAGGCTTTTCGGGGATGTCGTTCCTGAACCTGTCCGTGGCCGATTCGATCACCTCGCCTGCCCTGCCCGAAACCGTCGACGTGGTCACCGCGCTGCACGCCTGCAATACGGCCACTGACGATGCCATCCGCTTTGCGCTGGCCAAGCGCGCCCAGCACATCGTGCTGGTGCCGTGCTGCCAGGCCGAAGTGGCCAGCGTGCTGCGCAAGCACAAGGGCAAGCTGCTGGCAGGCAATCCGCTGACCGAGATCTGGCGCCATCCGCTGCATACGCGCGAATTCGGCAGCCAGTTGACCAACGTGCTGCGCTGCCTGCAACTGGAAGCGCACGGTTATCAGGTAAGCGTGACGGAACTGGTGGGCTGGGAACATTCGATGAAGAACGAACTGATCATCGCCCAATACAAAGACTTGCCGCGCCGCCGTCCGGCCGAACGATTGCAGCAGGTGTTGGAGTCGGTCGGACTCGAGGAACTGAACGAGCGCTTCTTCACGCCCGCGTGAGGCAGCGGACGCGCCGGGATCGCCTGGCCGCGCGGGATTTTCGCCGGCATCAGCGCGGCATCACGCCGGGCGCCATGACGCCCACCGGGCCGATCGCAACAGCAATCGCAATCGGGCCCGGATCGTTCAAAGATCGCTTTTTTCCGACATCCACTTGAGCCAGCCGGCGTGGCCCAGTTGGCGCAGCGTTTCCATATTGCGCGCATAGATGTCCTCGGCGTCGGGAAACGCCTCGGCGGCGCGCGCAATGCTGTCCTCACGCAGCAGATGCAGGATCGGATACGGCGCGCGATTCGTATAGTTCTCGATATCGTCGGGCGACGTGCCGTCGAACTGATACTGCGGATGAAAGCTCGCGATCTGCAACGTGCCCGCCAGCCGCATGCTGCCCAGCAGCCGATCGGCAAAATACAGGAAGTCGTTGTACGCGAGAAAATCGAGCAGCATATGCGGCACGATCAACAGCGTGGTGTCGACCTGCGCGGGGTCGCTGTCGGCCAGCGCGCGCAATTCGCGCTCCAGTTCTTCCAGCAGTTGCTCGTCGCGCGTCGCGTCGCTGACCACGTAGCGGACCAGATCCTTGACGTACACGCTCTTGGCGAACGGACACAAGTTCAATCCGATCACCGCGCGCGCGAGCCAGTGGCGCACGTCGGCGACGATCCGCTCACGCCCGCCCGCCTGCGCGTTATCGGCATGACCGGCCTGTCCGGCCTGATCGTTGGTCTGAGCGCCCTGATCGTTCATCGTCACTGTCCGCCCGCGATATGCAACGCGACGGCTTCGGCCACCTCGATGCCATCGATCGCCGCCGAGTAGATGCCGCCCGCATAGCCCGCGCCTTCACCGGCTGGATACAGGCCGCGTACATTGATGCTCTGGTAGTCGTCGTTGTTGCGCCGGATGCGCAGCGGCGACGACGTGCGCGTCTCCACGCCGGTCAGCACCGCATCGTGCATCGCAAACCCGGCAATCTTCTTGTCGAGTTCGGGCAGCGCTTCGCGGATCGCGTCGATCACGTAGTCCGGCAGCGCCGTGCTCAAGTCCGTCGGCGTCACGCCAGGCTTGTACGAAGGCTCGACCGAGCCCAGCGCCGTGGACGGACGCCCGGCGATGAAGTCGCCGACCAGTTGGCCCGGCGCGCGATAGTCGCTGCCGCCCAGCTCGAACGCGCGCTCTTCCCACTTGCGCTGAAACGCGATGCCGGCGAGCGGCCCGCCCGGGTAATCCTGGTCCGGCGTGATGCCGACGACGATGCCGGCGTTGGCATTGCGTTCGGCACGGTAGTACTGGCTCATGCCGTTGGTCACCAGCCGGCCCGGTTCCGATGCGGCCGCCACGACGGTGCCGCCCGGACACATGCAGAAGCTGTATACCGCGCGACCATTGCTGGCGTGATGCACCACCTTGTAGTCGGCGGCGCCCAGCAGCTTGTTGCCGGCAAACTTGCCGAAGCGGCTGCGGTTGATCAGGCCCTGCGGATGTTCGATGCGAAAGCCCAGCGAAAAGGGCTTGGCTTCCATGAATACGCCACGCTCGTGCAGCATTTCGAAGGTGTCGCGCGCGCTGTGGCCAACGGCCAGGATCACGTGGTCGCAGGCCAGGTAATCGCCGTTCGACAGTTTCAGGCCGCGCACCTGGCCCCCTTCGATGTCAATGTCGTCGACGCGCGTTTCGAAGCGGATTTCGGCGCCCAGTTCGAGCATCTCGGCGCGCATCTTTTCGACCATGCTCACCAGACGGAACGTGCCGATGTGCGGACGCGCCTTGAACAGGATGTCCTCCGGCGCGCCGGCGCGCACGAATTCGTTGAGCACCTTGCGGCCGTAGTGCTTCGGATCCTTGATCTGGCTGTACAGCTTGCCGTCCGAAAACGTGCCCGCACCGCCTTCGCCAAACTGCACGTTCGATTCCGGGTTGAGCACGCTCTTGCGCCAAAGTCCAAACGTGTCCTTGGTGCGTTCGCGCACTTCCTTGCCGCGTTCGAGGATGATCGGGCGAAATCCCATCTGCGCCAGGATCAGGCCGGCCAGCAGGCCGCACGGGCCCAAGCCGATCACCACCGGACGCGAGCGCGGACCGCCTTCGGGCGCGCGGGCAACAAACCGATACGTCATGTCCGGCGTCACGCTCCAGTTCGGCTTGCGCGCCATGCGCTGGATTGCCGCGGGCTCGTCCTTGACCTCGATGTCGATGATGTAGGTCAGTTTGATGTCGTCGCGCTTGCGCGCATCGTGCGCGCGGCGAAACACCGTGAACTTGACGAGACCGTCGCCCTTCACGCCGATTTGAGCGAGATGGCTGCGCACGGCAGCTTCCAGATCGCTCTCGGCATGATCGAGCGGGAGTTTGACTTCACTGAGACGTAGCATGGGGAACCGATTGTTCTGCGGCCTTCGTGTCTGGTGGCCGGGAGTTGCCCAGCAGGAGGCCAGAACGGCCGAAGCGCGATTTTATCAGCCGCCACAGCCCCGGGCGCGGCGCCGGCGCGACGATCCGCAATTGCGTGGACTGCTGCGCCACAAACCCATGCCAGCCTGCCGCGTCGATCACAAGCAGCTCGCCCGCGCGCAGCAAGTGCGACGCATGCGTCATCTGTTCGGCCAGCCAGCGCGGCGCGGCAATGGCCTCGATTCGACCGTGCTCCACGTGGACCACAGTGCCCGCTTCGAGGTGGACGGTAAGGCACTGGCCGGAGGCCAGTCGGACGGGGCGGGCTGCATCCGCAAGGGTTTCGGGGGTCGACATGGCTTGCGCTCCTGGCTGAAAAATCATGCCTTCAGCCTATCGACGCGCAACCCGGGCCAACAGGCACAAGCGACGACGGCCCGCACCAGAACAGATGACAAAGTTTTGCGCTGTTACGATACAGGGTCGCCCTATCTGTATCTGTTCCGAAGCCCGCCCGTGCGGGATGATTGCGCCATGTCGACCGTCGCCTTGCCCACCCAGCCACCGCAACCTGTTGCTTCGTCCCTGCCGCTCTACCAGCGGCTGGCGGGCCACTATCGACAGGCCATCGCCGCGGGCACGCTGGCGCCCGGGGACCGCATGCCGTCGGTGCGCGCGCTGATGGGGCTGCACGATGTGAGCCTGTCGACCGCGCTGCAGGCCTGCCGCGAACTGGAAGCCGCGGGCTTGCTGGAAGCGCGGCCGCGCTCGGGCTACTTCGTCAGTCCGCCCGCGCATGCGGCACTCGCGCCGATCGAGGAGCCCGCGCCCGGGCTGCCCGATCCTGCGCAGTACGTGGGGATTCACCAGCGCATTTCGGCGATCCTGGCGCGCAGCAAGCATCATCGGATCAATCTGGGCGGCGCCTGCGGTGCGCCGGAGTTGTATCCAACCGCCGCGCTCCGCCATGCCGCCGTGCGCGCCCTGCGGCAGCATCCCGACCTGTTCGGCAGTTCTGTCGATTCCGACGGTCACCCGGCGTTTCGCGCCGCGCTGGCCCGGCATGCGCTGCGTTCGCGCATCAATGTCTCGCCCGACGAGATCGTGGTCACCCATGGCGCCACGGAAGCGCTGACCCTGGCGCTGCGCGCCGTGGCCGGGCCAGGCGATGTCATTGCGGTCGAATCACCGACCTACTACGGCCTGCTGCAGATTCTGGAAAGCCTCGGCATGCGCGCGCTGGAAATCCCATGCAGCCCGCAGACCGGCATTTCGCTCGAAGCGCTCGAGCTGGCCGCGCAGACCTACGACAACATCAAGGCAGTCTGCGTGGTACCCAACCTGCAGAATCCGCTCGGCTGCGTGATGCCCGACGCGCACAAGCAGCGGCTAGTGGGCTGGTGTGCCGCGCGTGGGATCGCGATGATCGAGGACGACTGCTGCTCGGCCACCTTCGACGAGGACGTCACGCCAGCCGCTGCGAAATCGTGGGACACCACCGGTACGGTGATCCACTGCGCATCGCTGCACAAGGTGCTGGCGCCCGGCATGCGTCTGGGGTGGATCACCGCGGGCAAATGGCAGGCGCGCGTCGAGATGTTGAAATTCGGCCTGTCGCGCCCCAACGAAATGCTGACGCAGATCGCCGTGGCCGAGTACATGGGCACCGGCGCGTTCGAAAGGCATCTGCGGCGGCTGCGCACACAGTTGCGCAGCCAGCGCGAATGGGTGGCGCAGAAGGTGGCCGCCACCTTCCCAGCCGGCACGCGCTTGACGCTGCCGCGCGGCGGCTTGCACCTGTGGGTGGAAATGCCGCTGTGCGTTTCGTCCGAAGCCGTGTTCGAACAGGTCCTGCGAGACGGTATCCGCGTCATGCCCGGCGCGATGTTCTCGAATTCCAACCGCTTCAATCACTACCTGCGGCTGAACTGCGGCAATCTGCGCACACCCGAACTGGAACGCGCGCTCGACACGGTCGCCGCCGCGGTGCGCCGCCTGGCAGGCTGACCGCGCCGGACCCGCCGGCCGTGGCGCCGACGCAAACGCCGGCGTGCTTCCTGCTAGATTTCCTCCCCATTTGGCACGCCCTCGCCTATCCTAGTGCGCGGTACGCCATCCATCGGAAAAAGGGAGAAAAACTTGGGGCACGCAAGCGCCGTCGCACGGCTCGACAACGACTATCAAACGCTGTTCCAACTGGCGCCAGTTTCGCTGTGGCTGGAAGACTTCAGCGCGGTACGCCAGGCGTTTGACCGGCTGCGTGCCGACGGCGTGACCGATCTGCGTGCTCACCTGCGCGCCAATCCGGCCGAAGTGGCGCGCTGTTCGGCGCTGATCCGCGTGCTCGATGTGAACCGCCGCACGCTGGAACTGTTTCGCGCGCGCGACCTGGACCAGTTGATCGCCAATCTCGATAGCGTGTTCCGCGACGACATGTTCGACCAGCACGTGGAAGAACTCGGCCAGCTATGGGATGGCGGCCGGCACTTCGCCAGCCAGACCGTCAACTACACGCTCGACGGCGAGCGGCTCGACATTCGCCTCGAAGCGAGCGTGATGCCGGGCCACGAGCAGGACTGGGCGCGCGTGCTGTTGTCGATCGAGGACATCACGGCGCGCGTGCGGTCCGAGCGCGAACTGCGCCGCAGCCAGCAATATGCGCAAGGATTGTTCGAACACTCGCCGGTGTCGCTCTGGGTGGAAGATTTCAGCGCCGTGAAAGTGCTGCTCGACGAAGTGCGCGCGGCGGGCATCACCGATTTCCGCACCTTCCTCAATGTGCACCCCGATTTCGTTTCGCGCTGCATGCAGGAAATCCGCGTACTCGACGTGAATCAGCAAACACTGACGATGTTTGGCGCCCCGAGCAAGGAAATTCTGCTGTCGCGCCTGGGCGACGTGTTCCGGGACGACATGCGCATCCATTTTGCCGAGCAACTAATCGATCTCTGGCACGAAAAACTTTGGCAACAGCGCGAGGTCATCAACTACGCGCTCGATGGGCGCTCGGTCGACGTGTTCATGCAATGGTCGGTGTTTCCCGGCCGCGAAACCGACTGGGATCAGGTGCTGGTGTCGCTGACCGACATCACCGCACGCAAGAAGGCCGAGGCCTATGTCGAATTTCTGGGCAAGCACGACGTGCTGACCAAGCTCTACAACCGCGCCTATTACGAAGACGAGCTGGCGCGGCTGGGACGCAAGGGCCCGTGGCCGGTGAGCGTGATCGCGGTGGATCTGAATGGACTCAAGACGGTCAATGACCAGTTCGGACATGCCGACGGCGACGCGCTATTGCGCCGTACCGGCGAAGTCCTGAAGAAGGCGGTGGGCGAACAGGCCTGCATCGCGCGCACCGGCGGCGACGAATTCATGGTGCTGCTGCCCGGCCGCGATGAGCGCGCCACGGCCACCGTGGTCGAACAGATCGAAGAAGTGGTGGGCCTGAACAACCAGTTCTATCCCGGCACGCGGCTTTCGTTCTCGATTGGGGTGGCCACCTGCGTGCAGGGCGAACGCCTCACCGATGCCGTCAAGCTTGCCGACGGGCGCATGTACGAAGCCAAGCGCGCCCATTACGAAGCTTTAGGCAACGAACGTCGCATGCGCGACTAGCCAACCTGACGCGGCCCAGAGCGATCCGCGCCGACCAACGCCACCCAACGCGCCGGACGCGGCGCGGATCGCGAGGGCAAGAAAAAACCGGCAGCGAGCTGCCGGTTTTTTTCTTCGAGCCGTCACCTGCGGATCAAAGGAACACGATCAACGCGATGCCGCCAATGATCAGACCAAACTTGGTCACGTAGTACACGTTCTTGTTCCACGACTTGAAGCGGCGGCGATATTGGCCGCCGAGCCAGACAAAGCGGAACAGCTTGTTGATGGCGCCGGTCTGGTCCGATTCCTCATTCGGGGAGCTGGCCGCCGTCATGACCTTGCGGCCCATCCAGTGATTGACGGCCGCAGCCCAGCGGTAGCGCATCGGACGCTCGATATCGCAGAACAGGATCAGTCGATCGGTGTCGCTCTTGTTCTCAGCCCAGTGCAGATAGGTCTCGTCGAACACCACGCCCTGGCCATCGCGCCAGCTGTGGCGCTCGCCATCGACTTCGATGAAGCAGCGGTCATCGTTCGGCGTGGACAAGCCCAGGTGATAGCGCAGCGACCCCGCAAACGGATCGCGGTGCGGGTTCAGCTTGCCCCCCGGCGGCAGTTCCGCGAACATCGCCGCCTTGACCGACGGCATCTCGCGCAGCAGCGCCACGGTATTCGGGCATAACGTCTCGGCCGACGGATGGTGCGCTTCGTACCACTTCAGGTAGAAGCGCTTCCAGCCGTACTTGAAAAACGAGTTGAAGCCCGCGTCATCGTTCTTGTCGGCCGCCTTGATCTTGCGCATCGCGATCAGGGCCAGGCCCTCGTCGCGAATCTGCGGCCACGCGCTGCGCAGCTTCTCGAGTTCAGGGAAACGTTCGACCGGAATGTACGGCGTACGCGGCACCCCGGAAAACATGTACATGAAGCAGTTGACCGGCGCCACCAAGGCCGAGTGGTCAAGCATCTGCCGCATGAAGGGCAGCCTAACCTTGCCGCGGAAGTGCACATACAGGATGGCACCCAGGTAGGCCGCGACGATTATCCATTTGATCACCCGAAATTCCTCCAGGACAGACTCCGCCCCAGGGAACACTGACCCTTCCGGCGGCAAGGCGCTATTTTAGCGAATCGCCGCCCCCCGCGCACCGTGTGATGCACGGGCCGCGTCAAGGTTTTGCGCGTCAGGATTTGCCGCGCGACTGGCGGGAAATCCGGTCGATCAGCACGCGCGCATCTTCGGGCTTGCCTTGCAGCGTCAGCAGGCGCGCGTTGAGCACGATATTCTCGAGCACCAGCTTGGCAGTGGAGGCCCACAGCGTCGCCACCAGCGCCTCCTGCGACAGCCCCGAGGTTTCCAGTTCGATCGACCGTTCGGCGATCAGCCTGCACGCCAGCGCGCGCAGCGCCTCATCGTCGAACGGCAGGTTGGCATAGTCGATGGGATCGGCCTTTTCCACTTCGACCATCAACTGCAGCAGCATATCTTCGGTCATTGGCAAGCTCCTGAAGGCATCGCCTCGGTTCACACCCGGAAATCAGCGGTCATGTCGGTATCGGTGCGGGCTTCCAGGCGCCCGGAACGGCACGCTTTGACGAAGACCTCGTAGTCGCGTTCGACCTGATCCGCATACGCGTTAGAGTACGCCACCATCGATTCCGCCATGCGGTCGCTGGCGCCAAGGTATCCGCTGATCTCGGGCGCCAGCCCGCCCGCCTTGGCGTGCGCGCGCGCTAACACCCACCCGCAGACGCGGCCGTACATCGCCAGCATTTGCGCGTCCATCAGCTCGATGTCGGCAGAGAACTTCATGTCGCGGAGCTGGCGCAAGTAAAAATGTCGCCCGAATGGCCCGTTGGACCAGCCCAGGAACGGATCGCTGGCCGCCTGCATCAGTCGCTGCCCTTCCACCACGCGCTGACCTTCGTGCCGCACCGCCGGCGACTTGAAGAAACGCGCGACCACCGACTTTGTCGCTTCCTTGACCTGCAGGAACAGCGGCTTGCCGTGGCTGTCGATCATCAACTGGATCAGACAGCGCGTGCCCACGCTGCCGACGCCAACCACCTTGAACGCCATGTCGTGAAGCTTGAAGTGGGCCAGCAACTGCTGACGGTCCGGTGCCAGCGTGCGGGTGTAATCGCGAAAGCACTCTTGCACGACCGTAGCGGGATCGTCGATGCTGAGCCAGTCGTCCTTCGCATCGAACAGCGTTTGCTCGCCGCGCACGTGGAAGATGGCCGGCGGCGCGTCGAGGATGCGCCAGCGCTCGCCTTCCCGCTCGGTCAGCTTCGGCAAGAGCGCCTCGTGGGTGCGCGCCGATGCGCGCTCCATCGCGCGCCGAATGCGTTTCTGGACTTCCGGATCGATCGAGATCTCGAGCAGACGCTCGAAGGTGATGTGGTCATACCAGGTATCGAGCACCCCCATTTCCGCATAGTCGGCCATGTGGTTGCGGTAGCTGTTCACCACCTCGAAGACCATCTCGTCGGCCGCCGCCGCGCTGTGTTTCAGATGGCGCGCCGCCACCACAAAGCTGGCGGCGAGGCGTTTGAGGTCCCATTCCCATGGGCCCGGGCTGGTTTCGTCGAAGTCGTTCAGGTCGAATAGCAGCGCGCGTTCCGGCGTGGCGAAACCGCCAAAATTCGACAAATGACAGTCGCCGCAGATTTGCAGCGTCAGACTGGAGTTTGGCGTGCCTGCCAGATCGTGGGCCTGGATGATGGCGCTGCCGCGATAGAACGTGAACGGCGAGGCAATCATCCGCCCGTACCGCAGCGGTATCAGCCGCTCGACGCGCCCGGCGCTGCTCTGCTCCAGGAGCCGGATGGGATCCCGATCGACGTTGCCGATCGCCTCATGCGCGCGCCGAGGCACTTTTTGGCGGAGGGATTTGCCATGCCCGCGCCGCTTTTCAACTTCCGACACACTTTCCACACACCCTCCATGCTTGGATCAAAGCCGGGGAACGTCAGATTTGTGCAGCATATGCAACCAAGCTAAGGCAACCGCAACAGCTTGTCAATTTGGCGCCCCACACTGGCGCAGACGTCACTTCGATGAACCTGAATCGACACCGAGTCGTGTGCAACGGAAAATCAGACGCTTCCCTACAAAAACGTCACAACTATCCGTGTAAGCTGCGGTCTCATCTAGCGTCGCCAACGAGAAGAGCAACCATTCATGACCAAGCGTTTTCTTGCAGCCATGCGTCAATACGTGTGGTTCAGAGGGGTGAAGCACCATGTGGTCCAAGGCGTGGAAGCGCTGGCGGACCTGCTGAAATCTCCGTCCGTCGCGGCGCGCGCAGTCGCCGCCATCGTCTCGGAAACGGAGCAAGGCGTTCAGGTGTGGGTGTCCTATTTCGGCAAGCCAATGGATCCGCATACCAACTATGTGTTGTGGCCGAATCGCGTACTAAAGCCGGCGCGCCGACGCGTAGCAGCACCGCCGCAACTGCCGTTCCGCCGCTAGCACGTCCTGGCACATAACCGCAGTGTTTTTTCCGTGTTGGACAAGGAGCCCTCATGCCCGAACCGCAACATGACGAAGCGCTGGTCAACAATTACCTGGAACGTGTGTCGGCGCTGTCCGTCAGCGCGTTTGATGGCGCCGATGTGGGACAGGAGCTATCACAGCTGATGCAGGAAGCCCAGCAGCAATGCAAGGGCGACAATCTCGTCGTACTGGCTGCGCGCCTGACAGACCGCGCCGAATCTGCCGAGCGCGAATCGCAGCCGCAAGTGCGCGATACATTCGCCGCGGCCGCATCGATGATCAAACCCTGAAGTCATCCCGTAGCGAGACGTCAGCGCGAGCCATGGCATAGCAATCGCGCGCATCGATGCGCGCGCACGACAAGAGGAGCAAGCGAACTCTGCCTCTGCGAGGAGGACCATCGCGCTACTTCACTGCTGCGCTATGTATTCGGGATATTTACTTCGGGAAGATTTGACCGAACGGTCGAGAGAACTACTGAATCTCTTGTTACCAGACCAAAGGTCTTGGTTGCGGGGGTAGGATTTGAACCTACGACCTTCGGGTTATGAGCCCGACGAGCTGCCAGACTGCTCCACCCCGCGTCTGAGAAAAGAGATTATGCCGCAATATGGCGCACGTGGCAAGCGCTATATGCACCATAAACGAGAAAACGCCCTCGCATCGTTTTGCCGAGGGCGTTTTGCATGAATCGTCAGTCAGGGCCTGCGCTCATGCGATGCGGCGCCGCTTCGCGGCGATATCCTCTTCGAGGCTCTTCACCGTCTCGGCGACATAACGGTTCACGTGGTCCAGCGCTTCGAGCTTGGTGTCGAACGGCTGGCGGGCGAATGGGTTGTGCCGCGCCATCAGAACCGCGCCATCCTCGCGACGAATGATCTCGACGAGGATGGCCCACTTGTCCTTCGGCAACGCCATCACTTCATAGACGATCGTGAAATCTTCGTACTCTGGCATAGTGCGCTCCTGTTTTTCCGCTGCTGGCGCGCACTAGGCGCGCATCAGTTTCAGACTAGGAGCGGGCTGCCAAATCAAAAATGATCTCGATCAATCTGCAGCCAATCAACGAGCGGGGGCATTGATATGGGACATTGCATGTTTTGCAAGGAACTTTGCAGCGCGATTGGATTGGATCACCGACGCTTGATGGACTCAGCGTGCTGGGCCCAAGAGTTTGTCGATCAGCGCGTAAGCCGCACCGAACGCCGCGACTTCCGCCGCATGCCGCGAAGCAAAAACGTGCGTGCCACTGGAAAGCACTTCGGTATCACCTGCATCGCTTGGATCCGTGCCCTCCTGCGCGACGCGCACCTCATAACCCCAGGTCTGCGTGTCGCCAACCGCGCCGGCGGACGCATCGTGATGCGATGTCACCAGTACGTATGCGTCCATGCCGCGATAGCCTTCGACGCGCCAGTCTTCCGATTGCATGAGATGCCTCCGCTGAGAGTCATGATGGAAAGTTCGGCAGCAGGATCGCGAGGATGTTCCCGCTGCATCTGCAAGCAGGATAGTCAGACTATGCCAACAGGTGACGGGAGACTGTGCACGGAGCGTGCGATGCGGGCGGCGCGCGCGGCTGACGGCGCTGGGAGGAGATTGCGACGACCACGCTGGAAAGCGTGCCCGCGCAATGCAAAAAGGGCTTCCATTTCTGGAAGCCCTTTTCACGTATAGGTTGGCGCGGCTGGCAGGATTCGAACCCACGACCCCTTGGTTCGTAGCCAAGTACTCTATCCAACTGAGCTACAGCCGCAACCGAGAAACAAGATTATATAGAAGTTTTCAGTTTTGTGAAGCCCCCTCGCGCATCTTTTTCACGCGACGAAGTCCGCGCGCGCAACTTCCTATAATGAGAATCCTATGAAGTGATTCGGACCATGAACAAGGCTTTTGTCAAAGAGTCGTCCAACGATGACGACGACGATCTTCCCGAAGGCGCCACGCCGCTGCCCCCCGGCACCAAGAACTACATCACCGCCACCGGCTACAAGCGGCTGCGCGACGAGCTGATGCATCTGATCGATGTGGAACGGCCCGAGGTGGTGCAGATCGTTTCCTGGGCCGCGTCAAACGGCGACCGTTCGGAAAATGGCGACTACCTCTACGGCAAGAAGCGCCTGCGCGAGATCGATCGGCGCATTCGCTTCCTGACGCGCCGCCTCGACAAGGCCGAGGTGGTCGATCCCTCCGCACAGGGCGACAACGATCAGATCTTTTTCGGCGCGACTGTGACATACGCAAACCAGGCAGGCGAGGAAACCACGATCACGATTGTCGGCATGGACGAGGTGGATCTCGACAACAACCACGTGAGCTGGATTTCACCGATCGCCAAGGCGTTGATCAAGGCGCGCGAAGGCGACACCGTGGCGCTGCGCACGCCGGCCGGCGTCGAACAGATCGATATTCTGGAAGTCCGCTATCCGCCCAAGGACGCAGGAGCGCAGGCCTAGCCGTCGTTGCGGTCGCGGAAGATCCGGATTACGTCGGGGTTGCGCCGCAACGCGCGCATGACGTTGGCCAGATGCAGGCGGTTCTGCACCTGGATCACAAACTGCATGTAGGTGGCTTCCTGATGGCCGCTTTGCTGCTGCTCCATGGCGACGTGCGCCACGTTGGCATCGGCCGACGTGAGATCGGCGGCCACGCGCGCCACGATGCCCTTCACGTTGCGCACCATGATCTTGATCGATACGTCGAACGCGCGCGTCGTCTTCTTGGCCCACATCACCTCGATCCAGTGCTCCGGGTCCTTGCTGTGCAGGCGCTTGGCCACCTTGCAGTCCTGCACGTGGATCTGCAGGCCTTCGCCCTTGCCAAGATATCCGACGATGGAATCGCCCGGAATCGGGCGGCAGCAGGCCGAGAAAATCATCGACATGCCTTCGTCGCCGGTAATCGGCACGGCCGGCGCTTCCTCGCCGGCAAAGGTCTGCACCGCGGCCAGCAGAGCGCTGTCGACGTCGCCGGACAGTTCCTGCAGCAGGATTTCCATGCGGCGCGCGACCACCGCCGGAACGCGCCGCCCCAGCGCCAGGTCGGCGAAGATGTCTTCCTTGGCCTTGTTGCCGGTCCACTGGATCATGCGATCCCATACCGACTGCGGCACGGCCTTGAGTTCGATGCCCAATTGGCGCGCCGCTTGTTCCAGCAGACGCTCGCCCAACTGGATCGCCTCGTCGAGCTTGGTGGTCTTCAGGTAGTGCCGGATCGCCGCGCGCGCCTTGCCGGTGCGCACGAATGCGAGCCAGGCCGGATTCGGTTTCGAATACGGCGCGGTCACTACTTCGACGATATCGCCGCTCTTGAGCTCGGTGCGCAGCGGCAGCAATTCGTTGTTGATCTTCACGGCGACGCACTGATTGCCAAGGTCGCTGTGGACCGCATAGGCAAAATCGAGCGCTGTGGCGCCGCGCGGCAGCGCGCGGATATGTCCCTTCGGCGTGAACACGTACACGGCGTCGGGGAACAGGTCGATCTTTACGTGCTCAAGGAATTCCTGCGAATCGCCGGTCTGGCTCTGGATATCGAGCAGCGACTGCAGCCACTGGTGCGCCTGCTGCTGGATGTCGTTGGCATGATCGGCCTGATGCTTGTACATCCAGTGCGCCGCCACGCCGGCCTCGGCGATCTGGTGCATGCCGCGCGTGCGGATCTGAAATTCCACTGGCGTGCCGAACGGCCCCACCAGGGTGGTATGCAGCGACTGGTAGCCGTTGATCTTCGGAATCGCGATGTAGTCCTTGAACTTGCCGGGCATCGGCTTGTACAGGCTGTGCAGCGCGCCCATTGCCATATAGCAATGCATCTGCGTTTCCACCACCACGCGGAAGCCGTAGACATCGAGCACCTGCGAGAACGACAGCTGCTTGTCGTGCATCTTGCGATAGATGCTGTACAGCGTCTTCTCGCGCCCGGAAAGCTCCGCCACGATGCCTGCCTGGGCCAGCGCGGTCTGCGCGGCTTCCAGGATGCGCTTGACCACCTCGCGGCGATTGCCGCGCGCAGCCTTCACCGCCTTTTCCAGCGTGGCGTAGCGGAACGGCGAGCCAACCTTGAACGACAGTTCCTGCAGCTCGCGATAAATCGTATTGAGACCCAGCCGATGCGCGATCGGCGCGTAGATCTCCATGGTTTCGAGCGCGATCCGGCGCCGCTTTTCGGGCGGCACGAAATCGAGCGTGCGCATGTTGTGCGTACGATCCGCCAGCTTGACCAGGATGACCCGCACGTCGCGCGCCATCGCCAGCAACATCTTGCGGAAGCTTTCCGCCTGCGCCTGCTCGCGGCTCTGGAATTCGAGCTTGTCCAGCTTGGTCAGGCCATCGACGAGTTCGGCAACCTTGGGTCCGAATTTCTCGGCCAGTTCGCTTTTCGTGATGCCCTGGTCTTCCATCACGTCGTGCAGCAGCGCCGCCATGATGGATTGCACATCGAGCTTCCAGTCGGCGCATAACTCCGCAACAGCCACCGGATGCGTGATGTACGGCTCGCCGCTTTGCCGATACTGTCCGAGATGCGCTTCGTCCGAAAACTGGAAAGCCTCGCGCACCAGCGCCTGGTCGGCCGGCTTCAGATAAGCCAGCTTCTCCATCAGCCGCGAGATCGAAATGACCTGCTGGCGCGGCGGCACCGCCGGTTGCGAGGTCGGCCCGAAGAAATGCCGGTACGACTGCGCCAGCACCGCATCGATGAACAACTCGCCGCCCGCCGTGGCCGGAACGGTGCCGGCCACCGGCTCGGCTACCAGGTCGTTGGCCAGCGCGGCGCGCGCCTTGCCCTGCTGGATCGGCGGGACGACGGCGCGCTCGCCGACGACGTTGTCGCCGAGCGGATCGGGCAAATTGGGAGCACCGGTACGGGCGTTCACTGGATGTTGTCCGGAATGCCTACGTCCGGGTGTGGACGACGGTGCGGGAGGCAGGGAATTCGATACCGGCAGCGATACCGGCAGAGCGCCGGGCAGCGGTGCTCCGGGCGCCACTGTGGTGGCCGAAGCCGCCACGGCCGTGGGAGCGGCAGCCCCGCTGAGAGCGTCCGGCGCCTTCGAGGTGCGCAACGACCCGTCGTCCGGCTGGGCCGGTGGGGCGATAGCGGGATCGAGTGGCGACGAAGGCATGGCGGCGGCCGCTGGAATTCGACTGAATGCTTGGCTGAATGCGCACGCACGCGAAGCAAGGATGAACCACGGGCCGCCCGGGCAATCAGGTCGGGACCTTCTTCAGCATTTCGATGCCGACCTGGCCCGACGCGATTTCGCGCAGCGCCACGACAGTGGGCTTGTCCTTGGCCTCGACCTTGGGCGTGTGACCCTGCACGAGCTGACGTGCGCGGTACGTCGCCGCGAGCGCGAGCTCGAAGCGATTCGGGATGTGTTTCAGACAATCTTCGACGGTAATACGCGCCATATGAAATCCACCTTGGGATGAAACCTGTTCGACAGGCCGGTATTTTACAGCACCCAGCCGGAACGCTCCGGCTGGCGCCCTGGCTTCAGTGAATTCCGAGCTCGATGAAGAGCTCGGCATGCCGCGCCTTTTGCGACGAAAAGCGCAAACGGGTGGCACGGACGACGGTTTGCAGCTGCTGCAGCGCGTCCTCGAAGACCTCGTTGATGATCACGTAATCGGACTCCGAAGCATGCGCCATTTCGCTGCCTGCTGCCAGCAGCCGACGCACGATCACGTTCGGTTCGTCCTGGCCACGCTTCTTGAGCCGATCCTCGAGAGCGGTCAGCGAAGGCGGGAGGATAAAAATCTCCATGGCGTTCGAGAACCGCTTGTGCACCTGCTGCGCGCCCTGCCAGTCGATTTCCAGCAGGACGTCGTTGCCCTGGGCCATCTGCTGCTCGATCCAGACGCGCGACGTGGCGTAGTAGTTGCCATGCACCTCGGCCCATTCCAGGAAATCGCCGCGATCTCGCGCGACGCGGAATTCGTCGATGGTGGTGAAGTGGTACTCGCGCCCGTTCTGCTCGCCCGGACGCGGCTTGCGCGTGGTGTGCGAGATCGACAGGCGGATCGACTTGTCCTGCGCCAGCAAGGCATTGACCAGTGTGGACTTGCCGGCCCCTGACGGCGCCACCACCATGAACAGGTTGCCGGGGTAGACCGTATCGATGGCGGTGTGGGTGGTTTCGCTCATGATCTTATTCGAGGTTTTGAATCTGTTCGCGCATCTGCTCGATCAGGAGCTTTAGCTCCATCGAGGCGTCGGCGAGCTCCTTGGCGGCGGCCTTCGAGCCCAGCGTATTGGCCTCGCGGTTGAGCTCCTGCATCATGAAATCGAGCCGCTTGCCGACTTGCCCGCCCTTCTTCAGGATATGCCGCGTTTCGTTAAGGTGCGCCTGCAGCCGCGAGAGTTCTTCAGCGATGTCGATGCGGATGCCGTAGACCGTGGCTTCCTGGCGGATGCGCTCGGCGATTTCGTCGCGGCTCATCGACGGCATGCCGTTGGGCGCGGCCAGGTTGAACGCTTCCTGCAGCCGCTCGGTGAGCTTCTCCTGGTGATGGGCGATTAGTTGCGGAATCATCGGCGTCAGGCGCTCGACGATCGCCAGCATGGCGTCGATACGTTCTTCCAGCGCGGCCTTGAGCGCAGCGCCTTCGCGGCGGCGCGCCTCGAGCAGCTGGTTCACGGCCTCGCGCGCGGCGCCGAGCACCGCTTCGCGCAGCGACTCCTGCGACAGTTCCGGCTCGACCAGCACGCCCGGCCAGCGCAGGATCTCGCCCATGCGCATGGTGCCGGCACCCGCGAACGTGGCGGTCACGGTCGATTCGAGCGCGCGGATTTGTTCCAGCAAACCGTGATTGAGCGCCAGCGTTGCGCCGCCGGCGTCGGTGCGCTGCAGGTTGATACGGCATTCGAGCTTGCCGCGCGACAGCTCGCCCATCAGCATTTCGCGCAGGGCGGGTTCGAAGGCACGGCATTCTTCAGGCGCGCGGAACAGCAGGTCGAGAAAACGCGAATTGACAGTGCGGAATTCCACCGAAACCGACGCGGTACGGCCGCTTGGCTCCCCTTGGGCGTTTGTCAGCGGCGCCTGGCGTGTCGCCATGCCATAGCCTGTCATGCTGTGGATCATTGTCGTTTATCTCGAGAAAGAGTCGAAAAAGCGGGTGTTTGGCATGGGGCCGGCGCGGCGCATCCCGCAACGCCCGGCCAACCGGATCGGGCAAGCTTGTTTGCCCGGAAAATCAATGGAAATCAGCGAACCGAAAGCGCGGATATTTGGCAACACACGCCGCCACGGATTCCTTTACAAGTGACCGATTAGCCCGGAGAATCCGGGAGCAAATGAGGTCCCGAATCCTATGACAGAGTCCAAGGGCGCCAACCCACCCAAGAGCGCGCCGCTCCCAATCGGCACGCTGCTCGCCAACTACCGTATTGTAAAGAAGTTGGCCAGCGGGGGGTTCAGTTTTGTCTACCTTGCCACGGACGACACGGGGGCTCCGGTCGCCATCAAGGAATACCTGCCGTCATCGCTGGCGCGCCGCAATCCCGGCGAACTGATTCCTGTCGTGCCCGAGGAAAATGCCGCGTCGTTCCGGCTGGGCCTGAAGTATTTCTTCGAGGAAGGCCGCTCGCTGGCGCGTATTTCTCATCCAAGCGTGGTTCGCGTGGTGAATTTTTTCCGCGAAAATTCCACCGTCTACATGGTGATGAACTACGAATTGGGCAAAACGCTGCAGGAACATATCCTGCAGGCCCGCCAGCAGGGCAAGGCCAAGGTCCTGCGCGAGCGCTTCATCCGCACGGTGTTTCACAACCTCATGAGCGGCCTGCGGGAAGTGCATATCCACAAGCTGCTGCACCTCGATATCAAGCCCGGCAACATCTACCTGCGCGAGGACGAATCGCCGATCCTGCTCGACTTCGGCGCCGCGCGGCAGATCCTGACGATGGAAGCCGCACGTTTCCAGCCGATGTACACGCCCGGTTTCGCGGCGCCAGAACTGTACGGCAAGCATTCCGATCTGGGACCCTGGACCGACATCTATAGCCTTGGCGCCACGCTGTATGCCTGCATGGCCGGCATGCCGCCCCAGGAAGCCAACCAGCGCGAAAAAGACGACCGCATGGCCGAATCCATCGCGCGCCTGCGCGCCACCTACACCAACGGCCTCGTCGATCTGGTCGAATGGTGCCTGCGCCTGGCGCCCTCCGAACGGCCCCAGAGCGTTTTCCGGCTGCAGAAGGAATTGCGCGATCAGAGCAACGCGCTGGGAGAACAATCCGCCGCGGCGTCAAGCGCTCCGGCCGGCCCGGCGACTGAACGCCTGAACGCGACCAGCCGCTTTATGACGCTGCTGCGCCGCCGCGAAGAAAAGCCTGCCGAAAAGCCCGCCCACGCCGTGCAAACCGGCGAAAGCGGCGACTAACGCACGAACCGACACGAATTCCCGCAATGCGATTCTCCGTCTATCAGGAAAGCCGGAAAGGCGGCCGCCGCATCAACCAGGACCGCATGGGCTATTGCTTCACGCGCGACGCCCTGCTGATGGTGCTGGCCGACGGCCTGGGCGGCCATGCCTTTGGCGAAGTGGCCGCGCAACAGGCCCTGCAGACGCTGGCGCGCCAGTTCCAGACGCAGGCGCGACCGGCGATCCGCAATCCGGCCGATTTCCTGCAGGACACGATCATGCTCGCGCACCGCGAGATCCACCGATACGCGGAGGCCAATCGCCTGGCCGACGTGCCGCGCACGACCGTGGTGTGCTGCCTGATCCAGCATGGCCAGATCCACTGGGCGCATGCCGGCGACTCGCGCTTCTACCTGATGCGCAAGGCCGCCCTGCTGACCCGCACGCGCGACCACTCCAAGATCGAAAACCTGCTGCAGCAGGAGCGCGTGTTACCGATGGAAGTGGCCAACCATCCGGAGCGCAACAAGCTCTATAACTGCCTGGGATCGCCGAACCTGCCGCTGATCGATATCGGCGGCCCGGTGCGCCTGGAGCCAGGCGACGTCGCCATGCTGTGCTCCGATGGCCTGTGGGGCGCGATCGACGAAAAGGTCATTGTCGACAAGCTGACGCAACTGTCGGTGGTCCACGCGATCCCCGACCTGATCGAGCAGTCGCTGGCCAACGCGGGTGAAGGTGCCGATAACACCACAGCAATCGCCATGATGTGGGAAGCGGACGCCACGGTAACCAACGACGATGCGGTGCTCACTGACACATTGCCGTTGAACGCCTTCACGACGTCGATCCTCGAACGCACCGGCAACGACACCGATCTGCTTTCGGAAGAGGAAATCGAACGCTCGATTGCCGAAATCCGCGCAGCGATCGACAAGACCAGCAACCTGATGCGGTGACGCGTCGGCGCCCCACGGCGGGCACCATCGGAGGCTCCGAAGCCAATCTCACCGCGGGCCGACCGCGGCCGGGTTGCCTTTGGACTGCCTCGGCGTTGCCTCCAGCGCCCCGGCTGCGCCCCCGCCCAGTTTGTCGACCCCGTCACTCCGCCGTCTGCCGCGCGGCCGCGGTCGCCCTGTTCGATACGGCCAAGCGGGTTTCGCGGCGCCCGTTCGCATGTATCGGGCACGTATCGGGCACGGCCGGCCTGCCAGCGTTAGAATCGCGGTCTCACACGATTCCGACAAAGACTCCCCATGCGACCCAGCGGACGCGCAGCCGATGCGCTGCGACCCATCACCCTGACCCGCCACTACACCCGCCATGCCGAAGGCGCGGTGCTGAGTGCCTTTGGCGATACCAAGGTGCTGTGCACCGCCAGCGTCCTGAGCAAGGTGCCGCCGCACAAGAAAGGCAGCGGCGAAGGCTGGGTCACGGCCGAATACGGCATGCTGCCGCGCGCCACGCATACGCGCTCGGACCGCGAGGCCGCGCGCGGCAAGCAGACCGGGCGCACCCAGGAAATCCAGCGCCTGATCGGCCGCGCCATGCGCACGGTGTTCGATCTGTCGGCACTGGGCGAATACACGATCCACCTCGATTGCGACGTACTGCAGGCCGATGGCGGCACGCGCACGGCTGCCATCACCGGCGCGTTCGTCGCCGCGCATGACGCTGTCAGCAAGATGATGCGCGACGGCCTGATCGCCGCCAGCCCGATTCGCGATTTCGTCGCAGCGGTGTCGGTCGGCATGGTCGACGGCGTACCGGTGCTCGATCTCGACTACGCCGAGGACAGCAACTGCGACACCGACATGAACGTGGTAATGACCGGCAGCGGCGGCTTTGTCGAGGTCCAGGGCACCGCCGAAGGCGTTCCGTTCAGCCGCGCGGATCTGGACGCGATGACGCGCCTGGCCGAGGCCGGCATTGCCGAACTGGTGCGGCACCAGAAGCAAGCGCTCGGCGTCTGAGGGCGGGAGGGATCGACGATGCAACGCCTGGTGCTGGCCTCCAACAACGCGGGCAAGCTGCGCGAGTTCAACGCGCTGCTATCGCCGCTCGGTTTCGACGTCGTGCCGCAGGGCGCGCTCGGCATTCCCGAAGCGGAGGAACCGTATGCCACCTTCGTGGAAAACGCGCTGACCAAGGCGCGCCATGCCAGCCGGCTGGCCGGCATGCCCGCGCTGGCCGATGATTCCGGGATCTGCGTGGACGCGCTCGACGGCGCGCCGGGCGTCTATTCGGCGCGCTATGCGCAGATGGTCGGCAAGCCAAAGACCGACGCCGCCAACAACGCCCATCTGATCTCGCAGTTGGCCGGCAAGCTGAACCGGCGCGCGAACTACTATTGCGTGCTGGTATTGGTGCGCCATGCCGACGATCCACGCCCGATCATCGCCGAAGGCACGTGGGCCGGCGAAGTGGTCGACTCCCCGCGCGGCGCGGGCGGCTTTGGCTACGATCCGCATTTCCTGCTGCCAACGCTGGGCAAGACCGCCGCCGAACTAAGCGCCGAGGAAAAGAACTCGGTCAGTCATCGGGCCCTGGCGCTGCAGGGTCTGGTCGCGCGCCTGCAGGCGGCGCAACTCAAGGTCGGCGCATGATTCCGATCATTCCGGCCGGCAGCGGCAAGCCGGCGCCCGCCGCGCAGGTTTCACCGGCCGACAACCAGCAACTGTGGCTAAAGCCGGGCCAGATCGCGCTGCCCGGCTCGCCGCCGCTGTCGCTGTACGTCCACGTTCCGTGGTGCGTTCGCAAGTGCCCGTACTGCGATTTCAATTCGCACGCGGTGCCCGGCAAGCCGGATAGCCACGACATTCCCGAAGACGCTTATCTGGACGCCTTGCGCGCCGATCTGGAACAGTCGCTGCCATTGGTCTGGGGCCGACCGGTGCACACGGTGTTCATCGGCGGCGGCACGCCAAGCCTGCTGTCGGCGGCGGGCATGGATCGCCTGCTGTCCGATATCCGCGCGCTGCTGCCGCTCGACGCCGACGCCGAAATCACGATGGAGGCCAACCCGGGCACGTTCGAAGCGGAACGCTTCGCCAGCTATCGCGCCAGCGGCATCAACCGGCTTTCGATCGGCATCCAGAGCTTCAACGACCAACACCTGCAGTCGCTCGGGCGCATCCACGGCGAGCGCGAAGCGCGCGCCGCCATCGACATCGCGCTGACGCATTTCGATAACGTCAACCTCGACCTGATGTACGCGCTGCCGGGCCAGTCGGTGGAACAATGCCTGCGCGATCTCGAAGCGGCGTTGTCATACGGCACCACGCATTTGTCGCTCTATCATCTGACGCTCGAGCCGAACACGCTGTTCGCGAAGTTTCCGCCCGCGCTGCCTGACGAAGACCTGGCCTACGAGATGCAGGACATCATCGAAGCACGCACCGCGCAGGCCGGCTATCGTCACTATGAAACATCGGCGTATGCAAAGCCGCATCGGGAAGCGAAGCACAATCTCAACTACTGGCGCTTTGGCGACTACCTCGGGATTGGCGCGGGTGCGCATGGCAAGCTGTCGTTTCCGCATCGCATCCTGCGCCAGATGCGCCACAAGCACCCGGCCACCTATATGCAACAGGCGATGGCAGGCAACGCCGTGCAGGAAGCGCACGATGTGGCCGCGAGCGACCTGCCGTTCGAGTTCATGCTCAACGCGCTACGCCTGACCGACGGCGTCCCGGCATCGAGTTTTCACGACTACACCGGCCTGCCACTGCATACGATCGGCAAGCAACTGGCGGCTGCGGAAAAGAAAGGATTGCTAGAATCGGATCCGACCATGATCAAGCCCACCGAACTTGGCAGACGCTTTCTGAACGACTTGCAGGAGATGTTCCTCAAGGATTGAGGCCAAGCCCCTCGGGATATGCCGCACGCGGGATGCAGAATGCAGGCGCAAAAAAAGCCACACGCGCAAACGTGTGGCTTTTCTTTTTCTTATCGACGCGCAATCAATACGGCGTTGCCATATCGTTGGCGACACGCGCGCGATCGCCCACGCGCAGGTTGCCGATATTGCTTTGCGTCACGGTGGCCACGCGCCCGTCGTCAAGGCGAACATTGACGCGATAGACGGTCGAGGTGCTGCTGCCGGCGCGCTTCTCGACCTGATTGCCAGCCACTGCGCCGCCCACCGCGCCAATGATGGTCGCTGCGGTCTGGCCGCGTCCGCCGCCGATCTGGTGACCGAGCAGACCACCGGCCGCGCCGCCAATCACTGTGCCCAGAATGCCCGAGCTGCCCTGCGTCGTCTGGATCGGCTCGATCGATTCGACACGGCCAGTGAATACCGATCCGGCCGGCGCCTGGTAGGTGTTGGTGCCCGGCTGCTCGTAGCCGGCCGGCGGCGGCGCGGTGCTGTAGTTGCCGTAACCGCCATAGCCCGGCTGTGCACAACCGGCCAGGCCGGCGGCCAGCGCCAGCGCGCCCAGGCCGCCGAGGGCCAGCCACGACCGGGGTTGGTCCTTGCGTTGATCCAGCATGAATATCTCTCCTCTAATGGCTGTTTGAAAAGCCAACACGCAGCATCGGAAAACGGCGTGTCGCACTGTCTAGGAGATGTGCGACACCCACATGGTTCCGCTGTGTCCGACAAACACCGACAAACCGCCCGACAGACCGTCGCAATGACGGACCCCTCAACAATAGGAGGCGTGCATCCGCATCACAAGCATCACACTGCACAGCCCCGCATCCTTGTATAATGCGCGGCCGGGCATTTCGGCTAACGCGCTACAATGCCCCGCAGTCCTTCCGATCCGGAAGCGTGGCCGAGTGGTTTAAGGCAGCAGTCTTGAAAACTGCCGATGGGGTGACCCATCCGTGAGTTCGAATCTCACCGCTTCCGCCACATAAAAAAATGCCGCGGCGCCGCCTCCCCTAGGGAGACAGTGCCGCGGCATTTTGCTTTGCCGCTGGGGGCCGCTGATCGATCAGTCCGACTGGTACTTCGGCGATCGCGGACCGTACAGGATGCCGCCCGGCGTACCGGCGGAAAGCAGCCGCACGCTGGCCACGCCGGCCATCGGATAGCTGGCGTCCGTGACATGGTTGACCGCCTGCTTGATGGCCGCGGTAACCAGCATCGCAATCAGGTTGCCTCCGCCGTTGCCGCCGTCGTCCACCGCCACGGCCGTGCCGCTCCACAGCGTGTCGCCGTTCTTCAGGTCGACCAGCTTGGCGTTGGCGGCCACGCGCGTCACGCTGCTGAACACCTGATAGCGCGAGCCGTAATCGGTCACGGTCACGTACAGCGCGGCGTCGGCGCCGAAGATTTCGCGCAGCTTGTTGGCCGGCACCTGGTGGATATCGCCGGGCACAGTCAGGCCGTTCTGGCGGAACGTCTCGTCGACCAGCGCCACGGGCAGCACGTAGTAGCCCGATTCAGCCAGCGGCGCGGTGGCCTGCGACAGCATCGAGTAGCTCGCCTTGATGTCCGCCGATTCGTTCAACGGCGGCAGCACGACAATCGAACGCGGGCGCGCGGCCTTGAATGCGGCGTAGTCGACCTGCTTCTTCGGCATGGCACAGCCGGCGAACAGCATCACGAGGCCCAGCGTCGCGACATAGGTCAGCATGCGGCGGATCATTTGACGCTCCCGGTGACGGTGTTGGACTTGACCTCGGCCGTGGTGTCAGGCGAGCCCTTGGCGCTGACTGGCGACGCGGCGTCGGCGCTGACATCCTTGCGCGCATCGGTCTTCATATTGCGCATCAGGAAATCCATGTATGGCGTGGCCTCCGGGAACAGCGTCTTCTCGGTCTGGAATTCCTTGACCATCTGATCGTCCTTGCCCAGATTCAGGTACAGCATGCCGAGCTGGGCGTGATAGCCCGGCGGCACCAACCCGCCCTTCGCCTTGATCTTTTCCAGACCGCTTTCCAGCGCGATGACCTGTTCTTCCTTCGACTCGCCCTTGAAGTATTGATAGACCTGCGCCTGATAGCCTTCCCACTGATACATGGGCTGTGGACCCGCGCAGCCGGCAAGCAGCATGCTCGCCGCCGACAAGAACGCCGCGTTACGCAGCGTGACCGTTTGCTTCATTGTTGTTCTCGTGGATTGGGATGAAGATTTACTGCTGCGTCGGCTTCCAGGCGCCGCTTTCCACCGCGTTGACCAGATTGTTCACGGCTTCGCGCATGGCCAGGTCCATCACCTTGCCATTCAGCGTCGAGTCGTAGCTGGCCGTGCCGCCAAAACCGATCACCTCGCGATTCGACAGCTTGTATTCGCCAGCGCCCTGCGTGGAATACACAACCTCCGACGTGCTGATGTTGACGATATTGAGGTTGACCTTGGCGTAGGCCACCTGTTCGCGGCCTCGGCCCAGGATGCCGAACAGCTGCACATCGCCCACTTCCTTGCGACCGAATTCGGTGATGTCGCCGGTCACGACGAAATCGGCGCCCTTGAGTTTCTGCGCCTGATTCTTGATGGCCGCCTCGCGCTTCATTTCGTCGAGGTTTTCACGCTCGAGCACATTGAAGCGATTGGTTTGCTGCAGATGGGTCACCAGGCTGGTCTTGGCCTGGCCGCTCAGGCGGTCGATGCCGTCCGAGAACACACCACGCATGTAGTTCGAGCGATTGTCGAATTTGCCCACGGCAATCGGTGTGCGCACGCCGTTGTACGGGCGGCTGGCGCTTTCCACCTTCTGCACCGGCAAGGCAGTCGACGATTCCGTCGCACAACCGGCCATGCCGATGGCGGCGAAAACGCCCAGCAGGCAGCAGGTCTTCAGATTCTTCAATTCAATTCTCCAGATAAGCGAAATGGGCGACGCAAGCCATGCCGCGCCGGCAGGATCGAACCAATAAGAGATTCGATAAATTTTTTCGAAAAGCGAAAAATTCTACCGGACGGATTTCTTCGCAACCCTCGATCTGTATCGGACAAAAGACAGATTTGTTGAGCCTTGGCAGAGGCATCCCCACTTCAGTCGGGGCTGCGCCGATACACGCCCGAACCGGGACACTTCCGACGCAATCACGGGCCATGAAAAAGCCCCGCCTTTGCGGGCGGGGCCGATTGCAGCGCGTGCCAGTGTCTGGCTTGCGAGCGCTTTTCCTGGAACGGGCGAAGACCGGCCGTTGCGGCCGGCCGCGCGCCGTTTACTCGGCGGTGATCTTGCCTTGCTCGATCACATGCTTCCAGCGCTTGAGTTCCTGGTTTTCGAATTCGACGAACTGTTCCGGCGAATTGGCCACGACTTCAAAGCCCTGTTCGCTCAGCTTCTTCTGCATGCTCGGGTCCTTGAGCGCGCTGACGATGGCGTCATGCAGGCGCGTCTTGACGTCGGCCGGCAACCCCTTCGGTGCGGCCACGCCCTGCCATGAATACACCTCCACATCCTTGACACCGCCTTCGGCCATGGTCGGCACGTTCGGCAAGACCACCGAGCGCTTGTCCGATGTCACCGCCAGAGCCTTGAGCTTGCCGGTGCGGATGTGCTGCAGCACCGCGTTGACGTTCTGGAATGACACGTCGACCTGTCCGGCCAGCAGATCGGAGATTGCCGGCGCGCCGCCCTTGTAGGGGACATGCAGGCCTTCGGTGCCGCTCTTCTGCCAGAACAGCGCGGCCGTCAGATGATCCGACGATCCGGCGCCCGAGCTGGCAAACGACACCTTGCCCGGATTCTTCTTCATGTACGCGACCAGCTCCTGCAGCGATTTGGCCGGAAAGTTCGGATTGGCAACCAGCACATTGGGCGCACGCACAGCGACCGTCAGCAGATCGAAATCCTTGGCCGGATCGTATTGCAGGTTTTTTTGCAGAAATGGGTTGACCGCAAATACGCCGATCGACGCCACCAGCATCGTGTAGCCGTCAGCCGGCGCGCGCTTCACGAACGTCGCACCGATCGCGCCGGTGGCGCCGGGGCGGTTGTCGATCACGAATGGCTGGCCGAGTTTCTCGTTCAGCGGCGGCGCCAGCATGCGCGCGATGGTGTCGGTCGATCCGCCGGCCGGGAACGGCACGACTACCGAAACAGGCTTCTGCGGCCATGCGGCATTCGCGGCCTGGGCCGCGCCGCTGACCGTAATGCCGGCCGCCAGGGCGATCGCCACGCCGGCCAAGCGGCGCAGCATGCTGGAAATACGCGACGCGCGCGGCGCGTGCGAATAAGTGTTGTTCATGGCTTGTCTCCTGCCTGTGTAGGCTTTCTGCTTCTCTGGGAATTGCTTGTGACTGCTGATGATTGCTGGTCAATGCTGGCGTGCCGCCCGAAGCCGACGGCGCGTCATCACACGCCGTCGTCCGGGCGCACTGACGCATGCCGCCGAGGAATCGAGAATCGAGGTCAAATCGAGGTCAAATCGAGGTCAAATCGAAGTCGAATCGAAGTCGGCTTGATGCTCAGCGCACCATGCAGGGCATCTTGTTGTTGAATTTCCAGTTCGGGATCAGGAACCGCATGGCGATGGCGTCGTCGCGCGCGCCCAACCCTTTTTCCTGATACAGGCGATTGGCGCGCGCCAGTGCGTCCATATCCAGTTCCACGCCCAGCCCCGGCGTCTTGGGCACCTGCACCAGCCCGCCTTCGATCCTGAGCGGATTGCGCGTCAGATGCTCGCCGTCCTGCCAGATCCAGTGTGTGTCGATCGCCGTGACGCGTCCGGGCGCGGCGGCCGCCACGTGCGTGAACATCGCCAGCGAGATATCGAAGTGATTGTTCGAATGCGAGCCCCACGTCAGGCCCCATTCCGAACACATCTGCGCCACGCGCACGGAGCCCTGCATGGTCCAGAAATGCGGATCGGCCAATGGGATATCCACCGAATGCAGGCGGACCGCGTGGCCCATCTGACGCCAATCGGTAGCGATCATGTTGGTTGCGGTCGGCAGGCCGGTGGCAGTGCGGAATTCGGCCATGATCTCGCGGCCCGAATAACCGTCCTCGGCGCCGCACGGGTCTTCCGCATAGGCCAGGATGCCGTGCTTGTCGCGACACAGGCGGATCGCGTCGGCCAGCAGCCAGCCGCCGTTAGGGTCGAGCGTGACGCGCGCATTGGGAAACCGCTCGTGCAACGCGACGATGGCTTCCATTTCCTCGTCGCCGCGGAGCACGCCGCCCTTGAGCTTGAAGTCGTTGAAACCGTAACGCTCGAACGCGGCTTCGGCCAGGCGCACCACGCCCTTCGCGTCCATTGCCACTTCATTGCGGATGCGGAACCACTCGTTGTCGGCGTTCGGTTCGGTGCGATAGTCAAGCGTGGTCTTGTTGCGGTCGCCGACGTAGAACAGATAGCCGAGCATTTCCACGGCATCGCGTTGCTGACCCTCGCCAAGCAGCGCCGCCACCGGCACCTGCAAATGCTTGCCAAGCAGATCGAGCAATGCCGCCTCGAGCGCCGTCACGGCGTGAATCGCGATGCGCAGATCGAAGGTCTGCAGGCCGCGACCGCCGGCGTCGCGGCTGGCAAACGCCGCCCGCACCTGGTTCAGGATCGCCTGATATTGGCCGATCGATTGGCCCACCACCATCGGCCGCGCATCCTCGAGCGTCTGGCGAATGCCTTCGCCGCCGGGCACTTCGCCCACGCCGGTGTTGCCCGCGCTGTCCTTCAGGATGACGATATTGCGGGTGAAATACGGACCGTGCGCGCCCGATAGGTTCATCAGCATGCTGTCGTGGCCGGCTACGGGCACAACGGTCAGTTCGGTGACCACCGGCGTAGCGCCGATCGGCGTCGCGGTCGCGGTGGCAGGGGCAATGGCGTTCATGAAGGCAGTCTCCGAATCCGGGTAAAGGGGCGCCAGGATCGCTTCCCGAGCATCCAGGCAGCGTCCCGCTGTTGTCATACGCTAATATATTAGCTAGTCGCTGCACTTCCCGTCGCGTGTTGCCGCTGCCCGGAGGCCATAGCGGACCTCTCACAGCAACAACAACGTGTGCGTTATCGGTCGTCGTATAACTTATGGCGCAGTATAATGAGGCCGTCCCCGCGCGGTCAACAATTCGACCGTCAGGGTCATCCCCATACCGGTTTATCACCTGCCACGCCATGTCCAATGCTCCGATGACTTCGCCCGCTCCCCTGCGCCGCCGCGGCCGCACGCTCGCCGAGGAAGTGGTTGGCAACCTGACCGACAACATCCAGCAGGGACGGCTGAAACCGGGCGACAAGCTGCCGACCGAATCCGAAATCATGGCCACGCTCGGCGTCAGCCGCACCGTCGTGCGCGAAGCGCTGTCGCGCCTGCAGGCCAGCGGCTTTGTGGAAACCCGCCACGGCATCGGCACTTTCGTGCTAAATCGCCCGGTGGAAAGCCATTCGCCGTTTCGCATCGATCCGTCAGCCATGGTGACCGCGATGGACGTGCTGGCCATGCTGGAATTCCGCGTGAGCCTCGAAGCCGAAGCCGCCAGCCTGGCTGCCACGCGCCGTACCGATGAGCATCTGCGCGCCATGCGCCGCGCGCTCGACGACATGAAGCGCAATGCCGCGGAAGGCAGCGACGCGGTCGGGTCGGATTTCGAATTCCACCTGTCGATCGCGCGCGCCACAGGCAATCGCTATTTCACGGACATCATGGGTCATCTGGGCACCATGGTGATTCCGCGCAGCCGGCTGCAGGTCAGCCAGCCCGAGCGCGAGCAATACCTCGAGCGCGTGAACTTCGAGCACGAAAGCATTTACGACGCCATCGAACGCCGCGACCCGGAAGCGGCCAAGGCGTCGATGCGCATGCACCTCACCAACAGTCGCGAGCGCCTGCGCAAGGCGTCCGCCCTGGCCGGATCCCCGGTCTAAAATCATGCGCCCGGCGGCATCACCGGCCGGGCGTCAGCGGTTGCGAGGCACCGCGTGATGTCATATGATGTCTTACGACAAAAACACTACAGCCCAATCCGGGTGGCGACGAGCATCTTGCTGCCCTTTCATTGCGTGACGGTATTCCCGCCGTCCCTTTCGGTTTTTCTTCTCCCGCAGGACCCAAGATCATGACGATGACAGGCGAAATGCTGATCGGCGCCAGCGCCGTGCGCGGCACCGAAGACACCTTCCACGGCATCAACCCGGCTACCGGTGAAAAGCTGGAACCGGCCTATCAGGGCAGCACGGCAGCCGATGTCGAGCGCGCCTGCGCGCTGGCCGAAGCCGCCTTCGACACGTATCGCGCCACGTCGCCGGAGCAGCGCGCCACGTTTCTGGAATCGATCGCCGCCGGACTCGAAGCGCTCGGCGACGAACTGATCCAGCGCGCGCACGCCGAAACCGCGCTGCCGCTGGCGCGCCTGCAGGGCGAACGCGGCCGTACCGCCGGCCAGTTGCGCTTGTTTGCGCGCGTGCTGCGCGACGGCCGCTGGCAAGGCGCCACACTCGACAGCGCCCTGCCCGAGCGCACGCCCCCGCGTCCGGACCTGCGCATGCAACGCATCGCCGTGGGCCCGGTCGCCGTGTTCGGCGCCAGCAATTTCCCGCTCGCGTTCTCGGTGGCCGGCGGCGACACCGCCTCGGCGCTGGCTGCCGGCTGCCCCGTGGTGGCCAAGGCGCACCCGGCACATCCGGGCACATCCGAACTGGTGGGTCGTGTCATCCAGAAGGCGGTAGCGGACGCCGGCCTGCCCGAAGGCGTGTTCTCGATGGTGCAAGGCGTGGGCAACGCGATCGGCACGGCGCTCGTGGCGCATCCGGTGATTCAGGCGGTGGGCTTCACCGGTTCGCGCGCGGGCGGTCTGGCGCTGCTGAACGTGGCCAACAACCGTCCGGTACCGATCCCCGTCTACGCTGAAATGAGCAGTATCAATCCGGTCTACCTGCTGCCAGAAGCGCTGGTCGCGCGCGGCGAACAAATCGCGCGCGACCTGGTGGATTCGCTGGTGATGGGCGTCGGCCAGTTCTGCACCAACCCCGGCCTGCTGCTGGCGATCGAAGGCCCGGCGCTGGAGACATTCCGCGGTGCCGCGCATGCCGCGCTGACCGGCAAGCCGGCCGCGACCATGCTGACACCCGGCATTCACCAGGCGTTCGAGCGTGGCGTGGCGCAGCTGTCCGAACTGTCGGGCCTGACGCGCGCGGCGTGCGGCATCGAAGCCACGGGTCCGAACCAGGCGCGACCGGTGTTCTTCGAAACGTCGGCCGACCAGTTCATCGCCGATCACCGCATGCACGCCGAAGTGTTCGGTCCATCGACGGTGCTGGTGGTGTGCAAGGATGCCGACGCGCTCGTGGCCGTCACGCGCATCCTCGAAGGTCAACTGACCGCCACGGTGCAGGCCGACCAGGGCGACCATGCGCTGGCTGCCCGGCTGCTGCCGGCGCTGGAGCGCAAGGTGGGTCGCGTGCTGTTCAACGGCTATCCGACCGGCGTGGAAGTCTCGTTTGCGATGGTGCACGGCGGCCCGTTCCCGGCCACTTCCGATACGCGCACGACGTCTGTCGGCGCCACGGCGCTCGATCGCTTCCTGCGTCCGGTCTGCTACCAGAATGTTCCGGCCAACCTGCTGCCGGAAGCGCTCAAGGACGGCAATCCGCTGAAACTGTGGCGCCTGAAGGACGGCGAGCTCGGCCACGCATAAAGCAGCGCGCACCTCGGCCACGATGCACGAAAAAAAGCGGAGCTTGCGGGCTCCGCTTTTTCTTTTCCATGGCATGCATCTGCCATGACGGATGACGCCGGGGCGCCATCGGTTCGACCATCATATCGATCCGGAAAGCCCGTTATGGCGGGCAAACTCCAGCGCCCGCCATGCCAGCGCCCTCAGGCGGCGGCGCGCTCGCTTGCAGCCGCGACCGTGGCGGCCGGTGCGATGCTCGCCACAGGCGGCTGGATCACCGGCGCATTGCCGCGCGAGCGTCCCGAACTCAGATAATCGGCGATCGATTCCTGCGTGACTTCGCCCAGATAGACACCGTCGCCGTCGATCACCGGCAGCCAGCTGGTGTTGTGCTGGTACATGCGCGACAGCACGATGCGCAAATGCTCGTCGAACGCGGCAGTGGTGGTGAACGTGCGCATCACGTCGGCGCACTTGCCGCCCTTGGTCAGCGCCGCGCGCACGTCCCGGCGCGTCACGTAGCCGAGCGCGCGCTGGGCGTCGTCGACCACCGGCAGGTGCCGCACGTCGGCGTCGTCCATCACGCCGAACGCCTCGGCCAACGGCATATCGGGACGGCAGCTTGGCGGCAGCGTCGCCGCGTCGCCAGCGCGTACCAGCAGCAGGCGCTTGAGCGTGTTGTCGTGCCCGACGAAGGCCTGCACGAAGTCGTCGGCCGGATGGGCCAGCAGCGCATCGGGATGATCGAACTGCACCAGCTTGCCGCCGCGGAACACCGCCACCTTGTCGCCCAGCTTGATGGCCTCGTCGATATCGTGCGAGACCATGATCACGGTCTTACCGAGTTGCCGCTGCATCTGGAAAAACTCGTTCTGGATGCTCTCGCGATTGATCGGGTCCACCGCGCCGAACGGTTCGTCCATCAGCAGCACCGGCGCGTCCGCGGCCAGCGCGCGGATCACGCCGATACGCTGCTGCTGTCCGCCGGAAAGTTCGCGCGGATAGCGCTTGAGCATCTTGTCCGGATCGAGCTGCACCATGCGGATCAGCTCGCGCGCGCGTTCGCGGCACTGCTTGCGATCCCAGCCAAGCAGACGCGGCACGACCATGATGTTTTCCTCGATCGTCATGTTCGGAAACAGGCCGATCTGCTGGATCACGTAGCCGATCTTGCGGCGCAGCGTCACGCCATCGATACCGGCGGTGTCCTCGCCTTCGATGCGAACCGTGCCGGAGGTCGGCTCGATCAGCCGGTTGATCATCTTGAGCGTGGTGGTCTTGCCGCAGCCGGACGGTCCGAGGAAGACGCAGATTTCGCCGCTGGGCACCGTCAGGCTGACGGAATTCACCGCGCGCACTTCGGTACCGTCCTTTTGCGGGAAAGACTTCGTGAGTTTGTCGAGTTCGATCATTGACGGATTCCTTTGGGCGTCAGTGCGCGCTGCAAGGCTTGCAGGCAGACGTCGGCCGCGATGGCGAGCACGCTGACGAGGACGGCGCCCACGGCAAGCTTGCTCATGTTGCTCTGGCTGATCGCCTGGAGGATCAGCACACCCAGACCACCGGCGCCGATGATGGCGGCGATGGTCGCCACGCCGATATTCATGACCACCGCCGTGCGCACGCCGCCGAGGATCACGGGCACCGCCAGCGGCAGGTCGACCAGGCGCATGCGCTGCCAGGTGGTCATGCCGATGCCGCGTCCCGCTTCCTGGATGCCGGCGTCGACATTGGCCAGCGCCGTGTACGTATTGCGCATGATCGGCAGCAGCGAATACAGGAACACGGCGGTCACGGCCGGCACGTAGCCGAGTGCATGACCAAAGCGAGCGAAGATCGGAATCATCAGGCCGAACAGGGCGATCGACGGCAGCGTCAGCACGACCGTGGCCAACGCCAGCAACGGCGTCGCCAGAAAGCGGTGGCGCGTGATCAGAATGCCCAGCGGCACGCCGATGACGATCGCCATGCCCACGGCGGAGCCGACCAGCGCGAGATGCTCGCCCGTCAGCCGCAGCAGCGTCGGCCAGCTATGGTGAAGATAAGTCAGCAGGTCCATGCGCGGCTCCTTAGATCAGTCCGTGGCCGCGCAAGAAATCGCCGGCCACCTTGTCCACGGGCTGCTGGTTGATGTCGACCTGGTAGTTCATGTCGGTCATCGCCGCGTTGTCGAGCTTCGACGACAACGCATTGAGCAGATCCGCCAGTTCCGGATGCGCGTCCAGCGCGGCTTTGCGCACCACGGGCACGGCGTTGTACGGTGGGAAGAAATGCAGGTCGTCCTCCAGCAGCACGAGGTCGAAGCCCTTGACGCGACCGTCGGTCGTGTAGACCAGGCCCAGGTCCACCTGGTTGTTCTTGAGCGCCGTATAGACCAGGCCGGGATCGAGCTGAATCACGTCCTTGCGCCCGAACGGCAACTGGTAAGCGGCCTTGAGCGGCTCGAGCCCGTCGGGGCGCGCCGCGAATTCCATATCCACCGCGAGCGGATGCTTCGTGTCGTCGCCGTCCTTGCGCATTTTCTCGGCATAGGCCGACAGCGTCCTGATATCGCCCGCGCGTTCCTTCGGCATGGCGAATGCGTAGGTGTTATTGACCTGCGACGGATCGAGCCAGACCAGACCCTTGGCGGCATCAAGTGCCTTCACGCGCTTGTAGCTTTCCGGGCCGTCGAGCTTTTCTTCGACCTTGTTGAACACGATCAGCGCGGTGCCCGTGTAATCCCACACCACATCGAGTTGGCCGGATTCCATCGCCTGCCGCATCAGCGTACTGCCAAGCCCCGACGTCAGCGTCGCGTCGATGCCCTTGGCCTTCAGGTATTGCGTCGTCATCGACGACAGGATCAGCTGCTCGGTGAAGTTCTTGCCGCCGATGCGCAGTGGTCCCGCGCCTTCCTGCGCGCGCGCCGGCGCGGTGGTCAGCAGCAGTGCGGCGAATGCCAGGCCCGCCGCCGCGGCGAGCCAGAACGAACGCCCTTCGGCAAGCAGATTCGCCAGGCGTCTGGTGTTTTCATGTTTCATACGTCGTGCCTCTTGTGTCGTGCCACGTTCAGCGCGCGGCCTATTGCGCCAGGCCGCGACGGCGCAGGTACACGTGGCCGGCGGTGGCGAACAGCGCGTCAAGCGCCAGGGCCAGCAGCGCGGTCGCGGCGGCGCCCAGCAACAGCAGCGGCTGGTTGTTCAGATAGATGCCGGGGAAGATCAATTCGCCGAGACTGTTCGCGCCGATCAGGAACGACAGCGGCACCGTGCCGACATTGATCACGAGACTGATGCGCACGCCGGCCAGGATCACCGGCAACGCATTGGGCAGCTCGACGCGCAACAGCCGCTGGCACGGCGTCATGCCGATACCGCGCGCCGCCTCCTGCAATGCCGGCGAGACAGTGCGCAGGCCTTCGTACGTGTTGCGCACGATCGGCAGCAGCGACGCGAGCCACAGCGCCAGGATCGCCGGGCGCTCGCCGATGCCGAGCACCGCCAGCGCGAGCGCCAGTACGGCCAGCGACGGCACGGTGTTGCCGATATTGAAGACCTGCATCAGCCGATCGGCCCAGCGGCGCATGCACGGCCGGCTCAGCACGATGCCGGCCGGCACGCCGGTCAGCAAGGCCAGCGCCATCGATATCGCCACCAGCCGAAGGTGGTCGATCACGTCGTAGAACAGCCGGTCCTGGTACTGGCGGATGACATCGACGCCGATCCACGCGACCAGTGCGGCCAGCGCGACGGCAACGACACCACCTCCGGCCACGGTCCGGATGGTTTGCTTTGACATATTTCCCCTTCTCCAACGCCGGCCGGAAAAATCGCGCGAAATGCACGACTCTCCACATCCCGGATGCGGAAAACAAAAGGGCCGGCGGAGTCTGTCGATGGGGGTGCCCGCCGGGGCCCAGGTTCAGATTGCATTGCCGCCATGACCGGCACAATTGCCGGCGGACGGACTTTGGATGCATCGCCGACGAGGAACGTCAGCGAGGCACCCGAGCCAGGGCGTGATGCCCAAACCCGCGGGTGCGGCGCAACCGGAGAATTTTCCACGGTTGGCCAATGGTGGCGACTGAGGTCCGACAACAGGGGCCGACAAAGATCGACAATCGCCCGGCTTGCGTCAGGCTGGTGTCGTGTCGGACCCGCTTTTGGGTACGGCGCCGCCGGTCAATCGGCCGTTGTCAGATAACGGATCGCGGGGCTTGGGGTGCAGGCTACGCCCTCGCAACTCACGACAACGGATGACAAAGAGATCGCTATTCTACACATCTTCTGCGATCCTGTCATCTTCGGCTTCTCTGCGCCCGATCCGACGGCTATTGCGCCGAAAGCGGCGGCTTCGGACAACGCACCGCGACGGGGCAGATTCACGGAATTTTCCGAGTCTCGGGCCCACGTCGCGGGCCCCTCGAAACGCCCTGCCGCCGTTGCGAATTTCAGCTCAAATCCCGCGAGCTCGTTCTGCCGATGGAACGATCTGTTGCCCGACCGCCGTCTACCGCTTTGCTGTCAAACCCTTACATTGCATGGGTAGATCCGATGACTTGCATTCGCGCCGAGTCATCCCGACAGGAGATCCAATCATGACCCACACCCCCACCATCGCCGCCACCGCCACGGAAACCGTCGAGCGCTCCCGCTCGGTGGACCGCGTGGTGCGCGGCATCGCCACCTCGGACGGCGCCGGCGTCAAGCTGACGCGGGTGCTGACACAGAACCTGCAGCGCCGGCTCGACCCGTTCCTCATGCTCGACGCCTTCGGCACCGACAACAAGGACGACTACATCGGCGGCTTTCCCGATCACCCTCACCGCGGCTTTGAAACCATCACCTATATGCTGGCCGGCCGCATGCGCCACCGCGACAGTGCGGGACATGAAGGGCTGCTTGAAAACGGCGGCGCGCAATGGATGGTGGCCGGCGCCGGCGTGGTGCACTCGGAATTGCCCGAGCAGGAAGACGGCCGCATGGAGGGATTCCAGCTATGGCTGAACCTGCCCGCTGCCGACAAGATGACCACGCCGTGGTATCGCGACATGCCCGCCGCGGCGATCCCGACCGTGGCGCTGCCTTCGGGCGGCACGGTGCGCGTGCTGGCTGGCGCGTCGCACGGCGTGGCCGGTGCGATCACCCGGCCGGTTACCGAGCCGCTGTATCTGGACGTGCATCTGCCTGCAGGGCAACGCTTCGCCCAGACGCTGCCGGCCGGCCATAACGCCTTCGTGTATGTGTATCGCGGCGCAGTCAGGATCGGCGACAGCGCCGACGCCGCGGTGGTAGAGGCGCAGCGCATGGGCGTGCTTGACAACGCGGGCCAGTCCGACGGCGTGGTTGTCACGGCAAGCGAAGACGCACGCTTTTTGTTGATCGCCGGTCAGCCGCTGAACGAACCGATCGCACAGTACGGGCCGTTCGTGATGAACACGCAGGAACAGATCTACCAGACGCTGGCCGATTTCCGCGAAGGCCGCTTTGCGACGATTCCTGCCAGCACAGCCTGATCCACACGCTGGCACTGGGGTCAACCCTGACCGCCGCCCTGCCCTCGCCGGCAGCGCGGCGGTTTTTCTTTGTCTGTGTGGTCGGCACGCGACTTGCAATCTGTCTGTAACCGTTGTGGGGCATGGCGCGCCGGTGAAAGTGAGCCGCCAGACCCCCGCGCACTTATATAATTCACCGCATATTTTAGACATCACAGAATCGTGATGATGACGACATGCCGCGCGGCGATGCTGCGCCACGCACAGTCGCTGTCACGTGCCTGATTCAGAAGTCGCTGCCACAACAATACGAGCCGCCTCAGTGACATTACAAACCCCTCCCAGGCTGGCGCTTGCGCATATCACCAAGCGCTATCCCGGCGTCACCGCCAACGACGACGTCAGCTTGAGCGTCGCACCCGGCGAGATCCACGCCGTTCTTGGCGAAAACGGCGCCGGTAAATCCACCCTGATGAAGATCATCTTCGGCGCGGTTCGTCCGGACGCCGGCGAGGTGCACTTCAATGGGGCTCCCGTTTCGATCAACAGTCCGCACGATGCCCGCAATCTGGGCATCGCCATGGTGTTCCAGCATTTCTCGCTGTTCGACACGCTGACCGTCGCCGAAAACATCGCGCTCGGATTGCCGCCCAAGGACGCGGGCAACATGAAGGATTTGTCCGAGCGGATTCGCGCCACCGCGCAGCGCTACGGCCTGCCGCTGGAACCGAATCGCCACGTGCATACGCTGTCCGTGGGCGAGCGCCAGCGCGTGGAAATCGTGCGCGCGCTGCTGGCACAGCCGCAACTGCTTATCCTTGACGAACCGACTTCCGTGCTCACGCCGCAGGCCGTGGAAACGCTGTTCGTCACGCTACGCCAGCTGGCCGCCGAGGGCACCAGCATTCTCTATATCAGCCACAAGCTCGACGAGATCCGCGCGCTGTGCCACCACGCCACGGTGATGCGCATGGGCCGAGTCACCGGCACCTGCGATCCGCGCGAGGAAAGCGCTGCGTCGCTGTCGCGCCTGATGATCGGCGGCGAGCCGCCGCGCGAAGTGCGCGTGAGCGCGCAGCCGGGGCCGCTGAAACTGTCGGTGCGCGATCTGTCGATGTCACGCGCGCACCAGTTCGCCACGGAACTGCAGCGCATTTCGCTCGATGTCCATGCGGGCGAGATCGTCGGCATCGCCGGGGTGTCCGGCAACGGTCAGCAGGAGTTGCTGGCGGCGCTGTCCGGCGAGGACGCGCGCACCAGCGGCGCGGCCGTGCATCTGGACGGCCGGCCCGTGGGCAGGCTCGATGCGCGCGCGCGCAGGCGCGCGGGACTGGCCTTCGTGCCGGAAGAGCGGCTGGGGCGAGGTGCCGTGCCGGCGATGAGTCTGGCGTCGAATGTCCTCCTGTCGCACCAGACGCCGCCCTATGTGCGGGGGGGGATGGTTTCGCCGCGCGCCGCCGAAGGGCTGGCCGCCGGCATCATCCAGCGCTTCCGCGTCAAGGCCAGCGGCCCCGGCGCGCTGGCGCGCAGCCTGTCGGGCGGCAATCTGCAGAAATTCATCGTCGGCCGCGAAATCGAAGCCGGCCCGAAGGTACTGATCGTGGCACAACCCACCTGGGGCGTCGATGTCGGCGCCGCGGCCCAGATCCACAACGAAATCCTTGCGCTCAAGGCCACCGGTTGCGCGGTGCTCGTGGTGTCCGAAGAACTCGACGAACTGTTCGCGATCTGCGATCGCCTGCACGTCATCGCCAAGGGTCACCTGTCGCCGTCGATCCCGGTGGAAACCGCCACGCGCGAGCAGGTTGGCCTGTGGATGAGCGGACTCTGGGAAGGCGGTCCCGCCAGCCAGCGCGAGGCGTCCAGCGCGGAGGTGCCGGCTCATGGCTAAGGTGCTCTCCCCTATCGTGCTGGCGCCGCGCGGAGAACCGTCGCGCGCGATGGCGTACGCATCGCCGCTGTTCGCCATCGTGCTGACACTGCTGTTCGGAGCGCTGCTGTTCCTGATCCTCGGCAAGGATCCGGTGGCGGCACTGAAAGTCTTCCTGGTCGATCCACTCAAGGACCGGCGCGCCATCGGCGAAGTCCTGCTCAAGACCGTGCCGCTGGTGCTCTGCGCGCTCGGTCTGTCCGTCTGCTATCGCGCCAACGTGTGGAACATCGGCGCCGATGGGCAACTGATCGCCGGCGGCATCCTTGCCGGCGCCACCGTGTTGTGGTTCGACAGCCCGGGCAACACCACGAGCGGCCCCGCGGTTCTGGTGCTGGCCGCGCTGGCCGGCTGCATCGGCGGCATGGCATGGGCGTCGATCACGGCGCTGCTCAAGGACCGCTTCAACGCCAACGAGATCCTGGTGTCGCTGATGCTGACCTATATCGCGCAGCAACTGCTGCTGTGGGTGGTCAACGGGCCGCTGAAGGACCCCAACGGCATGAACTTTCCGCAATCGAAAGTGTTCGCGTCGATGTTCCTGCTGCCGAACCTGCTGCCTGGATCGCGGCTGCATGTCGGCTTCGCGGTGATGCTGGTGCTGGTGGCGATCATGACGGTGTTCGTGTTCCGCAGCTTCGCCGGCTATCGGCTGCAAGTGGGCGGCACCGCGCCGCTGGCCGCGCGCTATGCGGGGTTTTCGTCGCGCAGCGCGCTGTGGAGCGCCCTGATGATCTCGGGCGCAACCGCCGGCCTGGCCGGCGCGTTCGAGGTGACGGGTCCGATCGGCCAGCTGCTGCCGTCGATCTCGCCCGGCTACGGCTTCACGGCGATCATCGTCGCCTTCGTTGGCCGCCTGCATCCGGTGGGCGCGGTGTTCGGCGGCATCGTCATGTCGCTGTTCTATATCGGCGGCGAAATGGCGCAGTCGCGCCTGGGGCTGCCGTCGGCGCTGGGTTGGGTGTTCCAGGGCATGCTGCTGTTCTTCCTGCTGGCCTGCGACACCCTGATCGACAACCATCTGCGCTGGCGCGCACGCGCGGCCTGATGCGGAGCTGACAACAACATGGAACAACTTGCTCCCCTGATCGCCACCGCGATCAACGCCGGCACGCCGCTGCTGCTAGCCGCGCTGGGCCTGCTGGTCAACGAGCGCTCCGGCGTGCTGAACCTGGGCGCCGAAGGCATGATGCTGGTGGCCGCCGCGCTGGGCTTCATGGTCGGATACCAGACCCAGTCGCCGATGCTTGGCTTTATCGCCGGCGCCGGCGCCGGCATGCTGATGGCCACGCTGTTCTCGTGGCTGGCGCTGGTGTTGGCCACCAACCAGGTGGCCACCGGGCTGGCGCTGTCGATCTTCGGCACCGGCCTGTCGGCCTTCATGGCGCAGCGCTTCGTCGGCTATGCGATGCCCGCCCAGGCCAAGTCGGTGCCCTATCTGGCCGATATCCCGTTCATCGGCCCGGCGTTTTTCCAGCATCACTGGATGGTCTATGTCAGCCTGCTGCTGTGCCTGGCGATCATGTGGTTTCTGTTCCGCACGCGCGCCGGTCTGACGTTGCGCGCGATCGGCGAATCGCCCGAGTCGGCGCACGCGCTGGGCTACCCGGTGCGCTGGATCCGCTTTGGCGCGCTGCTGTTCGGCGGCGCCTGCTGCGGCCTGGCCGGCGCGTATCTGTCGCTGGTCTATACGCCGATGTGGGTGGAAAACCTCGTCGCGGGCCGCGGCTGGATCGCGCTGGCGCTCACCACGTTCGCCACCTGGCGTCCGGGCCGCGTGCTGATCGGTGCGTGGCTGTTCGGCGGCGTGACGATCCTGCAGTTCTATCTGCAGGGCATCGGCGTGTCGGTGCCATCGCAGTTCCTGTCGATGCTGCCTTACGCCGCCACGATCGTCGTGCTGGCACTGATTTCGCGTAACCCGGCGTGGATTCGCCTGAACATGCCTGCCTCGCTCGGCAAGCCGTTCCGCCCGGGCAACGCCTGAACCGTATCACCGAAGTCCAATAACAAGAGCCATACCTCAAACCACATCACAAAGACGTCTGACAAGGAGAGATCGATGATCGTTTCACGCAGGACCACGCTGGCAGCCCTGGCCGCCACCGCTGTGCTGGCCCTGGCCGGCTGCGGCAAGAAAGAAGCCGAAAAGCCGGCCGAAACCGCCGCGCCGGCATCGGCGCCGGCCGCGGCCGCCAACGAGCCGCTGAAGGTGGCCTTCGTCTATATCGGACCAGTGGGCGACGCCGGCTGGACCTACGCCCACGATGCCGGCCGCAAGGCGGTGGAAGCCAAGTTCGGCGACAAGGTGAAGACCACCTACGTCGAGAACGTGCCCGAATCCGCAGCCGATGCCGAGCGCGTGTTCCGCGACCTGGCCAGCCAGGGCAACAAGCTGATCTTCGGCACCACCTTTGGCTACATGGAGTCGATGCTGAAGGTGGCGCGCGAATTCCCGGATGTGAAGTTCGAACACGCCACGGGCTTCAAAACCGCCGACAACCTGGCCCAGTACGACGTGCGCACCTACGAGGGCGCGTACCTGGCCGGCGTGGTGGCGGGCAAGATGAGCAAGACCGGCAAGATGGGCGTGGTGGCGTCGGTGCCGATTCCCGAAGTGATCCGCAACATCGACTCGTTCACGCTGGGCGCGCGCTCGGTCAACCCGAAGGCGACGGTCAAGGTGGTGTGGGTGAACAAGTGGTTCGATCCGGGCAAGGAACGCGAAGCGGCCACGACCCTCATCGGCCAGGGCGTCGACATGCTGATGCAGAACACCGATTCGGCCGCCGTGGTGCAGACCGCACAGGAAAAGGGCGTGTACGCATTCGGCTGGGATAGCGACATGAGCCGCTTCGGCGAAAAATCCCATCTGGCCGCTTCGGTGATCACGTGGGGCGTCTACTACAACAAGGTCGTCGGCGACGTGCTCGACAACAAGTGGAAGAACACCACCACGTGGTGGGGCCTGAAGGAAGGCATGATCGACCTGAAGGGCTTCAACGCCGTGGTGCCGGACGACGTCAAGGCGCTGGTCGAGGAACGCAAGAAGGGCGTGATCGACGGCACCGCGCCGATCTGGAAGGGTCCGCTCAAGGACAACGCCGGCAAGGAGCAACTGGCCAAGGATCAGGTGGCCGACGACAAATTCCTGCACGACATCAAGTTCTATGTCGAGGGCGTGGAAGGCAACGTACCGGGCTAAACCATTGCGCCATCCCGGCGCCATCCGGTTCATTATCCGGATCGCTCCCGGGTCTGACAGAAACGCCGGTCCCGTGACACACGGGCCGGCGTTTTTTCTGGGCGCGCGCCGGGGAACTTGAATCGACATGCATCGGCCCAAGCTATTCGCCTATCCCCTGCCGATTGTGTGACCAAGGAGGCCCATCATGTGGAAACGGCTGTCAGCGTTGTGGACGCTGGTGCGGCGAGACGGCCGTCTGTTCTGGTTTGCGTTGCGTCATCCCGATGCCCCGCCATGGCTGAAACCCGCTGCATTCGGGCTGCTGTTTTACGCGATTTCGCCGATCGACCTGATTCCCGATTTCATCGCCGGACTTGGTATCGTCGACGACTTGGTGATCATTCCGCTGGCCGTGCACCTGATCCTAAAGCGCCTGCCGCCTCACATCCTGCGCCAGGCGCAAATGCGCGCCGCCGCGACGACCGTGCGGCCGCGCTAACGTCTGGCCAGATCCAAAAGAAAATCGCTGCCCAACAGGCAGCGATTTTTTTTGTTCGCGGTGCATTGCCGTTTCATGCCGCAACGGCCGGCAAACATCGCTCAACTGGCGCCGCCGCTGTCCTTGCCGTCGCCGCAGTCGTCGAAGCAGTGACGTGCCAGCTCCACCAGCAGCAGCTCCGCTGTTGCGAGATTGGTGGCGCACGGCACGTTGTGGACGTCGCAGGCGCGCACCAGCGCATTGATGTCCGGCTCGTGCGGCTGCGGCGTCATCGGATCGCGCAGGAAGATCACGGCCGTGATCTTGCCCTCGGCCAGTTGCGCGCCGATCTGCAGATCGCCACCCCACGGACCGGACAACATGCGCGTCACTTCGAGGCCGGTTTCGGTGGCGATGCGGCCGCCGGTGGTGCCGGTGGCCAGCAGGTCGCAGCGACTGAGAAAATCGCGATGACGACCGGCGAACGCAACGATGTCGTCCTTCTTGTGGTCGTGCGCGATCAGCGCGATGCGCGGTGTGCCTTCGACGCTCGGCATCAGAACGTGCCCGGGTAAGCGCCGCCGTCGAGCAGCACGTTCTGGCCGGTCATGTAGGCGGCCTGCTTGCTGCACAGGAACGCGCACGTGGCGCCGAACTCGGCCGGCTCGCCGAAGCGGCGCGACGGATTGGCCGCCGCACGGCGCGCGGCCATTTCCTCGATGCTGATGCCGGCCTTCTTCGCACCACCTTCCATGGTCTTCTTCAGGCGATCGGTGTCGAACGGACCGGGCAGCAGGTTGTTGACGGTGACGCCATATTGCGCCACCTCGCGCGCCAGGCCGGCCACGAAACCGGTCAGGCCCGCGCGCGCGCCGTTGGACAGGCCGAGCACGTCGATCGGCGCCTTGACCGCACCGCTGGTGATATTGATGATGCGACCCCAACGGCGCGCGATCATGCCGTCCACCGTGGCCTTGATCAGTTCGATCGGCGTCAGCATGTTGGCGTCGAGCGCGGCGATCCATTCGTCACGGCCCCAGTCGCGGAAGTTGCCCGGCGGCGGGCCGCCCGCGTTGTTGACCAGGATGTCGAGGTCGCCGAGCTTGGCCGCTGCATCGAGCGCCAGCTTGCGGCCTTCGGGCGTGGTGATGTCGGTGGCCACGGCCACCACGCGACGCCCATGGCGTGCGCGCAGGTCGGCGGCGGCCTTCTCCAGCGCTTCGGCGCCGCGCGCGACCACCACCACGTCCACGCCTTCGGCCGCGAGCGCATCCGCACACGCAAAACCGAGTCCCTTGCTGGCGCCGCACACCAGCGCATGCTTACCGCGCAGTCCGAAATCCATTTCTTGCTCTCCTTGCTTGGTTATCGCTATTTATCGCTTTGAATTGCACGTCGAAGCCCGCTCGATCAGGCTCGTTTGGTCGACAGCAGGTACATGCCGCCCAGCACCAGCGCACTGCCCGCCAGCTGCACGCCGGTCACCGGCTCGCCCAGAAGCCAGAAGGCCAGCGCGAGCGTGGAGACCGGTCCGATCATGCCAGCCTGCGATGCCATGGGCGCGCCGATGCGCGCCACCGCGATCATCGTCAGCGAGACCGGCAGCACGGTGCAGAACACCGCGTTGACGACCGACAGCCATAGCACCGGCGCCGGCTGCGCCAGTTCGGCCAGCGGCCGGCCCAGCGCCAGATACTGAATCACGCAGCACAGCGTCGATACGCACATCGCATAGGCCACCAGCCGCAGCGATCCCACGCGCTTGACCAGTTCGCCGCTCAGAATCAGGTACACACCATACGACAGGGCGCTGCCCAGCACCAGCGCGCCGCCCAGCCAGACCTGGTCGCCGCTGACGTCCAGGTCATGCGCGAAGACCAGCACGATGCCGGCGTAGGCCAGCAGCAATGACAGCCACTGCCGTAAATGGATGGGCCGACGAAACACCAGCGCGGTGGTCAGCAACACGAAGGACGGCGTGAGAAACAGGATCAGTCGTTCCAGGCCGGCGGTGATGTACTGCAGCCCCAGAAAATCCATGAAGCTCGACAGGTAGTAACCAATAAAGCCCAGAAACACCACGCGGGAGCGATCGGCCCACGACAGCGCGGGCAGCTTGCGCGCCTGCCACCAGCCGATCGCCATGAAAAGCGGCACCGCGAACAGCATGCGCAGGGTGATGACCATCACCGCGTCGACGCTGTAGCGGTACATCAGTTTGGCGACGATCGCCTTGGCGGAAAACAGCACGGCGCCGATGGCCGCGGCGGCCAGCCCGAAGCGCTGCACGGCAGGCACTTCGGCGGATGGGGACAGGGACTTCTGGGATGCAGGCACGGGGACGCAGGATGGCGCGGCAACACGACTTGCCGGCGGCAAAGTCAGGCACGACGGATGCCGCCGATTGTATGTCAAAAGACGCGCCACCTGCCGGCCACGACTACGGCGGCTTTCCCATACAATGGCCCGCGCCGGATGCTGCACCAGGCGCGTGCGCAACCGGCGGCACGCCAGGCGGGACCGTCAGCCGACAGCCCGCCGCGCGCAGAAAATCGAGCCACTTCGCGCCATACATGCATCACAACAATATCCCGGAGATTCCCGCATCATGCCGTCCCATCGCCCTCACTTTCCCCGCCGCGCCTTTGTTTCGCTGGTTGCCACGTTGCTGGCCGGCGGCGCATCCGCCGCGTTTGCCGCTGAGAGTTTTCCGAGCAAGCCGATCCGGTTCGTCGTGCCCTACGCGGCCGGCGGCACCACCGACCTGGTGGCGCGCACGGTGGGCCAGCGCGTAGCAGAAAAGCTCGGGCAGCCGGTGGTGGTCGAGAATCGCCCCGGGGCGGGCGGCAACATCGGCATGGATGCCGTGGCCAAGGCACCCGCCGACGGCTATACGATTGGCTTCGGCGCGATTTCAACCAACGCGCTGAATCCGCATATCTACAAGCACGTCCCATTCGATCCGCGCAAGGATTTCACCGCGATCAGCCTGCTGGGCACGTCGACGATCGTGCTCGAGGTCAGCGAAAGCCTGCCCGTGAAAACCGTCCCCGAACTGATTGCCTATGCCAAGGCCCATCCCGGCCTGACCTACGCAACGGCCGGGACCGGCACCTCGATGCACCTGGCCGGCGCGATGTTTTCGCAAATGACGCAGACCGGCCTGACCCATGTGCCCTACAAGGGCAGCAGCCCGGCCATCAACGACCTGCTGGGCGGCCACATCCAGGTGATGTTCGACAACCTGCCGGCGTCGCTGCCGCACATCCAGGCTGGCAAGCTGCGCGCGCTGGCCGTGGCCGGCAAAACTCGCGCGCCGTCGCTGCCCAACGTGCCGACGCTGGCTGAAGCGGGACTGGCGGGTTACGCAGTCGAGCCGTGGTTCGGCGTGTACGGGCCGGCCAACCTGCCCGCGCCGGTGGTCCAGGCGCTCAATGCGGCATTCGTCGAGGCGCTGGCGCGGCCCGACGTGCGCGACAAGCTCGCGCAGGCGGGCTTCAATCCGAAGGCATCGAGCGCAGCGGAATTGCAGACGCTGACCCAGACCGAATACGAGCGTTTTGGAAAGGTCGCAAAAGCCGCCGCGATTACCGTCGATTGACGGCACGGCCGGCAGCGCGGCGCTCCCGCCCGGCGGCGATTGCCGGCGCGCCGCCTGTGGCCCGCCGCGGCAACGTCCGGCGGGCGCCGCTGCATCCATTACAATCGCGCTGCATCGGCCCTATCGCGTCAGTCAGGGCCATTTTCGTATTCCGCCGAGCCCGCCATGAAACAAGATCCGCGCTTTCCCAATCTCTTCATCCTCAATCACCCGCTGATCCAGCACAAGCTTTCGCACATGCGCGACAAGGAAACGTCGACGCGCACATTCCGCGAGCTGCTGCGCGAGATCACGCTGCTGATGGGCTACGAAATCACGCGCAATCTGCCGCTGACCACGCGCCGCATCGACACGCCGCTGGTGGCGCTCGATGCGCCGGTGATCGCCGGCAAGAAGCTGACGATCGTGCCGGTATTGCGGGCGGGCGTCGGCATGAGCGATGGTCTGGTAGAGCTGATTCCCTCGGCGCGTATCGGCCACATCGGCGTGTATCGCGACGAGCAGCATCGGCCGGTGGAATATCTGGTGCGGCTGCCGGATCTGGAGGATCGATCGTTCATCCTGTGCGATCCGATGGTGGCCACCGGCTATTCGGCCGCACACGCGGTGGACGTGCTCAAGCGTCGCGGCGTGCCGGACGAAGCCATCACGTTCGTGGCGCTGGTGGCTGCGCCCGAAGGCGTTGAAGTGTTCCAGAAAGCCCACCCGGGCGTGAAGCTCTACGTGGCGTCGCTGGACAGCCATCTCGACGAGCACGCCTATATCGTTCCGGGTCTGGGCGACGCGGGCGACCGTCTGTTCGGCACAAAAAACTGATTGAAATCCGCGGCGGTTGATGCGCCGCAAAGGATGTGCGGGATCGCTCTTTCTACACTGAATGCCTTTCGGGCACCGACAAAGAAGGAGATCCCGCATGCAAGCACTGAAGATTCTCACCTCCACCGCCACGGGTCTGGCCAGTCTGGCGGTCATCGCATTCATCATCGCCATGGCCGCATTCTTCGCCTGCCTGTTCGCCCGCAAGGCCCGACAGGATGCCGAGGCCGCCAGGCGCGCCGCTGCGGCTGAATCGCCCTGACGCGCAGTGCGCTGGAAGTCCGCACGGCAGCGTTCGACGCCGCAACACGGAATACGCCCGCAATTTCGCGGGCGTATTCAATTGTTGGTGCTTCATTTGCGCGAACCCGGCGCGCGTTGCGCGCTCAGTTGCGCAATTTTTGGGGCGTAACTCGCCTCATGATTCGCCGGATCACTTGCGTTTCCCGCCGCCCAGCAGACTGCCCAGCACACCGCGGATCAATTCGCGTCCCACCTGCGAGCCCACGGTGCGCGCCGCGGACTTTGCCATCGATTCCAGGATCGAATCGCCCCGGCCCGTCTTGCCAGTGCCGCGCGTCAAGCTGCCGAAGATCTCCCCGGCCGAATCCATCCAGCCGCCGCCTTCGGATTGCGGTGCCGGCGCGCCGACGCCCTTCCCGGCATCCGCAGGCGCTCCGTTTGTCGGCGCCGCCACCGCGCCGCGCAGCTTTTCGTAGGCCGACTCGCGATCGATCACCTTTTCATAGGTGCCTGCCACCAGCGAGTTGGCGATCAGCGCCTTGCGCTCGTCGTCGGTGATCGGGCCGATGCGGCTGCCCGGCGCCAGCACCCAGGCGCGCTCGGTTACGCACGGCGTGCCTTTGGCATCGAGGCACGACACCAGCGCCTCGCCCACGCCCAGCTCGCCGATCACCTGCTCGATATTTAGCTTGGGATTCGCGCGCATGGTCGTGGCGGCCACCTTTACGGCCTTCTGGTCGCGCGGCGTGAATGCGCGCAGCGCATGCTGGACGCGATTGCCAAGCTGGCCCAGCACGGTGTCGGGAATGTCGACCGGATTCTGCGTCACGAAGTACACGCCCACGCCCTTCGAGCGCACCAGACGCACCACCTGCTCGATCTTGTCGAGCAGCGCCTTCGGTGCATCGTTGAACAGCAGATGCGCCTCGTCGAAAAAGAACACGAGCTTCGGTTTGTCGAGATCGCCCGCCTCGGGCAATTTTTCAAACAGCTCCGACAGCATCCACAACAGGAACGTGGCGTACAGCCGTGGCGCGTTCATCAGCTTGTCGGCCGCGAGGATATTGACAACGCCTTGGCCTTTCTCGGTCTGGATGAAGTCTTCCAGATTGAGCATCGGCTCGCCGAAGAACTTGTCCGCACCTTGCGACTCCAGCGCCATCAGCCCGCGCTGGATCGCACCGATCGAGGCCGCCGAGATATTGCCGTATTCGGTGGTGAACTGGCTGGCGTTGTCGCCCACATGCTGCAGCATCGCGCGCAAATCCTTGGCGTCGAGCAGCAGCAGGCCGTTGGCGTCGGCGATGCGGAACACCAGGTTCAGCACGCCCTGCTGGGTGTCGTTGAGTTCGAGCATGCGCGACAGCAACAGCGGGCCCATGTGGGACACCGTGGCGCGCACGGGATGGCCCTTTTCGCCGAAAACATCCCACAGCGTGGTCGGGCAGGCGCCCCAGACCGGCTCGTCCAGGCCGTGTTCGGCCAGCCGGGCCTTCAGCTTGTCGGACGCCTGCCCCACTTGGGAAATGCCGGTCAAGTCACCTTTGACGTCGGCCATGAAGACCGGCACGCCCAGCCGCGAGAAGCCCTGCGCCAGGGTCTGCAGCGTGACGGTCTTGCCCGTGCCGGTGGCGCCCGTGATCAGGCCGTGCCGATTGCCCATTTCGGGCAGCAGCACCAGTTCGTGGTCGGCATTCTTGGCGATGAGGATGGGATCGGCCATGGCGGGTCTCGGTGATCGACTGTCAAAAGGCAGGAAATGGCGTCGGCACTCGCGGGCAGCGTGCAAGGCGCTTCGGTGCGACAGGGGCGCGTGATAAAATCCTGCGCTGATTATAGCCAGCAGATTGGCACATCAATCACATGGCGTGGCCGCCGGATTGTCAGGATTTGTCACTGAAAACGACCGAAACCGGCTTCCCGCAGGCGCAATGCCGCCGGGCTTCACACCACACGACACGTTTTCCGCATTCGGAGAGAAACATGGCCGGTCATTCCAAATGGGCCAATATCAAACACAAGAAAGCTGCCGCCGACGCCAAGCGCGGCAAGATCTGGACGCGCCTGATCAAGGAAATCACCGTGGCCGCCAAGCTGGGCGGCGGTGACATCGATTCGAACCCGCGCCTGCGCCTGGCCATGGAAAAGGCGATGGACGCCAACATGCCCAAGGACAACATGCAGCGCGCGATCCAGCGCGGCGTGGGTGGCCTGGAAGGCGCGAACTACGAGGAAATCCGCTACGAAGGCTACGGTCTGGCCGGCGCGGCGATCATCGTCGACTGCCTGACCGACAACCGCACCCGCACGGTCGCCGAAGTCCGCCACGCATTCTCCAAGCACGGCGGCAACATGGGCACGGAAGGCTCGGTGGCCTTCATGTTCACGCACTGCGGCCAGTTCCTGTTTGCTCCGGGCACGCCCGAGGACAAGCTGATGGACGCCGCGCTCGAAGCCGGCGCCGACGACGTGGTGACCAACGAGGACGGATCGATCGAGGTCACCTGCCCGCCGAACGATTTCGGCGCGGTCAAGGCGGCGCTGGAAGCCGCCGGTTTCAAGGCCGAAGTGGCCGACGTGGTGATGAAGCCGCAAAACGAAGTGAGCTTCAGCGGCGACGACGCCATCAAGATGCAGAAGCTGCTGGACGCGCTGGAAAACCTGGACGACGTACAGGAAGTCTTCACCAACGCGGTGATCGAGGACTAACCCTCGCGCCGCGCCCCAATGGCGGCAGCCCGGCAACAGCCAGCTGCCGCTTTTCGCATGCGTTTCTTTTCTGGCAGTGGATCATGAAAGTTTTGGTTGTCGGTTCGGGTGGGCGTGAGCACGCGCTGGCGTGGAAGCTGGCCCAGTCCCCCAAGGTGCAGGTCGTGTACGTGGCCCCGGGCAACGGCGGTACGGCGCTCGACAAGCGCCTGCAGAACGTGCCGCTGACCGATCCGGAAGTGCTGGCAGCGTTCGTCGAGCGCGAAGGCGTGTCGTTCACGGTGGTAGGGCCGGAGGCGCCACTGGCCGCCGGCATCGTGGATGTGTTCCGCGCGCGTGGCCTGCGTATCTTCGGGCCGACCAAGGCGGCTGCCCAGCTCGAATCGTCGAAGGATTTCGCCAAGGCGTTCATGCATCGCCATGGCATCCCCACCGCCTACTACCAGACCTTCTCGGATGCCGCCGGCGCCCACGCCTACATCGATGCGCAGGGCGCGCCGATCGTGATCAAGGCCGACGGCCTGGCCGCGGGCAAGGGCGTGGTGGTGGCGATGTCGCTGGAAGAGGCGCACGCGGCGGTCGACATGATGCTGGCCGATAACAAGCTCGGCGATGCCGGTGCGCGCGTGGTGATCGAGGAATTCCTGGAAGGCGAGGAAGCCAGCTTCATCGTCATGGTCGACGGCAAGAACGTGCTGGCGCTGGCCACCAGCCAGGATCACAAGCGCCTGCTCGATGGCGACGCCGGCCCCAACACGGGCGGCATGGGCGCGTACTCGCCCGCTCCGGTGGTCACGCCGGCGCTGCACGCGCGCGCGCTGCGCGAGATCATCCTGCCGACCGTGCGCGGCATGGAAAAAGACGGCATTCCGTTCACCGGCTTCCTGTACGCCGGCCTGATGATCGACCGCGACGGCAATCCCAAGACGCTGGAATTCAACTGCCGCATGGGCGATCCCGAAACCCAGCCGATCATGGCGCGCCTGAAGACCGACCTGGTCGATGTCATGGAAGCGGCCGTGGAGGGCAAGCTCGACCAGATCGAGCTCGACTGGGACCGCCGCACCGCGCTGGGCGTGGTGATGGCCGCCTACGACTACCCCGAAAACCCTCGCAAGGGCGATGTCATCACCGGCATCCCGGCGGAAACCGCCGAAGCGGTGACCTTCCATGCGGGCACCACGCTCAAGGACGGCGCGCTGCTGACGTCCGGCGGCCGCGTGCTGTGCGTGGTCGGCCTGGCCGACACGGTCAAGGCCGCTCAGAAGAACGCCTACGCCGCCGTCGAGCAGATCCGTTTCGATGGCATGCAGTTCCGCACCGACATTGGCTACCGCGCCATCAAGCGCTGATCCGGCCCGTGTGCCGGCCCGATTCGCCCCGACATCACGTGGGGCGGGTCAAGCCGGTACAATCGTGACACCGCGATGACGACTTGCGCACGAACCGCCCCGCCGTCGTGCCACCGGCCCATCCCAATCCGCCCATCATGATCGATTCCCAGGCAGTCCGTGACTATCTGCTCGGCCTGCAAGACCGCATCACCGACGCCATTGGCGCTGTAGACGGCCAGGCGTTCCTGACCGACCACTGGGAAAAGCCCCCGACCGACCGCCTGCGCGGCAACGGCCGCACGCGCATCCTGGAAGGTGGCGCGGTGATGGAGCGGGCCGGCGTGGGCTTTTCTCACGTGCGCGGCGACACGCTGCCGCCATCGGCCAGCGCCAACCGGCCGGAGCTTGCCGGACGCAGTTTCGAAGCTTTGGGCGTCTCGCTGGTTTTTCATCCGCGCAATCCGCATGTCCCGACCGTGCATATGAACGTGCGGTGCTTCGTCGCGCTGAAGCCTGACGCCGCGCCGGTATGGTGGTTCGGCGGCGGCATGGATCTCACGCCGTACTACGGCAACGCCGCCGACTGCACGCATTTCCATCGCATCTGCAAGGACGCCCTGGCGCCGTTCGGCGACGACCTCTATCCGCGCTTCAAGCAATGGTGCGACGAGTACTTCTATCTCAAGCATCGCGGCGAGGCGCGCGGTATCGGCGGCATTTTCTTCGACGATTTTTCCGCGCTGGGCTTCGAGCGCAGCTTTGCCATGATGCAGTCGGTCGGCGACGCCTTCCTCGACGCCTACCTGCCGATCCTCGCGGCGCGCAAGGACACGCCTTATGGCGAACGCGAACGCGACTTCCAGGCCTATCGGCGCGGACGCTATGTCGAATTCAACCTGGTATTTGATCGCGGCACCCTGTTCGGCCTGCAATCGGGCGGACGCGCCGAATCGATCCTGATGTCCATGCCGCCGCTGGCGGCGTGGCGCTACGACTGGCAGCCCATGGCGGGCACGCCGGAAGCCGCGCTCTATACCGATTTCCTGCCGGCGCGCGCGTGGGCCTGAAGCTGATGACTGAAGCAAAGAACGCCCCCGGCCAGCACGCACCAACGCCACGTCCCTACCGCCTGGGTATCCTCGGCGGCACCTTCGATCCCCCGCATCGCGGCCATGTTGCACTGGCCCAGTTGTGCATCGACCACCTCGACCTGGACGAACTGGTCTGGATCCCGACCGGCCATTCGTGGCAAAAGGGCGACAACGTAACGCCCGCCGCCGATCGCCTGGCCATGACGGAACTGGCCGCCGCCACGCTGGCTACGCGGCGCACCAAGGTGCGCGTGAGCCGCATGGAGGTGGATCGCGACGGCCCCAGCTATACCATCGACACCGTGCGCCAATTGCGCGCCGAATATGGCCCGCAGGCATCGATGTCGTGGCTGATGGGCGCCGATCAGTTGCTGCGCCTGCACACCTGGCATGGCTGGGAAGCGCTGTTCGAATATGTGCACCTGTGCACTGCCACGCGCCCGGGCTTCCATCTCGATGCGCTGGACGGCCCGGTGCTTGCCGCCCTGCACGAACGCCTGGCGGACACGCACCTGATACAATGCTCGCCCTCCGGACATATGTGGATCGACCAGACGCTGGCCGTCGACCTGTCGTCCACCGGCCTGCGCGAGCGCCTCGCCGACGGCCCGATGTCGGACCAGGCAGATGATGACCAACTGCCGGCCGGCGTGGCACACTACATCGCGCGTCAAGGGCTGTACCGACACCCCTGAGCCGACGCGCGCCCTACCCCGAATGAAGCTGAACAAGAAAGACACCATGGATATTCGTAAACTGCAGCGCGCGATCGTCGACGGGCTCGAGGATGTGAAAGCGCAGGACATCAAGGTGTTCGACACCACTCACCTGACCGAGCTGTTCGACCGGGTGGTGATTGCCAGCGGCAATTCGAATCGTCAGACCAAGGCCTTGGCGGCTTCGGTGCGCGACACCGTCAAGGAGGCCGGCGGCCATATCGTTGCCGTCGAAGGGCTGGAAACCGGCGAGTGGGTGCTGGTCGATTGCGGCGACGCCGTGGTGCACATCTTGCAACCGCAGCTGCGCCTGTACTACAACCTCGAGGAAATCTGGGGCGACAAGCCGGTGCGCGTGAAGCTGGCCGCCGCCAAGGGTCTGGCCAAGGCCAGCGAGCCCGCCGAAGAGGACGAGGACGCCGAGCCGGCGCCGCGCGTGCGCCGCGCGTCGAACCTGCGTCCCGCGCTGGCGCGCCTGCCGGAAGGCATGAAGGAGCCGTCGCCGCCGATGGGTCATGAGGATACCGATCCGGACGCCATCGCCACCATCCGCAAGGCGCCGGCGCGCAAGACCACCAGCACCGGCACGCCGCTCAAGACCACCGCACGCAAGACCACCACTGCGCGCAAGACCACGGCCGGCACGACCGCCAAGGCGCCGGCCCGCAAGACGACCGCCGGCACCGCTGCCAAGGCCCCTGCGCGCAAGACGGCCACCGGCACTGCCGCCAAGGCCCCGGCACGCAAGACGGCCGCAGCAAAGACCGCCGCGCCGCGCAAGCGCGCCACGCGCTCGGCCTGATCGCACCAGTTGAGGCACTGACCACCGGGCATTTCGCATGCAACTCGTGATTGTGGCCGTCGGCCACAAAATGCCCGCGTGGATCGAAACCGGTTTCGCCGAGTACGCGAAACGGATGCCGCCAGAGCTCCGCATCGAACTACGGGAAGTCAAGCCGGAGGCGCGCTCTTCCAGCAACAACGCCGCCACGGTAATGCAGCGCGAGGCTGCGCGCATCGACGCCGTGCTGGGCTCGCTGTCCAAACAATGCCGCATCGTCGCGCTGGACGAACGCGGCAAGGACTGGACAACCGTGCAACTGGCCGACCAGTTGACCGGCTGGCAACGCGAAGGCGGCGACGTAGCGTTCCTGATCGGCGGCGCCGACGGGCTGGACCCGGCCCTCAAGGCGCGCGCCCACACGCTGTTCAGGTTGTCCAGCCTGACACTGCCGCACGGCATGGTGCGCGTGCTGCTGGCCGAACAGCTCTATCGCGCCTGGTCGGTCACGCAGAATCACCCGTACCACCGCGCCTGAAACGCCCCGGCACCCACGCGGCGCGGCGGACGTTCGCTGGCCGGCAGCGGCGCGTACAATCGACGCCACTCCGAATCTCATCCCGACGCCACATCGTGCGTGCCCCGCGGCATATCGCGCCGTCACGCGCTGGCGTCCTTTTTCGCGCCAATCCAGTGACTCACAATCTGCTCTATCTGGCTTCCCAAAGCCCGCGCCGCCGCGAACTGCTCACGCAACTGGGCGTGCCGTACGAATTGCTGCTTGCCGATGCCGGCGAAGATGCCGAAGCGCTCGAAGCCGTGCTGCCCAGCGAATCCCCGGACGCCTACGTGCAGCGCGTGTGCGCGCTGAAGGCCGACGCCGCGCTGCAGCGCCGGATCCGCCGCGCGCTGCCCGATGCGCCGATCCTGACATCGGACACCACGGTCTGCCGCGACGGCGAGATTCTCGGCAAGCCGGCCGATGCGACAGATGCGGCGCGCATGCTGTCTACGCTGTCCGGCACCACGCATCGGGTGCTGACCGCGGTCACCGTGGTGTCCGCGTTGGCCAAGCGCCATGCGTTGTCGATCTCGCACGTCACTTTCCGGGCCATGACCGCCGCCGAAATCGACGCCTACGTGGCCAGCGGCGAGCCGCTGGGCAAAGCCGGCGCCTATGGCATCCAGGGCCGCGCGGCGGAATTTGTCGAGCGAATCGACGGTAGCTATTCGGGTATCATGGGCTTGCCCTTGTTCGAGACGGCGGCGCTGCTGCGCGAGGCGGGTCTGCGCTTCTGATCCGCCTGCCGACACGCCGCACAAGGGCGCAGGGGTCTAACGCCCGGGCGCTTCCCGGGCGACAACAACAAGCGCCGGCAGACCGGCGACGCGCCAACATGCGAACCCAATCGCTATGACCGAAGACATCCTCGTCAACATCACGCCGCAAGAAACCCGCGTAGCCATCGTGCAGCAGGCGGCCGTGCAGGAACTGCATGTCGAACGCACGCTCACGCGCGGGCTGGTCGGCAATATCTATCTTGGCAAGGTCGTGCGCGTACTGCCGGGCATGCAATCGGCATTCATCGATATCGGACTCGAACGCGCCGCATTCCTGCACGTGGCCGACATCTGGCACCCGCGCGACGGCAGCGACAAGAACAGCGCACCACTGGCCATCGAGAAAACGCTGTTCGAAGGCCAGGCGCTGATGGTGCAAGTCATCAAGGATCCGATCGGCACCAAGGGCGCGCGGCTTTCCACGCAAGTCAGCATCGCGGGCCGCACGCTGGTCTACCTGCCGCAGGATCCGCACATCGGCATTTCCCAGCGCATCGAAGGCGAAGTGGATCGCGAAGCGCTGCGCGCGCGCGTGCAAGGGCTGGTGCCCGCCGATGAACGCGGCGGCTTCATCGTCCGCACCATCGCCGAAGAAGCCAGCGACGAAGAACTGGGCAATGACATCGCCTATCTGCGCAAGATCTGGGGCACGATCCGCCTGAACGCCACCACGCAGCCGGCGCCGAGCCTGCTTTATCAGGACCTGAACCTGGCGCAGCGGGTGCTGCGCGATTTCATCAACGACGCCACCGGCGTCATCCAGGTGGATTCGCGCGAGAACTACCAGAAGCTTCTGGAGTTTGCGCAGGAATACACGCCGGCCGTGCTGTCGCGCCTGTCGCACTACACGGGCGAGCGGCCCGTTTTCGACCTGTTCAATATCGACGCCGAAATCGAGAAGGCACTGTCGCGGCGCGTCGACCTGAAGTCTGGCGGCTATCTGATGATCGATCAGACCGAAGCGATGACGACGATCGACGTGAATACCGGCGGCTACGTCGGCGCGCGCAATTTCGACGACACGATTTTCAAGACGAACCTCGAAGCCGCGCACACCATCGCCCGGCAACTGCGCCTACGCAATCTGGGCGGCATCATCATCATCGACTTTATCGATATGGAGAACGCCGAGCACCGCGATGCCGTGCTGTCGGAACTCAAGCGCGCGCTGTCGCGCGACCGCACGCGTATCACGGTCAACGGCTTCTCGCAGCTCGGCCTGGTGGAAATGACGCGCAAGCGCACGCGGGAATCGCTGGCGCACGTGCTGTGCGAACAATGCCCCGTGTGCACCGGCAAGGGCCAGGTCAAAACGCCGCGCACGGTGTGCTATGACATCCTGCGCGAAATCATGCGCGAATCGCGCCAGTTCAATCCACGCGAATTCCGTATCCTGGCGTCGCAGGAAGTGATCGACCTGTTTCTCGAGGAAGAAAGCCAACATCTGGCAATGCTCGGCGACTTCATCGGCAAGCCGATCTCGCTGCAGGTGGAATCGACCTTCCACCAGGAACAGTACGACATCATTTTGATGTAACGCGCGACGGGAAACGCGGCCGCCGTGCGCGGCCTTCCCTGCGCCGAATTCCACCGCCTTCCGCCGCACCTCTACCCCGTTCGCCCTCCCCCCGTTCAGCGCCCGCGCCGTACATACAGATCCGTGACGTCCAGCATGCACGCGTCCGCGACGGTGTACTCGCTGGGGCGCTTGCGTATGCGGTTGGTAGCCACGTGCCTTGCGGTCGGATGATGGCCGTCGAAGAACCTGTGCGACTGGCCTTCGATAATGCGTGGCCGATCATGTTCGAACTGCAGGTTGAAAGTCCTCGGGATCAGGCCCGAGTAATGGTTCGTATATTGCGCCCGCATGCAGCCGCGCTGGCGCAGACAGGCCTGGATCCGTTGGCCGATATAAGTGCTGGGCCACCCGCATCGCAACATGCTGGCCGCGCCGTCGCCGCCGAATATGGTCACGTCATAGTCGCGCCATTGGTGCCCGCGCGGCATTTTCTTCTCGATTTCGCCAATATTGGCCTCGAGCATCTGGTCGGTATCGAAGTGCGCGGCCACCAGCGTCTGGCCTGAATCGTGGATTCCGAAGACGCCGATGCAGGTCTGCACGGCGGGCATCGACAAAGACAGGCCGCGCGTGGGAAACACGCCATATTGGCCCTGAAAGACAACGACTCGGTTCATCGCGGCGATTCCTCTATCCCATCTGGAACGAAAGTGGCTCGGAGACAACCCGAAGCAGCGTAGGGAGATTCGGGCCAGGCCGCCGTGATCTGGGGCAGACCGCGCGTCGCCCCACCGATCCCGCGGCCGCGCTCCGGCCGTTCACGGAAGTCCTGCCCCGTCATCGTTCTGTCACGCGCTCCCCCCAGAATGCGCAGGTCATTCAAGCAAGGAGTCGACATGACGCATGCAATCGAAGTCCGCGGCCTGAGCAAGTCGTTCCGCGCGGACCGCAAGGCGCTTGACGATGTCACGCTGCACATCGCACCGGGCGAAATGGTCGCGCTGCTGGGTGCATCGGGTTCCGGAAAGTCGACGCTGCTGCGCCATATGGCCGGCTTTGTCACCGGCGACGCCGGCGCCGGCGAGATCCTCGTCAACGGCCGCGTCGTGCAACGCAACGGCCGCCTGGCGCGCGATGTGCGCCGTGTGCGCGCGGAAATCGGATTCGTGTTCCAGCAATTCAACCTGGTCGGGCGTTTGCCAGTCATCACCAACGTGCTGGTGGGCCTGCTCACGCGCGTGCCGAAATGGCGCAGCCTGATCCGTTTTTTCAAGGCCGATGAAGTGCAGGCCGGGCTCGATGCCTTGGCCCAAGTTGGTATAGACGACTATGCGTTTCAGCGCGCCTCGACGTTGTCTGGCGGACAGCAGCAACGTGCGGCCATCGCGCGCACGCTGGTGCAGAACGCGCGCGTGATCCTGGCCGACGAGCCGATCGCATCGCTCGATCCGGAGTCGTCGCGCCGCGTGATGTCGTTGCTGGCGCAGATCAATCGCACGCGCAAGGTGGCCGTGGTGGTGTCGCTGCATCAGGTCGACGTGGCGATGCGCTACTGCCCGCGTGTAGTGGCGCTGCGCCAGGGCAAGGTGGTCTACGACGGCCCGTCGGCCGCGCTCACGCCGACCATGCTGCGCGACCTCTATGGCACCGAGGCCGAGGAACTGCTGCACGACACCGTGGCGGACGAACCTGCGCCCGGCGAGGGCATGCCCGCGCCCGTCATGGTCAGGATGGACCTGGCCGCCGCCTGAACCCGAATTTCCCGTCTTACCGACCGCGTTTTCCCCATCAGACTTTCCAACGGAGTTTTCGATGCTTCGCAGAACCTTTCTCGCCGTGGTGGCTTCGGGTGTCATGGCGCTGCCCGCCTTCGCCCAGGACGCCAAGACCCTGAACATCGGCTTTATCTCGACCGAATCGTCGTCGAACCTCAAGAACGCCTGGCAACCGGTGATCGACGACCTGAGCAAGACGCTCGGCGTGCAGGTCAAGCCGTTCTTCGCCTCCGACTACGCCGGCATCATCGAAGGCATGCGCTTCAACAAGGTGCAGATCGCGTGGTTCGGCAACAAGTCGGCCATGGAAGCGGTGGACCGCGCCAATGGCGAAGTGTTCGCCTCGGTGATCGACAAGGACGGCAATCCGGGCTACTGGTCGCTGCTGATCGTGCGCAAGGACAGCGACCTGAAATCGGTCGAAGACGTGATCAAGCACGGTAAGGAGCTGTCGTATGGCGCCGGCGATCCGAACTCGACCTCGGGCACCGCGGTGCCGGGCTACTACCTGTGGGCCGCCAACAAGGTGGATCCGAAGTCGCTGTTCAAGGCCGTGCGCATCAGCAACCACGAAACCAATCTGCTGTCCGTGCTGAACAAGCAGGTCGATGTGGCCGTGAACAACACCGAGAACTTCGAGCGCTATCGCATCAACACCGGCAAGAATGCCTACGACGAAGTGCGCGTGCTGTGGAAATCGCCGCTGATCCCGGCCGATCCGCTGGTCTATCGCAAGGACCTGTCGCCGGACATGAAGAAGAAGATCCAGGACTTCTTCGTCAACTACGGCAAGGGCCCGAATGCCGCGCGCGAAAAGGAAACGCTGGCCGCGCTGACCTACCGCGGCTTCCGTCCGTCGACCGACGCGCAACTGGTGCCGATCCGCCAGATCGAACTGGCCAAGGAAAAGGCCAAGATCGAATCGGACGGCACGCTGGCTGCTGCCGACAAGGAGAAGAAGCTGGCTGATGTCACGCGCCGTCTGGCCGAACTCGACAAGGCGGTCAGCACGCAGTAAGTCGTTATGAAGGCCGACGGCGCCGCATGCGTGGCGCCGTCGGCTTTGCCACTTTTCAGCCCCTGTTTTACTTTCGGATTGCCCCCATGACCGCCACCGCCAAGCCTGGCCTGCCCCCTTCGCCACAGAGTTCCGTCCGGCCGCCGCGCACATCGCTATCCGTGATGTTCATCTGGGCGATCGTGCTGGCCATGCTCGCCATGTCCTGGCAAGGCGCCGACATGCGTCCGCTGGACCTGCTGCGCGACTCCGGCAACATGGCAAAGTTTGCCGCGGACTTCTTCCCGCCCAACTTCCGTGACTGGCAGACCTATCTCGACGAAATGCTGGTGACTGTCCAGATCGCGCTCTGGGGCACCGCGCTGGCCGTGTTCATGGCCGTTCCGCTGGGCCTGCTGTGCTCGGCGAACATCGTGCCGGTGTGGGTGTACCAGCCCGCGCGCCGCATCATGGACGCTTGCCGCGCCATCAACGAAATGGTGTTTGCGATGTTGTTTATCGTCGCGGTCGGGCTGGGGCCGTTTGCCGGCGTGCTGGCGATCTGGATCCACACGATGGGCGTGCTGGCCAAGCTGTTTGCCGAAGCGGTCGAGGCGATCGATCCGCGTCCCGTGGAAGGCGTGCGCGCCACCGGTGCAGGGCCGATCGAGGAAATCGTCTATGGCGTGATTCCTCAGGTGCTGCCGCTATGGCTGTCGTTCGCGCTGTATCGCTTTGAATCGAACGTGCGCTCGGCGTCGGTGGTGGGCATCGTCGGCGCGGGCGGCATCGGCACAGTGCTGTGGGAGATCATCCGCAGCTTCCAGTACGCGCAGACCTGTGCGGTGATGATCATCATCATCCTGTTCGTGGTTGCCATCGACGTGATTTCCGCGCAGATCCGCAAGGTGCTGGTATGAGCATGCTGACGCTCGAACGCATCGCTGGCCTGTTCGCACAGCATGGCACGGCCTACTACGGCGGCGAGGCCATCAGCCAGACCGCGCACGCGCTGCAATGCGCGCAACTGGCCGAACAGGCCGGCGAGCGCGAAGCGCTGATCGTCGCCGCGTTGCTGCACGACATCGGCCATCTGATGCTCGCGGAAAGCAGCACGACCGACATGCGCCACCAGGAAGCCGGCGCCGATGCGCTGTCGACGCTGTTCGATGCCGACGTCACCGAGCCGGTGCGTCTGCATGTGGCCGCCAAGCGCTACTTGTGCGCGACGGATCCGGGCTACTTCGAAACGCTGTCGCCGGTGTCGGTGCACAGCCTGCAACTGCAGGGCGGCGTGTACGACTGCACCCAGGCCGCCGCCTTCGCGGCCACGCCGCACGCACTGGAAGCGGTGCGCCTGCGCCGCTATGACGATCTGGCAAAGGTTGTCGATCTGGCCACGCCGCCGCTGGACCACTATCTCGACATGGCTGCGCGCTGCATGCGCACGGCATAGCTCCACCGATTCCCGCGCAGACGCGCACGCGGCGCACGCCGCGCCGAAGCGATGCACGCCTCGGCGCGGCGGTTCAGGTCAGCGCATCGCGTAGATCGAAAATGCCGGGTGGGAAGGTATGCGGCGTCGGCAGGTCAAACGCCGGCGCTTAGGGCCAGCGTGCTGCGGCCACGCGCGAGGAAATGCAATCGGCGATCGCGGCGCGATCCGCGCGATCCGTCCCCGCCCGACCGCACTCAGGCGCGTCCAGACGTCACCAGTTGCGAGAACGCCGCCGCCGCGACATCGAGCGCACCGCTGTTGTCGATCTCGACCAGCCGCACGCCTTCGGGCACGTCGAACGGTTGCGTGGCGCGTGCCAGACGTTGCGCGATCGCGGCTTCCGATTCGCGTCCGCGCTGGCGCAGACGCACCGCGAGCACTTCGGGATTCACGCGCACATGCACGGCGCAAAGCCCTGGATAGCGCGCCGCGGCAATCGGCAGATATTCGCGCGATCCGTTGACCACGACATTGAGGCCGCGGGCAAGCCATTGTTCGATTTCCACGCCGATGCCGTAGTGCAGCCCGTGGCTGTGCCAATGCAAGGCCATGCATCCCAGATCGACACGCCGGTGAAACTCGTCGGCGCTCAACGCCACGGACGCCTCGCTGGCGTCCGCGGCGCGCGTGATATAGCGATGCGCGACCAACACCGGATCGGACTGATGCAGGCGTTCACGCAGCGCGCGCAGCAGAGAATCCTTGCCGCTGCCCGATGGGCCCATCACGTAGAACAGGCCGCTGCCGTCGCTTGTCTTCGGCGGGTTCATGACGCCAGATACACCGCGCCGGCGCCATCCCTGACCGCGCCGTCGAATCGATAGTGGCGCCCGGCCACGAAGTCTGCGACGGGGTCAACCTGCACGTAGACGCTGATGCCATCGACATGCAGCGGTGCGTCCGGCTGCGCACCGGCTTCGGTCAGCATGCGCAGCGCCAGCGTCTGGCTGGCGGCGTCGAGCTGGCCCGTCAACGTGATATGGAATGTGAACGTATCGAACACGTACGGATAGCCCCACTGTTCCAGCATGTCGCGCTGCGCCGCGTCGAGCCTGGCGGGATTTCGCCGGGCGATGTCGTGGGCAGTCGGCGGTGCGCGGAAGCGATCGAAGTCGCGCACGCAGTCATCGGCCAGCCGGTGCATCTGTCGGCCGCCATGGCCTTCGGCATCGGCCAGACACCACGCCAGGAAACCGCGCAGTGCGCGCAGCGACAACGGCGCATCGAACGCCGCGCGGCCCCGCGCGAAATCGCGCGCCGCACGATCGAGCATCGCCGGGTCGGTGCCTTGGGCCAGCCGGAACGGCGGCTTCAGGGTCGCGTGCAACGCGTAGTGCGCCGGCGCGGCGACCCACTCGGCGGGACGTTGCGCGATGTGCGGCGACAGCGGCACGTCGGTGCCAGTATCGGCATCGCGGCCCAGCCACTGCGCGCCAATGCTGCGGAACGGCTCGGACGGCGACAGATAGATCGCGTAGCGATGTGCGGTCTTGCTCATGCCGCCAGACTGCCTGCGTCGGCCAGGTCGATCAATGGCAGCGCCGTGGTCGCATGACGCAATTCGCCATTGACGATGGCGCCGCACACGCGCGGCAAACCGGGATGGCTGTCATCGACGAGGATCGCATCGGCGCGCATGCCCGGCACCAGCGCGCCACGATCGCGCAGGCCCGCGGCGCGCGCCGGATTGCGCGACACCAGATGCCATGCCTCGGGCAATGCGCAGACGCCCAGCTGCGCCAGCTTGAATGCTGCCTGCAGCGGCGCAGGATAGTAGTAGTCGGACGCCAGTACCGTGCATAGCCCGGCCGCCACCATTTCGGTGGCATTCGGCGCGCCGGTATGACTGGTGCCGCGCAGCACGTTGGGCGCACCGAACACTGTTTCGTCGCCGATCTGGCGCGCCATCGCGGCCACATCGACGGTGAGCGGGAATTCCGCGATCGAGCAGCCCTGGCGATGATAGTGCTGACGCGTGGCGCCGTCGGGGTCGTCGTGCGAAGCCACGGGCAGATGCGCGGCGCGCGCGGCGGCGATCAGGCGCGACATGGCAGCCGGCACATCCTGCGCATGGCGGCTGGCCGCGCGCAGACGATTGCGGAATGCCTCCATGTCGCACTCGGCGCGTTCGGCATATTGCGCCACCTTCTTGTCGTCGCTCATGCGGCGCGCCATCGTCGGCAGATGGTCATTGATCGCCAGCAGCCCGATGCGGCCGTCGGCGATCCACTGCAACGCGGTTTCCACGCCGGCCAGGTGATACGCCTCGAAGCGCAGATGCACCTTGTGCGATGCACCCAGCACCGGGTGCAGCTGCGCCAGCGCATCGAACATGCGCAGCGCGTAGGCCTCGCCACGCAGCCCGCCTTCCCATGACAGCGTCACGCCGTGGAATTCGGTAGTGATGCCGTGCGCCAGCAACTGCCGGTCGACATCGATCAGCGCGGGTCCGTACGGAAAGCTCACGCCTGGCCGCGGCATCACCGCGCGCTCGAACGCGTCACCATGGATATCGACAATGCCGGGTAGGACGAGCAGATCCTGCGCGTCGATGGCAACGCCGGCGTCGGCGTCACGCTGCGCGATCTTGCCGTGCTCGAAAGCCAGCGTGGCGGGGGCGATGCCGGCGGCGCCCAGTACCCGGCGGCCGGTGATCCCGCGCAGCGGGACCGAATAGGAGGAGGTTGTCGTATGCATGGGCATTACGTTAGCTGCGTCAGATGACAGACGGATGTCTAGACCAATACGACTGTGCCGCCACACCGCGCGGCAGGTCTGTCAGTCGTTGTCGGACACCGTAAGCTGCACCCAGTCGCCGGCAAAGCGGGTCACGCTGTATTGCACGGGCGCGCCGTCGATATCAACATTGAGCGCCTCCACCTGCAGCACGGGGCGCGTCTTGGGCTGGTTCAACAGGCGCGCGACCGGCGCGCTGGGCATGGCCGCCGTGATGCGCGACCACTTGCGCGTGTAGTCGGCGATGCCGTACTGCGCCAGCGCGCGCGAGATCGACTGCGTGGTGCGCAGCCGCGCTTCCAGTTCGGGGAAGCGCTTCGGATCGAAATAATGCTCGGCCACGTCGATGGTGCGATTTTCAGCCTTGCCGACCATCTGCACGCGCAGCACTTCGGCCGTGCGCGACAGGCCAAGGTGCTTGCTCACCTCGGGCGCGCGGACCACCTGGCTCTCGACGATCTCCAGATGGCCGCGCATGCCCTGCGCTGCGAGGTTCTGCGAAAAGCGCGTGCGGCGGCCGATCGCGTAGTCGATCGCGTGCTCCTGCACGAACGTGCCGCGCCCTTGCTCGATGCGCACCAGGCCGCTTAGTTCCAGTTCGCCCATGGCGCGGCGAATGGTATGGCGGTTCACGCTGAAGCGCGTGGCCAGTTCGGGCTCCGGCGGCAACTGCTCGCCGGGGCCATAGAGTTTGTTGCGGATGTCTTCCGCCAGCGCCTCGCCAATCTGGCGCCATACGGCCACACCGGAGCCACGTTCCACTTCCCGTTCGGACATCTTTGCTCTGCTCGTCATCAAGCGTTCATGGGTTTCGTGCGATTGTGCCTCATACCCGCCGCATCCGCCGCGTGCCCGACCAAAGCCCCGCCGCGTCACGAAACCGACATCTGGCTGTGGTCTATTATCGCCGTGTTGTGTTAGTGTACATCTAAACGTATAGACGTATAGGGGTGATCATGCAAAGCGAAAACGCCAACCAGGCGAATGCGGCGCGCGCCGCATGGCTACGGGTGCTGGCGCTGGCCCGGTCGGACGCACTCGATGCGGCCTTTCAACGCCTGGCCGAAGCGCAAGCGCTGCCGGCCTACCGGCTGCTGCGCAAGCCGGAGTCGGGCATGGCGATGGTGCGCGCCCGCGCCGGCGGCACCGGCGCGCAGTTCAACCTTGGCGAGATGTCGGTGACACGCTGCGCCGTGGTGCTCGATCAGACCGGCGACGAGGCCGCCACCGCGGGCGTGTCCTATGTGCAAGGACGCGGCGCGCGCCACGCCGAACAGGCTGCCGTGCTCGATGCGCTGTTGCAGCGCGCCACCTGGCATCGGCGCGTGCAGGACATCGTCATCGCACCGCTCTCGCAGGCGCTCGACGAGCGTGCCGCGCAGCAGGCCGCAGTTGCCGCGCAAACCCGCGTGGAGTTTTTCACGATGGCCCGCGGAGAGGATTGACATGTCATCGACACAAATCACCATGCAAGCCCCGGCTACCTCGCTGCTGCCCGGTTTCGACAATCCGGTCGATGACGCGCAGGCGGTGTTCCGCGCCGCGCTGGAAGCGTTCGCGCATCCCGGGCGCCTTGAAACGCTGCCGGCCGACAGCGGCCAACCCGAAGGACTGTCGCCGGCGCTCACCGCACTGTTGCTGACACTGGCCGATCCCGACACGCCGGTATGGCTGCCGGCCGACGTTCCCGCCGCCGCCCGTGCCTTCCTGCGCTTTCATTGCGGCTGCCCGCTGGTCGACGACGTGGCGCAAGCCACCTTCGTGTGCGTGCCCGACGGCCACGCCATGCCACGCCTGGCCGATTGCGCGCAGGGTCTGCCCGCGTATCCCGACCGATCGGCCACGCTGATCGTGGAAGTGGCGTCGTTGCACGACGGCGACACGCTGACGCTTGCCGGGCCGGGCATCGAAGCTACGCAGACGCTGCATGTCGGCGGTCTGCCTGCCGATTTCCGCGCGCAATGGCGCGCCAACAACGCGACTTTTCCGCTTGGCGTCGATCTGCTGCTGGCCAGCGGCCGGCAATTCTGCGCGATGACGCGCACCACGCGCGTGGAGGACTGACATGTATGTAGCCGTCAAGGGAGGCGAACGCGCCATCCTCAATTCCTACCGGATGCTCGACGCCTATCGCCGTGGCGACACGTCGGTGCCCGAACTCACGCTGGCGCAGATTCGCGAGCAGATGCCGCTGGCCGTGTCCCGCGTGATGGCCGAAGGGTCGCTCTATGATCCGCACCTGGCCGCGCTGGCAATCAAGCAGGCGGCAGGCGACCAGATCGAGGCGATCTTCCTGCTGCGCGCCTACCGCACCACGCTCGCGCGCTTTGGCTACACGCAGGCGCTGGACACCGGCAAGATGAAGCTGCAGCGCCGTATCTCGTCGACCTTCAAGGACGTGCCCGGCGGGCAGGTACTGGGGCCGACCTACGACTACACGCAGCGCCTGCTCGACTTCTCGCTCGAAGCGGGCCGTGACCCCGAAGCGCTGCCGCCGTCGCCGCAGCCGCTGCCGACCGGCATGCCGCGCGTGACCGGCCTGCTCGAAGCCGAAGCGCTGGTCGAGGCCGACGCGGTGCCGGCTGGCGACCCCGCCCCGCCCGATCTGACGCGCGAGCCGCTGACGTTCCCCGCGGATCGTCCCGCGCGCCTGCAGAACCTGGCGCGCGCCGACGAAGGCTTTCTGCTGGCGATGGGTTACTCGACGCAGCGCGGCTACGGCAACTCGCACCCGTTTGCTGCCGAGATCCGCTACGGCAGCACCGAAGTGGAAATGTTCATCGAGGAACTCGGCTTCGCCATCACCATCGGCGAAGTGGAACTCACCGAATGCCAGATGGTGAGCCAGTTTGCCGGCAATGCCGACGAAGCGCCGCGCCTGACGCGCGGCTATGGGCTGACGTTCGGCTACAACGAGCGCAAGGCGATGTCGATGGCATTGGCCGATCGCGCGATGCGTGCGGCCGAGCTGGGTGAAGCTGCCGACAATCCGGCCAACGACATCGAATTCATGCTGTACCACAGCGACAACGTCGAAGCGTCCGGCTTCGTGCAGCACTTGAAGCTGCCGCACTACGTGGATTTCCAGGCCAATCTCGAACTGCTGCGCCGCCTGCGCGCCGAGCAGGACCCGAACGCCACGCCCACATCCGCGCCCACGCCGCAACCGCAACCGTCGCAAGAGGAGTCGCTGGCATGAACGCCCACGCCGCCACACCAGACACCGCCGTCGCGCGCGACGAGCATTACAACTTTGGCTATCTGGACGAATCGACCAAGCGCATGCTGCGCCGCGCGCTGTTGAAAGCGGTGGCGATCCCCGGCTACCAGGTGCCGTTCGGCAGCCGCGAAATGCCGCTTCCCTATGGCTGGGGCACCGGCGGCATTCAGGTGACCGCCGCCATCATCGGCCGCCAGGACGTGCTCAAGGTGATCGACCAGGGATCGGACGACACCACGAACGCGATCAACATTCGCCGCTTCTTCGGCCGCGTGACCGGCGTGCAGACCACCGAACGCACGGCCGAGGCCAGCATCATCCAGACGCGCCACCGCATTCCCGAAACGCCGCTGCGCGCCGGACAGACGATGGTCTATCAGGTGCCCATCCCCGAACCGCTGCGCTGGCTGGAGCCGAGCGAAACCGAAACCCGCACGATGCACGCGCTGGCCGAATACGGGTCGATGCATGTGAAGCTCTATGAAGACATCGCGCACCACGGCCATATCGCCACGACGTACGACTACCCGGTCATCGTCAATCAGCGTTACATGATGCGCCCGTCGCCGATTCCGAAATTCGACAACCCGAAGCTGGACCGCAGCCCGGCACTGATGCTGTTTGGCGCGGGCCGCGAGAAGCGCGTCTACGCGGTGCCGCCGTACACGTCGGTCAAGAGCCTCGATTTTGTCGACCATCCGTTCACCGTCGAGAAATGGTCGAGCTGCTGCGCGCAATGCGGCGCCACCGACAGCTATCTCGACGAAATCATCACCGACGATGCAGGCACGCGCATGTTCGTGTGCTCGGACACCGAATACTGCGCCGATCGCCAGGCCGCGCTGGCCGTCAAACACGCCGCCGGAGACTCGCAATGAACGCCACACCCCTGCTTTCCGTCCGCAACCTGACGCACACCTGGGATGGCGTGCATGGCTGCCACGATGTCGACTTCGACCTCTATCCCGGCGAAGTGCTGTGCGTGGTCGGCGAATCGGGATCGGGCAAAAGCACGCTGCTGCAGGCGCTGTCGATGCAGGTCAAGGCACAGCGCGGCAGCGTCAGTTACGACATGCGTGAAACCGGGCTGACCGATCTCGGCGGGCTGTCCAGCGCGCGCATGCGCCTGCTGGCGCGCACCGACTGGGGCTTTGTGCGCCAGCACGCGCGCGACGGCCTGCGTATGCAGGTCAGCGCCGGCGCCAATATCGCCGAGCGCCTGATGGCCGTCGGCAATCGCCATTATGGCGATCTGCGCGAGATCGCCGGCGCGTGGCTGGAAAAAATGGAGATCGATCTGGCGCGGCTTGACGACGTGCCCAGCACGTTCTCGGGCGGCATGCAGCAGCGCCTGCAGATCGCGCGCAATCTGGTGACCCATCCGCGCCTGGTCTTCATGGACGAGCCGACCGCCTCGCTCGACGTATCGGTGCAGGCGCGCCTGCTGGACCTGTTGCGCCGGCTGGTGACCGACCTGGGCCTGGCCGCGATCCTGGTCACGCATGACCTGGCAGTGGCGCGCCTGCTGGCGCATCGCACGCTGGTGATGCAGGGCGGCCGCGTGGTGGAGCAGGGCCTGACCGACCAGATTCTCGACGACCCGCAGCACCCTTACACGCAGCTGCTCGTTTCCTCCATCCTGCAAGGCTGACCATGATGCACGCAGATACCCGCAAGCTGATCGAGGTGCGAGGCCTCGGCAAGATGTTCACGCTGCACAACCAGGGCGGCATCCGGCTGCCCGTGCTGCAGGCGATCGATTTCGATGCATCGCGCGGCGAATGCCTGGTGCTGTCGGGCCGCTCAGGTACGGGCAAGAGCACGCTGCTGCGCTGCCTGTACGGCAACTACCTGGCCACCGAAGGCACCATCCGTCTGCGCGATACCAGCGCCGCGGGCGAGCCGTGGGTCGAGCTGACCAACGCGCCCGAACAGCGCGTGCTGAAGCTGCGCCGCGATGTGATCGGCTATGTCTCGCAGTTCCTGCGCGCCATTCCACGCGTGTCCGCGCTCGATGTCGTGGCCGATCCGCTGCAGCAACGTGGCGCCAGTCACGAGGAGGCGCGCGGCCGGGCCGCGGTGCTGCTCGAACGTCTGAACCTGCCGCGCCGTCTGTGGGATTTGCCGCCGGCGACGTTCTCCGGCGGCGAGCAGCAGCGCGTGAACATCGCGCGCGGCCTGATCGGCGGCCACCCGATCCTGCTGCTCGACGAGCCGACCGCTTCGCTCGACGCCGACAACCGCGCCGTGGTGATCGCGCTGATCCGCGAAGCGCTGGCCGAAGGCCGCGCACTGATCGGCATCTTCCACGACGAAGCGGTGCGCGACGCGGTTGCCACGCGCGCGCTGCCACTGCAACCCGTGGCGGCTGCCAATGCCTGAAGCATCGGCCGGGTCGCGTCGGCGCGCCAGCAGAGCCGATCGTCCCGGTCGCCATATCGAACATTCGCCCCTAATGACCATATAGCCCGAAGCGCCCTGATCGCCCCTCGCACTCAGGCGCGCCGGGATCGCCCTCAGCCACTGCCCCGAACCTGAAACGGAACCGGACATGTCCACCACGTACCTCACGCACGCGACGCTCGTTCTTCCAGATCGCGTGCTGCACGACAGCGCCCTGCTGATCGACGATGGCCAGATCGCCGCCATCGATCCCATTTCGGCGCCCGCCCATGCCAGCGTCATCGACCTGCGCGGCCACACCGTGATGCCGGGCCTGATCGATGTGCATTGCGACGCCATCGAAAAGGAAGCCGAACCGCGCGCCAATGTGCTGTTTCCGCTCGATTTTGCCGTCGCGCAGGTCGATCGCCGCAACGCGGCGGCCGGCATCACCACGCCGTATCACGCGCTGTCTTTCGCCAGCAATCAGTTTGGCGTGCGCAACAATGACACGGCCGCCACACTGGTGCGCACCGTGGCCGGCTACCGCGCGCACAGCCTGGTCGACAACCGCATCCATTGCCGCTACGAAGTGACCGACGCCGCCGCGGTGCCGGTGCTCGAAATGCTGATGGAAGAAGGCGTGGTCGATCTGCTGTCCGTGATGGATCACTCGCCGGGCCAAGGGCAGTTCAAGACGATGGACGCGTATCTGTCCTACATGATGGGCAACCACGGCATGAGCCGCGAGGAAGCTGCCGACGCCGCCACGAAGAAAGCGGCCGAACTCGATGGCGCGACCGATCGCGTGAATCGGCTGATCGCCAAGGCGCACGCACTGCGCATTCCCACTGCCAGCCATGACGACGATTCGCCGCAGCGCATCGCCGCGATGCAATCGCTCGGCGTGCGCATGAGCGAATTCCCGATCAACCTGGAAACGGCGCGTGCAGCGGCCACGCACGCACTGCCGACGATTCTCGGCGCGCCCAATGTGTTGCGCGGCAAAAGCCAGAGCGGGTCGATGCGGGCCATCGACGCGATCCATGCAGGCGTGGGCAACATCCTGTGTTCGGACTATCAGCCGTCAACCCTGATCGCCGCCGCGTTTGCCGCCGCGCGTCTGGCCGATCTGCCACTGAACGAGGCACTGGCGCTGGTCAGCGCCAACCCGGCCGACGCGTGCCAGCTCGATGATCGCGGCCGCCTTGCGCCGGGCAAGCGCGCCGACGTGATTGCCGTGGCCAGTGTGGCCGGACAGCCGCTGGTCACGCACACGTGGTCGGCCGGCCGGCTGGTGTTCGCCGCCGGTTATCCGCCCGTGCATGCCGCCGCGCCGCGCGAGGCCGCGCTGCAGGCCGTGGCCTGAGCCGAAGCTTAATTCGGCATTCGCAAAAAGGCCGCGCGACATGCTTCGTCGCGCGGCCCGTATCGTCTCACTATAGTCGTCGCCCTTTTTCTTCGCCTGCTAGGGCTAGTCCCGATCGCATATGGCTGGCCTTTGGCAATCCATCCGCTACATTGAAGTAGGCGGAGGAAGTACGAGGGGGCCAACATGACGTCAACAAGAATCATCATGCCAGCGATGCTGGCATTTTTTTTGTGCGCGGCGTGCACCGCGCCGGGGACCTCCGAAGGCCCGCAGACGTACAACGGCCCGTTTCCAGAACCCTACGCAACGCGACCCGCGCCTGCGGTGGCGCGCGCCACCCCGATCCCGGCACACGAAATCGACATGAACGGCACATGCAAACGTACCGAGGAAGACGGCTTTCGCGAGGATGCGTTGGTGCGCGTGTCGCACAACGCCGTGCAGCAGCTGTCCTGGAAACTCTGGGTATCGCGCCGCGGCTCTTGCCACTTCGATCTGTCGGAATTCAAACAGGTACAGCAAACGCCGCATATCGAACTGCATGCCGTCGACGGCAGCGGCTGCACGCTGATGGTTTGGCAGGATCCGCGCCGCATCACGCTGGCCCACGCGCATTGCGAAAAACACTGCACGCCCGGCATCTACGATGAGGCGTGGCCAGTGCTGTTTGATCCGAAAAGCGGAGCGTGCGCGCAAGTCCGATAGCGTTCAGCCCGTTGCGGCGCCCCGGCTGTCGCGCTCGCGCCAGAGCACGCGCTGCCGGGCGGGACCGCCCCGGCAGTGCGCGGCCGATTATTTGCTCTTGGGCACCCGCCCCATCAGGAAGAACTCGTCGTTGGGACGCATGCCGATGGTATTGGCCATGCGGTTGGACAGGCCGAAGAATGCGGTGATCGCGGCAATATCCCACGCGTCCTCGTCGTCCAGGCCGTGCGCGCGCAGCGCGTCGAAATCGGGCTCGCCAATCGTATTGGATTCGGTGCAGACCTTCATCGCGAAATCGAGCATCGCGCGCTGACGCGGGGTGATGTCGGCCTTGCGATAGTTGACGGCCACCTGATCAGCCACCAGCGGTTTCTTTTCGTAGATGCGCAGGATGGCGCCGTGCGCGACCACGCAATAGAGGCACTGATTCACGCCCGAGGTAGCCACCACGATCATTTCCCGGTCGCCTTTGGTCAGGTTGCCGGTCTCCTTGAGCATTAACGCGTCGTGATAGGCGAAGAAGGCGCGGCATTCGTCGGGGCGATGGGCCAGCGCGAGAAACACGTTGGGGACGAAGCCGGCCTTTTCCTGGACTTCGAGTACGCGCTGGCGGATATCGTCCGGCAGCTCGGCAATCGCGGGAACCGGATAGCGGCTGATTGGCGCTGAAGCGTTGGTCATGTCTGTCTCCTCGTCGGGGTATGTTTCCCTGTTGGTACATGCCCGGCCGCAGCCCTCGCCGCGGCCATCGGATCCTTCTCCGGCTCAGTGCGCCGAAGTGGCGAACTGGATACGGTGCAGGCCGGCGTACAGGCCGTTGGCGGCCAGCAGGTCGGCGTGGCTGCCCTGCTCCGCCACGCGGCCCTGCTCCAGCACCACGATGCGGTCGGCGTTTTCGATCGTCGACAAACGGTGGGCGATCACCAGCGTAGTGCGGCCCACCATCAGCGATTCCAGCGCGGCCTGAACCTGACGCTCGGATTCGGAATCGAGCGCGGAAGTGGCTTCGTCCAGAATCAGGATCGGTGCATCCTTGTACAACGCCCGCGCGATGGCCAGCCGCTGACGCTGGCCGCCGGACAGCTTCATGCCGTTGTCGCCGATATTGGTCTCCACGCCGTCGGGCAGGCCCTTGACCACATCGGTCAGGTACGCCGCGGCCAGCGCGCGCTCCACGCGCGCCATGTCGATCTTCTCGCGCGGATGGACGCCATAGGCCACGTTGGCGGCCACGGTGTCATTGAACAGCACCACATCCTGGCTGACGAAGGCGATCTGGCGGCGCAGGTCCGCCAGGCCAAACTGGTCGATCGACCGGCCATCGAGCACGATGCGGCCTTCGGTGGGATCGAAGAAGCGCGGCAACAGATTCACCAGCGTGGTCTTGCCGCTGCCCGACGGCCCGACCAGCGCCACCACCTCGCCCGGGGCCGCATGGAAATTCACGCGATCGAGCGCGGGGCGTCCCGCATCGCCATAGCGGAAGCCGACGTTTTCAAACACGAGGTCGCCGGTGGCGCGCTCCAGCGGCAAGCCGCCAGTCTGCGGCTCGACCGGCTCATCGATCAGCCCGAAGATCATTTCGGCGGCAGTCAGACCGCGTTGCAAAGGCTGGTTCAGGTCAGTCAGGTGCTTGAGCGGCGAAATCAGCAGCAGCATGGCCATGACGAAACCGGTGAAGCCGCCGATCGTCGTCTGGTTGCCCTGCGCCTGCACCATGGCGATGGTCAGGATGACCGATAGCGCCAGCGACGCCAGGAACGCGGTGACCGGTTGATTGAGGCCGCCAGCAACGGCCATGCGCATCGAATAACCACGCAGGCGCTCCGCCATCGTGGCAAAGCGCGCGGTTTCGTACGCCTCGCCGCCGTGCAGCTTGACCACCTTGAAACCGCCAGCCGCCTCTTCGACCACATAGGCAGCTGTATTGGTCAGGGCCTGATGCTCGCGGTTCAGGCGGCGCAGGCGGCGATTGACCTTCGACATCACAAATCCGATGGCGGGCAGCAGCACGGCCACCACCAGCGTCAGTCTCCAGTTCGTGTAGAACAGGTAGATCAGCAGCGCGAGCACGGTCAGGGAATCGCGCACCAGCGTAATCAGCACGCCGGTGAGGATCTGCATCACCTGGTTGACTTCGAAGATCACCGCGTTGATCAGCGAGGCCGCGGTGTTGCGGTGGTAGAACAGTGCGGGCGCGTGAAGCATGCGTTCGAACATCTGCATGCGCATCTTGAGCAGGACGCGATTGGAGATCAACGACAGCAGGTAGCCCGACGCAAACTGCGCAACGCCGCGCACCAGCGCCACGCCGACCAGCAGCGCGGGCACGTGCCAGAGCTTGCCGGCGTAGTCGCCGCCAAACCCCTTGTCGAGCAGATCATTGACGACCTTCGGGATGATGCCCTCGCTGGCGGCGACCAGGGCCATGGCGAGGATGGCCAGCACAAAATTGCGCATCTCGGGCTTCAGATAGGCCCAGACGCGCTTGAGCGTGTCGGATTCCTGGGGCGTTTGCTTTTTGCTGTCGTTCACGTTGGCTCCACTTGCCAAATGGGCGCTGCGCCGACTGCCGCTAGAATGGCGGGCAATTCCGGCATGCGGGATCCCATCGCAAGCATCTATGAAAATTTCTGTCGTACTGATTACAAAAAACGAGGCACACAATATTCGGGAGTGCCTCGAGAGCGTCTCCTGGTGCGACCGCGCGATTATAGTGGACTCCGGCAGCACCGACGGCACGCTCGAGATCGCCCGCGCCATGGGTGCCGAAGTTCATGAAACGGCCACCTGGCCGGGCTTTGGCCCGCAAAAAAACCTCGCCCTGTCCAAGGCCACGAGCGAATGGGTGCTCTCGATCGATGCCGACGAACGCGTCACCCCCGAACTGCGCGACGAGATCCTCGCCGCGATCGGATCGGGCCGGTTCGACGCCTATGACATGCCCCGCCTGTCGCGTTTCTGCGGGAGGTTCATGCGCCACAGCGGGTGGTATCCGGACCGTCTCACCCGCCTGTTCCGCACCGGCAAGGCGCGCTTCACCGACGACATCGTCCATGAAAACGTGATCGCCGACGGCCCCATCGGACACCTGCAAACACCGCTGTTGCACTACACCTACGACGATTTCTCCCAGGTGCTGCGCAAGGTCGATCAATATTCCACGCTTGGCGCCCAGCAGGCGTTCCGGCGCGGCAAGACGGCGTCCGTGTTCAGCGCCTGGACCCACGGAAGCTGGGCGTTCCTGCGCACCTGGCTGATCCGCCGCGGCTTTCTGGACGGCCCGCAAGGGCTGGCCGTGGCGCTGATGAACGGACAGGCCAGCTATTACAAGTACATCAAGCTCTGGCTGTTGCAGCAGCAGGCGCGGCAGTCGTCTTCGTCAGGCGATCGACCAGTGCAGTAAAGGCCTGGGAAGTCGGGCCGAAACCCATTTGTTCGACATGACGGGCCGCGTGCGCCAATAACGTGCTGCGCAATGCGTCGTCCTGCAAGCCGCGCCGCATCGCCTCAGCCAACCCATCCACATCGCCCACCGGCACCAACAAGCCAGCGCGCCCGTCATCGAGGATTTCACGCGGGCCGGTGGGGCAGTCGGTGCTGACCACCACCTGGCCGACGGCGAGCCCTTCGAGCAGGACGTTGGGCAGCCCTTCCATCTTGGAACTGAACGCCATCAGCCGGGCACGGCGAATCCACGCGTACGGATTGGACTGAAAACCCGCAAACGTTACGCGATCGGCGATGCCAAGGGACTGGGCCAGCGCTTCGAGTTGCGGACGCGAAGCGCCATCGCCCACCAGCACGAGGTTTTCCTCGATGCCCTGCGCCACAAGCCGCGCATAAGCGCGCAGTAACGACGTGAAATCCTTCTGGCTTTCTTCCTGGCGCCCCACGGAGACTATGAATGGGCCAGCGGGCGCGACGGCGGGATCGAGTGGCTGCTCCGCCTTCGCGCGGATGCTGGCGAGGTCGATCGCGTTGTAGAGCCGGACGAGCTTGTCCGCGGCCTCTGGTATCAGCTTGCGCGCATCCGCCAGCATGCTGTCCGTCAGCATCACCACCGCGTCGTAATCCACCTTGCACTGGTGCCGCAACTTGCGCAGCTTGCGTCCGTGACCGCGCGCGAGATGTTCCACGCTGAAATGCTGGTAGCCAATCATCGGCACCGGCAGCGGCCCGGTAATGCGCGACAGCGACATGTCGTAGTCGACCACCGCGTCGTAACCGCCCGCGTTCAGGATCTTGCGGAAACGCCGGTTCATCAGCGGCTTGCGCACGGGCGGCAGCAACACCTCTTCATACAGCTTGCCCAGCGGACCAAGCTTGCGCTGCTTCTTCAATTGCCGGCAACGCGACAACCACGGTTCCGGCGCCAGGACATGGACCGCGACGTGGGCCGGCAAGCGCGCCCGGAAGTGCGATTCCAGCTCCGGCGACGGATAGGTCACCGTCAGGCCCAGTTCGAAACGATCCGGGTCCAGCGAATTCAGTAGCGAGACCAGCGACGTTTCAATCCCGCCATGGAGGAAGTGCGTCACGTGGAACAGCACGCGTCGCCGGCGCATGCCGGCAGCCGGGTCACGATCAGGCATAGATGATCCGCACGCCATCGCCGAGCGCGCTGCGGAAGCTGGCAAGCGCCTCCTCGGACGGCGTGATCTGCCACTGCGCGCCAAGCATGGCCTCGCATTGAGCTGTCTTGTTGATATAGCTGATGCGCACCGGCACGCCGGCGCCCTTGCCGCCGTTGGCCAGATACGGCGTCAGCAGCTCGCGCAGGCGTTCGGTCGACGCATTGCCATTGAAGCCAAGGCAAACCGCCTCGGCATATCGCGCGCGCGCCGTGACCAGATCCATTACCGATTCCGCCGTGAAGCGGACCCCGCCGGTGAAAGTATCGTGACGGGCATTGCCTTGCGCGATCAGGAGTTCGTCTTCACGGAACATGTGCCGATTGGCGTCGTACAGTTCATTGAAGACGGTCATTTCGATCTGCGCGGTGCCGTCGTCGATCATCACGATGATCAGCTTGCCGCGTTGCGTCATTTGCGTGCGGACACCCATGATGACGCCGGCGATCACCTTGCCACGCACATCGCGGCCGTATCCGCCGCCATTGCCCTGCACTTCCTTTTCCAGCGCGGCCAGCGTGCCCTTGACGAACTTGCGCACCTCGTCGCGCGATGCGTCGAACAGGTGGCCCGAGAAATAGTAGCCAAGCGCCTGCTTTTCTTCCTGCAGCGTCCGCTTGGTGGACCACGCCGGCTCGTCGACCAGCTCCGGGCGATGCGCGTCGCCAGCGTCGCCCATCAGGTCGAACAACGACACCTGGTTGGCGGATTCGGCCTTCTGCTCGGCCGCTTCCATGGCGATCGACACCGAAGCCAGCAATTGCGCCCGATTCGGGTTGAGGCTGTCGAACGCGCCGGCGCGAATCAACGCTTCGATGGTGCGGCGATTGACCTGCCGCCGGTCTACGCGCTCGCAGAAATCGAACAGATCGGTAAAGGGCCGTTCCTCGCGCGCGCGCAGGATGTCTTCGATCGCGCCCTGCCCGGACCCCTTGATCCCCCCAAGGCCATAGCGGATGGTCTTGGCGTCGGTCGGCGCGAATCGGTACTCGCTGGCGTTGACGTCGGGCGGCAGCACTTCGATCTTGTTGAGCCGGCAATCCTCGTAGAGGATCTTGACCTTGTCCGTGTCGTCCATGGCCAGCGACATATTGGCTGCCATGAATTCCGCGGGATGGTGCGCCTTGAGCCACGCCGTGTAGTAGGCCAGCAGCGCGTAGGCGGCAGCATGCGACTTGTTGAAGCCGTAGCCCGCGAATTTTTCCATCAGATCGAAGATATCGTCGGCCTGTTGCGCGCTCAGCCCGTTCTTGGCTGCACCTTCGCGGAACAGTTCGCGATGCTTGGCCATTTCCTCGGCCTTCTTCTTGCCCATGGCGCGGCGCAACAGATCGGCGCCGCCCAGCGAATAGCCGCCGATGATCTGCGCCATCTGCATGACCTGCTCCTGGTAGACCATGATGCCGTAGGTCTCCTTGAGCACGGGCTCGACGCGCGGATCCGGGTATTCAACCTTTTCGCGACCGTGCTTGCGCGCACAGAAGCTGGGGATCAGGTCCATCGGGCCGGGGCGATAGAGCGCCACAAGCGCGATGATGTCCTCGAACCGGTCAGGCTTGGCGTCCTTTAGCATGCCCTGCATGCCACGGCTTTCCAGCTGGAATACCGCGACCGTGTTGGCGCTCTTGAGAATCTCGAAGGCGGGGCCGTCGTCCAGCGGAATCTGGCTGCAGTTCCAGTCGGCCTTGGCGGGATCGAGCCGGCGAATATAGCGCTCGGCCCAATCGAGGATCGTAAGCGTGGTCAGGCCCAGAAAGTCGAACTTGACCAGGCCTGCCGCCTCGACGTCGTCCTTGTCATACTGGCTGACCACCCCGCTCATGCCATCGGTGCCCTGCGTATAGAGCGGGCAGAAATCGGTCAGGCGACCCGGGGCGATCAGTACGCCGCCGGCGTGCATGCCGACGTTGCGCGTCATCCCTTCCACGCGCTGCGCCAGCTCCAGCAACTGGCGGACTTCTTCCTCGTTGCGCTCGCGCTCAGCCAGCGCGGGCTCTTCCTTCTTCGCCTCTTCTAGGGTAACGAGCTTGCCTGGCTTGAACGGGATCAGCTTGGCGACGCTATCGACAAAGCCATAGCCGAGATCGAGCACGCGGCCCACGTCGCGCACGGCCGCCTTTGCGGCCATGGTGCCGAACGTGGCGATCTGCGACACGGCGTCCTTGCCATACTTTTCCTTCACGTACGTGATCACGCGATCGCGACCGTGCTGGCAGAAGTCGATGTCGAAGTCGGGCATCGAAACCCGCTCGGGATTCAGGAAACGCTCGAAAAGCAGCGCGTACTTGAGCGGATCGAGATCGGTGATGCCCAGGGCATAGGCCACCAGCGAGCCCGCGCCCGAGCCGCGGCCCGGCCCCACCGGCACGCCATTGTTCTTGGCCCAGTTGATAAAGTCCGCCACGATCAGGAAGTAGCCCGGAAATCCCATCTTGATGATGGTGCCGGTCTCGAACTGGAGACGGTCATAGTATTCGGGCCGTTTGCGTTCCCGCTCGGCTTCATCGGGAAACAGCACCGCCAGGCGCTTTTCCAGGCCGTCCTTGGCCATGAAGACCAGGTAGTCGTCCAGCGACATGCCATCGGGCGTGGGAAACAGCGGCAGCCGCGGCTTGCCAAGTTCCAGCGTCAGGTTGCAGCGCTTGGCAATCTCGACCGCGTTCTGCAGCGCGGACGGGATGTCGGCGAACAGCTCGCACATCTCGTCCTGGGTCTTGAAATACTGGTCGGTGGTGAATTTGCGCGTGCGGCGCGGATTGGCCAGCAATTCGCCTTCGGCGATACACACGCGCGCCTCATGCGCGGTGAAGTCATCCGGCGTCATGAACTGGACCGGATGCGTGGCGACGACCGGCAACTGCAGCGCGGCGGCCAGCTGCACCGCCTGTTGGACATATGCCTCGGTGCCCGGATGCCCCGCGCGCTGCAATTCGATATAGAAGCGCTGCGGAAAAACGCGCGCCCAGTGCTGTGCGGCGCGGCGCGCGCCATCGGCGTTGCCGTTGGCCAACGCCTGGCCGACATCGCCGCCCATTGCGCCGGACAGCGCGATCAGGCCCGTTGCCAGGGGCAGGCCTTCCTCGCCCGGCTCTTCGAACCAGGCCGGTTCGAATTCGGCGCGGCCACGGTGCTGATTGCCCAGCCAGGCGCGCGACAGCAGCGCGCAGAGATTGAGATAGCCAATGCGGTCCTGGACAAGCAGCAGCATGCGCGCGGGCTTGTCGCGATCGTCGGCGTTGGTCAGCCAGACGTCAGCGCCCACTATGGGCTTGACGCCGCCGCCGCGCGCTTCCTTGTAGAAGCGGATAAGGCCGAAGGCGTTGGCGAGATCGGTCAGCGCGAGCGCGCCCATGCCGTCTTTGGCGGCGGCCTTGACCGCGTCATCGAGGCGGACGATGCCGTCCACGACCGAATATTCGGAATGCAGGCGAAGGTGTACGAAGCGGGGTTCAGACATAGGGCGCCATTGTACCGGCTCCATTTGCGCGGCACGCTGAGAGAATTCGTAAAGTGATGTGCCGGCGCGCACCGCCGTGCCAGCGCGGCGGCGGGTATCGGCACGGCCGCCAAGCGGCTATAATTTCGCCTTTCCAATCAGGCAGTTATCGAGCGCGCTCACGCACTCGACACGCGGCACCGGCCATGCAGATCGTCAATATTTCAGCTTACAAGTTTGTCACTCTCGAAGACATCGAGACGCTGCGCCCCGCCATGCGCGAACGCTGCGAGGCCGCGGGGCTGAAAGGCACGATCCTGCTTGCGCCGGAGGGCATCAACATGTTCCTGGCGGGCACCCGGGCGCAAATCGATGAATTCATGACGTGGCTGCACGCGGACGCGCGCTTTGCCGATATCGCGCCCAAGGAGAGCCTGTCCGAGAACCAGCCGTTCAAGCGGATGCTGGTGCGCGCCAAGAAGGAAATCATCACCATGAAGATGCCGCTGATCCGACCGGAGGCCGGCCGCGCGCCGTCGGTCCGGCCGGCGGATCTGAAGCGCTGGCTCGACCAGGGGCACGACGACGAAGGCCGTCCCTTGGTGATGCTGGATACGCGCAATGCGTTCGAAGTGGCAGTCGGCACGTTCGAGAACGCCGTCGAGTACAACATCGACAAGTTCAGCGATTTCCCGCCGGCCGTGGCCGAGAACCGTGCAACGCTTGAGGGCAAGACCGTGGTCTCGTTCTGCACGGGCGGCATTCGCTGCGAAAAGGCCGCGATCCACATGCAGGAAGTCGGGATCGAGCGCGTCTATCAGCTTGAGGGCGGCATTCTCAAGTATTTCGAGGAAGTCGGCGGCAGTCACTATCGCGGCGACTGTTTCGTGTTCGACTACCGAACCGCGCTGAATCCCAATCTGGAGCCCGCCGGTCCGGTACAGTGCTTCGCTTGCCGCGCAGTGGTGACGCCCGAGGCGCAGCAAGATCCGAAGTATGTGGTCGGCAAGAGCTGCCCGCACTGTGCCGACCAGATGCCCGCGTCGGACGGCAACGACGCGCAGGTCGCGGCCTGAGACATCAGGCGTGTGAGCCGGCTGGCCCGGTCTTCAACGGCGCGCGGGGCTCAGGCGGCAAGCAGGTGATAGAGATTGCGTAGCATGCCGGCCGTGGCGCCCCAGATGAACCAATGGCCGCCATCCTCGCGCGGATACGGCATGGCATAGAACTGGCGCTCGCCCCCGTCCCAGCGGAACAGGCGGCGCTCGTGCCGCGACGGATCCATCAGGAAGGCCAACGGCACTTCGAATACATCGGCCACTTCGCCCGCATCGGGCTGCAAGGTAAATCCGGGACGCACCAACCCGACCACGGGACTGACGTGAAATCCGGTTCCGGTGATGTAGTCGGGCAACGACCCGAGCACCTCGATGTGGTCGCGATCCAGCCCGATTTCTTCGCGTGTCTCGCGCAATGCCGTGGCAATCCGGTCGGCGTCGTAGGTTTCCCGGCTGCCGCCCGGGAAGCTGATCTGCCCCGCATGCGCCGTGAGGTTGGCATTGCGCTCGGTCAGCAGCACGGTCAAGCCGTCCGGACGATCGACCAGCGGCACCAGCACGGCGGCTTCGCGCAGGCCGCGCGACTTGTCATAGACTCGCGATTCATCGGTCAGCTCCGGCTCCCATGCCGGGGGCGAGAGCAATCTGTGCCGGATGAAATCGGGTCGCATGCGCGGCGCGGAAAGCGGCGCGCGACGGTGATCGGTCTCGATGACCGGTAACGCTTGGGGATCGAATATGGGGCGCATAACGCCGTCAAGTATGACAGAACGGCGTATTGCCGCACTGCAGCACAATACCGTGACGACATCGGCGCAACATCGGCTCAGAACGCAAAAAGGACACCCGAGGGTGTCCTTCGCAATCCGGCAGGGCGCCGTTGCCGGCGCCTGACAAGGAAGCTTACTGGGCGGCGGCGGCCTTCGAGGCCTTCGTCACCAGCTTTTCCTTGATACGTGCCGACTTGCCCGAGCGCTCGCGCAGGTAGTACAGCTTCGCGCGACGGACGTCACCGCGACGCTTCACTTCGATGCCGGCGATCAGCGGCGAGTACAGCTGGAACGTACGCTCCACGCCTTCACCCGACGAGATCTTGCGCACGATGAAGGAGCTGTTCAGGCCACGGTTACGCTTGGCGATCACCACGCCTTCATAAGCCTGCACGCGCTTGCGGTTACCTTCCACCACGTTCACGTTGACGATAACGGTATCGCCAGGTGCGAATGCGGGGATGGTCTTGTTCGCCGTCAGACGCGCGATTTCTTCCTTCTCGATTTGCTCGAGGATGTTCATCGTTTTCTCCTTAACCATCGTGCCGGCGTTGTATGCCCCAGAACCTTGCTGGGCCCCGGCAGAGGATGGGGTTTTCACTTGGCGGAAGCGAACTCCCGCCCTGCTTTCGTCGCCCACTCCGACAAGAACTTCTCATCGGCCTTGGACAACAATCCTTGCTCGCGCGCCGCCACGATCAGATCGGGACGCTTGCGAGCCGTATTGGACAACGCCTGCTGGCGCCGCCATTTTTCGATTTCGGCGTGATGGCCCCCCAGCAGTACATCGGGGACCCGCACGCCTTCGTATTCTTCCGGCCGCGTGTAGTGCGGACAATCAAGCAGGCCGTTGACGAAACTGTCCTGCACCGCCGACCGCGCATCGCCCAGCACGCCGGGCAGATGCCGCACCACCGCGTCGATCAGCGCCATCGCGGGAAGCTCTCCACCCGACAGCACGAAATCTCCGAGGCTGATTTCCTCGTCCACGCGACGATCGATCAGACGCTGGTCGATGGCTTCATAGCGCCCACACAGCAACACCAGGCCGGGCCGCCGCGACAGCGACATGACCTTCTCGTGCGTCAGTGTGGCGCCTTGCGGCGACATCAGTACAACGTGAGGCTTGTCGACACCGGCCTGCGATTGCGCCGCGCTTGCGGCATCGATCGCGTCTTCCAGCGGCTTGGCCAGCATAACCATGCCGGGGCCGCCGCCATAGGGACGATCATCGATCGTCCGGTAGTTGTCGACAGTAAAATCGCGCGGATTCCAGGTCCGCAAGGCGTAGCGGTCCTGCTTGGCTGCACGGCTGGTAATGCCCCAGTCGGTCAGCGCGCGAAACATCTCGGGAAACAGCGTGATTACGTCGAACTGCATCCGCGCCTCCCTAGACGGAACTTCAGTAGTCGAGCCCCCAGTCCACGACAATGCGCCTGGCCGATGTATCGACCGTGCGCAAGTATGCGTCGACAAACGGAATCAGCCGCTCCGCGGCCTTTCCATCCGGCAGCTTGAAAGCCACCTGAAGGATCTGATGGGCGCCGTTGTCGATCAGGCCGGTCACTTCGCCGAGCGCTTCGCCCTGCTCGTTGACCACGGCGCAACCGATGAGGTCGACCCAGTAGAATTCACCTTCTTCCGGCGCGGGAAAATCCTCACGCCGGATCCAGACGCGACGGCCCTTAAGCATTTCAGCCACATTGCGATCCGAAACGCCGGCGGCTTGCGCCACCACGGTACCGCTATGCTCGCGCGACTGGGCAATCTTGACGCTGACCGCTTCGCCAGACTGCGCCGGCGCGGTCATCACGCCTGCCGGCGGCGCACGCAGCAGCCACCAGCGACGGGCATGCAGCAATGCGGAGGCGTCGTCCGCATGCGGATGGACCTTGATCCAGCCCCGGATGCCATATGCCGCACCCACATAGCCGACCTCGATCAGATCGTCAGGAAGGCTATTTGTGTCCAGCAGTGCGGCAGGCAGCTTCGCCTCGCGGGCTGCGGCGCCAGATTGCGCGGCAGCACCCGAAAGATTCAGCGGCTTACGGCCGGTGGCGTTGCCAGTCACGTTGCAGAGAGCGTCAGTTATGCATCAAGCGCACCCGAACCGGTACGCCTTAAAGCTATCAGGCAGCAGCCTTGCCAGCTTGCTTGACCAGACGAGCAACGGTCGGCGACAGCTGGGCGCCAACGCCTTGCCAGTAGGCCAGACGGTCTTGCACCAGGCGCAGGCCTTCTTCCTTGTCGGAAGCCAGCGGGTTGTAGAAGCCAACGCGCTCGATGAAACGGCCATCGCGACGGTTGCGCGAATCGGTAGCAACGATGTTGAAGAACGGGCGCTTCTTGCTGCCGCCGCGAGCCAGACGGATTACGACCATGTTAATTCCTCGAAAAAACGGGGTGTGCGAACACGAAACGCAAGAGTATAGCCCACTTCGGGACCCCGAACAAACTCTTAGGGCTTTTCGCTATCTCCTCGGCCGCCGGTGCGCCGCCAGCGCAACATCGACGCAAGCCCGCCGTGGCGAAAATGGTGACAGTGCTTGGCTCATGCAACGAATACGACACATCGAGTCGCGCATCGTCGAAGGCGCCCCCACGCATGGCAGGGCGTCAGTAGTATGCGGCAGAGCCTAAGTGCCCGACGCCGGCGGCAGACGCATCAAAGTTGGCAAAAATGACGAAACAATCCGTTACACCGGTAACGCGATTCGAATAGGCCATCCCAGGCTGCCTGCGTACCATGAATCCAACGCCTGACTCATCACCTGCTACAGGACATTGGAAATCCACATGCTTACCCGCCCCCACCTGCGCTGTCTGGTGGCTGGTACCGTGGCCGTCATCGGCCTGGTTGGCTCCATCGCCACCAGCCACGCACAAATCGCGTTCTGGCACCATGCGCGCGCCGACAACTCGGTGCGCATGGGACGGGGCGGCGGCTGGGACATGGCCAGCGTGCGCGCGGAGAACCGCGACCACGTCCAGGCTCAGATCGACCGGATGGAACAGCGCGCGCGCAACGACGACCGGCTGAGCGGACGCCCGCAAGGCCCTGGCGGGCGAGACGACGACCGCTTCGCGCGCCAACCCGGCGGCGTCGATCGCAACAGCCCCGGCGATGCTTCGTTGCGCGGCACGGAGGTCCGCCCGTCCGGCGTCGGCCCCGGCTGGCAGGCGCGCGGTCGCGACGGCGGCCGCTAGTTCGTCGCTTATCGCCTACTAGTTGGCTCTGGTTTGCCTCTGAAAGTGGCCGGAATCCCGGCCATTTCTGCATTCCGATTCTCAAAGCTGCTGCGTTGCACCCGTATGCGCGCGCCGGGCCTTCGTGGCCGTGAGACATGCTGCCCCCGCATGGCGCCAGCGTACAATGTGCGCCGATGCCGTCGGCATCCACGCGATTCCGAGATTGCCTGCCTACGATGCCTGCCGCCAGCCAAGCCCCCACCGTTGCCCGCACCACCGCCCATCGCTCGGGCAGCAAGTCAAAATTGATCACCGTCGCACTGGCGTTCCTGCTCGGAAGTCTCGGGGCGCATCGGTTCTATCTGCGCGGGCTTGGCGACAAGTTTGGCTGGGCGCATCTGCTCGCGACGCTGGCCGGTGTGATCGGCATTGCTTCGCTGGTTCTTGGCACCGGCAGCGCGGCATTGAACTGGACCTTCGCGGTAGCCGGCGGCGCGTCGCTGATCGCTGCCTTCCTGACTGCCATCGTGTTCGGCCTGCGCCCCGACGATCAATGGGACGCGCGTTACAACCCTGAAGGACGGCCCACACGCTCGGGCTGGCCGGTCGTGATTCTTGTGATTCTCTCGTTGATGATCGGCACAGGGCTGTTGATGGCCGGCCTTGCCATCAGCTTCCAGACTTTTTTCGAATCCCAGGTAGAAGCCGCCAAGGCGCTGTCGCAGGAATAACGGGCGCGGCTCGCCGATGCATTTCGACCTGCTCGACATTGCGGTGTTTGTACGCGCCGCCGCACTGGGCAACCTTTCCGCCGCGGCCCGTGACCTCGCGTTATCGACGTCGACGGCAAGCGCCAGATTGCAGCGCCTCGAAGAACAACTGGGAGCCCGATTGCTCCATCGCACTACGCGCCGGCTGTCACTGACCGGCGATGGCGAGCGATTTCTCGTGCATGCCGAACAGTTGCTGGTGATATCCGAGACGGCCGCCCAATCGGTGGGCCGGGGCGCCGAAGCCCCACGCGGCCCGCTGCGCGTCACCGCCCCGGCATCGTTCGGCCGCCAGCACGTATCGCCCGCGATTCCCGCTTTTCTGAAGGCATACCCCGACATCACGCTGGACCTGCGCCTGACCGACCAGATCGTGGGACTTGTCGATGCCGGCATCGACGTCGCATTGCGCATGGGCGCACTGCCAGATTCGTCGCTGGTTGCGCGGCCGCTGGCGCCAAGCCGGCGTGTAATCTGTGCATCGCCCGACTATCTTGGCCGTCACGGCACGCCGCGGCATCCCGAAGACCTGCGCAAGCACAACTGCCTGGTGCTGGGCGATCAATCTACATGGCGATTCGACACCCCGGTCGGCGAACACGCGGTGGCGGTGCATGGGAATCTGCGCGTCGACAACGGCGAAGTGATACGCGACGCGATTCTTGCAGGCATGGGGATCGCGCTGAAATCGACTTGGGATGTCGCGCCCTATCTGCAACGTGGCGACTTGGTCAGTTTGCTGGACGAGTATCCGGTGCTGCCGGCCGTTTCGATCTGGGCCGTCTATCCCAGCCGACACCTCGTGCCGGCCAAGACGCGCGCTTTTGTCGACTTCTTCGCCGACTGGTTTGGCTCCCCACCCTATTGGGACCGCGGCCATCCTTCCACGCCGCCGCAAATCGCCCATATTGCTTAGGTTCCCGCAACCCGTAACATGCGGCTCCGCCCTCGGGCAGCGCTGCGAAGGAGCTGCAGATGGATCATCCGGCTTACGAAGAAGGACGCCTTGCGGCCATCGCCGTGAGGCTGGCGATGTCGTCGGGATTGGCACCCGCCAACGCACGCGCCGCGTTGGAGCTGGCGTGTCGCATGATCGACGACGCTCAGGCACAACCGGACGGCGCGGCGGCATCGTCCCGTCCATCCCATCTATCACATGCACCCCTCGCGCCCGCTCAGAAAAGCGAGCCTTGCCCGACGTCAGCCGCGCGCGACCGCGTGGGCCTCGGTGGCGGGCGGAATTGCGAGGTATCGAGCTCGAAACGGTTGTAGCGGAAACCGAGCCGATCCGCCGTTTTATAGAAACGCTGGCGGACCAAGTCCGCCCAGATTCCCGTGCCGCGCATGCGCGAAGCGAAATCGGCGTCGTAATCCTTACCGCCACGCATTTCGCGTACGCGGTTCATGACCCGCTCGGCACGGTCCGGAAAATGCGCCTGCAGCCATTCCTGGAACAGCGGGCGCACCTCCCACGGTAATCGCAACACGATGTAGTTGGCATACACCGCGCCCGCCTCGCGAGCGGCCTCGAGGATCCGTTCGAGATCAGGCTCCGTAATGAACGGGATGAGCGGCGCCACGCTGACGCCAACCGGCACACCCGCGTCGGTCAATTCGCCGATCGTGCGCAAGCGGCGTGCGGGCGTCGCGGCACGCGGTTCCAAGGTGCGTGCGATGTCGGCATCGAGCGTGGTGATCGTGACGGCGGCCACCGCTAGGCGCCGGGCAGCCATTGGCGCAAGCAGGTCGACATCGCGTTCGATCAGCGACGACTTCGTGATAAGCGCAACAGGGTGATCGGTCTCATGCAGAACCTCGAGGACGCTGCGCGTGATGCGTTGCGTACGCTCGATCGGTTGATAGGCGTCGGTATTGACGCCCAGCGCGATGGTCTGACACTGGTAGGACGGCCGCGAGATTTCCTCGCGCAGCCGCTGCGCCGCATTGGCCTTGGCGTACAGTTTCGATTCGAAATCGAGTCCCGGAGACAGATCGAGATACGCATGCGTCGGCCGCGCGAAGCAGTAGATACAGCCATGCTCGCAGCCGCGATACGGATTCAGCGAGACATCGAACGGAATGTCAGGCGACGCATTGCGCGTGAGGATTGACCGCGCCTGCTCGATGGTGACCTGCGTGATCAGTTTCGATGACGACGCCCCGGCCGGCTGTGCCGGACCGTCGACGTGACGGCATCCTTCGCCCGCTTGCAGCGGCTCGGCTTCGGACGTCAGCCAGCCGTCGTCGAACGCTTCGCGCTGGTCGCGCTCGAAGCGTCCCTGGAGGTTGGTGACAGCGCCGCGGCCTTTGGTGGGCGGTCCCTTGGTTGGCGGATGGCGATGGGAAGGCATGGGTTGCCGGTCGATCGAATACTGTATGAATATACAGTATCTGCGATGCGGACCCAAGCCCCATTTCAGGACATTCCGGGCGCGCTGCCTTCCCTGGCGTCGACTGCAATCGCCAGGGTCTCCTTGATCTCCTCCATCACCACATAGCTCTTGGACTGCGCGGCGCCGGGCAGCTGCAGCAGGATGTCGCCCAGCAGGCGCCGGTACTCGCTGATTTCGCGGATGCGCGCCTTGATCAGGTAATCAAAATCGCCGGACACCAGGTGGCATTCGAGCACCTCGGGAATGCGCAGCACTTCGCGCCGGAACTGTTCGAACATGTTGCCCGATTTGTTGCCCAGCGAGATTTCCACAAACACCAACAGCGCGCTTCCCAGCAGAGCGGGATTCAAGCGCGCGTAGTAACCCATGATGACGCCATCGCGCTCGAGCCGTTTCACGCGCTCGATGCACGGCGTGATCGTCAATCCCACCGCCTCGGCGAGGTCCTTCATCGAAATCCGCCCGTCGGCCTGCAGCACCGCAAGAATCTTCCGATCCAGCCTGTCCAGCGCCCGTACCGGCGAACGGCTCGTTCTCATGATTTTTTCCTGTTTTTCTGAAAATTTCGGTAACTATGACCAGATCGAAGTCAATAGTATAGAAGCGAATCGTTCAATAGGCTGATCTGGCAGTCTGGAGCCCCCGAAATGCGCGTTCTTATCCTTGGTAGTGGCGTGATTGGCGTCACGAGTGCGTGGTATCTGGCGCGAGCCGGCCATGAAGTGATCGTGGTCGATCGCGAGAGCGGACCGGCGCTTGGCACCAGCTTTGCCAACGCGGGACAGATCTCGCCCGGATACGCTTCGCCGTGGGCTGCGCCGGGCGTTCCGCTGAAAGCCATCAAGTGGATGTTCCAGGAACACGCACCGCTGTCGATCAAGCCGGACGGCACGCTGTTCCAGTTGCAATGGATGTGGCAAATGCTGCAGAACTGCACCGCCGAGCGCTATGCGATCAACAAGGAGCGCATGGTGCGTCTGGCCGAATACAGCCGCGACTGCATTCGTGCACTTCGCGCGGAAACAGGCATTTCCTACGAAGGTCGCCAGCAAGGCACGCTCCAGGTGTTCCGTAGCGATGCGCAAATGGAAGCCGCGTCGCGCGACATTGCGGTGCTGAAGGAAGCGGGCGTGCCCTACGAATTGCTCTCGCGCGATGAACTCGGCGCGAGCGAACCGGCGCTTGCCGCCGCAGGCCAAAAGCTGGCTGGCGGGTTGCGCCTGCCTAACGACGAAACCGGTGACTGCCAGTTGTTTACCGAACGACTGGCAGCCATGGCAACGTCGCTGGGCGTGCAGTTCCACTACAACCGCTCGATCGACGGTCTGCTGACCGAAGGCGATGCGGTGACCGGTGCCATCGTGGCGGGCCAGCCGATGATGGCCGACGCGGTGGTGGTGGCGCTGGGCAGTTGGTCGACGCCTTTCGTCAGGCATGTGCTGCCGGGCTTGTCGAACCTGCCGGTCTATCCGCTCAAGGGCTTCTCGATCACGGTGCCGCTGACCGACGCCGACAAAAGCCCCGTATCGACCGTGCTCGACGAAACCTACAAGGTGGCCATCACGCGCTTCGACGACCGTATCCGCGTGGGCGGCATGGCGCAGATCGTCGGCTTCGATCGCTCGCTGGACCCGAACAAGCGCCGCACGCTCGAGCACGTTGTGACCGATTTGTTTCCGGGCGCTGGCGACGTCAGCCGCGCGACGTTCTGGACCGGTTTGCGCCCGATGACGCCCGATGGCACGCCGGTGGTAGGCCCGGCCGGCATTCGCGGGCTATGGTTGAACACTGGCCACGGCACGCTGGGCTGGACCATGGCGTGCGGTTCCGGTCAGTTACTGTCGGATCTGGTGTCCGGCACGCGGCCGGCGATTCGCGCCGACGATCTGTCGGTGGATCGTTATCGCAAACCGGCGCGCACGCATCATGTGCCGCGCCCCGTGCCCGCCTGACCTCAGCCGGCCGAAGCAAAAAAGGGCGACCATTGCGGTCGCCCTTTTTGCATCCCGATGCGGCGCCGCTTGATGCGGCGTCGATCGGCAACGGATCAGAACTGATCCGGGCTCAGCGCGGTCGTGGGCGCGCCGCCATCCACGATCGCCGCGCGCAACGAAGCCGACTGCGAAAGGATGTGTTGGGCGAAGAAATGCGCCGTCGCGATCTTGGCATCGTAAAACGACGGGTCGTCGGCGCGTTTGGCTTGCGCGACAAGCATCGCGCGGCCGAGTTGCCAGCCCGAGAACACAATGCCGCACAGCTTCAGGTATGGCACGCTGCCCGCAAACACGGCGTTGGGATCCGTCTTAGCGTTCTCGACCACAAACTTCACAACGGCTTCCAGCGCCTCGCGCCCCTGCCGGAGTTGCGCCTGCACGGCCGCGCATGCCGCATCGCCCTGCGCACCGAGCGCGGCTTCCGTCTCGGCAATTTGCGAGCAGATCGCTCGTGCAACGGCGCCGCCGTCGCGCACGGTCTTGCGGCCGACCAGATCGTTGGCCTGGATCGCCGTGGTGCCCTCGTAGATCGGCAAGATGCGCGCATCGCGATAATGCTGCGCTGCGCCGGTTTCCTCGATAAAGCCCATCCCGCCGTGGACCTGCACGCCCAGGCTGGTGACGTCGATCGACAACTCGGTGCTCCAGCCCTTCACGACCGGCACGAGGAATTCGTACAGCGCCATGTTTTGCTTGCGCACTGCCTCGTCCGGATGCTGGTGCGCAATGTCGCTAGCAGCCGCCGCCACGTAGGCGACGCTGCGCGCGCCTTCGATCAGCGCCCGCATCGTCATCAGCATGCGCTTGACGTCGGGATGATGGATGATCGTCACTGCCTCGCGCGCGGAGCCGTCCACCGGGCGGCTTTGCACACGTTCCCGCGCGAAAGCCACGGCCTGCTGATAGGCGCGTTCCGATACCGCGATGCCCTGCATGCCGACCGAGAAGCGCGCCGAGTTCATCATGATGAACATGTACTCGAGCCCGCGATTCTCTTCACCCACCAGCGTACCGATGGCGCCACCGTGGTCGCCAAACTGCAGCACCGCGGTCGGGCTCGCCTTGATGCCGAGCTTGTGTTCGATCGACACGCAATGCGCGTCGTTGCGCTCGCCCAGCGATCCGTCCGCGTTGACCAGGAACTTCGGCACGATGAACAGCGAAATGCCCTTGACGCCCTCGGGCGCATTTGGCGTGCGCGCCAGCACCAGATGGACGATGTTCTTCGCCATGTCGTGCTCGCCGTACGTGATGAAGATCTTCGTGCCGAACAGCTTGTAGGTGCCATCGCCCTGCGGTTCCGCCCGCGTACGCACCGCGGCCAGATCCGATCCGGCTTGCGGCTCGGTCAGGTTCATCGTGCCCGTCCACTCGCCCGAAATCAGCTTCGGCAGGAACGCGGCCTTTTGTGCGTCGGACCCCGCGGTCAGCAGCGCCTCGATGGCGCCGTCGGTCAACAGCGGACACAACGCGAACGACAGGTTCGCCGAGTTCAGCATCTCGTTGCAGGGCGTGGCCACCAGCTTGGGCAGCCCCTGGCCGCCGAAGTCCGCCGGATGCAGCACACCTTGCCAGCCGCCTTCGCCAAACTGGCGGAACGCATCCTTGAAGCCCGGAGTGGTGGTCACCACGCCATCCTTCCAACTGCTGGGATCGATGTCGCCAGCGCGGTTCAGCGGCGCCACCACCTGTTCGTTGAACTTGGCCGCCTCTTCCAGAACGGCCTGCGCGACATCGGCAGTGGCGTCCTCATAGCCAGGCAGTTGGCTGATCTGTTCGAGACCTGCCAGTTCGTTCATCGCGAACAGCATGTCCTTGAGCGGTGCACGGTAGGTCATCTTGTCTCCATCGTCTGTAAAAAAGCCGCTCGCGGGATTCACCCGGAACGGCTTTTATTCTTCTGCGCGGTTGGCCGGTCTATCCAGATGCGAACCGGCCATCGGATTGCCTTAGCCCAATGCGGCCACCAGTTCCGGCACCACGGTGTTCAGATCGCCAACCAGGCCGTAATCCGCCACCGAGAAGATCGGGGCTTCGGCGTCCTTGTTGATCGCCACGATCACCTTGGAATCCTTCATGCCGGCCAGATGCTGGATCGCGCCCGAGATACCGACGGCGATGTACAGCTGCGGCGCGACGATCTTGCCGGTCTGGCCAACCTGATAGTCGTTCGGCACGAAGCCGGCGTCCACTGCCGCGCGCGATGCGCCCAGCGCAGCGCCCAGCTTGTCAGCCAGCGGCGTCAGCACCTTGGTGTAGTTCTCGCCCGAACCCACGCCGCGGCCACCCGAGACGATGATCTTGGCGGCGGTCAGTTCCGGACGGTCGCTCTTGGTCAGCTCGCGCGACACAAATTGCGACAGACCCGCGTCGGCCACCGCCGGCAGCGTTTCCACGCTGGCCGAGCCACCCTCGGGCGCGGCCTGGTCGAACGCCGTGCCGCGCACGGTGATCACCTTGATCTTGTCGGCCGACTTGACCGTGGCGATCGCGTTGCCGGCGTAAATCGGACGCTCGAACGTGTCGGGCGAATCGACCTTGGTGATGTCCGACAGTTGCGCCACGTCCAGCTTGGCGGCCGCGCGCGGCAGGATGTTCTTGCCCGAGGCCGTGGCCGGCGCAACGATATGCGAGTAGTCGCTGGCGATGGCCAGGATCTGCTCGGCGACGTTCTCGGCCAGACCGTCGGCAAAGTACGGCGCGTCGGCCAGCAGCACCTTCGCCACGCCTGCGATCTTCGCGGCGGCGTCGGCTGCGGCCTTGGCGTTCGAGCCGGCCACCAGCACGTGGACGTCGCCGCCGCATTGGGCGGCTGCCGTCACGGCGTTCAGCGTGGCGGCCTTGATCGATTGATTGTCGTGTTCAGCAATGACAAGTGCAGTCATGTTCTATCTCCCCGCGCTCAGATAACCTTGGCTTCAGACTTCAGCTTTTGCACCAGCGTGGCAACGTCCGGCACCATCACGCCGGCGCTGCGCTTGGCAGGCTCGACTACCTTGACAGTGGACAGGCGCGGCTTCACGTCGACACCGAGGTCTTCCGGCTTGACGGTTTCCAGCGGCTTCTTCTTGGCCTTCATGATGTTCGGCAGCGTCACGTAGCGCGGCTCGTTCAGGCGCAGGTCGGTGGTCACCACGGCCGGCAGCTTGACCGATACGGTTTCCAGACCGCCATCCACTTCGCGCGTGACCGACGCCTTGCCGTCGGCAACCACCACCTTCGAGGCGAAGGTGGCTTGCGGCAGCCCGGCCAGCGCGGCCACCATCTGGCCGGTCTGGTTCGAGTCGTCGTCGATGGCCTGCTTGCCCAGGATCACCAGGCTCGGCTGCTCCTTGTCGATCAGCGCCTTGAGCAGCTTGGCCACGGCCAGCGGCTGCAGGTCTTCTGCGGATTCCACCAGGATGCCGCGGTCGGCGCCGATGGCCATCGCGGTACGCAGGGTTTCCTGGCATTGCGCCACCCCGCAGGACACCGCGATCACCTCGCTGACGACGCCCGCTTCTTTCAGGCGCACGGCCTCTTCCACGGCGATTTCGTCGAACGGGTTCATGCTCATCTTCACGTTGGCCAGGTCGACGCCTGTGCCATCCGATTTCACGCGGACCTTGACGTTGTAGTCCACCACCCGCTTGACTGCGACGAGTACTTTCATGCGCTCACTCCACTGATAGCTGATAGTCCAAAGTTTTGAATCGCTCGCCATTATAACCACCAGGGTGGCGGCGCTTTTGATTTTCGAACGATCGTACTATTTTATAGACAAAGAATTGCCGGGCATAGCCGGCAATCCAAAAAACCCGCCCCGATTGTGCCGCAGGATGCTCTACGCGCACAGGGTTTGGATGAAAGCTTCGACAAATTACCAGGCGGTAATCACAGAATCCTTGAAAGTAGCCTGGACGTACTGCTTGATTTCAGCCGAATGGTAGGCCTTCACGAGCTTGGCGACCCACGGTTTGTTCTTGTCCGCTTCGCGGATGGCGATCAGGTTGGCGTACGGACCCTTCGGGCCTTCCATGGCGATCGCGTCACGCGTCGGCGACAGGCCGGCGGATTCAGCGTAGTTGCCGTTGATGGCCGCAGCGTCCAGATCGTCAAGCGAACGCGGCAATTGCGCCGCATCGAGTTCCACGATCTTGATCTTGCGGGGGTTTTCGACGATGTCGAGCGGCGTCGCCTTCAGGCCCGCATCGGGGCGCAGCTTGATCAGACCCTTCGCTTGCAGCAGCAACAGGCCGCGGCCGCCATTGGTGGGATCGTTCGGCACGCCCACGCGGGCGCCTTGCTTGAGCTGGTCCAGCGACTTGATCTTCTTCGAATACACGCCCATCGGGAACGTCACCGTATAGGCCACGTGCGCGAACTTGTAGCCGCGGTCCTTGATCTGGGCCTCGAGGTACGGCAAATGCTGGTAGCTGTTGGCGTCGAGATCGCCGGCGGCCAGCGCGGCATTCGGCTGGATGTAGTCGCTGAACTCCACCACCTGGATGTTCAGACCGTCCTTGGCCGCCACTTTCTTGACCTGCTCCATGATCTGCGCATGCGGGCCGCCCGTCACGCCCACCTTGATCGGCTTTTCCTGCGCGATGACGCCAGCCGACACCACCATACCCAGCGCGACGACGGCGCCCTTGATCACACTTCGACGTTGCATTGCGATGTACCCCTGGTTCTTCTATTGATATTGATGGAATTGGTTTTTCTTCTGATCAGCGATGGCTAATGCGGCGGACCAGCCAGTCGCCAAAACTCTGCACGGCCTGCACGAAGACGATCAGGATCACGACCACCGCCACCATGATCTCGGTGATGTAGCGCTGGTAGCCGTAGCGGATGCCGAGATCGCCGAGGCCGCCGCCACCGATCGCGCCCGCCATGGCCGAATAGCCAACCAGGCTCACGAACGTGATGGTCAGCCCCGCCACGATGCCGGGCATGGCTTCCGGCAGCAGCACCTTCCAGACGATCTGCCCCGTGGTGGCGCCCATCGACTGGGCGGCTTCCACCAGACCCTTGTCGACTTCGCGCAGCGCGGACTCGACCAGTCGCGCGATGAACGGAATCGCGGCAATCGTCAACGGCACAATGGCCGCCGTGGTGCCGATCGACGACCCCACGATAAAGCGCGTAAACGGAATCACCACCACCAGCAGGATGATGAACGGAATCGAGCGCACCGCGTTCACCACCACGCCGATGGAGCGGTTGAACAGCGGATGCGACAGCACGCCGCCGCGGTTGGTCAGGTGCAGCAGCACGCCCAGCGGCACACCGAGCAACGCCCCCACCACGCCCGAGATCGCCACCATCAGCAACGTCTCGGCGAACGACGACAGGAACAGGTCAAACATTTCAGACCACATGTTCGATCTCCTCCACCACTACGCCTTGTTGTTGCAGATATTCCATCGCGGCGCGCACGTCCGCCGGATCGCCGGTGGCCATGATTGCCAGCGAGCCAAACGCCTGGCCCTGGATTTCGTCGATATGGCCGTGCAGGATGTTGAAGTCCAGGCCATGCTGGCGGATCGCCTGCGCAAGCACCGGCTGATCGACGTTCTCGCCAGTGAACGCCAGTCGGTAGACGTGGTCGCGCCCGTTGCCGAGGCGGCTCTCGACGCGCTTGAGCACGCTGGCGGGCAATTCCTGGGCGATCACATCGCCAATCATCGCGCGCGTGACATCGTGCTGCGGACGCAGGAAGACGTCGATCACGCGGCCCGATTCCACCACCTGTCCGGCTTCGAGCACCGCCACGCGGTCGCATACCTGTTTGATGACTTCCATCTGGTGCGTGATCATGACGATCGTCAGCCCCAGTTCCTTGTTGATCTGCTTGAGCAGTTCGAGGATCGAGCGCGTGGTTTCGGGATCCAGCGCCGACGTGGCCTCGTCGGAGAGCAGCACTTTCGGCTTGCTGGCCAGCGCGCGGGCGATACCCACGCGCTGTTTCTGCCCACCGCTGATTTGCGCCGGATAACGGTCACGGAGCTTCGACAGACCCACCAGCGCCAGCAAGGGCTCGACGGTCGCCGCAATCTCCTGCCGCGACTTGCCGGCCAGCTCCAGCGGCAACGCCACGTTGTCGTAGACGGTGCGCGACGACAGCAGGTTGAAATGCTGGAAGATCATGCCGATTTCGCGGCGCGCCTCGCGCAGCGCGCCGTTACCGAGCGCAGTCAGATCCTGACCGTCGACGATCACGCGGCCGCCGGACGGACGGTTCAGCAGATTGATGGCGCGTACCAGCGTACTTTTGCCGGCGCCGCTTCGGCCGATGATGCCGAAAATCTCGCCAGCGGCGATGGATAGGCTGACATCGCGCAGCGCATGCACCTCCCCCGACCCGCCCGGGAAGCGCTGCGAGAGTCCTTGCAGTTCGATCATGGAACGAAAAAAGAAAACGGCAACAGCGCGGGGTCTCCTGCGTTGTTGCCGCACTTATTTTTATGAAGCCCGCATTTTATGCGATTCGCTTCATACCTCAAACGAGATTTTTTCGATGGCTTTATACGCCCCCGTCATAAAGACCACCAAAAAGAGCCGCGAAGAGCTCTTTTCAGGCGTCCATCAGCACCTTGAGATGGGCGAATACGCTGCGGGCCAGCGCGCTGAGGTTATAGCCGCCCTCGAGACAACTGACGATGCGGCCATGGGCGTGGACGCGTGCCGCGTCCACCAGTTGCTGGGTGATCCAGGTGTAATCCTGCTCTACCAAACCCATCTGGCCGAGATCGTCCTCGCGGTGCGCGTCGAAACCCGCCGAAATAAACAGCATTTCCGGCCTGAACTCGTTCAGGCGCGGCAGCCAGATCGTCTCCACCACTTCGCGCACCGCCAGGCCATTCGTATAAGCGGGGAGCGGGATATTCGACATATTGGTCGCAATATGTTCCGTGCCGCTATAGGGATAGAACGGATGCTGAAAGAAGCTGCACATCATGACCTGGGAGTCATCGCGAAACGCCGCTTCCGTGCCGTTGCCATGGTGCACGTCGAAATCGATAATCGCCACGCGCTGCAGGCCGTGCGCCGCCAGCGCATGTCGGGCTGCAATGGCGACATTATTGAAAAAGCAGAAACCCATCGCCCGGTCCGGTTCGGCGTGGTGACCGGGTGGACGCACGCAGCAGAACGCATTTTCGATTTCGCCGGCCATTACGGCATCTGTCGCCGCCACAGCAGCGCCGGCGGCATGGGTCGCCGCGGTCAGCGTGTGTCGATTCATCGACGTATCGGGATCGATCGGAAAATATCCGGTCGACGGACTGTTGGCGGCCAGCCCCGCGACATAGTCGGGCCGATGCACGCGCTCGATCTGCGCTTCGGTGGCGGCAGGCGCCTCGCGCCGGTCCAGCAGCCCATCGATTCCATGCGAAATCAGATGATCTTCGATGGCCTGCAGCCGTTCCGGGCATTCGGGATGGAAATGTCCCATCTCGTGCAACAGGAACGACGGATGCGTGTAATAGCCCGTTGGCATTTTTGATTGCGGGTCAAGTTTGTCTCCAGCCGTTACGTTAGCACAGGACATGCGCGCGCCCTCGGCGCCGAAACTTCGTAACCAACCGCGCGGATCGGGCGATGCATAAAACGCATCCGCTATACTCGGTGCGACTTGCAAAGGACAACATGACAGATCCACAGCGCCCCTTGCGCCGCCCATTGATGGGCGCCGCATTTACCGCTGCCGCACTGGGCCTCTGCGGCATTTCTCCAGGCCTCTTTGCCGCCGGCAAGCGCCGCGTGAGCGTGCGTGAAGAAGAGATCGACCCGGGTCGCTATCAGAATCATCCGCAAGCACGCGCATTCATCGACGACATGGTGGCGCGCAATGGATTTCAGCGCACCGAACTGGAATCGTATTTCGGGCAGGCTGCTTATAGCGCTACCGTGGCGCGGCTGATCATGCCGCCCACCACGCCGGGCAAGAAAAGCTGGCGCGCCTACCGTTCCCGCTTTATCGAGCCGATCCGTATCAACGCCGGCGTCCGCTTCTGGCAACAGAATCGCGAAACGCTGCGCCGAGCGGAAGCCGAATTCGGCGTGCCCGCATCGGTCATCGTCGGCATTATCGGCGTGGAAACGATTTATGGCCGCGATATGGGTACGTTTCGCGTGATGGACTCACTTTCCACGCTCGCCTTCGATTACCCCGATACGCCGAATCGCGAAGCCCGCACCAAGCTGTTTCGCGATCAGTTGGCCGATTATCTGCTGTGGTGCCGCGACACCAAAACCGATGTGTTTTCGGTGCTTGGCTCTTATGCGGGCGCCATCGGCATTCCGCAGTTCATGCCGACCAGCCTGCGCGAGTATGCGATCGACTACGACGGCGACGGGCATATCGATTTGCGCAATAGCCCCGCCGACGCCATTGGCAGCGTCGGGCGCTTTTTGCAACTGCATGGATGGGAGCAGAATCGTCCCGTGGTCTGGCGCATTGCCGGCGACGCGGGCAGCCAGGGCGTCGCCGTGGCGGCAGCCGACGGAGAGCCGTGGCCCACGCGCACATTGAACCAGCTGACGCGTGCAGGACTGCGCGTGGACGAGCCGATCGATGTGCAGCGCGAAGGCGAAGCGGGGGTGTTGATTGTCGACCTGCCCACGCCGGATCAGCCCACCGAGTACATCATCGGCCTGCGCAACTTCTACGTGCTGACGCGCTACAACCGCAGCTTCTTCTACGCCTTGGCCGTCTATCAGCTTGGCGAGGCAGTAAAGGCCGCGATGAGCTGATCGATCCGTCAGTCCCATAAACAAAAGCCCCGCGTCGACAACCCGCGGGGCCTTTGCTGCGGGACCGACGATCAGGCCGGAAACACTCCGGTCGACAGATAGCGATCGCCGCGGTCGCATACGACGAATACGATCGTGGCGTTCTCGACTTCTTCGGCAACCTTCAGCGCCACGCAGAGCGCGCCCGCCGCCGAGATGCCGCAGAAAATGCCTTCCTCGCGCGCCATCCGGCGCGCCATGTGCTCGGCGTCGGCCTGCGTCACCGGCTCTTGCCGATCGACATACTTCGGGTCATAGATCTTTGGCAAGTACGCTTCCGGCCACTTCCGAATGCCCGGAATTCGCGAACCTTCCGCCGGCTGCGCGCCGACGATCTGGATGGCTGGATTCTTTTCCTTGAGGAAACGCGATACGCCAGTAATAGTGCCCGTCGTGCCCATCGCCGACACGAAGTGCGTGATGCGGCCTTCGGTATCGCGCCACAATTCCGGGCCAGTGGTCTCGTAATGCGACAGCGGGTTATCGGGGTTCGCGAACTGGTCGAGGATCACGCCCTTGCCCTCGCGCTCCATGGCGTCGGCCAGATCGCGCGCGTATTCCATGCCGCCCTTGACCGGGGTGAGGATGATCTCGGCGCCGTAAGCCGCCATGCTTTGGCGACGCTCCAGGCTGAGATCCTCGGGCATGATCAGCACCATGCGGTAGCCGCGAATTGCCGCCGCCATGGCCAACGCGATACCGGTATTGCCGGACGTGGCTTCGATCAGCGTGTCGCCAGGCTTGATGCGCCCGCGCTCTTCCGCACGCCGGATCATCGACACCGCAGGGCGATCCTTGACCGAACCGGCAGGATTGTTCCCTTCGAGCTTGCCGAGGATGACATTGCCACGCGCTTCGATAACAGCACCGGGAATGCGTTGCAGTCGTACCAGCGGCGTGTTGCCGATGGTGTCTTCAATCGTTTTGTAGGCCATGGTGCGGGGGTCAGTCGGTTTTTCGTGGGTCATTGTAATGCAGCAACCTTACCCGCATCGCGGACCGGGGCAATCGACCCGGCCCGCGTCACTCGCGAAACTCGCACGATCAGTGCGTGAGCCCCTGCTCTTCGGCGCGGCCCTTGCCCAGCAGGTGGTAGAGCAGGATCGCCCCGAACGTGGCGGTGCCGATACCGCCCAGCGTCATTCCGCCCAGCTTCAGCGTCAGGTCGCCCGCCGCCACCGTCAGCGTGGCCCCCACGGTGATCAGGTTGCGTGAACTCGAGAAATCGACGTGGTTCTGGACCCAGATACGGCCAGCCGTCGCCGAAATCAGGCCGAACACGACAATGGTCAGCCCACCAATCACCGGTCCCGGAATCGTGAGGATCAGCGCGCCAAACTTGGGTGAAAAGCCAAGCAGGATGGCCACCGCGGCAGCCACCACGAAGATCAGCGTCGAGTAGATCTTGGTGACGGCCATCACGCCCATGTTTTCGGCGTAGGTGGTCACGCCCGTGCCACCACCCGACGCCGACAGCATCGTCGCGACGCCATCGCCGATGAACGCGCGACCGATGTATGGATCGAGATTGCGTCCCGTCATTACGCCGATCGCCTTGATGTGCCCAAGGTTTTCCGCCACGAGCACGATCGCCACCGGCGCAATCAGCAGCATCGCATTGATCTGGAACACGGGCGCGGTGAACTCCGGCATGCCGAACCAGTTGGCTGCCGCCACGCCCGAAAAATCGATGGCCTTGCCCATGCCCATCATGTTGGTGGCCACGAAGTACGCGAGGTATCCTGCCAGCCCACCGAGCAGCACAGGCAGGCGCCCGAGCATACCGGGCGCGCGTACGGCAATGAGCCCCACTGCAAGCACCGTCAGCAGCCCGACCCACGTATCGAGCGGCGCACCGCTGACCGCCTTGACCGCCACGGGCGCCAGGTTCAGGCCGATTGCCGCGACGATCGCGCCTGTCACCACGGGAGGCATCAGCTTTTCGACCCACGCATAACCGACGGCCTGGACGATCAGACCAATCACCGTATAGAGCGCACCCGCGGCGATGATCCCACCGAGCGCCAGCGGGATGTTGGGATTCGGTCCGCTACCCCCGTAGCCGGTTGCGGCGATCACCACGGCAATGAAGGCGAAGCTCGATCCAAGGTAGCTCGGCACGCGACCGCGCACGCATAAGAAGAACAGTAATGTGCCGACGCCCGAGAACAGGATGGCGATATTCGGATGGAAACCCATCAGGATGGGCGCGATGGCCGTGGAGCCGAACATCGCCACCACGTGCTGGATGCCCGCCAGCAAGGTCTGCCCGGCAGGCAGCCGCTCGTCGGGGCCGATCACGCCCGAGGTCTTGAGCCGCCACGTCGGCAGGAAACCCCCGTCGTCAGTACTGCCCTGGCCATTCGCCATGTTTTTCTCTCCCTGTCAGCGGTACGTCTGTAGTTGGATAAGGCCGCTTGCGATGGTGGCGCAGCCACCTGCCGCAACGGCGTTGCGCATGATACCCCGCACCCAGTAGCGTGCAAATTGGCATGGCTGCGGTGTGCGATGTCAGCCAAGCACAACGCATACCAGCCATGCCAGTTGACGCGCGATGGCGCCGCTCCGTCAGCGAGCCGCTGCCGCCTTGGCCGCGGGCTTGGCCGCAGGCTTGGCATCCTTGCGCGCGGTCGTTGCCGCGGCACCGAAGGTCAGCCCTGCTTCCTGCAGATGGGCGACCGACTTCGGTCCCACTCCGGGCACGCGGTCCGACAGGTCGCCGGCGTCCTTGTAGGCGCCGTTTTTGTCGCGCTCTTCGAGAATGCGTTTGGCCGTAGCGGGCCCGATGCCCTTGACGGACATCAGCGCGGCTTCGTCGGCACTGTTGACGTCGACATCGGCATACGCCGGCTGGATGCCGGACAGGGCAAGCAGCAGCGCGAGCGCCATGCCCGCGCGTCGCCAGCCGCGCAGCAGCGCCGCGCCAACATTAGAGAGGGAAATAGCAGACGTCTTGTGCATCAGAAAACTCCTTTCCTTGATTGGGATGCCCGCCGCTTCGTGCAGCGGGGACCGTCAGGATAGAAGTCCGAATCGACGTCAGAAATGGCCGGACACACAAGTTCACATCACCCGCGCGGATATGTGTCCGACCGACTTATCGGCGTTGCATTTCCCGCGGTTCAGCGAAGACTGCGCAAAGCCGTCGTGGTGCGCGCGCGACAGTCACGCCATCAAGCGCGTTCCAGCAGCCACTGGCAATAACGGCTCACGCCTTCCTGCACGGTGAGGAAAGGCGCGTCATAGCCGGCCGCGCGCAGTCGCGAGACATCGGATTGCGTGAAGCACTGGTACTTGCCACGCAGCGCGTCGGGAAACTTCACGTATTCGACCAGGCCTTCCTGGACCATATCGTCCAGCGAAAGCTGCGGCTTGCCCTCGGCCTCGCGCAGTGCATTCACCACCGACACGGCGATGTCGTTGAACGGCTGCGAGCGTCCCGTACCAAGATTGAAGATGCCGGATTTTTCTGGATGATCGAGGAAGTACAGGTTGACCTTGACGACGTCTTCCACCGAAACGAAATCGCGGCTTTGCGTACCAGGCGCATAGCCGTTGTATTCGCCAAACAGCTTCACCGACCCTTCGGCGCGGAACTGATTGAAGTGGTGGAACGCCACGGACGCCATGCGCCCCTTGTGGAATTCCCGCGGGCCATAAACGTTGAAGTAGCGGAAACCAACGATCTGCGACAGCGCGGACGGCAAGCGTCGACGCACCACCTGATCGAACAGGAATTTCGAGTATCCGTAGACATTGAGCGGCTTCTCGAACTCGCGATCCTCGCGAAACAGCGTGGACGCGCCGTAGGTGGCCGCCGACGACGCGTAGAGAAACTGCGTGCCCTGCTCCAGGCACGCTTCCATCAACGCCAGCGTGTAACGGTAGTTGTTTTCCATCATGTAGCGGCCGTCCGTCTCCATGGTGTCGGAGCAGGCGCCTTCGTGGAATACCGCGCGCACGTTGCCGAAATCGCCGCGCTTGAAGCGCTCGATGAACTGGGTCTTGTCCAGATAGTCGGCAATCTCGCAATCCACGAGGTTGTTGAATTTCTCGGCGCGCGTCAGGTTGTCGACGGCCACGATGTGGGTCTCGCCGCGCTCGTTGAGCCCCTTGACGAGGTTGCTGCCGACAAAGCCGGCAGCGCCGGTCACGATGATGGTCATGGCGGATTCAGGCTTGATGGCGCGCCTCAGGCGGCGCCAAATAACTCGGGATAAGTGACAACGGCGGTACCCAGCTTGCCGACGACGATGGCGCCGGCGCGGTTGGCGTGCTGCACCGCTTCCTTGAGCGGCACGCCCGCGCCAAGCATGGTGGCCAGCGTGGCGATCACGGTGTCGCCGGCCCCCGATACATCATAGACTTCGCGGGCCTGGGCCGAGACATGCAGCACTTCGGCTTCGGTATAGAGCGTCATGCCCTCTTCCGAACGCGTCAGCAACAGCGCCTCGAGCTGCAAGGCGCGCCGCAGGTTCTGCGCGCGAATGGTCAGATCAGCCTCGGTCTTCCAGGCACCGACCACGGCACGCATCTCTGCGCGGTTTGGCGTGATCACCGTGGCGCCGCGATAGCGCGAATAATCGTCGCCCTTCGGATCGATCAGGACGGTGCGGCCCGCCGCGCGGCCTGCCTCCACCATGCGCCCGACGTGGGTCAGGCCGCCCTTGCCGTAATCGGACAGCACCAGGACCTGATAGTCGTGCACCAGCTTATTGAATCGATCCTGTACGGACGACAGCACCTCGCTGGCCGGCGCGTTTTCGAAATCCACGCGCAGCAACTGCTGCTGATGCGCCATGACGCGCAGCTTGATCGTGGTATTCAGGCTGGCATCGCGGTGCAGGTAGGGCTGCACGTGGCTGGCGTTCAGCAATGTTTCGAGCGTACGGCCCGGTTCATCGTCGCCGACCACGCCAAGCATGCCGACCGTTGCACCCAGCGCCGCGGCATTGCGCGCCACGTTGGCGGCGCCGCCCAGGCGCTCGTCGCTGCGCTTGATCTGCACCACGGGCACCGGCGCCTCGGGCGAAATGCGTTCGACATCGCCGAACCAGTAACGGTCCAGCATCATGTCCCCTACCACCAACACTTGCGATTGTCGGATCTGATCCTGCGAAATGGTGTTCTTGCTCATGAACTTCCCTTTGCGGACGTGCGCCGGTCAGGCGTCACGGCCGGTCTGGATACGCGGATTGGAAAGAATCAGTGCTTCGCGGTGGAGCGCCCGATCGCGTGATATTCGATGCCGGCCGCTGCCATGGCATCGGGTTCATAGAGGTTACGGCCATCGATGACGACTGGCGTCTTGAGCAGCGCGCAAATCTGCGAGAAATCGGGGCTGCGGAAGACCTTCCACTCGGTCACGATCACCAGTGCATCGGCGTCCTTGAGCACGTCCATCTGCGCTTCGCAGAACTGAACGCGCGCGAGGCCACCCGGAATATCGGCCAGGTCGATCTCGAGCACGCGTCGCGCCTCTTCCATCGCGACCGGGTCATGCACGCGCAACGACGCGCCGCGCGACACCAGCTCTCGCGCCAGCACACGCGACGGCGCTTCGCGCATGTCGTCGGTGTTGGGCTTGAACGCAAGGCCCCAGATGCCGAAGGTCTTGCCGCTCAGGTCTTCGCCGAATCGCTTGATGACCTTGCGCCCAAGCACCTGCTTCTGCGCATCGTTGACCGATTCCACCGCTTCCAGTACACGCATCGGCTTGCCGTAGGCGCTGGCCGTGCGCATCAGCGCCTGCACGTCCTTCGGGAAACACGATCCGCCGTAACCCGCGCCGGCGTACAGGAAACTGTAGCCGATGCGCGGATCGGAGCCGATGCCCATGCGCACCAGCTCGATGTCGGCGCCCACTTCGTCGGCCAGATTCGCCAGCTCGTTCATGAACGAAATGCGCGTCGCGAGCATCGAGTTGGCCGCGTACTTCGTGAACTCGGCCGAGCGGACATCCATGTAGAACGTGCGCTCGTGGTTGCGGTTGAACGGCGAATACAGCTGGCGCATGATCGCCTGCGCGTGGCGGCCGGCGACATCCGGCGCGCAGCCCAGCACGATGCGGTCGGGGCGCATGAAATCCTCGACGGCCGCGCCCTCCTTGAGAAACTCGGGATTGGACACCACCGAGAACTGCAGGTCCTCCAGGCCGCGCCCCGCGAGTTCTTCGCGGATTACGGCGCTGACGCGGTCGCCCGTGCCGACCGGCACCGTCGACTTGTCCACCACCACCTTGAATCCGGTCATGTGACGGCCGATGTTGCGCGCCGCGGCCAGCACGTACTGCAGGTCGGCTGAACCGTCTTCGTCGGGCGGCGTGCCGACGGCGATGAACTGCACGTCCGCATGCTCGACACTGGCCGCGACATCGGTGGAAAACGTCAGGCGACCGGCCGCGCGATTGCGGTCGATCAGTTCCTTGAGACCTGGCTCGTAGATCGGCACGCCGCCCGCGTTGAGCAGCGCGATCTTCTTTTCATCGACATCGAGGCAGAACACGGAATTGCCGAGTTCGGCGAGGCAGGCACCGGTCACGAGACCAACATAACCGCTGCCAATAATGGTGACTTTCATTGCGGAAGCTCCAGAATGATGTGGGCCGCTTGATATGACTTAGCCAAGCGCTTCGGAGCGGCGCGGCGCATACGTTTCCCAGCGGTTACAGCCGGGGCATTGCCAATAGAACAAGCGGGCGCGAAAGCCGCATTCGCGGCAGGTATAGCGCGCCAGATTTCGGGTACGCAGTTGCAGCAGATCGCGAATGGCGGCGGTTTCGCTGGCGCCTTCGTCCGCCACGGCATCACTGGCAGACGCTGCGGCTTCGGCCTGCGCGGCCTGCGCCTCGAAATAGCGCGTGAGCGCCAGCAGCGACGGTTGCCGGCGCAGCTGGTCGCGCATCAGGGCCGTGGCCGCCTCCGGACCGTTGACTTCGAGTTCGGTGCGATAGGCGGTGTCCAGCAGTTCGGGTGCGAGATTGCCTTTCAGCAGGCCGCGCAGCCATTCCACCGCCTTGCCTTGCTCGCCCAACGTGGCATATGCCTTGACCACGCGGTCCGCCACCAGCGGCACGTAGGCCGCGTCCTGCGTTTCGATGCCGAGCCAGTGGTTCAGCGCGCCGGGCATGTCGCCGGCTGCGGCAGCAACGTCGCCCAGCAGGATCGGCGCGCGCACGTTGGCCGGGTTCTCGGCTTTCGCGCGGTCCAGCCATGCGATGGCGTCCTCGGGCTTTTTCTTTTGCAGCGCGTCCTGGGCGAGTTCGCAGCAGAACTGGGCAATCTGCATGCGATAGTCCTTCTGGTCCAGCGTTTGCAACTCGCGCGCGGCGTCGATCGCCTTCGACCATTCCTTCTCGACTTCGTACAGTTCCAGCAGCACGCGCTTTGCCGACGCGGCATAGGGCCCGGACATCAGGCGACGCAGCGATTCTTCAGCGCGATCCAGCAGCCCCGCGCGCAGGAAATCTTGCCCCAGCTCATACAGCGCGTGCTCGCGCTCCGGCTCCGGCAGATCGGGCCGTGTCGCCAGGTTCTGGTGCACGCGGATCGCGCGCTCGGTTTCGCCCCGGCGGCGGAACAGCGCGCCCAGCGCGAAATGCAGCTCGGTGGTTTCGGGGTCGAGGCGCGCCACTTCGACAAACGCGTCGATCGCCTGATCCGGCTGCTCGTTAAGCAGGAAATTCAGGCCCTTGAAGTACGAACGCGGCAACGCTCCCTGTTCGCTCATCAACTGGCGCAGGTCGAAGCGGGCGGCCATCCAGCCAAGGCCAAAGACAAGTGGCAGCGCGAGCAACCACCAGGTTTCAAACATCATGGATCAGACTTTCGGGCCGACTACGTTATAGGAGACGCCTGGCTTTGCCTCGGGCGGCACAACATCGACCGGCGACGCCCTGCGCGCTTCACCCAGCGCACGGCGCAAGCGCGCGGCCTCCATGCGCTGGCGCATCAGGCCGGGCGCAACCGCTGCCAGGGCCGCCAGGATCCCCAGGCCAAACGCCGCCAGCAGAATCAGAATCAGCGGGGCATGCCACACAGCGCCGAAAAAAAGTTGCAAGTCAGCATCGCCCGTGTTGCGCAGGGCCAGCACGAACAACAGGACGAACAGGACAATACGAAAGATCCAGGCGACGAGTTTCATGCGGTGTGAGACAACGTAACGGGGTTGGGCATCCGGCCAAGTAACTCGCGGCCAGGCGCGCGGGCGACGGATTCCCGGCATTGTAACGGAATCACTTATCGCAAACGGTAACGAATGGTGGCGTCACGGGGCGCCGGCGCGGCCCGGGCCGGAAACCGTTCGACCCAACAAAAAGCGCTCCCGAGGGAGCGCTTTCCGAAAGACTTGCCAGTATGGCGAGCGAGCATCAGGAACGGACCAGATTGAGCTGGGCGTCCTCGCGCAATCCGCCTTGGGCCGACTGCGTCGTGGACAGGCCCTGTCCGGCACCGTGCCCCGACTGGCCGTTGGCGGCGATAACACCGCCCTGCGGCGACGCGGGACGATCCACACGCTCGCGCAATTCCTTGCCCGCCTTGAAATGTGGCACCCGTTTTTCGGGCACCAGCACTCGTTCACCGGACTTGGGATTGCGCCCCACGCGCGGCGGCCGCCGATTCAGACCGAAGCTGCCGAAGCCGCGGATCTCGATGCGATGGCCATCGGCCAGGGCTTCGGACATCGCGTCGAGAATCGTTTTCACCGAGATGTCCGCATCCCGCAGCAGCAACTGCGGGAAACGGGCAGCCAGTTTTTCGACGAGCTCGGACTTGGTCATGGGCGGTTTCGCTTGCGCGCAGCGCTCTCGCGTGAAATTACTGGTTGTCCTGGCCCAGCTTGGCCTTCAGCAGTGCGCCGAGGTTGGTCGTGCCAGCCGCACCGGTGTCAGCCTGGAACTTCTGCATCGCTTCCTGCTGCTCTGCGCTGTCCTTGGCCTTGATCGACAGGTTGATGTTGCGCGACTTGCGGTCGACGTTCACCACCAGGGCGGTGATCTGTTCGCCTTCCTTCAGCACGTTGCGGGCGTCTTCCACGCGGTCGGCGGAGATTTCCGAAGCGCGCAGGTAGCCTTCCACGTCGTCGGCCAGTTGCACCACGGCGCCCTTGGCATCAACAGCCTTGATCGTGCCGTTGACGAGCGAACCCTTATCGTTGGCCGAGATGAAGTTGTTGAACGGATCCCCCGACAGCTGCTTGATGCCCAGCGAGATGCGTTCCTTGTCGACGTCGATGCCCAGGACGACAGCTTCCACTTCGTCGCCCTTCTTGTACTTGCGCACGGCTTCTTCGCCCGTCTCTTGCCACGACAGGTCCGACAGGTGCACCAGGCCGTCGATGCCGCCAGGCAGACCGATGAACACGCCG